>OFFX01002738.1_pt1 | contig 10519 bp, 13 predicted proteins | sample 1521511 | NCBI WGS metagenome assembly OFFX01 (sample SAMEA3504125, study PRJEB24116) | mouse gut metagenome | biome: mouse gut; feature: mouse-associated habitat; material: faeces | place: Denmark | collected 2011
CCTCTGTTATACCACTGCTGTCAACTTTTGGCTTTATTTTTGATTGTTGCTATAGATAAACGAGATAGATTCGTCTGGTCCCATTCAAAATGAATGTCCTTTGCAGCCCCCACTCCTAAATTAACGACTGTGAAACTTTCTAATCCGTTATTCGGAAATATATTAACTGGTATGTCAACTATACCAGTGATGCTTCCATCAGCATTGATCTTATAGCTACTATTTGATTTATCTGGCAATGATACTAACCAATCTTCTTCGCCGTTGGAGTCCCATGAGATATTAAAGTCCGAAGCATTCATTAAAATAGTAGGCTTATATGCCGCATTACGGTCTGTCTGCATTTCTCTAAGCGTTAATACAACACCAATTAGGGAAAAACCCGTAAGTATAGCCATGATTATTTGAATTTTATCGGAGATTGAAAGAGTTGCTTTTTCGATTTCAGATGCTCCGCGGGGTTCTTTTTCGTTATTATGGGGTTTCTGTTTGCCGCGTTTTTTCCTTGGCATAAAATATATCTCCTGTTCAGACTATTATTAATCGTTTTGTATAAGCTACCCATAGAGCCTTTTTAAGGCTGCCAATGATGCAGCTTCAAACAGTTCCCTGCTTACAATTGCCGGGTGGTGTTCCTGTATCAAAAATCTCTCTAACTCACCATGATTCCTAACCTGCTTCCCAGAAAACAAATCTGCTATAAAGGTCTTCTGGAGCAGAACATCCCCTACATATTTTTCGTTTCTCAACAGCTTACTGATCGTCTCCCGACTCCAGTGGGGCTTCCCGGTTGGGGATGGAACCTTGCTCTCATAGAGCCATTTTGAAATTGCTCCAAGACTACTTCCAGCAGTCCTCATCTCAAACATTTTCCGAACAATTTCAGCGTCAGGCTTATCAATGACCAGCCTTCCATCATCTCCACGCTTATACCCAAAACACACAAATTCAGCGTAACCAGAGGTACCCTTTTCAAAGCCTCTCTTGATCCCCTATTTGATATTTCGACTCATGTCCTCGCTCTCGGCCTGGGCCAGGGCACAGTAAGCAGTCAGCAGGATTTGTATTCGCTGCTCGTTCAGCCACATATCCTCCTGCTCAAAATAGACTTCTACACCCAAACCGTGCAGATCCCTCAGCGAATGCAGCATATCCACCGTATTGCGTCCAAAGCGGCTGATGGATTTTGTAAGAATCAGGTCGATTTTCTTTTTATGGCACTGTGACATCATCCGGCGAAACTCAGGCCGCTCTTTCAAATTCAGGCCTGTGGCTCTTTCTAAAAATATCCCGGCGTTTTCCCAATGAGGATTTCCTGCGATCAGTTGTGAATAGTGCCGTTCCTGCAATTCGATACTGCTGGTCTGCTCCTCCAACTCCGTACTGACCCGGCAGTAGGCGGCTACACGAAGATGACGTAGTTCTATCGGACGATGATCTTGCGTGGGGGAAATCTCAGTTATCTTTCGCATTTACACAGCCTCCCGCAGTTTTCTTCATTATATCAAAGCGAGAGCTTCATAGCAATGTTGTTTTGCGGTTCTTTAGAACGGCTGGATTTTTCCTGCTGTACCGCCATGAATATCTCATCAGGAATAGGCCTCATGGGAGCCAGTATAAAGATACCGATCTATGAGGCCATCATTTTCTATTTGAACCGCACCAGTGCTGACAGTCGTTTGAAGCAGCACCCGTCCGGTATATTTTTCATTGGAGAGCAGTTTGTCAATCGCCTCCCGATTCCATTTGGGTCTGCCAGTGGGGGAGGGGATGCATTGTTTTTCCAAACCAGCAACAATTTTCCCAAGGCTATTACCAGCAAGATGCTACTCAAATATCCAGTACACTACCTTCGCCTCATCGTGATTCACTGTCAGCTCACCATCAGGATTAATATCATATCCATAACACTTGCGCTTTGCCATTTTGGAGCTGCCATCCTGAAAGCCTTTTCGGAGACCGCCCTTGATTGCTTCACTTTTCAGTATTACGTTCATTATAATTCTCCTTCTACAAATGAAAATACCGCAGTGAAATCACTGCGGCGCAACATGTTTAGTATGTTCAATATAAAAAGTTGACAGACTACCCCCTGGTGTAGTCTGTCAACTTATCATGGTACGAGTGTTCATAACGACAGTCCCGCAAACCCGCATGAGATCAAGATTTTACGGCAACTGGCAAACACATTTCACTCATTAAATACCTCTGATTAGGGCGCTGGTAAGATAACCAACGCTTTTTTCATGCCTATATATAGTTGGCTGTTTCGCCGCAGCTGGCTAAATCTGTAGAAAGGTTGAACAGCATAAATGAGATTTGCTCATTATCTCATCCTCACTCCTAACTTTTATTTTACCATATGAGGTCCTTTGGGTCTATTTTGTCAACAGATCTAATCCTTAACGGTGTTACACAAGGGTACAAGCAAAGAACATCTACCGAGTTTGAACCACTGGCAATGATTTGTTCAGACTGGGTAAGGTTATTCAAGCTTTAGTTGAGAGATTGTTGCGTTAAAATAGCCAATCTCTTTATAAATTCATTATCAATGGCACTCCCAAATAACCTCTTTAAAGTCCTTAAATTATCTGTAACATCAAAAGATTTTTTATATAGATCGTAATATCCTGGCACCTTTAATTTCAATGAGATGTCTTCTGCATAGTGCATTCCTTTTTTAGTAATATTAGTCAATGCTGAAATGGGAGATGATGCTATAATGTCAGCACACTCCTTTAAAACTCGCCTTTTAGGGCGTACTTTCCCATCAAAATTGAAACAAGTATAAGCATTAACAATTTCATCAATTATTTCACACTGCGCTAAAAAGTTCTCCTCGTTTCGCAATGCAAACTCGTATGTTGTACATTGATTACGGAAATTTGCTATTTCCTCTCTCAAGAGTAAGATTTGGTTAAGAATATCTTCGGGAGACTTGGATCGATCCAGTACAATTGATATTATGGAGGGTAAAGCAACGTATGTATTTCCAAGATAATTCCGAATTTTATCAGCATAGTAAAATCTCTTATTATCGATGAAGCTTAACAATTCTTTAGGAATAGGATTAGCTATATTTCTATTTAAACCATCAAAATTGTATTCAGTATTGCCAAATGAAGCCCTATATATCCCAGCTATCTCAGGAATACCAATCTGGCTAACCAGATTATCCCATTGAGTTATATATTTATATATTGCGTCAAGATTATCCTCAGAATAACCATATTGAATTATATTGAGTTGCTCATCAATACTGGCTTTTTCATTAGCACGAAATAGAAACTGTTGAGACATAGTCGTGCCACGACTGTATTTCGACATTTCATTTTCTATACATTCTGCGGCACTATTAGGTAAAGGAAAAAACATATCATTAATTTTGTCATAATTATAATATAAAACTTCCTTGTCCAAAAAAGGTTGTAAAAAATTCGATTCATCTTCGCTGGAAGTATTTAACATTATGTTGTCAGGTACCAACTCTTCGTGCAAGACAACTGCTTCTGAAAATATTGATAAACCTATTATTGTTTCTGGTCGAATGGGAATATCTCCATTTAACAAATCATATATCATTTCAAAATAGCTATAGTTGATAACAGCGGTATTGGCAAATGTTTTTGGTCTATATGTATAATCAAGCATAATTTCCCTCTTTTCAACTCAAAAAGTAATACTTGTCTCTATTTTTTCAAAATCTGCTTCACTAAATGAATCAAGGCTTTTGGGTAGCCGCAAACACATTTCAAAAATAAAATACCTTTGATGGGGCATTGGTGCGATAACCAGCGTCTTTTTCATGCCGACTCCATAGCCGTTTATATCGTACAGATGGCTAAATTTATGAAAAAAGAGAACTCCCATCAGTGCCGAACCGAAGGTAATTAATGTGGCAAGCAAGAAAGTTTGTTGATTGTATATAGATAGTTAATCATATCTACTGAGAAGGCAGGGATTTTGACACTTCCAGAGAGATTGCCGTGGATGATTATATTTTTACTGTCGGGTCTCCTTGCTTTTCCAGCACCTGGGGCGGAACTTCCTTACGGTGGTTGATGACTTTGGGGGGCAGTCCAGCGAAATACCGGCACATCATCTCTCCGTAGTAACAAAATCTTTTTGAAAAGTTTTTAGATTGACGGGTTGATAATATATCATTTTCAATTCATACAACATAGCTTCATCAATGTTGTTTCTGAACTCGCTGATTTCGTCTTGCTCAAACGAAAACCGATACCTATATGTCTCAATTTTATTGTCGCTATGGCTAATTGACAACTCAATTTGATAATCAGAAACTTTCCAATAAAAATTCTCCAAAAGTTCTTCACGAAATGTCTGGTATTCTGGCATTGCCTGGAATTGAACTTTTGCCTGTTCAAATGGTGTGTTTATATTGGAAATCCGCTTTGATTCTAATATCAGTTTTTCATATATTTTGCTCAAACGATCAACCACTTGGGTATCTGAATTTGCAAACTCTATAAAAACTGGATTTAGGCCATTTGCGCCAATCATAAACGGACGAGCTATTTCACTTGTTGTGACGGAGTTTCCGCCAACAGATTGAAACACAGGCACCATGAAAGACGACCAATCCATTACTAACTCCGCTTTATCACTTTGACGAATAACTTTAGCCGAAATATCTTTAATAACAGCGGGCCGATTTTTTGCCTCGATCACGCCGCCAAGGTATATGTAAGCCCCGCTACGATTGTAATAGAGCTTTATCTTTGCCGATGGGATAAAAGCAACTTTCAGCGGCTTAAAAAACTTTTTCCATGCAGCGATAATCCATGGTTGAATCAAAGCTATTGCTGCAAGGATGGTTGCTATGATTTCATAAGGTGTCATTACTACTTGACGAACGGTTTCTTCAGGCATACAGATTCTCCTTATAAAATTTCTTAGTGATTTGAGTTACTCATTCCGATGAACAGTATCAGAGGGAGATGCGAGCAATCAACCTCTTTTTCGGGTACATTAGGACTGAATTTAATACTTTCCGTTATATTTTCAAACTTATCTTGATAACTTATTTGTCATTCCTTTCTAATCGGGAGATACTATCCATCAAATCATATATTCTGACTCTAACCTCGTTTATTTCACAAACACGTTCATTAAGCATTATAATATAAGTAATAATGGAGAAAAGCTGTCCGCTCGTATAGTTACCTATATGAATTGTAAATGCCATTGCAAAAATCAAAAGCCCAGCTTGTAATATATCAGTCATCAAATATGCTTTCGCGTCTAAATCAGAATTCATTATCCTTAAATTTAAGATAATCTTTGTAAAACATTTGAAATGTTGCTTATCCCGACCTAAAATAATTTCTTCCTTTGTTTCGTCGTAATCTTGGAGTTTGATGTTATTGCCTGCAATCTCTCTATGCCATTTCTTTGTGGAAATATAAACCAGGCCAGAAATTATTATAGCAACAAGGAGTAGCGGCAAACCAGAAGTGATAAATATATACACCAGCGAAATGGTAATTCCGCCAAACATATCTATTATTTGAACTAATTCAATTTCAAAGAAGTTAGGAATTTCATCAACCAAATTCAGTCTTGAGCTTATTTGAGAATCATTGGCATTGGTTCGTATGGCATTTTCATAATAAGAATTGCTTTCACTTTCAATAACTTGCTCATATATTCTGGTATCAAGAAATTTATTAGCAACACGGATGGCGATAAGCAGAACTTGTAAAAATATTAATGCGTGGAACCAAAAGTAGTTTTGGTCAAGAATGCCATCAATGCACAATCCAATTACAAAAGGGTTTAGGGATAAGAGGATAATTTCTGCTATATCCATCACTAAAACTATCGTAATCCCTAAAGGTGCCTTTTTGAAAATGCGTGCCAACTCGAACATTAGAGCTTTCATCAAATCATTCTTTCATTTTTTCTTATTATAGCACTTCTGGCTGATTAAAACAATCAGAATTGAAATGTGACGCAATTTGGTTTCTAATATTTTGTAAGAACCCGCAAAATCTTGTAAAACAGCGTATTACCCTGCATTTCCTGACAGCAGACCACCCCAATTACTACAAATTTACTACCAAAGATAATGAATAGAAAATGAAAATGGAAAGAACCTCCTTAAAAATGCGGAAAGAGCCTGAAGCAAGCTCCAAACTCTTTCCATAATATTTTGTAGATCAGTCTTTGCCGCAAAGATTTGTCAGCAGCGCCATAAGGTCTTTGTCATCTGTCCACGCTGGCAAATCAGAATCAATTTGGATATGGGCTCTTTCAATGACGCGGCGCTTCATCTCAGTGTCTGCCTTTGCGTAGATCTCAGTGGTTTCAATATGGACATGGCCGAGGAAGTCTCGGATATAAATCAGGTTTATCCCCGCTTGCAGCATATGTATCGCTTTGGAGTGGCGCAAAATATGGGGCGAGATTTTCGTGGGCAAATGTGGGTTCGTCTGTCTGGCAGCGTCAAAATACTTTTTCAAAATATATGTAACGCCCGCCCGGGTGAGCTTTCCCCGCTGGTGGTTTGTAAACAGAGGCTGGTCGGCCTTTTCGGGACAGGACAAGCCGTTATCTGAAAAATATGTGGTCAAAGCACTGGCGGTGCTGGCCATGATTGGAACGAATCTGGTTTTGCGCCCTTTTCCCGTCAGTGTAACAGTAGACGGCTTTTGCAGGCGGACATCGCGCACACGAAGGTCGCAAATCTCCTGGACACGCGCTCCAGAATCATACATGAGGCTTAGCAGGAGCATATCCCGCCGCCCATATTGGGTAGAGGTGTCTGTTTGGCTGAAAATGCTCTGCACATCATCAGGAGAAAGATAGGCAATGGTTGGCGCAGGAGCTTTCTTTGCTTTCAAATCCATGATTTTCTGAGATTCAAAAAGGTAGGCGGGGTGCTGCGTCCGCGCATATCTGGCAAAGGCCCTCAATGCGGCCAGACGCTGGTTGCGGGTAGCCACACCACAGCTACGCTCCTGCTCCAGCCAGTGGAGGAAAGCCGCTATGAAATCAATGTTAAAGTCGGCCAGAGTGATTTTCTCGGGCCTCAGACGGCACTCTGTTTCAGCAAAAAGAAGAACCAGTTTAAACGTATCCCGGTAGGCCATGATTGTATTTTCAGATAACCCAAGCTGCCCTGGCAGATACATGGTGAGGTACGAAGCAAGGCACTGGGCAAAATCAGTGGTTTTCATCTGCGCTGCCCTCCATGCTGGGGATAATGTATCCGTATTTTTCCTCCATGAGCCGAGATACTTCTGGATACGCTTCGGCGGTCATCCGCAGATACTGCTCGGTTGCGGAAAAATCATTGTGCCCCAGATAAGCTGTCAACCGGGGCAACAGAGTGGTGGGATCAGAACCCCGCATTGTCCACCTTTGCAGGGAATGAACGCAAAATGTGTGTCTGAAATCGTGCAGTCTGGGGCCGTTTCCCTTTCCGCCGTGGGAAATCCCTGCTTTCCACAGCAGTTCACGGAAAATGTTGTAGATAGATCTTGTATCGTAATGTCCGCCATCTGGAGCCGCAAAGAACCAGTCTGCACCCGGCAGGTCAACGAGCCTCGTTTCTGCATAAACAGCGCATACGGCTGTTAATTCGGCAGACATAGGAACATAGCGGGTCTTTCCAAATTTGCTGTTTCGGATTGTCAAAATTCCATGCCTCAAGTCCACGTCGCTGGCTAACAAATTGGTTGCTTCAGATACTCGCAGTCCACAGCAATACAGCATTCGAAACAGGACAGGCATAATCAGACGCCGCCTTGGAGCACCGGATTTTGGAGGGCAGGTCATTGTGTCAGCAACTTCAAAAAATGCCCTGATTTCTTCATGGGAGAAAATGTATGGAACAAAGTTTCTGTGCAGTTTCCCAATCTCATCCCGCCCAGGCACATAGGCCGGATAGCCCACCCGTTCCATATATTTAGCGAACTGGGAAATCAGCGAGAATCTGGCATACTGGTTTCTATCTGAATCGGTAGACTTTTTAGAGATCCAAGCCTGAACAACTTCTTTGGGCAGGGTATCCTTTGGAAAATCAAAGGCAAGGGTAAACCGGGAAAACTCGCTCAATTTTTTCGCCTCAGTATTATAAAGGCAACCAACAGCACGTTTTTCTTGAACAAATCCTTCACAAGCTGCTTTTAGCGGGCCACTATACAGATAGGTCTTAATTTCTGGGCCATCATGCATCTGTCAGCACCTCCCCAAGAGAAAGCGCACATTCACGCAGGCCCTCAATATCCACCTTCAAATAGGGAGATGTCGAGGCATAGCTGGTATGGCCCATGATATTGGCAACGGTAGACAATTCCGTTCCTTGCTCCAGCAGGCGCCGCGCCATCGCATGGCGCAGAGAATGCATACCGCTCACCGCGCCATTCTTCTTTTCAATACCGCACCGCACTCTGTGCCGATCCAGGATACACCCAATCGAGCCGCTTTTCATCGGGGTATACGGTGCATTCGCCGTGAGAAAAACGAATGGCGATTCCGCCTTGGGCCGTCCATATTTGATGTAATCAATGATGGCCCAGCCCACATCCTCCAGCAGCGGCTGCGTTACCCGGTTGCCTGTCTTATGCTGGATAAACTCAAGTTCGTTTCGTTCCCATTTTAAACTGTCCAGCCGCAGAGCGGAAACATCCGCAATCCTCAAGCCGAGTTGTACCACCAGCAAAATAATGGCGTAATCACGCTTCCCAGCCGGACTGCCCCGGTCAATGCTCTTGAGCAGCCGTTCCAGTTCCTCCCTGCTCCATAAAGCAGGCACATTCAGATTTTTAGGCGCAATCACTTTCGGGACAGCAAATGACCAATCGCATTCCAATATGCTTTTTTGTTTCAGAAAGCGAAAATAAAAGCGCAGAGTTGCTAATCGGTGCTTCGTATAGACGGGGGATTCCCCTTGGAGTGACGCGGCGTAGTCAGAAACAATTTGTGCGGATATGTCATGGATTCCAGATACTTTCCGTGATGCCAGAAACTCATAGAACTGCCTAATGTGGTGGATACGAAGCTTTTTTGTAGCATCGCTGTTGTCCGCGGTCTGTACTGATTCAACATACGCCGCAATGATTTTTTCATCACCTAGTTCCCATCCGTCAAGGGTTTTGGCATTCTTTGCGTGATTTCGCAACACCGCACCGTACAGTTGATATTCACCAATCCTGCGTACGCAGCGTATATGGGATGCCTCTGGACTTGTCAGCCACCGGTTTTCTGCAAATGGGAATCCAATCGTGTCGGCCAGATACCTCTGGCCCAATTCCTCGGTGAAGTAATCCGTACCAGTTTTCTCTTGCACATAGCGGCTTAGCTGTTTCGCTTTCACACGAAACGTTGAGATGGTTGCTGGTGAGTACTGCATCCGCTCCATTTCCGAGATCACACATTCTGCAATCTGGCTTATGGTTTGCCTTTGTTCCATAATCTTCCTCCTTGATGTATTTCCGCTTTTGCGGTTCTACATCATTGTAAAAGATTATGGAAAGTTTTTCGCCTATTTTCCCTTTGTTCCTCAATATTTTCGGAGGTGACTTTTCATTTTGTATTTCTTTTCATTATCCTTGCCGCCGCTGAAAGAGAGGTAAATGCCAGGCGGGCCGTCATCACCCCAGCACGGGTCATAACCGTCATAGTATTCGTACCAGCTCTCAATGCGCTGGGCGGCCATGTCTATCTTGTGGCGCAAGGGTAAAGACTGCATCTGTTGCAGTTCCCAGCGCTCCCTTTTGAATTTCATTGTTGCCTCCCCCAGCCCCACCACCGCTGTCTGGCGGGGGGGCTTAGTGTTTATGTGGTGTCACCCGGAAACGGGTGTATTTTTTCCAGTGGAAAAAAGTGCCTCAGTCAGCGTGAAAGCCATGCCGGGCAAGGTAGCTGGCGGCCTGGTGCTCCTGGGTGAACGTGCGGCTTTTCCGGCGCTGGCGATCACGGCCCAGCACAACGGTGGAGCCAATGCCTTTGATGACCCACTGGTCTTTGCCGTGTTTGCGGATGGGATTAAAATAGACCGCCTCACCCTTGTCATTTTTCATGCGCATAGTTCAAAGCCTCCTCAGTCTTTTCTGAAATAGTGCCCCACCCAGCCGTCCGCATTGAGCGGCAGATCAGGGGCCCAGGAGATAGGGGTGCGCATTATGGAGCACACCAGGTCCAGCATGGTGTCATTGTCCGCCCATGGGGTGATGTCGATGACCACCTCATCATGCACATGGAAGATCACCGGGAGCCCGGCGGCCTCCAGGCGCTCAATAGTGTCCGCCAGACAGTCACGGGCAATGGCCTGGACACAGTTCTCCACCAGCTTGCCGCCGTAGGTTTCAATGCGTTTCCACCGCTTGGTTTTCTGGTCCATGCCCATATAGGCAATGGAGGGCTTGTCCCATTGGTTTTGGCCAATACTGGGGCTCACATAGTAGAGCTTGCGGCCAGAGGGCAGGGTGATGGTCATGCAGTCCGTCCCTTGGTTGCAGTCATACTCACGGGAGAGGATGAGGCTATTTAT
>OFFX01002739.1_pt1 | contig 10519 bp, 9 predicted proteins | sample 1521511 | NCBI WGS metagenome assembly OFFX01 (sample SAMEA3504125, study PRJEB24116) | mouse gut metagenome | biome: mouse gut; feature: mouse-associated habitat; material: faeces | place: Denmark | collected 2011
GGGCAGTCTTGTAGCCGGCGGCTTCCGCAGAGGTCAACGGTTCGCCATGCAGCCCCTTTTGGAAGATTGCTTCCACTTCGGTGTCGCAGACGGGAGCGTACATGACATAGTCCAGGCCGTGGTCGGATACCAGACAGCCTCTCTTGTGGAAGAATTCCATGCGGTTTCTCAGTGCGGTCTTTAAGTCGTCGAAGGTTCTGACCGTGACGCCGGCTGCTGTTTCCAGCCGCCTGATATAGTCGGGGAAAGCGGGGGCATCTACATTCACGGCCTTATCGGGACGCCATGCCGGAAGCACCTGCACATCGAAGGTGTCATCTTCCCGGATCTTATCATGCCATTCCAGAGAATCCGCCGGGTCGTCCGTGGTGCACAGCAGGGTGACGCCGGACTGCCTGATCAGTCCGCGGACGCTCATCTGTGGGTCTTTCAGCTTTTCATTGCAAAGCCGCCACACTTCCTCGGCAGTTTCGCTGTTTAAATGTCCGTAATAGCCGAAATACCGCTGCAGTTCCAGATGGGACCAGTGATACAGGGGATTGCCGATCAGCTTCTCCAGAGTTTCGGCCCATTTCTGAAATTTCTCCCGGGCCGGGGCGTCGCCGGTGATGAAGGCCTCTTCGATGCCGTTGGAACGCATCTGCCGCCATTTGTAGTGATCGCCGCCCAGCCAGACCTGGGTAATATCGGTAAACTGTCTGTCCTGTGCGATGTCCTGGGGGCTGATATGGCAGTGATAGTCCAGAATCGGCATGGGTTTGGCATAGTCGTGGTAGAGCTTTCTGGCACATTCCGTGCGCAGCAAAAAATTTTGATCCATAAATGTCTTCATTGTGTAAAGTCCTTTCTTTGTCTGCCGGATTGCCGCTCCCGGAAAGGGAGGCGGTAAGCGGTGTTTTCTTTTTGGCCGTCAGACGCTGTCAGAAATCAGTGGTGGCGCGTCTGACCAGATGGCATTTGATTGTCTGTTTCTGTTTGACGGTATCGCCGCCAAGCAATGTCATGATGGAGTCGATGGTAGTCTTGCACAGCACTTCGACCCGGTTGTCAATGGTGGTAAGTTCCGGCTCACAACAGATGGAAAGCTCGGAATTGTTGCAGCCGATGACGCTGACCTCATCCGGCACGCGCAGGCCTCTGGCACGGAGATATTTCAGGGCTCCGACAGCCAGTTCGTCCGTGGCGGCGATCACACTGTCGAAGTGCAGGCCGCGTTTTCGAAGAAGCAGGTCTCTGACGGCGTAGACTGCATTTTCGGGATAGAGGACACGGTCCTGATCGATCGGGATGCCGTGGGCTTTGAGCGCGTTTCCATAGCCTTCCAACTTGCGCATGGCGCTGTAGGAGTGGGAATTGGAGAGAAAAAGGATCTCCTTCCTGCCGGCAAAGAGCAGTTCTTCCGTCACATCATAGACTGCCTGTTGATCGTCGGCCAGTACACTGTAGATATTGTCCCCCTCCAGCCAGCCGTTGATCAGGAAGACGGGAAGCCTGGCCGCCACACTGCATAACCAGCCGTTTTGCTTCGGGGCGTCGTAACCGTAATCGGAGCCGACCATGACCAGGGCGTCGATCTGCTTTTTCAGAATGCATTCCACCGCCTGCCGCTTGCCTTCTTCCGCATATCCGCTGCAGTAGAGAATGCAGTCGTAACCATATCCCTGCAGGTTCTTCTCCAGGTAGGAAACGGCTTTCGCCATATAGATATCCGCCACGTCGGGGCAGATGATCCCTACCGTATTCATGGAACCGAGACCCAGGCCGCGGGCAAAGGCGTTGGGCGTATAGTCGTTGTCCGCCATGATCCGGAGCACTTTGTCTTTGGTCTGCTGGCTGACTTTCGGGCTGTCGTTTACGACCCGGGATACCGTGGCGATGGATACGTCCGCCAGTCTGGCAATGTCATAAATATTCATGGCACAAAGATTCCTTTCGCTGCGGGCTGTTTTTGTCTGTGGCTGTTCCGGTTGTCTGGGACAGCGCTGCAGTGTCGGCGTGTAAGCGTTTACATCATACTACTATTATACCATCTGCATTGAGGAGCGCAATCTACAATTTGTTGTGATAATAGCCAATTTTTTGCGGTGATGTTTAGATAAAATAACAAAAAGTGTAAAGACGAGTATAAACTGTTGACTTTCGGATTGGAAAAGGATAAATTTAGTGTAAACGCTTACATTTCAAAAATTCAGAGTTGAACGAACCCGGTACAGGGCAGGAAAGGACGGGAGAACAATGCAGACTTTTATAAAGATCCATCCGAAAGACAAGGTGGCAGTGGCGTTGCAGCCGATGTGTGCACACAGCGTGGTGACGGTGGACGGTGACAGGATCGTGCTGACAGACGAGATCATGCAGGGCCATAAATTTGCACTGTGCGACATGGAGGAGGGCGAGCAGGTGATCAAGTACGGCGCACCCATAGGAATTGCGAAAGAACGGATCGCGAAAGGATCCTGGGTGCATACTCATAATATGCGTACCGGATTGGGCGATCTTCTGACCTATACATATGAGCCGTGCGGCACGGAGGGGGTGGAGAGCAGAGGATTCGGTGCAACCGGGCCGGCGGCCTCTTTTCAGGGATTCCGTCGTCCGGACGGGAAGGCGGGAGTCCGCAATGAGGTCTGGATCATCCCCACGGTGGGATGCGTTAATTCTGTGGCGGCGGCCATCGAAAAGAGGGCCCGGGACAGCATCGGAGAAATGGGATCAGTGGAGGCGGTGGCAGCCTTCTCCCATCCGTACGGCTGTTCTCAGATGGGAGAAGATCAGGAGAACACCAGACGGATTCTTGCCGATCTGGTCCGTCATCCCAATGCGGGCGGCGTGCTGGTGCTGGGGCTGGGCTGTGAGAACAGTAACGTGGAAGTGCTCAAGGAGTATATCGGCCCGTACGATTCGGCCAGGGTGAAATTCCTGGTCTGTCAGGAAGTGGAAGAGGAAGTGGAGGCCGGCGTCAGGCTGGTGCGGGAGCTTGTGCAGTACGCCGGTGGTTTTGTGCGGACAAAGATACCGTGCAGCGAGCTGATCGTGGGCATGAAGTGCGGCGGTTCCGACGGACTTTCCGGTATCACGGCCAATCCTGCGGTGGGGGTATTCTCTGACCTGCTGATCGAAGCGGGCGGCACGACCATCCTCACGGAGGTGCCGGAGATGTTCGGTGCGGAGACTCTTTTGATGAACCGTTGTGAGAACCGGGAATTGTTTGAGAAGACGGTGACAATGATCAATGGTTTTAAGGAGTACTTTATCCGGCACGATCAGACGGTCTATGAGAATCCATCCCCGGGCAATAAGATGGGAGGCATATCCACGCTGGAAGATAAGTCGCTGGGATGCACTCAGAAGTCGGGATCGGCGCCTGTCAGAGGCGTGCTGGCCTATGGGGAGACGGCAGAAGGAAAGGGACTGCATCTGCTCAGCGCTCCGGGCAACGATCTGGTGGCGGCAACGGCGCTGGCGGCTGCAGGAGCGCAGATTGTCCTGTTTACGACCGGAAGAGGCACGCCCTTTGCCTCCCCGGTGCCGACGGTTAAGATCGCCAGCAATGATTCTCTTTATCGGCATAAAAAGAACTGGATCGACTTCAACTGCGGAGAGATGGTACAGGGGAAGCCGCTGGAAGTCCTGGGAGGCGAACTTTTTCGGTATGTGCTGGAGGCTGCCTCCGGCAGGAAAGTGAAGGCGGAGGAAGCGGGATTTCATGATATGGCGATCTTTAAACAGGGTGTGACTTTGTAAAGACGGAGGATGGCCGGGCATTTGAACGGCTGTAAGCAGGTGCGGAAAGGAATGGGGACGAAGTGAAAAGATTATCTTATAAGACGTTGGAAGAGATGCGGTATGACGGATATTTGCTGAAGGAGGCGCCGGAGAGAGTGCTGCAGTTCGGGGAGGGGAATTTTCTCCGGGCGTTCGCGGATCATTTTATTGATGTGCTGAACGAGAAGGCGGATTTTCGCGGGAAGGTGGTGCTGGTTACGCCGGGTGGCGGCGGTGGCAGGGTGCTTACGGCTGTCAATGAGCAGGAAGGACTCTATACGTTACTGCTGCGGGGAAACGAGAACGGTGAGAAGGTGCAGACTAAGAGGGTGATTTCCTGTGTCAGCCGCTGCCTGAATCCGTATGGGGAGTATGATGCCTACATGGCCTGTGCCGAAAATCCCGATCTGCGGTTTCTTATCTCCAATACCACGGAGGCGGGGATCCGGTATGATGCGGACTGCCGTTTCGAGGACAGGCCGGCGGCCAGTTTTCCGGGGAAACTGACGCAGTTTCTGTATGCAAGGTATGAGCGGTTCGGCCAGGAAAAAGGAAAGGGGTTTGTGATCCTGCCCTGTGAGCTGATTGATGATAACGGCGGACAATTGGCAGGATGTGTCATGCAGTATGCGAAGCAGTGGGAGCTGGGGGAGGATTTTTGCAGATGGCTGCGGGAAGAGAACTTCTTCTGCTCCACGCTGGTGGACCGGATCGTCACCGGCTATCCGGCCAGCGAGGCGGAAGAACTCTGCGGGCAGCTGGGGTACCGGGATGAGATCATGGATGCCGGGGAGGTGTTCGGATTCTGGGTGATCGAGGGACCGGAGAGCCTGCAGGAGGAGCTGCCTTTCGGACGGGCAGGACTGCCGGTGCTGGTTACAAAAGACCATAAGCCTTATAAACAGCGCAAAGTGCGTATTTTGAACGGCGCCCATACATCCATGGTTCTGGGAGCTTATCTGGCCGGCAGAAATATTGTCAGGGAATGTATGCAGGATCCGGTGATCCGGGCATTTATGGAGCAGACGCTCTATGAGGAGATCATTCCCACGCTGACGCTGCCGGAGCAGGAGTTGACGACGTTTGCAAAAGCGGTGTTCGACCGCTTCAACAATCCGTATATCGATCATGAGCTGTTGGCCATCGCGCTCAATTCCACATCCAAATGGAAGGCCAGGGTGCTGCCTTCTTTTGCAGGGTATGTGAAGCGCTGCGGTACGCTGCCGGAATGCATCACGGCTTCTTTGGCTTTCCATATCGCCTTCTACAGGGGGAATCGACTGGAGGAAACCGGATTGACCGGCAGTCGGGACGGGGAATCGTATGTGATCAGGGACGAAAGATTTATTCTGGAATTCTTCGAGGCGCATAAAGAGGACGATCCGGAAGCGCTCACCGCTGCGGTTCTGGCCGAAAGCCGGTTCTGGGGAGAAGATTTGACGGCATATGCGGGACTGGCAGAGAAAGTGGCCGGTGATCTGCGGATGATCGAAGAAGAAGGTGCTTATGCACTGATGAGACGCTGCACTTTACGGAGAATGACTCTGGTAAATTGGCAGAAAGAGGACAAATAAGGAACAAAAGGTATAAAGCAGCAAAATAACAGGCATACTATCTCTGTCTGTAACTGTGCACTTATTGAGCCGTTCGCGGCCTGGGGTGCAGATCGCCTGTAGAAATTCGGAAGAGATGGAAGGAGATAGGAAATGCTGGGAAAACAGAGTCTTCAGTTTGTAAATAAACCGTACATCATCGGCAGCGGTTCCATCGTGGGGAGTAAGGAGGCGGCCGGCCCCATGGGAAAGCTGTTTGACAAGGTCGGCTATGACGATAAATTCGGAGCCGATACCTGGGAGGATGCCGAGAGCAGTCTGCAGAAAGAGGCGCTGGAGATCGCGCTTGGCAAGGCCGGCCTTAAGAAAAAAGATCTGCAGCTTGTGTTTGCAGGAGATCTGCTGGGGCAGTCCATTGCCAGCAGCTTCGGTCTGTCGGGGTATCAGCTTCCCCATGTGGGATTGTACGGTGCCTGCTCAACCTGCGGGCTGTCTCTGACCATGGGGAGTATGGCAGTGGCCGGCGGATTTGTGGAGAAGGCGGCGTGTATTACATCCAGTCATTTCGCCAGTGCGGAGAAGGAATTCCGGTTTCCGTTAGCCTATGGCAACCAGCGGCCGAAATCGGCTACCTGGACGGTGACGGGCAGCGGCGCATTCCTCCTTTCGGCGCAGCCGGGCAGCCGGGTGCGGGCGGTGGTCGAAGGCGCCACCATCGGTAAGATCGTGGATTATGGATTGAAGGATTCCATGAATATGGGGGCCTGTATGGCGCCGGCGGCGGCCGATACGATCAGGCAGCATCTGGCGGATTTCGGCAGGAAACCGGATCACTACGACAAGATCATCACCGGCGATCTGGGTACGGTGGGACAGCAGCTTCTTTTTGACCTTCTCTCGGAGGCGGGGATCGACATTACGAGGCAGCATATGGACTGCGGCATAGAAATCTACGACAGTGAGAAGCAGGCCACCAACGCCGGCGGATCCGGGTGCGGCTGCAGTGCGGTCGTGCTGTCGGCCTATATTCTCAAGAAACTGGAGGAGGGTGTCTGGAAGCGGGTTCTCTTTATGCCGACCGGGGCGCTTTTGAGCAAGACCAGCTTTAACGAGGGGCAGAGCATTCCGGGAATCGCGCACGGGGTTGTGCTGGAGCATTACGAGGGATAAGAAGGAAGCAGTAGAAATCAGAAACAATCAGTCGAAATCAGAGGCTATCAGAAGAAATCAGAAGAGATCAGGAGGGCAGGATACTGACGTTAACGTCATTTATCATGTTGTCGGGTAAAAAAGTATGGCCGTGGGCACCCGGATGGTGTTACAATGGTCTGGTACATGAAAAATGGTTGTTGACGAAAGGAACGGGATAGATAGATGGAAGATACCGGGAAAACTGCCCTGTTTGAGGAGATGCCGGTGCATAAGGCGGTCATGACGCTGTCCATACCGACTGTCTTAAGCTCTCTGGTGATGGTGATCTATAACCTGGCGGACACTTACTTTGTAGGAATGCTGAACGATCCGGTGCAGAATGCGGCAGTAACGCTTGCGGCACCGGTGCTTCTGGCATTTAACGCGGTGAACAATCTGTTCGGCGTCGGCACTTCGAGTATGATGAGCCGGGCGCTTGGCAGTAAGGATTACGGGTTGGTGCGCAGAAGCTCCGCATTTGGTTTCTACTGTACCCTGATCGCCGGAATACTGTTTTCGCTTTTCTTTACGATCTTACATAACCCATTGCTGCATCTTCTGGGAGCGGATGCGGAGACCATGGAGGCCACGGCACAGTATCTGAAATGGACGGTGTCGCTTGGTGCAGTTCCCGCGATCTTAAATGTGGTGATGGCTTACATGGTACGGGCGGAAGGAGCCTCCCTGCACGCCAGCATCGGCACCATGAGCGGGTGTCTGCTGAACATTCTTCTGGATCCTTTTTTTGTCTTGCCGATGGGGCTGAATATGGGAGCAGCGGGCGCAGGGCTGGCGACGATGCTCTCCAACTGTGTGGCGTGTACCTACTTTTTCTTCCTTCTTTGGAAAAAGAGAGAAGACACTTATGTCTGTGTCCGGCCCTCTATGTTCCGGCCGGACAGGCAGGGGGTGGGTATCCCGGCCGCCATACAGAATCTGCTGAACGTGACGGGAATGACGGTGCTGAACAATTTTACGGCGTCTTATGGTTCCGACGCGGTGGCGGCGATGGGGATCGTACAGAAGGTAAACATGGTGCCCATGCAGATTGCCTTCGGACTGTCGCAGGGTATCATGCCGCTGATCAGCTACAATTTTGCCAGCGGCAATGTAAAACGCATGAAGAAGACACTGCTTTTTACGGTGAAGATCGCGGTCTCTTTCCTGACAGTGGTGGCGGTCGGCTACTATGTTGGCGCGGGGAGCATCACGGCGCTGTTCATGCGCAATGAGGCGATCATTTCCTATGGAGAAAGATTCCTGCGGGCTTTTTGCCTGGAGCTGCCCTTTATGTGTATGGACTTTATCGCAGTGGGTGTCTTTCAGTCCTGCGGTATGGGAGAGAAATCGCTTGTTTTTGCCCTGCTCAGGAAGATCGTGCTGGAGATTCCGGCGCTGTATCTGTTAAACAGGCTGTTTCCGCTGTACGGACTTCCCTTTGCCCAGCCCGTTACGGAGTGTATCCTCTGCGTGGCGGCTGTGCTGGTGCTCTTCAGGATGTTTCAGAAGATGGAGCAAAAAAGGAGTTCTTAGCAGCAGATTTCATAACAGACTTTATGAAAACCGGAATTTGGTTTATACTGTTATAAACGGAAGTGCCTGCGAAGCAGGCCGATGGAGGTTAGATGGAAGACGGAAAAGTGATCGTGAAAAAAAGTCCGGCTGAGGCGGTGCAGGAGGAGGCCATGAACATTCTTGTTTCCGGGGTGCTTCACCGGGAGGACAGGACGTTTGTGCGGGTTTCCTTTCTGCGGGGCAGAGACTGGGCAGAAGGAATCCTTCCGGACGGCGTGATCGAGAAGGCGGAAGGCTTTACAGAAGAAGAGATCGGGAAGCTGGAGGCGTATCTGGCCAGGGAGAAAGATATGCTCCTCAGACAGGCAAAAGGGATCAACCCGATCAGGAATCTGTTTCAGCTTGGACAGGAAAGCAGGTAGTCAGGAAAGACGGAGATAAAGCAGGCAGGAAACATACAAAAACAGGATGAGAGGAAGGAAAAACAAATGAAAGCATTATTTATCGGAGGAACCGGCACCATCAGCACGGCAATCTCCACCAGGCTGCTGGAGGAAGGGCACGAGCTGTGGCTGATCAACCGGGGTACGCGCAACGATGTACTGCCGCCGGGGGCACACATCATCACGGCGGATATCAACGATGAGGAGACGGTGGCGCGGAAACTGGAAGGGCATAGGTTTGATGTGGTGGCGGATTTTATCGCCTTTGTGCCGGAGCAGCTTGAGCGGGATTACAGGCTTTTCCGGGAGAAGACGAGACAGTTTATCTATATCAGTTCGGCTTCTGCCTACCAGAAACCGCTGTCTGATTACCGGATCGACGAGGGGACGCCGCTGGCCAATCCCTACTGGCAGTATTCCCGGAACAAGATTGCCGGTGAGGAGCTGCTGATGAAGCTGTACCGGGAAGAAGGATTTCCGGTGACGATCGTGCGGCCCAGCCACACTTACAGCGAGCGTTCCGTGCCGTTGGGCGTGCATGGGCCGCAGGGCAGCTATCAGGTGATCAGGCGGATGATGGAAGGAAAGAAGGTGATCATGCACGGAGACGGAACATCTCTCTGGACGCTGACTTTCAATACGGATTTTGCCAAAGGCTTTATCGGACTTATGGGCAATATCCATGCCATCGGCGAGGCGGTGCAGATCACGGGCGACGAGTCGCTGACCTGGAATCAGATTTATACCATTGTGGCACAGGCGCTTGACGTGGAGTGGAAGCCCTGCTATGTTTCCAGCACGTTCATCGCTTCTGCAAGCCCGGCTGCGTGGGATCTTCGTGGCGCTTTGCTGGGGGACAAGGCAAACAGCGTTGTCTTTGACAATACGAAGCTGAAACGGCTGGTGCCGGATTTCACGGCGACGGTGAGGTTTGACCAGGGCGTGAGGCTGGCGCTTGCATATATCAAGGCACACCCGGAATGCCAGAAGGAGGATCCGGAGTTCGACCGTTGGTGTGACAGCGTGGTGGCGGCGCAGGAAGCGGCGCTAAAGGGGCTGCTTGAGGTGTGATAATGAGGGAGATGGAGTTTAAGATGGAACGTCCCGGCCTGTTGAAGGAAGGGGATAAGGTCACCGTGACGGAAGGTGTCCTTCCCAGCAACTATTATTATACGATCGATCCTTCCCTTGCCATGTCGGGGAATTTTCCGTTCAGAGAGCGTATGCTGGAGCGGGAGGGTGTAGTGACGGAAGTAATCGAGAATGCCAGAGGATTCTATGTGCGGGCAAGATTCGGAGAATGAGGATCCTCAAGAAGAGCAGATTGAGATATGGAAAGGAAGGTATATGGTATGTTAACTAAAGTAGCGACAGACAAGGCGCCGGCAGCGATCGGGCCGTATTCCCAGGGGATCATTGCAGGCGATTTTCTTTTTGCGTCGGGACAGATACCCATTGATCCGGCTAACGGCGAGATCAAGGGCAGTGATATCACACAGCAGGCGGAACAGGTCATGAAGAACGTTGGAGCGATTCTGGCTGAAGCGGGAACAGACTATGCCAGGGTTGTCAAGACTACATGCTTTCTGGCGGACATGGCAGATTTTGCGGCATTCAATGCAGTATATGAGCAGTATTTCAGTGAGAAGCCGGCCAGAAGCTGTGTGGCCGTAAAAGAGCTGCCAAAGAGTGTGCTGTGCGAAGTAGAAGTGGTGGCTTATCTGAAATAATCTTTTTATAAAATGAAAAAAGCAGTAGAGGTTTACATAACATGAAGCAAAAAAATATCGTTCTCATCGGCATGCCCGGTGCCGGAAAAAGCACGGTGGGTGTCGTGCTGGCAAAAAAGCTGGGGTATGCTTTTCTGGATTCCGATCTGGTCATCCAGAGCAGGGAAGGAAAACTGCTGCATGAGATCATCGAGGAGCACGGTGTGGAGAAATTCTGGTCCATTGAGGAGGAGGCGAATCTTTCCATTAATACCGTGCGCACCGTGATCGCCACCGGCGGCAGCGTGATCTATGGCAGCAGGGCCATGGAACATTTGGGGCA
>OFFX01002749.1_pt1 | contig 10484 bp, 15 predicted proteins | sample 1521511 | NCBI WGS metagenome assembly OFFX01 (sample SAMEA3504125, study PRJEB24116) | mouse gut metagenome | biome: mouse gut; feature: mouse-associated habitat; material: faeces | place: Denmark | collected 2011
CCTGCCGGAGAGCATCTCAGCTAATTCTTTTGCTGTCATCTTGAAAACCTCCAAATTCGTAATCGGTTGGCAATTTACCTGTTACTTGATTTCCTCCGCACAGACGTAAATCCCCGGCACCTCGGCCCAAAACTTTTCGCAGATCTCCGAGGCCACCTGGGCGTCGTCCTTCCAAAAGCCCACAGCGGTCATGCAGTCCTTGAGGAGCTTCTGCAGGTTGTCGGTGTCGGGCTTGGTGGTCCGGTACTCGCCGTCCGCATGCTCCCCCCTGGGAAAGCACCACTTCACCAGCAGCCGCACCGCCCCCTCCAGCGGCTCCGCCGGACAGTGCCCCGCCAGATGGGCGGTCAGCTTGGACTGGGCCGCCTGGACCTGGGGCGGGTCGTAGAACACCGGCCTGCCCTTCACCATCCGCACCTGCTTCTCCTGGTGGGTGGCGGTGGGCGGAAGCATGGGCATGAAAAATTCCATTCGCTTCACCTCACTAAAGTGTGTTGTCTTGAGAAAAATTTTTGTCAACGATCCGGGGAAGGAGTCGTCGTGCGTGAGCTGACGCACGACTACTTCCCCCGTTGACCGCAGGGAAATGATCTATTTACCCCCCTTTAGGGGGGTACTTTTTCTTCCCTGGGGAAAAAAACAGAATGTTACGTTTTTTTCCCTGCCAGGGAAACAGGGAAATTTTCGTTTTTTTCCCTGTCAGGGAAAGGAAATTTTGCGTTTTTTTCTTCCCCAGGGAAGGGAAATTTTCTGTTATTTTCCCTCACTTCTGCCCCACCTCATTGTCATCGATCCAGAAACCGCCGTGCTCTTTCAACCGGTTTCTGACGGTCTTTTCGGTCACGCCCATGTACTCAGCAAGGGCGCTTACAGTCACCGTTCCTTCGATCCCGCAGGCTTCAAAAGCGGTCTCGACGGCTTCCTTTCGCTCCTTTTCCTTGACGGCTTTTGGCTTGCGTTTTCCGATCGCCCGCCGCCAGCCTGGTTCCTCCCCATCCGGGTCGATGTCGGCCAGGACGCTGTTCCCGTCCTCTCTGTGGATGGGGTAGTCGAACCAGACGTTGACGGGGGCAAAGCGGGGGAACTCCCGCAGGGTGCCCTCGATGCGCCACGCTGTGCGGGCCTGGACGGACCTCCTGGCCTCCTCCGCCCGGTCCAGGAGGTCCCGGTAAGCCTGGGGCTCCAGGGCTGTCTCACAGGCGGCCAGGGCGGCCGCTTCGCTGCACAGGTCGTCCTGGCCCGCCTCCTCCAGCTTCCCTGCCGCCGCCAGCGCCTGGGCGCAGGTCCGGCCCACCGCGTTGTTGGTCTCCTGCTTCCGCAGAGCGTCGCTGACGGTCAGCTCGATCATATCCAGCAAAGCGTCCGGGTCCCGGGCGAAGACTCCCGAACCGGAGGCCCGGTCCATGCTCCGCTACCACAACCGCCGGTTCCGGACGCTGAAGGTCCAGGCGCTGGGCCTGTTGGGCCTGCGGGCGGGACAGATGCTGATGATGGACGTGCCGGGGCTGGGGGATATCAGCCTGCGCCAGCTGGTACTGCTGGAGCGGGTGTGTCACACCTTTCAGAACGATTTGCACACCATGGAATTTGACGTACAGGAACTGGGGGACTGATATGGACGCTATCGATGTGCTGCATCTCATCACGGAGGAGACCCTGGGCGCCTACGGCCTGACCGACCTGGCGGTGGGGACCGTAATGGGTACGGACCCGCTGGAGGTAAAAATCCGGGAGGACATGGCGGCTATCCCGGAGAGCGCACTGCGCCTCACCGCCACCGTGGTGGAAAGGAAGATTCCTGTTTTAGAGCACCGGCATGTGACAACCGGGTTCCGCCACGGACACGCCCTGCCGGATTTCTCCCACAGCCACGCTCTCTCGGGACTGTCCCACAGCCACAGCGGAGGGGAGGGGCAGACCGGTCCGGCCTTGACAGGCTCCTTTCAGACAGAAAACGCCCTGGACAACTCTTTCCAGGCGGAGGACTCTCTGATTCAGGACGCCTTTCCCTCGGATGACCGGCTCTCGGATATCGTGTGCTACGAAAACGGAGAAGCCCTCCCGGTACAGGATGGGTTCATTATCCTCAACCGGGGACTGGAGGAGGGGGACAAGGTGCTGCTGCTAAAGGTCATGCGCAGCCAGCAGTTCATCATTCTCTCCCGGGTGTTTGAGAAGGGAGGCGCGTCGCGTGCTGCCCAAAAGTGGGATTGATTTGTCGAAGGGGATTGTGTTCCAGGACCAGCCCTCCCTGACCTGGACTGCCGACCCGGTGACCAAACGCCTCCGGGGCCATGGGGACGGCTGGGAGGCGGTCCGGCAGGCGGTGGAAATTATTGTCAACGTGGAGCGATACAAATGGCAGATCTACACGCCCAACTTTGGCACGGACTATGACGGCCTTCTGGGCAACGAGCCCGGTTTTGTGGCCTCGGAACTGAAACGCCGCCTGGAGGACGCCTTTCTGCCGGACAGCCGCCTGCTGGGGATGAAGGATTTTACCTGGAGCTTTCAGGACGCCAGCCTGGCCGTCAGCTTTACCGTGCTGACCGTGTTCGGGGACGTAGCCAGCAGCTTGGAGGTGGAATTGACATGATCGACTTTACCGCAAAGACCTACCGCAGCCTCCTGCAAGCCCAGCTGGACCGGGTCCCCAACTCCCTGGACAAGCGGGAGGGATCTTTGATTCAGACCGCCGTAGGCGCGGGGGCCTACGCTCTGGAGGAGTTCTACCTGGAGCTGGACCAGGTACAGCGGGGGGCGTACCTGCAAACCGCCGTGGGACAGGACCTGGATTACCTGGTCGTGCTGGCCGGCGTGTCGCGCTATCCGGCCTCCCCGGCGGTGCGGCTGGGGGTATTTGACCGGGAAGTGCCCATTGGGGCCAGGTTTTCTACCATCGACGGCGCGGACAGCGTCAATTTCGTTGTGACGGGCCAGATAGGGGAGTGGACATACCAGCTCGCTTGCGAGACCCCTGGAACCATCGGAAACCAGTATACGGGACCCATCCTGCCCATCACCTTTGTTCAGGGCCTTGGCTCCGCCCAGCTGACAGACATTCTGGTGGCGGGCGACAACGCGGAGGATGACGAAAGCCTGCGGGAGCGGGCCATTGCCGCCCTCAACGAGCAGCCCTTTGGCGGCAATGTGGCGGACTATAAGCGGGTGGTGCTGGCCATTGACGGCGTAGGGGGCTTGCAGGTCTACCCCACCTGGGACGGCGGCGATACAGTGAAGCTGTCCCTTCTGGGGGCCGACTGGATGCCCGCCTCCGCTCAATTGATTGAGACGGTGCAGAACACGGTGGACCCTCCTCCCAACCAGGGCCTGGGCTATGGCACAGCCCCCATTGGCGCGAGGGTGACGGTCACCACTCCGGAGCCGGTTGCGGTACAGGTGTCGGCAACTCTGGCACTCGGTCCCGGCTATGCCCTGGCGCAGCTGCGGGAACCGGTGGAGCGGGCGGCGGCAGACTACCTGCTCTCCATCCGGCGGGACTGGGACAAGCCCGACGCCTCCGGCCTTACCCACTACTCCTGCTGGGTCTACACAGCCCGCCTCACCGCCGCCATACTGCAAGTGCCCGGTGTTGTCAACGTGACGGCTCTGAGGATTAACGGCGCGGCGGCGGACCTGGAGCTGGCGGAAAACGGCCTGCTTCAGCAGATACCCGTACTGGGGGAGGTGGAAGTGCGTGCCTGATACCAATGTCTGCCAGTATTTCCCACGCTGGTTCCGGGAGATACTGGATTTTCAGTATCTATGCCGCAGCGAGAAGGAGGAGCTGGAGGCATTGGCGACGGCTATGGCGCGGATTCACCGCAATCTGTTTGTTCAGACCATGGACGAGAGCGCGGCGGCCCAGTGGGAGGCCATTCTGCGCATCCTCTACACGCTGGGGGAGTCTCTGGAGTTCCGCCGCCTCCGGGTGCTCAACCGCCTGGCACTGCGCCCGCCCTTTACCCTCAGCTTCCTGCGCCAGAAGTTGGACGTTCTATGCGGCGAGGACGGATACCGGCTTGATTTGCGGCCCAACGACTATTTTCTGCGTGTGAAGCTGGAGCTGAGCAGCGAGGGCAGCATCAACGAGGTGCGGGACCTGCTTGAGCGTGTCGTTCCCGCGCACCTGACGGCAATTGTTGAGGTGATCTACAACACCCACGCTTATCTCGCAGGCTTCACCCACGCAGATCTTGCCCAATACACCCATTACCAGCTGCGCCGGGAGAAGCTGGCTCACCGGCCCCCGCCGGTGGTGGATGAAACCAGCGGAATCATCGGAGCCGGTAGGACCGGCGCGGCAATCATAGGAAAGAGGGGAAGTTAAGTATGCCATATACGGGGACCGTCTGGAAGGACGGGGACTTGATTACTGCGGAACGAATGAACAACCTGGAGCGGGGCGTAGCGGAAGCGGCTACCATGGAGCAGGTCAACACAGCCATTGAGGAGGCGTTGGACAATCTGCCGGCAAGAGGAGGGGGCGGCCTTATTCTGGCAGACTTCCACGAGATGGCGGATATCAATATACCGGTTCAAGTATTGGAGGGATACGAGTAATGCAGATTTCCAAGAGCTATTCCGGAACGGTTGAAAGCCCCGCTGTTACATCGTCCCGAGATATCAGCTGGGGTGTAACCAGCAAGCAAAACCTCTATACCAATCTGGTCGATTTCGTCAACCAGACAGTCGCTGCCTTTCTGCACAACGACTGCGGCGTTGACGCAGTCTATGAAGTGAGAGAGGGCAGTGATTACAAGTTCCTATGGATATATCATGTCCCCTTTTTGTTTGCCCCGGCAGCCCGTAGCAGTTATCCGATGACAAATTTTTGTGGGCCGTTAAGCGCCGTCATTTTGTCAACTGGCCAATACAACAATGCGACTTGGTACAGCAAGCTGTTTGCCGGAATCCCAACAGCGGCGAATGGCGGCAGCTATGCCTTTGGGCTGGTTTTTTCAGGAGATCCGAACACCGGATTTATGCTTCGGTTCAAGTACTATTCTGGAACATCTATCGGCCAGCCTTTCAATTTCTGCTTTGCCAAGGCCAAGAATCTTCTGAACGGGAAAGATGCGGTTGTCTGGAAATACCGGACCTACACCAACGTGAGCCCGTACTTCAACGAGTACATGAACGGTGTTGATCTGGAAGAAGACGGCAGCCTGGCCGCAGACAGTTTTTCGGAGAATGTTTCAGCGTTTTCGCATATTTTGGATACGAAAGAGGTGTTGAGAACAAGTAATCCCGGAAAGCTGCCCCTGGTTCCCATGGTGGTTGGCGGCATCTGGCAGCTGGCGGGCGTCTTTCAGCGGCCCGCGAACTTCAATCTGCCGGTCCCCAACGCAGTTACCGTTGAGCAGCAGACGGAGATCCAGATCGCTGGGAGAAAATTCATTGTGGCGTCAAACGATATTTCAAACGCAAACATGATGAACTTTGGCCTGATTGAGGTGGGTGAATAACGAAAAAAACGCCCCCCAACGGGAGCGGCAGGATTTGACAAAGCACAGTGTATCGCGTATAATGAACGTGCCTCGCAAGAGGCCGGAAGGACACTGTTACATATAGGCGGTTAGCCACTCCCTTGTGAAAGGGGGTGAGGCTGATGTGGAAAAGGCGATTTATCGCGGTACTGCGGTTCGTGCTGTGCTTGGCATGGGCGCTGTACCTATTGACCACAAAAGCGTGCTGACTGCCCGGTGGCACGAGCAGTCAGCATAGACATCGTTCTTGATTGACTGGTAGGGCTAACCGCAGTAACAGTGCCCTTCTGTTGCTTATTATATGACCCTGCCGCCGTTTTGTCAAGAGGACGAAGCGGCGGACTATTTTATTCTCAGAGAAAAGGAAGGATTACCATGCCCAATTATACACCCAATTACAACCTGGAACAGCCCTTCCAGGAAGAATATTACAATGTAGACGTCCAGAACCAGAATATGGAAAAGATCGACGCGGCTTTGCGGGAATTGAAGACACAAAACAGCGGGGTTGGCCGCTCCATGGCCGGGCAGACTGTCGAACCGGAAAAAGGTCAAACGGTTACAGCCAAAGAGGGCGCGGAGATATTTAATGCTTATATGGCACGCTCATTTGATGCCTCGGACTGTCCCGTTGGGAATGTTGCCAGTGGAGTATATTCCCATGCAGAGGGGCTTCATACTACAGCCGACGGGGATGCAGCCCATGCGGAGGGGCATCTGACGAGGGCATCTGGAATTTGTTCGCACGCAGAGGGATCTCAGTCTATAGCAAGCGGACTGAACAGCCACGCAGAGGGTCATTCAACAGCTTCTAATGAATTCTCCCATGCGGAGGGTAACCACACTGTTGCGAGTGGCCTAAATAGTCATGCGGAAGGTGTATGGACAAAGGCAGCTGGGGACGGGGGTGCGCATGCGGAAGGCGGGTGGTGCGAGGCAAATGGAGAGTGTTCCCATGCGGAAGGGAGTGCTACTGTTGCAAATGGTGAGTGCTCTCATGCTGGTGGGACTGGTACAATCGCCAACGCAAACGGGCAAACCGTAATTGGATGGACCAATATTCCTAGTTCGCTGCCAACCGATAAATTTATTATTGGTAAGGGCTCTTACAGAACAACCCCGGCAGTTACCGCCAATTGCTTCCGGGCCACCGATACGGGAACCTACGCCAGCGGCAACTACAACGCCTCCGGCGCGGACTACGCGGAGCTCTTCGAGTGGGCCGATGGCAATCCGGACGGCGAGGATCGGGCAGGTCGCTTTGTCACTCTGGAGGGGGAGAAAATCCGCCTCGCCACCCCAGAGGACGAGTACATCGTCGGAATCGTTTCCGGCAATCCGTCTGTGGTGGGCGATGTATATGACGACCAGTGGCAGGGCATGTATCTGTCCGATGTATTTGGCCGTCCGGTCTGGGAGGAGGTGGAAGTGCCTGACCGGATAGGCCCGGATGGCGGTGTGCTCCTTCCCGCCCATGTCGAGCGCCGGCAGAAAATCAATCCCGCCTACAATAGCGGGGAAAGCTATGTCCCCCGCTCTCAACGTCCCGAGTGGGATGCGGTGGGGTTACTGGGCAAGCTGGTGGCTGTAGATGACGGGTCCTGCCGTGTAAACGGCTGGTGCGCCGTAGGGGTGGGCGGCATTGCATTTCATAGCGATACGCGCACCCGCTACCGGGTGATGGACCGGCTGGATAATACCCATATTCGGATACTGGTACTGTAATAGTGAGGTGAAAAAGTATGGAAGTGACCATTAGCGCGGACATGCTGATTGAGCTGGCGGCATTGCTGACGGCCCTGAGTGTGATTGGCGGTGCGGCTCTGTGGTGCCACCGGTTTGTGCTGCGGAACAAGCGGCAGGACCACGAGCTGGCGGCTATCCGCAAGGAGCAGACGCTGATCTGTTTCGGGGTGCTGGCCTGCCTGAAGGGCTTGAAGGAGCAGGGGTGCAACGGCCCCGTCACCGCCGCCCTGGACAAGCTGGAAAAGCATCTCAACGAGGCCGCCCACGAGGAGGACGCATAGAATAGAGGGGAGGAAATGATATGGACAAATCTGTCGTCAAGCGGCTGGGAAACCTGCTGAGCGTGAAGAGCCTGGTGACGCTGATTCTGACCGCGGTGTTCGCGGTTATGGCTCTGCGGGGGACCATCTCTCAGGATTTCATGACCGTATACGCGGTGGTCATCGCCTTCTACTTCGGCACCCAGAGCCAGAAGGTTCAGGACGCGGTGGATTCTGCGGCGGCCGCATGGAGCGGAGGGAACAGCCATGAATAAACAGCCAGTCAGCTACCTCCAGAAGGACCCCCGGTGGAAGGATAAGCCCTACCGCGTGCCGGGTGAGAGCAGCACCATCGGGTCCGCCGGGTGCGGCCCCACCTGTGCCGCCATGGTCATTGAGACCCTGACCGGCAAGACCTTCACCCCGGAGGACGCCTGCAACTGGAGCGTGGAGCACGGATACAAGGCCCTGAAACAGGGCACCTACTACAGCTACTTTAAACCCCAGCTGGCGGCCTTCGGCATAGAATGCGACATGCTCAGCTGGACCAGCACCTACGGCAAGCCCAACCACGAGAACCACAAGCGGGCCCTGGAACTGCTCCAGGACGGCTACTACCTCATCGCCCTGATGAACAAGGGCAACTGGACCAGCAGCGGGCATTTTGTCCTGGTCTGGTGGGTGGACAATAAGATCTGCATCAACGACCCCAACAGCACCCGGGCAGACCGGGTGAACGGCGACCCCTACACCTTCCGCGGCGAGGTAAAATATTACTGGTGGGTGGACGCCAGAGCCTACAACAGGCCGCAAAAGCCGGAAATAGAGGAGGATATCATGACAGGGAGCGAGATTTTGTCCGCGCTGACGGACGAGCAGGCGTACGAGCTTTTGGTGAAGGCACAGCGCCACGCCGCCGCCAAGCCCGAACCCGCCTGGAGCCAGGCCGAGGGACACTGGCAGCGGGCCACGGAGGCGGGCGTTATCAACGGCGGCAGTCCGGAAGGGCTGCTGAAACGGGACGAACTGGTGGCGGTTTTGGGCCGCAAGGGGCTGGTATAGTGCAGTTTTCTAAGAAATTGGTGGCGGACATCCGGGCTCTGCTCTGGGTGGTCACGGTAGGCGGCCTGCTCCTGGCGGCCTACTGCGTCCGCTCGGACTACGCCGGGGCCCTCCCCTGGCTCACAGCCATGGTGGGCCTTCCCTGGTCCGCCCACGGCGTGGTGTGCAGCTTCTACCTCAACATGGCCAAGTCCGACCACAAGCAGGGCGGCATCACCTTCGAGGCCGCCAGAGCCCAGGGGTTTGGACAGATGGAGAGCGCGGACAGCGATTCTCTGCCGAGTATTTAGCGAATTACCCCCATCCCGTCTGAAACGGGATGGGGGCTTGTCCGCTTTACGCAGCCGTCTGGGACGGCTTTACGGCATATCCCGGCTCAGCTCCACATAGTGGGCGGCGTTTTGCAGCGTCCCTGCGGCCTCCTCCTCTGTTACAGAGCGGACCACTTGGCCGGGCACGCCCAGAATCATGCTGTGGGGCGGAAAGACCTTCCCCGGCGGCGCCAGGGCCCCCGCCCCTACGATGGAACCGGCCCCGATGACGCTGCCGTCCAGGAGAACCGCCCCCATGCCAATAAGGCATCCATCCTCCACGGTACAGCTGTGGAGGATGGCCCCATGGCCCACCACCACATTTCTGCCCACCACCGTGGGCCCGCTCCCGCAGTGGAGAACGCAGTTATCCTGAATATTGCTGCCCGCCCCAACCCGGATGGGGCCCGCGTCCCCCCGGAGGACCGCGCCGTACCAGACAGAGACGTTCTCATCCAGGGCCACGTCCCCGATGATGGACGCGTTTTCTGCCAGTCGGGTGGTGGGGGTGATAGAGGGCGCTTTGCCGTTGTATTCGCGGATAATCATGGGGAAATCACTCCTTTTTGTAGATTTATATAGATACTATACCCTAAGGAGGAGGATTTGTAAAGCGCATCCCCGTTGCTAGTATATTATCTTTGGCTGGCCTCCCACAGGCGATCGGCCTCGGGCCGCCAGCGCTCCGCATAGCTTTTGCACTTGTCGCAGAGGTGGTCCACGCTCTCTGGGGACTGCAGGTCTGTGGAGCGGGCTCCAGTCTGGTGGACCATCTCCCGTAGCTTCTCCGGGTTCTCCAGCATGGGACAGGGCCGCAGGTGGTTTTCGTCAAAGGGCTGGCCGTCGTGGTAGGCCATGAAAATGGGCCCCTGTAAGCACTCCAGCAGGGTTTTCTCCCGGATGTTGGAGTCGGAGTAGTGGATGAACACGCAGGGGTCCACATCGCCGTTGGCGTTGATATGGAGGTACCGCCGCCCACCGGCGATGCACCCGCCCACGTACTCGCCGTCGTTTTGGAAGTCCATGGCGAAGATGGGCTTGGTGGCCCGCAGCTCCCGGACACGGTGGTACATGCGCTCCCGCTGCTCCGGGCTGGGCAGCAGTTCCAGGGCCGCGTCGTTGCCCACAGGCATGTAGTGGAAGTACCAGATGAACCGGGCTCCCCACTCCACCAGCTGGTCGATGAAGCCGCCGGAGCTGATAGAATCCAGGTTCTGGCTGGTATAACAGGCGGAGATGCCGAAGGGCAGCTTCCGGTCCTTGAGCAGGGCCATGGCCTGGACTACCTTCTGGTACACGCCTTCGCCCCGGCGGCCGTCTGTGGCGGCCTCAAAGCCCTCCAGGCTGATGGCGGGTATAAAGTTTTTCACCCGCAGCATCTCATCCGCGAAGGCTTCGTCAATGAGGGTGGCGTTGGTGAAGGCCAGAAATTGGCAGTCAGGATGCCGCTGGCAGAGGGTGATTAGGTCCTTTTTCCGCACCAGGGGCTCGCCGCCGGTGTAGATGTACATATAGACCCCCAGCTCCTTGCCCTGCCGGATAATGGAGTCAATCTCCTCCAGGGTGAGATTCAGCTTGTTGCCGTACTCCGCCGCCCAGCAGCCGGTGCAGCGGAG
>OFFX01002751.1_pt1 | contig 10477 bp, 9 predicted proteins | sample 1521511 | NCBI WGS metagenome assembly OFFX01 (sample SAMEA3504125, study PRJEB24116) | mouse gut metagenome | biome: mouse gut; feature: mouse-associated habitat; material: faeces | place: Denmark | collected 2011
TATGGTCAAAAGATATACGTCTATCCTTTAGGGATTTACTTGCTAATGATAAATATTTCTTAGTGTCTCTTAATGGAATATTTTGCACCTCGACAAATTGTAAATATGTATCAATTGTCTTTCCGTCTGTTATAGTTCTTCGAATAAAATCATTAGGATTTATAACATTTATATTACCAGCATATAAATAATCCCGCAAATCAGATTGAAGATTCAATTTTGTCTCAGAAGATAAAGATGTACATGTATTTATAAAATCTCTTGTGCATGTATAAAATTTGTTGGTTATAAATTCTGCATCTGTACGAAATCCTAATCCTAAAAACTTATCATAAAAATATGCTGCGTGCGCGGACATTGCTGTCCGATGTATTGCTATCAAATACAAACGCATCAACATCTTTTGGATCTATATTTCTGCCCTTTACTGCGTTATTCACAAAATATCCTATTTTTTGCAATTTCTGTTGCGGTGAAAGGACTAGGTTATTAAAATATTTTAATAAATTTATTCCTCTTTCTTCTGTAATGTTAAATCCATCATGTTTCTCTGCTTTTATTATTGCTATAAAATCTTTTTTATATTCTGTAACAATTCCTTTAGCGACGACAACTACACCGCCAGGAATTCTGCCGTTGGTTTGAGACGCAGCTAATAATTTGGTTAAATCTTTTGATAATTGAACGAACTTGATATCGTTCTCAGATGAAAGCCAAAAATCTGTTATGTATTTATAAGCACTTCCATCCTCAGTATTATGTATTTCCATTTTCATAGAATGGGAGTTATTACCCAGAGCTTGTGTAAAACGCTTTTGTAATGCATCAAGACTTTTGCTGTCTAATACGCTACACGTATTATTATACAATGGAGGGGTAATGGTTTCTGGGTTTTCTCTCTTTAAAACTTGATGTATAACTACTTTTTGGATTATCATTTGATCAATATTACTAGACATGTTATTTCCCCCATATGATTTTTCTTATATTTTATAACCATATGAGGGAATTATCAACATATAACGACAAAATTAGATACTAACTTGCAAAAAAATTATGCAGTCCTGATTTTTTCTCTCCACCAGTCTAATCTACCACGAACGTTCTCCTGAGCAGATGTACCACTCTGAACAAATTGTTTGTATTCTTCGTTCGCATCGTATCCATTGAGGAATTCATTTATAATATCAATTAACCTAGAGAATGATTTTTTGTCTTTTTTAACTCTGTAACCGCTATACAATATCATTGGGATAGAAGTGACAGGAATCTTTATTTCGTCAAATGCTTCATTAAATGAATCTAATGCATCCGATAGGACACTTATTTTGTCTAAACTCTCATCGCCATGATCCATAACAAAAACATCAATATCTTTATTTCTGAATGAGGTAAAATCATTTTCGTTATTTGTGCAGATGAGCATTAATGTCTGTATAATCAAATCTCTATCTGTTCCGTTTTTACGTTGAGTAGGCGTGACCAACTTATCCATAAAAGGATGAGTGGCAAGAGAATAAACAGCATCGCTAACAGCATCGCTCTCATGAACAATCCTCAATAGTTTCCCAGACAAAGGCTTTGATGTATTCTGTCTACGAAACATTTCTTTCACTTCGTCATCTGTATATTCTGATAGTGTACAAAATTCTAAGCTGCAGGCTAGAAGAGTAGACTGTACTTCCTCATCAAGTTTTTTATTTCAATCCACGCCCCGCGAGGGGAGCGACCCGGCCAGCTCCGTACCGTACTTTTCTGTGCATATTTCAATCCACGCTCCCGCGAGTGGAGCGACCTTAACGCAAATTTTTACGAGAAGGACGGGCAAATTTCAATCCACGCTCCCGCGAGGGGAGCGACTGCAAATATTGCTCATTTCTTTTATACCAGAGTTCCTTTCTTAAGCAATATTCACAAATTTCAACATTTTCTAACTATACAAATATAAAATCTACTATATTAATACGACACTTTCCCGGTGCGAACCTCTCAGACATTTCATGTTAATATCTCTTTCGCACCATCCTAGATCATCAGAGTTCCCTCGGCCTCGTAAGAACTTTTACAACCAAAATGCTCAACCTTCGTCCGATAATTATTTCCAAGATAATAAAAACGCAGGCTGTCCTCGTTTTCATTGATCAGAGTTACAAGCCGGTCTTTTAGCAACAAAAGCTGTGAAGCGTCCAGGATACATTCAAACACAGAATTTTGAACGCGCTGCCCATAATTGACACATTCTTTTGCAACTTTTCTGAGGCGGCTCTTTCCTGCTGCACTCTGTGTCGAGACATCATATGTGATCAATACTAACATTCATACACCTACTTCCACAAAAATGGCGGATATTCCTCCAAGTCGCCACGAATTGTCCTCGCCAACAACAATGCCTGCACATAAGGCACCAGCCCCCACTCAATCTTTTCTTTCAGGTACGGGTGTGTTATAGTCTCTCTTTTGTGCTTCTGCCACGCACCGAAAAACACTTTCCTTCCATCATCATTCAAGAGCACCGCCCCATCCTTCTGTTTCTCAAAATGAGCTGCCTGAATCGCTTTCGTATTTATCAAAGTCAAAACAAATCTGTCGGCTAAAACCGGCCGGAGTTCTTCCATCAGATCCAATGCCATGGATGTCCGGCCGGGTCTGTCCCCATGCATAAAACCGACATAGGGATCCAGCCCTACACTCGAAAGCGCATTTGCACAGTCGCCTGCAAGAATTGTATACGCAAACGACAGCAGCGCATTTATATTATCGAGCGGCGGTCTGCGGTTTCTGGTTACAAACGCAAAATCATCCTTCTGGTTTAATATCATTTCATTAAATACTGAAAAATACTGCTCCGCGGCTTTCCCTTCTATTCCCCGGAGTTCATCCAGATGCAGTGTACTGTCTATCTTCGGCAGCGTATCATACAGGAAATCAGATATCTTTTTAAGCTTTTCAGCATCTACCCGATATGCATGATCACGCAAAGTGCGCTCTATGCTCCATCTGCTGTTAAAAACTTTTCCGACGATCATATTTTTAGCATATCTTACACTTTTATCATCGTCATCCGATATACGATATTGTTCTTTTCTCAGCAGCACATTACCGTATTCTTTTCCGCTGACCCTTGCCCAAAATGCACCTCTGGGCGAAAAGAAGCTCATACCGATCTTCCGCTCTGCACAGGCGCCCATCAACGCCGGACTGCTGCCTTTGTATGTGAAACAGATAATGTTTTCCAGAGTATGAAGGGGAAACCTTCCGAGCGTTTTCTCCCCATCCTGTATCACAATGTTTTCTCCATCAAGCGTTAAATAGCAACTCTCTGTCATAACATATAAGGTGTTCAATAATTTTCGCACGTCAATACTCCTGCCATTTTCAAATACTGTGATCCCAAAATAATTTAATCATCTGCCTTTATGCCTTTTTCAATATACTCCCGCACTTTTACTGTCTTTTGCAGTTTTGGCAGGCATAGATTTTCCAGTGAACATGCCTTACACTTCTTTGATGGCTTTACATTCGGCGTATATCCTCTTTGAAACAGCTCATGCATTTCCTTCGCCGCATTTCTCACTTCTTCCCGCAGGCTGTCCGTAAAGTCCACGTGGCTGCGCCGCCTGTTCTCTCCATAATACAGATACCCGTCCTGCACATATACCTGCAGCATTTCTTCGAGACACATTGCCTGTGCACATAGTTGCAGTTCGTCCGCATTATTTTCTTTCGGCGTCCCACGCTTATACTCTACAGGTATCGGTTTCCATTTTCCATCATACCCAAATAAGCTGACACCGTTTTCATCCTGATGAAATTCTACAACGTCACACTGTCCGCTGAGTCCAAGATTCCGCGATGAAATACGCATCCCTCTTATGATCAGCAAGTCTCCTCTTTTTTCAAAAGAAGCGGCATCATGCGCCTTCTTATGCATCAGTTCACCGGCAGTTGTTCTATAATTTTCAGCCCATTGCTGCTCAATATGTATCATGGCCCACTGCCTTCTGCAAAACGCAAAGTGCTGAATCCCGGAAAGCATCAGATAATCTTCCTCACCATACATGCTTAAATCCCTTCTATCTCCTCCAATACCAGATCCGGTAAAGAAGCAACTTCAATATGATAGTCTTCAAACTCCTTCGGATCATCTGTCTTCGCTGTAATGTCGATCAGTCTGTGAACTTTCGCAGATGAATATTGTCCCATAGGGCAGTTATGCTTCCACCAATATACCTTGCATACTTCCATGCTTCCGTCAGGCCTTGCCGATGAACTGTCATTTACAAACAGTGTACGCAGAGCTTCTTTGATCTTCTCCGCATCTTCATCGCTGAATCCTGTTTTCCCGGCAAGCTGGTGATTGATGCTGCCCTTTATGACATACAGAGCCGAATATATTTTATGTTTCATGCCCATTGTGTCGGACGATTTCTTCTCTTTGGTCTCACTGTTGACACTTTTTGTGATCTGCATACTGTCAATCGAAACCGGCAGTACACTGAAAGCCGAGTGAACCGAAACCGGTCCTCTCACGCCTACGGACACGCTGTCATCTTTAAAAGCAAACACCTGGCCAAAACTCCGAACATCGATCCACTTCTCACAGGCTGCTCTGGCATAGGCATCCTTATCTTTATCCTTCAATGCTTTCTGCATGTCGGTATTGCTTTTCGCCCGGTCGGCAAGACTCCTGCAGCCGTCATCAGCGCGTTCATCGCTCTGCACAAAAATAGCTTCCCCCATATCCTGGAGCCGGTTTCTGATCTTTCTCTTAATGCACACATCCGATATTTCTCCGTACCCGTCATAAGTCTCTCTTGGTCTGTTGCCATTAAGCGGATCTCCGTTCGGATTTGCATTTTTAACCATTACCAGAACCTCAAAATCAATTTTGTTTGTAAATTCACTCATAATAATACCCTTGCCTTTCTCCTTATTTTCTTCCATGTCTGCGTATGTATGACAGTATCTTACGGTTGACCTTCCGTACTGTCCTTTTTCTGAAACGACTTTTTCATATACTCGATCTGCTGATAATATCCCGGTAAATACAGTTCCGTTAATGCTGTATTGTCAAACTGACCCTCCGCAAACTGCGTCATGATCTCACCGGTCCATTCCTCGAATTTCTTCCGCTCATAATCATTTAATTTTCTTTCATAGGCGATCAGATTTTCTCTGATCGTCTTTGAGGTTCTGGCCGGTCTGCTGCTGTAGGCATTCCAATAGCGCTTCGCATTCGTTGTGCGCCCTTCTTTTACCTTACCGTTCTCGTCACGTTCATACATCGCCCGCTGTTCCATATAGTCATATACGGCCAGCAGTCTTCCGAACAAAACATTTCGATCCTTCCCATTGTCTTGCAGGAAATTATCCATTGTCATGTTTCCCCTTTCATAGTTAAATCTTATCATTGCACATGTAACACACAGCACATCGTTATACCAGATAAAGTCACCCATTGTCTGCGGCATGGAGGCCCGCCGTACCGCTGCTCTGATGATATCCTGCGGGATTTTGCCCTTTTTTCCGGTTATGCATGGCAGTAACCGCATTATCGTTGCCCTGATCAGCTTTCCGTCTGCCTCCAGCCATTCCGTCCTCTGCACGCCATATGCCGCCAACGCCATATCTCTGGGTGATGGTGTGCACTCGCAGGTAATCCGTCTTCTGCTTTCTTCCGCATTGCCTGCCTTAATGCTGCGCCTCCAGTTACAATGCTGCTGCCAGTTTAAGATCGCATTTATATATTGGTCCCCGCCCATCTCATCATAATACACCACTGAAAGCCTGCCGGTAGTAGCCGCATCCAGCGCTATGACTGCTATTTTATCTTCTGTTCTGATTTTTCCGGCATATCCGTTTACCGCATTTTTAAACTGTTGTGCAAAATATTTGCCCGTATCGTATTTGGCGATATCTGCGGTCTCGTATGTATCCAGATTGTCAAAATCAAAGTCAAACTCGTCAATCCCATGCCAGGCATTGACCGAATCCTTCATCATGTCCGGCACCTGCTGTATCCTGTTTACCATCCAACAGACAAGGGCCGACTCATCACGTGTATATCCCTGCTTTTGAAGCAACCACCTTAAAGCGTTATGCGCCTTCTGAGATGTGTCATATCCGACCGAAACTGCCTGTTCCTTTGTCGTAAACCTTCCGCGGTAAGTAAAGCCGGATTCGTCATTCCCGGAGATCAGCTTCGCTTTGTCTGCGCTGTTGCGTATTTTGGATGGATGCTTGTCCGAGCAGGACGCTGTCTTTCCGGATGCATAGCACAGTTTCTTTCCACCCGCTCTTTGACGGTAATACTCACTGTACTTTCTGTACAACTCCTGGTTTTTCCAGACCTCCTGCGGCATAGCTGCCCCGAACACTATGAACCGCACATTTGCCCCAGTCTGTCCCAGTCCCTGTATCTTAACCTGATCTGTAATGATACCGTTATCATTCGGCTCCAGCGTTTTGCTCATGATCAGATCCTGTATCAGCGCTCTCCTGCCAAGGTACTTATATACCGCCTCTATCATAGGATGGGAATACTCCGATTCTGTCCAGTCCCGCAGCAGTTCCATATAAGCTTCATAATATTTTTCCTTGTTATCACCCGTATACGACGTATAATCCCCTGCTATATAGCAGAGTTTATCGCATAGCGGATGAGGCGCAATTCCGCTGCTCCTTGCCGCCGAATCTTCCGTGACCGGAATGACCGTGACCGCATCCCTGCCTTTATCCAGCTTCCTGGCCCTTTGAAAATTTCCGTTCTGATCGATGGTCACCTCAATCTGTGCATTAAAAGTCGAATGGGAGATCGGAAGCAATACGGCCTGATCGTTCCTGTCAACACCTGCCCACTCAGCACAGACATCATATGTGTCAGCTAAAGTCTTGAGCCACGCCAAATAAATCACCTCCTTCAAATTCCTGCAGTCCCCTGAAATTTTTTCCCGGTTCAAATTCTTTCTGCCTGGCATCCCGTAGAATATGTCTGATCTCACATTGCTCAGGCCGTAAAAAATGTATGATACCATTTTTCATCTGTGCATTCCAAAGGCGTACAGTCATCTTTCCCTTTTCTTCCTCTCTGTCAGCCTCATCCGGATACGTTATACCGTGAACCATAATGCCTAAGGACAGATCCGTCCCGTCATACGCTCCTTTTCCTTCACCAAAGGCGCAGGGCTCCACATATCCCTGACACTCTCTTGCCCCCAGGAAAATATCCCTTCTTCCGCCCCTTGTAACCATTCTGTTGGCAATATCATAATGTTTGTTTTCGTTGCGGTCATGGGACAGGTCCTTCCGGTTTTCATTCCATTCAAAATGCGCCCTTACCTGGTATGCCACCTCATGCAGATACGTATAATAGGACAGATCGTTACCACCACTGTACTTGATCGGCCTGATCCCCTTTGATTCTGTCCGAATCAAGTTCATGATGCGGCACTCGTCAATGATCCAGGTTATGGTAGGCTTCCAGTAAATGGATTCCGTTATTCCTTTCAGCGCCTGGTACGTAGGTATCTGATAGCTGCATTTCTCTCCGCCTGTCTTAGACAGTGGATCCGTAAACAACGCATATCTACCGGACACACAATATTCAATAATATTTGGCTTTTCCATGCTGTAACCGTCCTCTCTTAAAATATCAGCGTTTCCCACTCCGGAGTAATTCCATATTCCATCTGATAAGCCCCGGGCGAGGCTACCATATACAGATCCGGTATCCTGTCACTCACAGGCTGTATCAGTCCTTCAAACTGTTTCAACCTGTTTCCCCTGACATTCACCGTGTACCTCTGTGCCTGCCGTATATAAGCCTTTAATCCCGCCGGATCGACTGCGTTCTGAATGGCTTCTATGATCTTAGCCCCCTTCTTGTAGGGGACGATCACCCCGAATGAATCATCGTCTATCACCCGGTATTGCTGCCCTGCCGTCTTATACGCCTGATTCATCAGATTCTTCTTTTCTTTGGGTCTAAATCCTCTCGACAGAAGCTCCAGAATACTCCTATCCAATCCCTCAAGAGGGAAGTTCATTTTGTCTGACGCATTGAAGTATACATTCTTATAAAAGACATCCATCCATTTCGGCATCAGCAGGCTGTCCTGTGTCGCACTGTCCTTGTATTGCCAGATCACACTTTCCGTCGCTCTGATATTTTGCTGCAGCTCCGTCATATTTCCCGCATTCTCACCTTCCAGATCAATAAGATGGATCATCCCGCTTTCCAGCTCGCCATTTCTGTTGCAACGGCCTGCAGCCTGCGCTACACTGTCCAGTCCGGCCATAGATCGGTATACATACTCAAACGAAATGTCCACGCCCGCCTCGATCAGATTAGTGCTGACCACAACGATCGTCTCCTGCTTTTTCTCAAGAATCTCCTTAATGTTCTTAATCTTATCGCTTCGATGTTCCGCACATAAATTTGTCGTAAGATACTCTGCCGGAATTCCCCGCGCCTTTAGTCTGTCATACAGGCTTCTCACTGCAGACTTTGTGTTCAATACCACAAGAATGGACCGGCAGTTCACTGTCCGCCCGGCAATCTCTTCTGCCAGACTCTCGATGGAATACCTGCTGTCCGCTTCCGGCGTAACTATCTTTACCCGTTCAAACTTATAAAACCAATCCGCTGCATTTTCTATCATATACTTTGGCTTGCTGTAACAGATCGGACATTTCGCTTCCGCCAGCGTCGGCTGCGTAGCGGTACACAGGATAATATTCGTATTACATACGGCGTTTAAGAAATTGCACATATAATTAAAAGTATGTATGCACTTCACAGGCATCGACTGCACTTCATCAATGATCACGACCGCATTCACCAGACGGTGCATCCGCCTTATGGATTCCCCTTTGTCTGAAAAAAGGGTGTTCATAAACTGAACAAACGTGGTACAGATAAACGGCTCTTCCCAATTAATATCAAATCTGGAAGTTATGTTGCTCCTGTAGTCCTCACCCGTCCCTTCTTCCTTCCTGATCACGGAAGAATGATGCTCCAGTATCCAGTCATCTTCGCCAATCGCTTCCCGAAACACCTGCGCGTTCTGTTCCGTGATGCTGATATAAGGTGAGACATATATAACGCGCTCGGTCTCCGGGTGCAGCCTGCAATATTCCAGTGCATAAGCAAGACTGCCAAGTGTTTTACCACCGCCTGTGGGAATCGGCAGACAGTAAATGCCGGCAGGATATTGTCCGAATCGTCTGCATTCTTCCTGCAGGGAATTTCTCGCTTCGTAAATTACCCTTTCTTGATCAGACAGCCTGGAAAACTCTATTCTCTCATGCTTCTCCTGCATATATGCTTCAAAGTTCCTGCCGGCCTGTTGGAAAATATCCTTCGTATTATATGCTGCCGGCTTTGACAGCACATCGACATTATTCATAAAGTCGGAAGTCGCTTCCCAATCAGAATCAATCAGTATTGACAAGATCAGGCGTTGGAGGCAGGCAAGCAGATAAAGCCTGCAATCCTCCATTGCTTCTTTCGCATTTATGTTATGGCTGGAAAGCAGTAACGGCTTTAATCTTCCAAACAACCCTTTTATTCTGTTCCAGCACAAATCAAATTCTTCCGCGGCCTCCCTGAATATCCTTTCTTCGTCATATTCACTCAAATAATCCTGTTTTGCATTGCGGTATGCTTCATCATAGTCGTCAACCTTATTTAATTTTGCAGAAAAGATGTCATTATGATCCTCGTCTACGCAATCAAACATGCCATGGTGCGCCGCGATCGCATAGGAAATCATCTCGACCATAATTGTGGCACTGCCTTTCATATTGCCAAGGCCGTCATGATACCGCTCGTAAATATATTTCGCTCCCGTCGATGCATGACTGATGGTTCCTTTAAGCTTTCGCCTTACCTTTTCATCCGCGAGAATATATGTGCTGAAGCTGTTCTTCTCTTTACCCATATCATGGTAAATGGCACACAGGGACATGACCCTGGCAAGTCCGCACCGCCTTCCTTTTTCTCCACATAAAAATACGGTCTTCTTCGTATGTTCTGCCACGGATTCTTTTCTGTTAAGTCCGTCTTCTGAAATATGAGCAATCATATGGGGTTCTTCCTCTTGTTTACCTGTTTTATCTGTATTAGTGTATTATGCAACAATAATTCTTCATTAGTAATGCAGTTATAATTCTCCTATAAACATAGATTAATACTTCAATATAAGATTGTCAAGAAGAATATCAATAGTACTTGATAATTATCCTTACATTGCGTAAAATGTTTCTGTCACTTGAATAAGTGTGGATTGAAAAATTAGCAATGCGGTTAATGTTTACTCAAGATGGCTGGCGGCAGTTCAAAACTGCCGCCATGACTACTTGTAACGCTTCCTCCTTCTGCTCCCCCATTATGGCACCTTTCGTCACATCCCGACATATAATATCAATATATCAGTAAACCCGCCTGCGAGACCAAATCCAATTTTCGCAGGCGGCC
>OFFX01002754.1_pt1 | contig 10466 bp, 6 predicted proteins | sample 1521511 | NCBI WGS metagenome assembly OFFX01 (sample SAMEA3504125, study PRJEB24116) | mouse gut metagenome | biome: mouse gut; feature: mouse-associated habitat; material: faeces | place: Denmark | collected 2011
CCCAGCCACGGAGGCGGTCTACCGGCTGCCCCCCGCCGTCTCCGCCCCCCGGACCCGGCCCGTGGTGGTGGGCGCGGGGCCCGGGGGCCTCTTCTGCGCCCTGGCCCTGGCCCGGTGCGGCGCACCGCCCATCCTGCTGGAGCGGGGGTGGAATGTGGAGCGGCGGCAGGAGGACGTAGAGCGGTTCTGGTCCTCCGGGACGCTGGACCCCGCGTCCAATGTCCAGTTCGGCGAGGGGGGCGCGGGGGCCTTCTCCGACGGCAAGCTGAACACCGGCACCCGGGACATGCGCCATCGGTTCATTCTGGAGACCCTGGCCGCCCACGGCGCGCCGGAGACCATCCTCTGGGACGCCAAGCCCCACGTGGGCACGGACTACCTGCGCCGCGCCCTGACCAGCCTCCGGCGGGAGCTCCTGGAGCTGGGCTGCGACATCCGCTTCGGCTGCCGCCTGACGGGTCTGGCGCTGGAGGGGGACCGGGTCCGTGCCCTGGATATAGAGGGGCCGGAGGGCCCCTGCCGCCTGACGGCGGACCACGTGGCGCTGGCCCTGGGCAACAGCGCCCGGGACACCTTCCAGATGCTCCACGCCGCCGGGGTGCCCCTGGAGCCCAAGGCCCTGGCGGTGGGGGTGCGCATCGAGCACCGGCAGGCGGACATTGACCTGGCCCAGTACCGGGCCCTGGCGGGCCACCCCCGCCTCCCGGCGGCCAGCTACAAGCTCAGCTGCCACCTGGAGAGCGGCCGTGGGGTGTTCAGCTTCTGCGTCTGCCCCGGCGGGGAGGTGGTAGCGGCGGCCAGCGAGGCGGGCCGGGCGGTCACCAACGGCATGAGCGATTACGCCCGGGACAAGGTCAACTGCAACGGCGGCCTGCTGGTGAGCGTGACCCCGGAGGACTTCCCGGGGGAGGGCCCCCTGGCGGGAATCGCCTTCCAGCGGGCCCTGGAGGAGCGGGCCTACGCCGCCGGAGGCGGCGGCTTCATCGCCCCCGCCCAGCGGGTGGAGGACTTTCTGCTGCGCCGGCCCTCCGCCGGCCCCGGCCGGGTGACGCCCACCTACCGCCCGGGGGTGCGCTGGTGCGATCTGTGGCAGGTGCTGCCGGAGTTTGTCTGCCAGTCCCTGGCCCAGGCCCTGCCCATTCTGGACAGAAAGGTCCGGGGCTACGGGGACCCGGACGCGGTGCTCACGGCGGTGGAGTCCCGGTCCTCCTGCCCCCTGCGCATCCTTCGGGACGGGGAGGGCCAGAGCGCTATTCGGGGTCTGTGGCCCTGCGGCGAGGGCGCGGGCTACGCAGGGGGCATCATGTCCGCCGCCGCCGATGGACTGCGGATTGCCGAGGCGATGCTGGCGCGCCTATGATCCGGCGGCCCCTCAGGCGCGTCAGCCGCCCTGTATTTTTTACCATAAAAGGCAGCAGAAATACGATACATAACGAAACGAGGTCATCCGGCTATGAGAAAAATCGCCGTATACGTGAGCTTCATGAACGACCGCTACCGGGCCCAGCTTCGGACGGCGGCGTCGGAACAGGGCTTTGACCTGGACTTCTACGACTGCAGTCGGGACAGCGCGGCCCTTCTGGACCGGATCGGGGACTATGAGATCATCTACGGCCACCCGGACCCCGCGTGGCTGAAACGGGCGGACCGCCTGCGCTGGCTGTGCAGCGACTTCGCCGGGGTGGAGAAGTACCTGGACGAGGCCATCTGGCCCAGCCAGGGCTGCCTGCTCTCCAACAGCTCCGGGGCCTACGGCCCCGCCATTGCCGAGCACATCGTCATGGTGCTGCTGATGCTGCTGCGGCGGATGCCGGAGTATCAGTCCGCTCTGGCGGAGAGGAGCTGGCCCTGCCTCACTCCCATCCGCTCCCTCGCCGGCAGCCAGGTAGTGGCGCTGGGGACCGGGGACGTGGGGCGCAGCGCCGCCCGGCGGCTGAAGGCCCTGGGGGCCTCCGTCACCGGGGTGTGCCGCAGCGGCCGGTCGGAGGAGCCCGCCTTTGACCGGGTCCTCCCCATCGGGCGGCTGGATGAGCTCCTGCCCCAGGCGGACGCCCTGGTGATGGCCCTGCCCGCCACGGCGGAAACCGCAGGTATTCTCTCCAGAGAGCGCATCGCCCTGCTGGGGCCCCAGGCCCTGGTGGTGAACGTGGGCCGGGGGTCCGCCATTGACCAGCCGGCCCTGGTGGAGGCCCTGACGGCCCGGCGGCTGGCCGGGGCGGCCCTGGATGTGATGGAGCCGGAGCCCCTGCCGCCGGACCACCCCCTCTGGCAATGCCCCAACACCATCCTCACCCCCCACGTGTCCGGGAACATGGCCCTGGGCCTCACCTGCGATCTGGACGTGGACATGTTCTGCCGGGACCTAGGCCGGTACGCGGCCTGGGAGCCCCTGGAGAACCTGGTGGACCGGAGGCGGGGGTACTGATGGAGCCGCTGCGGGAGAAGGACCTCTACGGCCCTGTGCGGGACTACCTGGAGAACCTGGGCTACCAGGTGAAGGGGGAGGTCAAGGACTGCGATATCGCCGCCCTGCGGGACGGGGAGCTGATCGTAGTGGAGCTCAAGCGGGGGTTCACCCTGGAGCTCATCTATCAGGCCCTGGAACGGCAGCGGGTGGCGGACGGGGTCTACGTGGCCGTGCCCCTGCCCAGGCGGGGCTACCGGGCCCCCCATATCCGGGACATGGAGCGCCTGTGCCGCCGGCTGGAGCTGGGGCTCATCTTTGTGGGCTTCACCTCCAAGGGCCTCGCCCAGGTGGACGTGGCGGTCCACCCTAGGGAGGCGGCCCCGCCCCGCCGGGACAGCAGACGCCGCCGGGCGGTGATCCGGGAGCACCAGGGCCGCACCGGCAGCGCCAACACCGGCGGCGTGACCCGGCAGAAGATTCTCACCGCCTACAAGGAGCAGTCCCTGCGGGCCGCAGACATCCTGCGCCAGAGGGGCCCCCTGCGGGCCGAGGAGGTGCGGGAGCTGGGGGGCGGGGAGGGGATCGCCGCCATCCTGGGCCGGAACGTGCTGGGCTGGTTCAGCCGGGAGCCGGAGCCCGGGGGGCGGAAATACCTCTACCATGTGACGGAGGCGGGGCTGGCGGCGCTGGAGGAGTACCGGGCCCTGCTGTAGGACCGATTTTCGTCGCCCTGCACAATCCCCCTTCGACGCTATTGTCAATTGCTGGACATTGTGCTACAATGGAGTATATCAAATAAGGAGGGCCCCACAATGAAACTCAGCTTTTTTGGCGCGGACCAGTGCGTCACCGGCAGCTGCCACTGCCTGGAGATCAACGGCAAGCGGATCCTCATCGACTGCGGCCTCCAGCAGGGCCGGGACGAGATCGACAACCGGGAGCTGCCCTTCGCCCCCAACACCATCGACTACGTCCTGGTGACCCACGCCCACATCGACCACACGGGCCGCATTCCCCTGCTGGTGCGCCAGGGCTTCTCCGGCCAGATCTGGACCACCCGGATCACCGCCCGGCTCATGGAGATCATGCTCATCGACAGCGCCCACATCCAGCAGTCCGACGCGGAGTACACCAACCGCAAGAACCTGCGGGCGGGCCGGCCCCTGGTGGAGCCCCTCTACACCATCCGGGACGCGGAGCTGGTCCAGGGCTTTGTCCACACCCGGCGCTACAACGTCCCCTTCCCGCTCTGCGAGGGGGTGACGGTCACCTTCAGCGACGCCGGGCACCTGCTGGGCTCCTCCAGCATCACCATGGATCTGACGGAAAACGGCGTGAGCAAGACCATCGTGTTTTCCGGCGATATCGGCAACCTCAACCAGCCCATCCTCCGGGACCCGGTGCTGCTCACCCGGGCGGACTACGTGGTCATGGAGTCCACCTACGGCGACAGGAACCACCAGGAGGTGTGGAGCTACACCTCCGAGCTTGCCAAGGTCATTGACCGCACCCTGGGCCGGGGCGGCAACGTCATCATCCCCGCCTTCGCCGTGGGCCGCACCCAGGAGATCCTCTACTTCCTGCGCCGCATCAAGCAGGAGCATCTGGTGAAATCCGTGCAGGACTTCCCGGTGTATATCGACTCCCCCCTGGCCAGCAAGGCCACCACCATCTTCTCCGGCGACCTGCGGGGCTACCTGGACGACGAGGCCCTGCAGCTGGTGCGGGAGGGTACGGACATGTTCTCCTTCCCAGGGCTCCACATGACCGAGTCCCTGGAGGAGTCCAAGATGCTCAACACGGATAAGACGCCCAAGGTGATTATCTCCGCCTCCGGCATGTGCGACGCGGGCCGGGTCCGCCACCACCTGAAGTACAACCTGTGGCGCAGAGAGAGCGCCATTGTCTTCGTGGGCTTCCAGTCCCCGGGCACCCTGGGCCGCACCCTGCTGGAGGGGGCGGAGACGGTGAAGCTCTTCGGCGAGGAGGTGGCGGTGCAGGCGGAAATTGTGAATTTCAAGGGCCTGAGCAGCCACGCGGACAGGGATCATCTGCTGGAGTGGGCCCAGTCCTTTGAGAACCCCGCCCACGTCTTCGTGGTCCACGGGGACCGGGAGGTGGCCCCCTACTTTGCCGAGAGCTTACAGCATCTGGGCATGAGCGCCCACGCGCCCCAGTACACCGAGGTCTACGATCTGGCCGCCGGCGTTCAGCTGGAGCGGGGCTACCTGCCCGAGCGGCGGGCGGCTGCCCACGGCGGCAAAATCTCCAGCGCCTACCAGCGTCTGGCGGCTGTGGGCAAGCTGCTCCAGGAGGTCATTCTCCGCAGCAAGGGCCGCACCAACAAGGATCTGGCCCGGTTTGCCGATCAGCTCAAGCAGCTCATCGACAAGTGGGAGGCGTAGCCTCCGGATTTCCCGCCTGCGGGCGGAACACGCAGCGAGGTTTTTATGGCGCAGCTTCAAAAAAATCAGATCCACACTGTCACCGTCACCGGCTACACCGCCGAGGGGCTGGGGGTGGCCCGGGCGGAGGGACAGGTGGTGTTTATCCACGGCGGCGTGCGGGGCGAGGAGTGCGCCGTGCGCATCCTGAAGGTACTGAAAAACGTGGCCTACGGCCGGGTGGAGGAGATTTTGACCCGCTCCCCCGCCCGGCGGGAGCCGGACTGCCCCCACTACCCCGCCTGCGGCGGCTGCGACTTTCGGCACGTCTCCTACGAGGAGGAGCTGGAGGCCAAGCGTCAGCGGGTGGAGGACGCCCTGCGCCGCATCGGCGGGGCGGAGATCCCGGTGGAGGAGATTCTGGGCAGCCAGGCGGTGGACGGCTACCGCAACAAGAGCCAGTTCCCCGTGAGCCCAGAGGGCCGCGCCGGGTTCTACCGGGCCCGGAGCCACGACGTGGTGCCGGCCGCGGACTGCCGCCTCCAGGCGGAGCAGGCCAACGCCGTGGCCCGGGCGGTGGAGGAATATCTGCGGGAGGAGGGCGTCCCGGCCTACGATGAGAGGACCCGCCGGGGGCTTTTACGGCATATCTACGTGCGCACCAGCCGGGAGGGCCGGGCCCTGGTCTGTCTGGTGGTGAACGGGGAGGCCCTGCCCCGGGAGGCGGCGCTGGTGGAGCGCATCCGGGCGGCCTGCCCGGAGACGGTGGGCGTGGTGCTCAACACCAATGACCGGGACACCAACGTGGTGCTGGGGGAGCGGTACAGGACGCTGTGGGGGGAGGACACGCTGACGGACACCCTGTGCGGCCTGCGCTTCCGACTGAGCGTGCCGTCCTTCTATCAGGTCAACCGGGCCCAGGCGGAGCGGCTGTACGAGAAGGCGGTGGAGTTTGCCGGACTGACGGGCCGGGAGACGGCGCTGGATCTGTACTGCGGCGCGGGGACCATCACGCTGGTGATGGCCCGGCAGGCGGGGCAGGCCGTGGGCGCGGAGATCGTGGCGGCTGCCGTGGAGAACGCGGAGGAGAACGCCCGGCTCAACGGCGTGGAAAACGTCCGGTTCCTGCTGGGGGACGCGGGGGAGGCCGCCGCCCGGCTGGCGGCGGAGGCGCTCCGGCCCCAGGTGGTGGTGGTAGACCCGCCCCGGAAGGGGCTGGGCGAGGAGGTCATTGCCGCCGTCGCCGCCATGGGTCCCGAGCGGGTGGTGTATGTCTCCTGCGATCCGGGTACGCTGGGGCGGGACGTCCGGCGCTTCGCGGAGGCGGGCTACCGGGCGGCCCGGGCCGCGGCGGTGGACCTGTTCCCACGAACGAGGCATGTGGAGACGGTTGTGCTGCTGCAAAGAGGCGCCCTGTAAAGCGTCTGCGCCTCCGGCACCCTGCCTGTCATATTGTGTCTCATGCCGCAGGTTTTGAAAATCTGCGGCATTTTTATGGAAACGCAGGCGGATTGCGGACCTGTTCTATGGTCTGCATCCCATGTGGAGGCTCCTCCCCCAAAAGTCCACTTGATTTTCTCATCAATATCATATAGAATAACCCCTATGGGCCTTGTATGTACCCAGATTAAGAAATGTAGGGAGGCAATTCCATGAAAAAACGGATTTTAGTAGTAGATGACGACAGCATGAACCTGATGCGGACCAAGATGATCCTGGGCCAGGAGTACCAGGTGGTGCTGGCCGAATCCGGAGCAGAGGCGCTGAACAGGCTGAAGGAGGATGAGGAGCAGATTGACATGGTTCTCCTGGATATCGACATGCCGGAGATGAACGGCATCGAGACCTTTGAGCGCATGAAGGATTTCGCCGCCGATATCCCTGTGATCTTCCTCACCGCCTCCGGCCAGGAGGACGACGTGGTCAGCGCCATCCGGCTGGGCGCGGTGAACTACCTGAAAAAGCCCTTCCGCCCCCAGGAGCTGATGCGGCGGATCTCCCAGGAGTTTGAGACGCAATGAGGGCAGAGGAGCAGACCAGCAGGCACCTGCTGCTGGCCATCATCACCACGGGCTTCAGCGCCATGCTGAGCATGGTCACGGTTGTTCTGGCGTGGGAGCTCTGGATGGTCCTTCTCATGTCGGCGGGCTGCATCAGCGTGTGGATTCTGCACATCGCCAGGATCGGCTCCAACGCCCTCTATGAGAACCTGTGCACCGGCCTGCTGCTCACGGAGTTCTTTTTCTTCAGCATTCATGAGAGCAGCCTCTTTGACATACCCGCTATGGCCTGCATCCTGATCCTTGCGCTGTTCATGCTCAATAAGAAGTGGATCCTCCACGGGATCGCGGCGCTGTATCTCCTGGAGCTGCTCTACCACATACTGATCCTGGGCACCATCTCCCCCCGCATGACGTCCCGGGACGCCTTCCGTCTGGCCCTGGGCGCCATTATCATTCTGGGCGCGGCCGCCCTGGCCAGATACTGGATCAACCGGCGGAGCGCCCAGCGGAAGTGGTATGAGGGGATGCTGACGGAGCTGGAGACAGCGGGCAAGCAGAACGCCGTCTTTCTATCTAATGTATCCCACGAGCTCCGCACCCCCATCAATATGGTCATCGGCATCAGTGAGGTGGCCCTGGGGAAGGAGCTTCCTCCGGATATCCGGGGGGACATGAACTCCATCAAGCTGGCGGGCAAGCGGCTGTCCAACCAGATCAACAACATGCTGGACTACACGGAGATCGTGGAGGGCACTCTGACGCCGGCCAAAAAGGGGTATATGATTACCTCGGTGCTCAACGATGTCATCACCATGACCGCCCTCCAGAGCAACCGGAACCACCTGGAGCTGGTGTTCGACATCGACCCCAAGCTGCCGGCCGTCCTGGTGGGGGACGCGGAGAAGATCTCCCACGTGCTGAAAATCCTGGTGGAGAACTCCATCAAGTTTACCGAGGAGGGCGGCGTCAACGTCCGCATCGGATACCGCCGGGAGAGCTACGGCATCAATCTGGTGGTGGACATCCGGGACACCGGCATCGGCATGACGGACGACCAGCTGCGGCAGATGTACGACGTCTTCTATCAGGCGGACTCCGGCAGCAGCCGCTTCGCCGGAGGCCTGGGCCTGGGTCTCCCCATTGCCCGGGGACTGCTCAACGCCATGGGCGGCTTTGTTCATTTCGACAGCAGGGGCCAGCAGGGCCTGCTGGCCCACATCGTGATCCCCCAGGGCGTGGTGGACGACCAGCCCTGCATCAACCTCAACCACCCGGACCAGCTCTGCATCGCCTGCTACTTTACGCCGGAGCGGTACAGCTGCGACGAGGTCCGGGAGTACTACGACGGGCTGATCCTCAACCTGGTGGAGGGGCTGGGCATCAGGGGGTATCAGACCCATAACTTCGAGGGTCTCCTCAAGCTCCAGCGCAGCTATCCGCTCACCCACGTGTTCATCTCCCAGAGCGGGTATGAGGAGAACCGGGCCTACTATGAGGACCTGGCGGCCACCATCCGCGTGGTCCTCATCGCGGAGAGGGAGTTCACCCTGGCCCGCGACAGCAGGCTGCTCATCATACATAAGCCCTTCTCCGCCCTCTCTGTGGCAAACCTCCTCAACGGCGAGACCGGCGAGCGGGGCTTTGCGGAGGCCCAGGCCGCCGGCCGGAAGCCCTTCACCTGCGTGGGCGTCCGGGCCCTGGCTGTGGACGACGAGGAGATGAATCTGGTGGTGGCCAAGGGCGTGCTGGGCAGCTACGGCATTGAGGTGGACACCTGCCTGAGCGGCAGGGAGGCGGTGGCCCGGTGCGGCAGCATCGCCTATGACATCATCTTCCTGGACCACATGATGCCCGGATTTGACGGCGTGGAGACCCTGCGGAAGATCCGCGAGATCCGCAATGGCATGTATCAGGACCTGCCGGTCATCGCCCTGACGGCCAACACGGTCAGCGGCGCCCGGGAGATGTTCCGCAGCGAGGGGTTCACGGAGTTCGTCCCCAAGCCCATTGAGCGCACGGTCCTGGAGCGCGTGCTGCGCAAGGTGCTGCCCAAGAGCTGCATCCAGTACAGCGTCAAGCCGCCGGATCAGACGCCGCCTGCGGAGGAGATCCCTCCGGCGCCGGAGGTTACGGCGGATCCCGCCCCCTCCCAGACTGCGGACACCCCGGCGGACGCGGCGGCCCATTCCTATGAGGCCCTGACCCAGGCCGGCGTCAATGTGGAGCTGGGGCTGGACTACTGCGGCGGAGAGGAGGACTTTTACCGGGAGATGCTGCGGATGTTCCGCACCCAGAGCGGGGAGAAACAGGCGGAGATCGCTGCCCTGTATGAGAGCGCCGATTGGACGGAGTACGCGGTGAAGGTCCACGCGCTGAAGAGCACGTCGCTGACAATCGGTGCGGAGGCGCTTTCCGCACAGGCAAAAGAGCTGGAGCTGGCGGGGAAGCGGGGCGACGGGGCGTACATCCGGGAGCATCACGCCGCGCTGCTGTGCGCGTATGCGGACCTCTGCGCGCAGCTTGCCGGAATATAGTGTTTCCCGGAACTTTCACGGGAGAGCCGTGTTTTGAGGGGTGAGAAGCTTCGTGATAAAAAAATGGTTTGAGATTATTTCCGACCACAGGATCAGCCTGTATGAACGGATGTTCCGCATTGTGACGGGCACCTGCATGGTCGCGCTGGTATTTACTCTGCCTATGGGCAGAAATATCTGGAATTTTCTGATTCTGGCTGTGAGCCTTGCCGTCATAGCGGCGATTGTAAAGGTCAGTATTCAAAAAAAGCGTATCCGCGCGGGAGCCACGGCCATCGCGATTTTGCTGCTCACGCTGTTTCCTGTCTGCTTTTTCACAGCAGGTGGATTTTACAGCGGGGTTCCGGAGTGGTTTGTCTTCTGCTTCATCTATGTCTGCATCACATTGCAGGGCAGACGCATGACTCTGTTTTTTGCGCTCTGCACGGCGGAGACGCTGCTCTGCTATGGCATTGCCTATTATTTCCCGGAGCTTATGGCCCTGAACGACTCGAGGCACTCCTTCTTCGACTCCGCGTTTTCCGTGGTCATGGTGGGACTGCTGACCTGCGTGCTGCTCAAGTTCCTGAACAGGATGTACGAGGAGGAGAACGCCCTCTCCCGGCAGCAGAAAAAGGAGATTGAGGAGCTGAACCGGGCGGAGAACCACTTCTTTTCCAGCATGAGCCATGAGATCCGCACGCCCATCAATACGATCATCGGGTTGAATGAAATCATTCTGCGGCAGGACATCCCCGAGGATGTGGCGGAAAACGCACGGAATATCCAGGGCGCCAGCAAGCTGCTGCTTACTCTGATCAATGACATTCTGGACATATCCAAGATCAAATCCGGGAAGATGGAGATCATCAACGTCTCCTATGAGACGGGGGCGCTCTTTTCGGAGATCGTCAATATGATCTGGATCAAGGCAAGGGAAAAGGGGCTGGAGTTCAAGCTCCATGTGGATCCCTCCATTCCCAGTATGCTCTGCGGAGACGAGGTGCGGATCAAGCAGGTTCTGATCAACCTGCTGAATAACGCGGTGAAGTATACCAGCGAGGGCTCGGTCACACTCTCCGTCCGGTGCGAGCGCCAGGCGGTCAACCGGGTGCGGGTGTGGTACTCTGTGGAGGATACGGGGCAGGGCGTGAGAAAG
>OFFX01002755.1_pt1 | contig 10463 bp, 9 predicted proteins | sample 1521511 | NCBI WGS metagenome assembly OFFX01 (sample SAMEA3504125, study PRJEB24116) | mouse gut metagenome | biome: mouse gut; feature: mouse-associated habitat; material: faeces | place: Denmark | collected 2011
CCTCGCCGGTGACAATGCTGTCGGAGATGGAGCAGATGGCCAGGGCCCGCTTGCCCAGCTTGGCGGCGGTCATGTACAGGCCGGCGGCCTCCATCTCCACGGCCAGCACCCCCATCTCCGCCCACTTCATGGTGGAGCCGGAGGCGTCGTAGAAGGTGTCGGAGGAGAGCAGGTTGCCCACGGGCATCTCCACGCCCATCTCCCGGGCCACGGCCACGGCGGTCTCCAGAAGGGTGAAGTCGGCAATGGGTGCGAAGTCGCCGGGCAGGCCGTACTGGCGGGCGAACCGGGAGTTGGTGCAGGCCCCCTGGGCGGCCACCACGTCCCGCAGCTTCAGCTTGCTGCTGATGGCCCCGGCGGAGCCGATGCGGAGGATGTTCTCCACGCCGTAGTGGCTGTAGAGCTCATAGGAGTAGATGCCAATGGAGGGCATACCCATGCCGGAGGCCATGACGGACACCGGCGTGCCCCGGTAGGAACCGGTGTAGCCATGGATGCCCCGGACGTTGTTGACCAGCTTCGCGTCCTCCAGGAAGGTGTCGGCGATGAATTTGGCCCGCAGGGGATCTCCGGGCATGAGGACAGTCTTGGCGAAATCGCCCGGCTTGGCGGCGTTGTGAGGAGTGGACATAGGCGGAACTTCCTTTCTTTTATTATAGTATCCGTTCTTTTCTCTGCCGGCGGGAGGATTAATACCCCGTGCCCTCGATGCCCTTCACGGCCTTGACGATGCGGCTGGTGCCCAGGCGGGACGCGCCCAGATGGATAAAGTCCTCCGCGTCCTGGAGGCTGGAGATGCCGCCGGCGGCCTTGATCTTCACATGGGGGGCCACATGCTTGGCAAAGAGGGCCACGTCCTCCCGGGTGGCCCCGCCGCCAGCAAAGCCGGTGGAGGTCTTGATATACTCCGCGCCGGAGGCGGAGACGATCTCGCACAGCTTGATCTTCTCCTCATCGGTGAGCAGGCACGTCTCAATAATCACCTTGAGCAGGCGGCCCCGGCAGGCCTCCTTCACGGCCTTGATCTCCCGGAGCAGGTCGTCCCACCTCCGGTCCTTCACCCAGCCGATGTTGATGACCATGTCGATCTCGTCCGCCCCGTTGTCCACAGCGTCCCCGGCCTCAAAGCACTTGGCGGCGGTGGTGCTGTAGCCGTTGGGGAAGCCGATGACCGTGCACACGGCCAGCTTGTCCCCCACGTACTCCCTGGCCTGCCTGACATAGCTGGCGGGGATGCAGACGGAGGCGGCGGCGTACTTGATCCCGTCGTCGCACACGCCCCGGATCTCCTCCCACGTCGCCCCCTGGGACAGCAGGGTGTGGTCCACCGTGGACAGAATTTTGCTCAGCTCCATGTAGTTCCCCTCGTTTCTCCGCGTAAGCGGCATATTTTTGTATACATATAGATAGTATACCACATTTTCGCAAAAATGGAAAGATCTGTTTTGCGCCCTCCTGTCCGGAAAACTTCTCCCCATTTGCCAGAGAAAAGCGTCGAAAGAGCGGTTGCCCTCCGCCCCGGGGTGTGATATAATGCGGATATTCATCACCTGGGGGTACCAATATGAGAAAAAAGACATATCATCTGCTGACCGTCCTCATGGCCCTGCTGGCCGGGGCCGCGCTCTCCGGGGCCGCCCTGGCCGCCGGCGGTGCGCCGGAGCGGGCGGTGGTCCGCTTTGACCGGCAGGCCGATCCGGAGGCGCTGACCGCAGCGCTGGCGTCCCTGGAGGGCGTGGAGGTCCTGTGGACCTACGACAGCCTCTTCTCCGGCGCCGCCATTGAGGCGGACCCGGCGGGTCTCGCATCGGCGGAGTCCCTGGAGGGCGTGGAGGGGGTGGGCCTTGCCCGCACCTACGCCCTGCCCCAGCGCGGCGGCGCCGCCGGAGAGGACGGCGGCCTGGCTATGATGGGCCTGGAGGAGATGTGGGACCAGGGCTATGACGGCGGCGGCATGGTCATCGCCGTGCTGGACAGCGGTATGCGGGTCACCCACGACGCCTTTGCCGACTACGGTCTGGCCCAGTCCCCGGCCCTGAGCCGGGCGGACGTGGAGGCCTTTGCCCGCAAGGGCGGCACCAAGGGGGCCTACCTCTCCGCCCGCATTCCCTTTGCCTACGACTACTTCGGCCGGGACACGGACGTGTCCACCATAGACGACCACGGCAGCCACGTGGCCGCCCTGGCGGCGGGGTACGTCCCCGAGGCGCAGGGGGCCTTCCGGGGCGCGGCCCCGGCGGCGCAGATCCTCAGCATGAAGGTGTTCCCTGACGGCACCGTGGGCGGCGCGGACGACGCGGTGATCCTGCGGGCTCTGGAGGACGCGTGGAATCTGGGGGCGGACGTGGTCAACCTCTCCCTGGGCACGCCCAACGGCTACGCCCAGGACGACGTGCTGGACGGCCTGTACTGTCAGGCCTTTGCCCAGATGCGCCGGGCGGGGGTCATCATCTGCTGCGCCGCCGGCAACATCGGCGGCGCCCTGGATATGAAGATGGAGGGCTCCTCCCTGCCCACCGCCAGCTACACCGACTACGGCACCCTCTGCTCCCCGGCCTCCTACATCGGCGCCCTGGGCGTGGGCGCGGCGGAGTGGAGCGCCGGCGTGGGCAGCAATCCGGTGACAGCCGGGTACTCCAACTGGGGCACCACCTCCGACCTGCGCCTGAAGCCGGAGCTGACCGCCTTCGGCGGCATGACCCTGTCCGCAGGCAGCCGGGACGACAGCTATTTCTACCAGGAGAGCGGCACCTCCATGGCCTCCGGCAGCGCGGCGGGCGCCTTCGCGGTGCTGCTGCAATCGCTGCGGGAGCGGGGCGTCACCAACCGGCAGGAGGCCGCCAATCTGGCCCAGAGCCTGATGGAGAGCGCGGCGCAGATCCTTCGGGACAACAGCGGCGTTCCTTTCTCCCCCCGGAAGCAGGGGGCGGGGCTGGTGGACCCGGCGGCGGCCGCGGCCAGCGATCTCACCATTCTGGACCCCCTGCTGGAGCTGGGGGACAGCGAGACGGGCAGCTTTACCGCCTCCTTCACCCTGCGCAACCTCTCGGACCGGGAGCTGACCGTCCAGCTGGCGGCGGAGGTGGTCACCGACGCCTATGAGAAGCAGGGGGATACCTACTACAGCCGCATGACCCCCATGGACATCACCGGCGAGGTCAACGTCTCCGGCCTGGAGCCGGTGACCGTGCCCGCCAGGGGGGAGAAGACCGTGACCGTGGCAATCTCCGCCGATCTGCCCCGCCTCCGTTCGGTGTTCTCCAACGGCTATTTCGTGGAGGGCTACATCACCGCCGACGCCGGGGAGGGCCAGGCGGTTCACGCCGCCTTCCTGGGCTACTGCGGCGACTGGAGCGCCGCCCCCATCCTGGAGCCGGTGGACTTCCGGGACGTGCAGGACGCGCTGCTCCCCTCCGGCGGGAAGGACGACTACTGGGACCTGCTGGCGGTGAACATGGGGGCTAACCTGCCCCGCCTGGGCCGGTCCGGCGAGACCACAGACCGCCTCCTGGGAGAGAGCGGCCTGAACCCGGGCCGCCACAGCGACCTGTATAACAGCCTGTCCCGGAAGGACGTGCAGGCCATGTACAGCGCCGGACATCTGCTGAACATAGAGCTCTTCACCCTGCGCAACGCCGCCCGGGCGGTGATGCTGGTGTCCGATCAGGACACGGGGGCCGTCTACGCGGTGCAGGACAGCCCCTGGCTGGTGAAGTCCCAGTACAACGGCTACGAGCAGCGGATGGGCGGCAGCTCCAACTACCAGTGGGACGGCACGGACAGCGGCGGCAATCCCCTGCCCGCCGGCACGCGGGCGCGGGTGGACTTCTACGCCTGGCTGGACTACGACAAGGAGATGGAGGCCGTCTACGGCCAGAGCGGCAGCGACTACGGCGCGCCGGAGACCTACCGCTGGCTCCTCTCGGAGGAGTACGCGCCCTACCGGGAGTGGAGCTTCCCTGTGACCATCGACGGGGCGGCCCCCACGGTGAACGTGTCCGGGGATGCGGGAAATCTCACCGTGACCTTCCAGGACGATCTGCATCTGGCCTATGCCGCGGTGTGGGACAGCGGCGGCCGCCTGCTCTCGGAGAAGCGGCTGACCCCCCAGACCGCCGGGGAGAGCGTCAGCGTGACCGTGGACGCCTCCGGCGCGGAGGAGATCTACGTGGCGGCGGAGGACTACGCCTCCAACGCGGTGGGGTATGTATATGATCTGGAGACCCTCTCAGCTGCGGAGTGCCCGGCGGCCATTCTAACGGATGTAAACAAGGGCGCGTGGTACCACGAGGCGGTGGACTACGTCCGCGCCAAGGACCTGATGGAGGGGGAGACGCCCCTCACCTTCCAGCCCCAGGAGAGCGCCACCCGGGCCCAGGTGGTCTCGGCCCTGTACGCCGCCGCCGGCAGCCCCTCCACCTCCTTCAGCGCCGGGGACCTGCCCTTTACCGACATCAGCGCCGAAACCCCCTACCTGCCCGCCCTCACCTGGGCCTACGGCCAGGGCATCGTGGACGGGTACAATGAGAACACCTTCGGCGGCATGGCCAGCGTCACCCGGCAGCAGCTGGCGGTCATGCTCCGCCGGTGCGCCCAGCTCTACGGCCCCGTGGACCCGGCGGGGGATCTCTCCGGCTTTGCGGACCGCTCCAGTGTGGCGGACTGGGCCCGGGACGGTCTCTCCTGGGCCGTGGGAGAGGGCCTGATCGCCGGCCGGTCCAGCGGCGTCCTGGATCCCCAGGGCCTCACCACCCGGGCGGAACTGGCCCAGATCGTCATGCGGTTCGCGGAGGGGTAAGGCCCCGGATCAGAAGCCCAAAAAAAGAGAAGCAAGCCCGCGCACACCAGGGCGGTGTGCGCGGGCTCTCTCTACAGCAGCATGAGGATCACGCCATAGAGCACGCTGGCGGTGACGCCGAAGACGATGACCGGCCCGGCCACGGTGAACATCTTCGCCGCCATGCCCGTGACCAGGCCCTCGCTCTTGAAGTCGATGGCCGGGGAGGCCACCGCGTTGGCAAATCCGGTGATGGGCACCAGGGTCCCCGCGCCGCCGTACCGGGCCAGCTTGTTGTACAGGTTCAGCCCCGTCAGCAGCACGGACAGGAACACCATGGTGATGGAGGTAGCCGTGCCGGCGTCCGTCTTCTCCAGGCCCATGCCGGTGTAGCCGTCCATGACCAGCTGGCCTACCACGCAGATGCCCCCGCCGATGGCGAAGGCCAGCAGGCAGTCCTTGACCAGCGGAGAGCTCTGGGCCCGCTCCTTCACGTACTTCTGGTACTCCTGCTTGGACATTTCCATATTGCATCACTCCCTGCCGGTAGTGTGTCCCATCCGGCCTCGGCGTATGCGCGGCGTTTTTTCCAGTTATTTCAGATCCTCCAGCCCGTTTTTGCAGAAGGACTGGAAGTACTGGTACACGGGCTCCAGGAAGGCGAAGCCGTCCACCAGCTCCTCCACCAGCGCCGGGGAGCACACCAGCTGGTCAAATTCCCGCTGGCAGCCCACGGAGATGTCCCGCTTGTTGTACCACTCCGCCGTCAGGGGGGACGGATTTCCCTTGGGCCGGGCGTAGTCCCTGCCCTGGACCTGGAACCGGCCGTCCCGCCTGAGCCGCCGGACCAACTTCTCCAGCCGGGCGGGGTTCTCGTCGATGTCCCTGCGCATAGCCGCCAGGGTCTGGGCGCTGGCGTTCCAGAAGCCCACCCCGTAGCTCCAGCCCTCCGGGGTGATCTCGAACCAGAACACCGGCTGGCGGCTCCAGATGTCGTTCTCCGGCCGGATGGTGAGCCAGAGATGGTCCTTGTAGGGGCCCTGGCCGTGGAGGCGGCGGGCGTCCCGGTAGATGCGGCAGACGTGGAGGTTCAAATCCAGCTTGGGGAATTTGTCCATAAATTGATCGTATACCTCCCGGCCCAGGTCCATGGTGGGCTGGTAGAGGTGCTGCAAATAGTCGTCCTTGTGGGCGGTGAACCATGTGCGGTCATTGTTGAGGCGGATGCCCCACATAAATTCCAGGGTCTTGTCGCTGTAGCCAGTAAACATGGCGGGCTCCTCTCTCTTTCTGTGTGTGCGTTTATTGTAGCACAAAATTTCGAAAAAACAAGTGCGATAATATACCCCGCCGGACGTGTTGTCCGGCGGGGTTCGATAGCCGCTTAACAGCCGTATGACCCGGAAATGATTAACGGATTACCTCATAGCGCAGTCTGAGATATGAGTCTTCCAAAACCACGCACTCCTGCAATTTCAGCGCCCCTAATTGCGATAATTCACTTTCTGACAGCAAGGATTTTCCGTCAATCAGGGTGGATGTGTCCTTACCGCCAATTAAAACAGGAGCAACCACGATATCAATATAATCGAGCAATTTTTCCCGAAGAAACAGTCCGTTTAATGTGCCGCCGCTCTGTATGGTTATTCTCTGACACCCAAATTCCGATTTGAGCTGTGCAAGCGCATCCGTCAAGGACAACTCCCTTTGGCAGATGATATGAAGGTTGTCTTCCTCCACCTGAAACGCCGGATGACCTGTATTGGATGTGATGAGCACAAATTCCTTCGACAGGGCGCAAAAGTAGCGAACGCCGTGTTCGGTCAAATGACTGTTGTCAATAACCACAAAGGAAACCGGCGTCTTATTGGGCATGTTCTTCGTGTTGACGCCCATCTTCTCCTGTACTCTGCCAGAGTTGAGGGACCACATGTCCGTTGTCTGCTCTATCTCGTAATATTGATGCAGTCCCTCCCTTACGCCTGGGATGTTCGGGAAGTCCTTATCGACATCCAGATCGTCTGCCGCTCCAGTGCTGATCTTCCCGTCAACCGACATAAGCATAAACAGCGTTGTAATGGGTCTATCCATTTTTCCTCCAAATTCTGATCCATACTATTTGCTGATAGAGCCTTTACTTTTATTCCAAACAGGCTGTTTCCCACTGGGGACACAAATCCCCAAAGCGGGAAAGCCTTTCCGCCCTACCGCTCCATCTTCCAGAAGGCCACGCTGTAGGGGGCCAGCTGGCTGCCGCCGCCGAAGTCGTGGTTCTCCCCAGTAATCAGATCCACCGCCATGCCGCACCCGGCGTCAAAGTGGGCGGTGTAGGGCGCGCCGTCGGCGTTGACCGCCACCAGCACCCGCTCCCCCTCCACGGCCCGCTCAAAGATGATCTGCCGGTTGGTAAGCACCACGTTCCGGTAGCCGCCGTAGCACAGGGCCCGGCTGCTCCGGCGGGCCTGGGACAGACGGGCGATGAACCCGGTCAGCGCATTGCTCTCCGGCCTCTCCAGCGCCGGGCGCAGGGCGTCGTCCCCCTGGCTCTTCCGGCCCTCCAGGCCCCACTCGCTGCCGTAGTACACCGACGGCACGCCGGGCATTCCGAAGAGGATGCCGTAGGCCGGACGCAGGTGCTCCTGGTTGGTCAGGATGCTGGCAATGCGCTCCACGTCGTGGTTGTCCAGGAAGCTGAGCAGATGCCGGCCCTTGTAGAGGGTCCACTGCTCAGGGCCGAACTGGCGGGCCAGACTGTGGCCGATCTCGAAGAGGTTCATGGAGTTGAAGCTGGACCAGAGGCCCTTGTAGCACTCGTAGTTGGTCACCGAGTGGCAGGCGCTGTCGTTCATCCATCGGTTGTAATCCCCGTGGAGGGTCTCCCCCATGAGAACGAAGTCCGGCTTGAGGCCGTCGGTGAAGGACCGCAGCTGCCGCAGGTAGTCCGGGCTCAGGCAGTAGGCCACGTCCAGGCGCAGCCCGTCGATGCCGAACTGCTCCACCCAGCCCCGGATGGCGTCAAACTGGTGCTGCACCACCGCCGGATTCTGGAGGTTCAGCTTCACCAGCTCGTAGTGGCCCTCCCAGGCCTCGTACCAGAAGCCGTCGTTGTAGCCGGTGTTGCCGTCAAAGCTGATGTGGAACCAGTCCTTGTAGGGGCTGTCCCACTTCTTCTCCTGCACGTCCCGGAAAGCCCAGAAGCCCCGGCCCACATGGTTGAACACGCCGTCCAGCATGACCCGCAGTCCGGCGGCGTGGAGTGCGTCGCAGACCTGGCGGAAGTCCTGATTGGTCCCCAGGCGGCAGTCCACGGTGCGGTAGTCCCGGGTGTCGTAGCCGTGGCGGTCGCTGTCGAAGAGGGGGTTGAAGAGGACCGTGTCCGCCCCCAGGGCCTTAATATGCTCCGCCCACTCCTGAACCCGCAGGATGCGGTGGGCCTGGATGCCGTCGTTCTCCCGGGGGGCGCCACACAGGCCCAGGGGATAGATCTGATAGATGACCGATTCGTCAAACCACATAAAAGTTCTCCTTCTCGCCGGCGCTCCCGGCGCGGTGATGTGGACCCAGTATACAGGAAACCGGGGCGGATGTCAAAGACTGTTGGGATCTCGTGGGGCAAAAAAGAGTTTTTGTTACCTTTTGGAAATAAAAAGGACTGGGCGGCCAGCAATGCTGGCCGCCCGGTCCTCCGCCGGAATCGGCGCTTAATCCACAATGTCCACGGAGACCCTCTGCCCCGAGCGCTGGGCGCAGGAGCGGACAAGGGTGCGGATCTCCTTGGCGATGCGGCCCTGGCGGCCGATCACCTTGCCCATGTCCTCGGGGGCCACGCGCAGTTCCAAGGTCAGCTCCTGGTCCCCCTCCACCTCCGTCACGGAGACGGCGTCAGGGTTCTCCACCAGATTTCTGGCGATGTAGAGCAGCAGGTCCTTCAGGCTGTGTCCCGCGTCCATCAGAGCACTTCAACCTTCTTGAGCAGGGCGCGGACCGTGTCGGTGGGCTGTGCGCCGGTCTTGATCCACTCCTTGGCCCGATCGGTGTCGATCTTGATCTCAGCGGGGGACACGCAGGGGTTGTAGGTGCCGATCTCCTCGATGAAACGGCCGTCGCGGGGATAGCGGCTGTCGGCGACAACCACGCGGTAATAGGGGGCCTTCTTCGCGCCCATGCGGCGCAGTCTGATCTTAACCATGATTTGTTTCCTCCGATAGTAAGTTTTTTATTATTAATGTTTATTTATAAATGCTGACGCATTTACAGTCGGACGTCCTATTTCAGCCGCTTTTTCCGGCCAAAGCCGTGCATCTTGCCCATGCCGCCCACCTTGCCCAGACTGCCCAGGTTGGGCATCTTCCCAAGCCCCAGGGGCATCTTGCCCTTGCTGAGCTGGCGGGTGAGCTGGAGCATCATCTCATACTGCTTGAGCAGGCGGTTTACATCCGCCACCTCCAGGCCGCATCCGGCGGCCACCCGCTTCTTGCGGCTGGCGTCCAGCAGGCCCGGGTTCTCCCGCTCCTTGGGGGTCATGGAGAGGATGACCGCCTCCTGCCGGTTGAGCATTTTATCGTCGATCTGAGCGCCGGCCATCTGCTTGCCCATCTGACCGGGGAACATGGCGGCCATCTGGCTCAGATCCCCCATCTTGCGCAGCTGGGCCATCTGCTCCATGTAGTCGGTGAGGGTGAAGCGGTTCTTGCGCAGCTTCTCCTCCAGCTCCGCCGCCTTTTTCTCGTCAAAGCTCTGCTCCGCCTTCTCAATGAGGGAGAGCATGTCGCCCATGCCCAGAATGCGGCTGGCCATGCGCTCGGGGTGGAAGACCTCAATCTGGTCCAGCTTTTCCCCCACGCCCACAAATTTGATGGGCTTGCCGGTGACCGCCTTGATGGACAGGGCCGCGCCGCCTCGGGCGTCGCCGTCCAGCTTGGTCAGCAGTACGCCGTCGATGCCCAGGGCTTCGTCAAAGGCCGTGGCTGCGCTGACGGCGTCCTGACCGGTCATGGCGTCCACCACCAGGAGGATTTCGTTGGGGCTGACAGCGCTCTTGATGTTTTTCAGCTCGTTCATGAGCTGCTCGTCAATGTGCAGCCGTCCGGCGGTATCCAGAAGGATCGTATCAAAGCCATTGTCCCGGGCGTGGCGGATGGCGTGCTGGGCGATCTGCACCGGGTTGATCTGGCCCAGGGCGAAGACCGGGATGTCCAGCTGCTGGCCCACTACCTGCAGCTGGGTAATGGCGGCGGGACGATACACGTCGCAGGCCACCAGCAGGGGCCGCTTGCCCAGCTCCCGTTTCAGGTAGCCCGCCAGCTTGGCGCCGTTGGTGGTCTTACCGGCGCCCTGGAGGCCCACCATCATGATGACCGTGGGGCCCTTGGAGGCGAAATGGACTTTCTCATTGCCGCCGCCCATGAGCTCGGTGAGCTCTTCGTTGACGATCTTGATGATCTGCTGTGCGGGGGTGAGGCTTTCCAGCACGTCCGCGCCCACGGCCCGCTCGGTGACTTTTGCTACGAAGTCCTTGACCACGCCGTAGCTGACGTCCGCGTCCAGCAGGGCGAGGCGGACCTCCTTCATGGCCTCCCTGACGTCGGCCTCGGTAACGCGCCCCTTGCCCCGCAGGCGTCGGAACGCGGCGTTCAGTTTCTCGGAAAGACCTTCAAATGCCATGGACTGTCACTCCTTATTCCTT
>OFFX01002756.1_pt1 | contig 10463 bp, 15 predicted proteins | sample 1521511 | NCBI WGS metagenome assembly OFFX01 (sample SAMEA3504125, study PRJEB24116) | mouse gut metagenome | biome: mouse gut; feature: mouse-associated habitat; material: faeces | place: Denmark | collected 2011
CCCCGCCGCTCAAGGAAGGAGCGTAACCACATGAAAACCGATATTGAGACGCTCCGTGCGCTGGCGACGGCCACAAGCTCAATGAAATACAACCCATACATCGACCCGGACGAAGCGGCCTTATATGAGGACCTCCTCGTTAAGCTCCGGGACAGGTTGTCGGCAGAATTGGAGACGGACAAGTGACCGCCCTGGCCATAGCCGGTATGATTAGGATTTTACTCGGTGCCGTTATCAGCATTGCCCTATTTGCGTTGGTCCACATCATACCGGACCTTTACCTTGATTTTCAGTTTTGGAGGGCAAGACGCTGGCGGCAGCGGAGAACACGGAAAAGGCTGGACAAATACAAGCAGGAAGGGCGGGAAACCGCCGGAAAGGATTTTAAGCCGTGATGAAAAGAAAGGACCGGATAGACCGGGCGGTCGAGACGATCCGGGGCTATTGCGGAAAAGTGAAGCATTGTGACGATTGCAGATTTATAAGCGAGGACGGGAATTGCCTGTTTATGGATGATACCCCGCCCTGCGATTGGAAGATGGACACCACCAGGGACAGGCAGAAGAAAGAGGCGGACAAGTGATCGCCCCGGCCACGGCCCACAAGGAAAGCTATTACCAGACCAAAATCCTCCGTTGGCTCAAGAGTACATACCCAGCCGCCTTTATTTGGAAAGCGGCGGCGGGGCCGTACAGCCAGGGCGGAATCCCGGATATTTGTGCCATCATCGACGGCCATTTTTACGGGTTTGAGGTAAAGAGGCCAGAGGGCGGTCGGCTTTCCAGGCTCCAGGAATTGACCATTGAGAAGATCAACACCGCCGGGGGTACCGCCGCCGTTGTTTCCTACCCGGCGGATTGCGAACGAATTATCGCCATCCAGAAAGCGGCGAAGGTGGCGGCAACCGCCATTTTTGCGGACAGCAACCTGGCCAGGAACTACGAACGGCTCGAAAGTACGGTAACAAGCCTCCAGGTCCTTACCGGGATGGATTTAGACCAGCTATTAAAAAAATTCCTTGCCGGATACGAACTCCGGCCACCGGAAAAAGGAGGATAAACATGGACGAATACAAAGAGGGCGAACTAATCATCTACCGGAACGGGGACCGCTACGAGATCGGCAAAATTAAGCGGCTGACAGAAACCGGGGCCTTTGTTTGGTACAGTGAGGGTGACACCGCCGCCAAAACGCCCTATGAAGCCATGCACAAAATTATAAACGGTTTCGCTATCAAGGAAACGACCCTGGGCGGCGACGACGGGAGGCGGCAGCTATGACGTGGGCGATGGCACACCCGATTTTGACCTTTATCCTCATTCTTGCCGCACTTGTGGTGCTTGAGGAATCAGTCGCCAACATTTGCAGGGCTATAATTCAAAGCAGACAAAAGGAAACGGAGGAATCAGGAAATGAGCAATCAGCCGGAAAATAAACAAGTAAACGGCCTGATCGCTGCCCTCGGGGGTTTTGCGGAAATGACCCATATTTTCTATACTTCCATGATTAAGGCCGGGGCCACAGAGAAGGAGGCAACCGAGGCCATGAAAGCCTATGTTTTCTCCTTCTACCATGAACAGATTGAGGACGCCAGACGAAAGGAGAAGGAACTGCAGGATGGCGAAGAAGAAGCGTAAAAAGCCGCCCTTTGTGAGGCGGACCGGCAAGGCCCCAATTTCAAAAAAGCAGCTTGAGGCAAAGGCGGCGGAAACCGGCCTAACTAAGCTCCCCACCATGTCCCTGGTTGCGACCATCAACACCATGCTCGGCATTTTGCAGGACCGGGGCCTCCAGATCAGGGACTGGGACGACAGGAGCAAGGTAGTCCACAAGCTCAAGGTTATAAGGGGCAACGTTTACATTTTGGCACCCCATGAACAGCCGGAAACGGAGGCAGGGCATGGCGAAAGCGGGGAACACGACACAGGCCAATGAGCGGCGGGTTTTGAGGAAATACCTCGCCCGATACTACAGAGCCAAAGACAAGCGGTCCATTTTGCAGGGGAGGCTCCGGGCATTGAAACGGGAGCTTGACAGGGGGGGCTTTATGCCCCCCTCCCCAGTCCAGGAAATTGAGGCCAAAATTCAGCGGCAGACGGAGGCGGCAGAAAAAAGCGTCCTTGAGATCATGGAGCTTTTGGAGCGGTTGCCCCCCGATTCTACGGAGCGGACCATTTTAGAATTACGGCACATAGACTGCAAGACCTGGGCGGACATAAGCAGGACCGTATATTTAACACGGACCCCATGCGCCAAGTATTACAACCGGGGGCTTGACGCCCTCCTGGGCATGAGCGAGGTCCGGCAGATCATAGGGCTTGAGGAAATAGCCGGGGGTTGATCGTAGGGATTGGCTCCCGGTTTTTCTATGCCCATTTTTACCCCGCTTTTTCAAAAGGCGATTTTTGCCCCCTTGAAACAAGGGGCTATAGGCCCACCGCATTTTTAGGCCCTTGCATTTACGCCCCCAGGCGGAGCCGGTTTTTTAGGCCCCGCTTTTGGGAGGCGTTTATTTTTGGCTACCAGGGACAAAGCCCCCTATATACAAGGCCCCTTGTCGCCCCCGTATAAGGCCCCGTGTGCAAGGGCCTATTTGGGTGGGGGTTGTATACGGCGTGAAGCATAGGCAAGGCTCTTTTTTCTTTTGGAAAAAACGCCCCTATTTGAGGCATAGGCAAGGTATTTATACCCCCTAAATTGAGGGCCTTTGTCGGGGCATTTGTGGGCCATACAGAGGGGTTATACAGGGCAGTCAATAGGGAAAATACAAGCCCAGGCAAATCGAGTACACAAGAGTACATTCACTTGTGTTATCGTTTGAGCGTGAACATCAAGCGACGTTCACAATGCCATAGCTGCCCTCCTTCCCTTCCCTTGCGGAGCGCAGGACGAACTGCGCTCTGCAGAGGGGAAGCACCCGCCAACGGCGAAGGTACTTCCAGACCCGCCTCCCCATGCGGGGCGGAGGAAGGCGCGATATTTTTCCGGTTGAAATTGAAAAAAATTTTTGCATTTCGTTACGCAAGGGGGCCTGGCCGTGAGATTTGAACGTAAAAACCTCGCTGATTTACACCCGGCAGAATACAATCCAAGGAAAAAATTGACGCCGGAAGACCCCGAATATATACAAATTCGCAACAGTTTAACAGAGTTTGGATACGCTGACCCCATTGTGATAAACGCCGACGGGACCATTATAAAAGGCCACCAGAGGCGGACCGTCATGATGGATTTAGGGTATACAGAGGCCGAGGTTATCGTCCTTGACATACCCGATAAGGCCAAAGAAAAGGCCCTTAACATAGCCCTAAACAAGATTACAGGCAAGTGGGACAACGCCATCCTCAAGGATTTGTTGGTTGAGCTTGACCTTGAGGGTTACGACTTTTCCGTTACCGGCTTTCAGCGGACGGACCTGGAGGACCTGATCCAGGAGCTTGACATCCCGCCGGAGGCCACAGAGGACGGCTACGACGCAGAAGCAGCGGCGGCGGAAATTGAGGAACCCGTGACCCGCCCCGGCGACCTTTGGAGGCTCGGACGCCACCGCCTCCTCTGCGGGGACAGTACGGACCCGGACGACGTAGAGCGGCTCCTGGCCGGGAAACAACTTGACCTTGTAATAACCGACCCGCCCTATAACGTGAACTATGGGGAAAAGGTTGATTTTCTCAAGAAGTACCGGACGGACAACTGCCGCTCCGAAAGCACCATCGAAAACGACCGCATGAGCGAAACCGGATTTTATGATTTTCTCTTGACGGCGTTCCGCAACATCAACGGGGCCATGAGATCGGGGGCCGCTATTTACGTTTTTCATGCAGACACCAACGGCCTCCCTTTTCGTCAAGCCTACACGGACGCCGGCCTAAAATTGGCGCAAGTCCTGATTTGGGAAAAGTCAAATTTCGTTTTAGGGCGGCAGGACTACCAATGGCGACATGAGCCGATCATATACGGCTGGAAAGAGGGAGCCGCCCATTATTTCATAAACGACCGGACGCAGGACACCATCCTCCTTGAGGATGAAACCGATTTTAAGGCCATGAATAAGAAGCAGCTCCTGGCCTTTATTGAGGAATACCGGCGGCAGTATAAGGACCTTACCTCCGTCCAGTATGAGGGCATAGCCCACAAGAGCAAGCTGCACCCCACCATGAAGCCCATCCCGCTCGTTGGCCGGTTGATGAACAATTCCAGCAAACCCGGCTGGGCCATCGGTGACTTTTTCGGCGGCAGCGGTACCACCCTCATGGCGGCGGAGCAATTAGGCCGGACGGCCTACATGATCGAGATGGACCCCCGGAATGTTGACGTGATTATAAATCGTTGGGAAACCTACACCGGGGAAAAGGCGGTGCTTGTCAATGGCGGAGCTTGAAAACTTGAGCCTTGAGGGATTCAACCTTGCAACGGCCCTCGGCATGGACCCGGAGCCGGAGGCCGCAAAGAAAACGCCGCCCCCGGAGCAGGGCGGCATAAAGGTATCCCACCGGATGGGCGCAAGGCAGCTCTGGCGCAAGGCGGCATCCGAAAAGGCCCTTGAGGACGCCATGCCCTCCTGGCATTTCCGGGAAGGTGATTGTTACCATTGCTTTTCCTTTGGAGACGTTGACAGCTTTTCATTTTTCAAGATGGTTTTGCGGCAGCAGCCCATAAAATACGCCGCCATATCAACCTGGTGCATGGCCGGGGAGGACGTTACCGACCTACGCAAGTGGCACGAAAAGGGCCTTGTCGGCAGGGTTGACTTTTTCATGGGCGAGATTTTCAAGGGCAGTTACCCGGACGTCTACGCCGCAACCAAAGAATTTATTGCAGAGTGCGGCGGTCGCCTGGTCATTTTCCGCAACCATTCCAAAGTAATGGCCATTGAGGGGGAAAGGTTTGATTGCCTCATTGAAAGCAGCGCAAACATAAACACGAACCCCCGGAGTGAAAACACGGTTGTAACCGTTGACCGGGACCTGGTCGGAGCCTACATCCGGCTCTTTTCGGAGATCATACCCTTTAACCAGGATTGCGGGGCAGAACCATACGAAAGGAAGTAGACAACATGGCAGCAGCAGGAATGGCCGGGGGCGGAATGTACCGGGTTGAGATCATAGCCCAGCTTTTCGGCGTTACCGTCCGGCGCATACAGCAGCTTACCCAGGAGGGCATCCTCCCCACCACCGAAACGGCGGAGGGGCGGCGGTATGACCTGGTCCCCACAATTCAGAGCTACGTCCAGTATTTGAGCGATAAGGCATACGGCAAAAACCGCTCCGAAAAAGAAATGGAATTGAAGGAGCAAAAGCTCCAGGCGGAGATCGCCCTAAAGGAGAGCCAGGGCGAACTGCACCAGCTCAAGACGGCCATCGCCGCCGGTAAGTACATAGCAGTCGAGGAAGTGACCCTGGATTATCAAAGGTTTTTCGTGACCTTTAAGAAATTTGCCATGAGCCTCCCCTCCAGGATTCTGGATGCGATCAGCGGCTTTACAGAATTGGACCCGTTGAGCGCAAGGAGGCTCGACAAGACCATCCAGCACGAAATCCAAGGCTTGCTTGAGGCTTTCGTCGTTGCAGGCGTGACCGAAAAACCGAAAGGAAAAAATGGCAAAGCCTAAATGGCGTATACGGAAATACCAGGTTACGCCATACCAGAAAAAGGCTCTCGAATACCTACGTCCCCCGGAAGATATAAGCGTATCAGAGTGGGCGGAGAAATACAGGGTATTGGACACAGCCTCCGCCATACCCGGCCCCTGGAAGAACAGCAAAACCCCATACCTTGTCGAGATCATGAACACCCTCCTTGATTCTGATATTGAGGAAATAGTTTTCGTGAAGCCTACACAGGTAGGAGGCACCGAGGCCATGCTTAATATGCTGGCCTACATAGCAGCCCAGGACCCGGCCCCCACGTTGGCCGTATACCCCTCGGACGAATTAGGGGAAAAGGTAGTTAAGAAGCGCATACGCCCCATGATTTACGCCTCGCCGCCGCTGCGGCAGCGATTCAGAGCAAGCGAATCCTCAACCTCTGAACTTTTCTTTGAGGGCATGAGCATAACCGTAACCGGCTCCGGCAGTCCTTCCCAGCTTGCGTCGTTTGCCATGAGGAACCTTTTTCTTGACGAGGTGGACAAGTACCCCGGCGCAAGCAAAAAGGAATCGGACCCCATTTCCCTCGCCCGGGAACGGACAAAGACCTTTAGGAACAACAGGAAGATTTACATTACCAGCACCCCCACCCTCAAGACCGGCCACATTTGGAAAGCCCTGGAGGGGGCGGACATTGTAAAGCACTACTTTGTCCCTTGCCCCCATTGCGGGAAATTCATAGAGCTAAAGTGGGCACAAGTCAAATTTCCCGATGATGAAAAAATGAGCTACGTCGACCGGGCCGAATTTGCCGCCTACGTTTGCCAGGAGTGCGACGCCATTATAACGGACCGGGACAAGCCGGAAATGCTGAAACACGGGGAGTGGCGGATTGTAGAACAGCGGACCCAATTTCCCCGCAAGGTCGCCTATTGGCTCAATACCCTTTATTCCCCCTTCGTCCGGTTTTCGGAGATGGCAAAGGAATTTTTGACCAGCAAGGACGACCCCGAGAAATTCCAGAATTTCACCAACTCCTGGCTTGCGGAGCCGTGGGAGGATACCAAGCTCAAGACAAGCGCAGACCTTGTCCTTGAGCGGCAGACCGCCCTGGCGGAGTACACCGTCCCGGCCTGGGCAAAGGTTTTGACCGCCGGGGTAGACGTACAGGAGACGTGCGTTTATTGGACGATCAGGGCCTGGGGGAACTACCTCACAAGCCAGAACATAGCCCACGGACAAGCCGGCTCTTTTGCGGAGGTTGAGCGCATCATGAACCTCCAGTATGTACGGGAGGAAACCGGGGACCCGTTGGTGGTTGCCCTTGCCCTGATAGACAGCGGCGACAACACCGATCTGGTCTATGACTTTTGCGCCAGCAATTCAGAGTGGGCCATGCCCAGCAAGGGCAGCTCCCACCCGATGGACACCCATTTCCGCCTTTCCAAAGTGAACCGCACAGACAGCAAAGCCTACGGGATGCCCCTGGCGATCATTGACACCGGGAAATACAAGGACATGATCGCCGGACGAATGAGGAAAGAGAACGGCACCGGGAGCTGGATGGTATACGCCGGGTGTGATCGCACATACGCCGATCAGGTGACGGCGGAACACAAGATAAACGTCAAGACCGCCGGGGGCCGGACCGTACAAAGCTGGGTATTGAAGACCACCCACGGGGACAACCATTTTCTTGATTGCGAGGTTTACGCCATGTGCGCCGCCGATATGATCGGGGCCAGGACATTCCACCTCCAGGAGGTTGAGGTCCAGCCCCGGACGGAGGCAAAGCCGGACCCGGACCCCGCCTTTACCCCGGAAGAAAACTGGATAACCCAAAATGAAAATTGGCTAGGAGGATAGGCATGGCAGAGGAACAAAAACAGCAGGACCGGCAGACCCTGGCGCAGCGGCTCCTTGAGGTTGATACCGCCATTCACGCCGTCCTTTTGGGAGGCCAGAGCTACAAGCTCGGTACCCGGAGCGTTACCAGGGCTGACCTCGCCCTCCTCCGGCAGATGCGGGATGATTTGGCGGCGCAGCTACAGCAGGAAGACAACGGCAACCTCATGGGCGGCGTAGTCGTTGCAGTATTTGAAGGGCGGTAGACCATGAACATTTTAGACAGACTGATCGGCTGGATTAACCCGCAAGCCGGAGCGGAGCGGGAGGCGTGGCGGCAAGCCCTTGAGGAAATACGGCATTACGACGCCGGGAGTTACGGACGCTCTAACGCTAATTGGTATGCCATCAACCAGAGCGCAGAGACAACAGACCGTTACAGCCGTGACGTTGTACGGGCCAGGGCCAGGGACCTGGAGCGCAACAGCGACGTAATGACCTCGGTCATAAGCCCCTTTATCCGCAACGTTGTCGGCAAGGGCCTGATTCTCCAGGCCGAAACCGGCAATGCGGAGCTTAACAAGGATATTGAAAAGCTCTGGAAGGTTTGGACCAAAAAAAGAAATTGCGACGTTACCGGCACCCAAAGCCTTAATCAGATTTTGCGGATGGCCGTCCGGCGCAAGAAGGTGGACGGCGGCATCCTGATTGTAAAGCGGTACACCAGGGGCGGCGTCCTCCCGTTCAAACTGCAGCTTTTCGAGACGGACGAACTGGACGGCTCCCAGGTTGCCCCGAAACACCAGGGGAACCGGGTGGTCGGCGGCATTGAGTACGACCGATTCAACGCCCCGGTCGGCTATTGGATTAGGCAATATACCCTTGACGGTATGAGCATTTCAGAGCCGGTTTTTCTCAAGGCGGACGATGTGATTTTCTATTTCAGCAAACGCCGCCCGTCCCAGTTGCGGGAAATGAGCGATATGAGCCAAACCGTGACCCGTGTCCGGGACGTGAACGAATATATCACCGCCGTTTCCGTCAAGCAGCGGATTGAGGCTTGTTTTGGGATTGCCGTAAAAAGGAACTACCCCACCGGCGGCGTTGGCCGGGTGAATACCTACAACGGGCCGGTCCAGACCTACGCCGGGAAGACCGTAACCCCCGGCATGATTCTGGAAATGAACCCCGGAGAGGAAATCCAGGCCATCAACCCCCAGGGACAGGCAAGCGACGCATCCAGTTTTGTAAAGCTCCTGCAGCGGTTGACCGGAGCGGGGCAGGGTATCAGCTACGAGGCCACCTCCAGGGATATGAGCCAAACCAATTACAGCAGCGCAAGACAGGGCCTTATTGAGGACGGCATGACATATGCGGAAGAAGACGAACTGCTCCTTGATATTCTTGATGAAATTTATGAGACGTTCCTCATTTCCGCCGTTCTTTCCGGGGCCTTGAAAATTCCTGATTTTTGGGAGCGCAAAGACGATTATTTTAACCACAGCTTTGACAAGCCGCCAAAGCCCTGGATTGACCCCAGCAAAGAGGCGACCGCAACACAAATCGCCCTGCGGAACGGACAAAAGACCTTTAAGCAGATTGCAGCCGAAAACGGCTCCGACTGGCAGAAACAGGTGGACGATATCTGCGAGGTTTTGAAGTACGCCAGAGACACCCACGGCATTGATTTAGGAGGTGTGATACTTGGACAAAAGAAGACAGACGGCCTCTATGAGTTGGAGGACGACCCGCCCCCCGGAGACGATGCCGCAGGGGCGGGAGATAGTCCTGCTCAAAGCGGGGCGGCAGACACCGGGAAAAACGGAGGACCTAATGGCAACGATAACGGAGGCTCTACAGAGGGCGGCACCGGCGACGAATGACCTCCGCCGGACCCTGGGAACGGCCAGCCTCCAGCGCATGGAGGGAGAGGGGAACGAAAGGAAATTTACCCTTTCTTTTTCCTCCGAGGAACCCTATGAGCGGTGGTTTGGCCTTGAGATTTTGGACCACGCCCCCGGAGCCGTAGACCTCCAGCGGATAAATGAAATCGGCTGCTTGCTTTTCAACCACAACCGGGACGCCGTGATCGGCAAGGTCAACCGGGCATGGTTGGAGGGCAACCGGGGAATGGCGGAGGTTGAATTTGATACCGACGAACAATCGGAGATCATTTTTCAGAAGGTAAAGAGCGGGACCCTTAAAGGGGTTTCGGTCGGCTACCGGATAGATTCACTTGAGGAAGTACAGGCTGGAAAGACAAGCGCAGACGGCAGATTTACCGGACCCTGTGAAATTGCAAGGAAATGGTGGCCCTTTGAAATTTCTATTGTTTCGGTACCGGCAGACGCAACCGTCGGCGTAGGCCGTGAGGCGGGGCATCAAGGGACCATTCCCTTGAGCGTCTACGAAAGCCAACTTCAAATAAACAAAAATTTGATAGGAGGATAACCCATGAACGAGAAGCAGAAAAAACGCCTTGCGGCTATCCAGCGGCAGCAGGCCCTGGTGGACGCCGCAAAGAATGGCAAGCGGGAAATGACCCCCGAGGAAGAAGCGGAGTACCAGACCCTCCAGCGGGAGGTCGAGCGGCTGAACACGGAGATCGCCGCCGAGGAAGAAGCGCAGCGCAGCCTGGGCGGCGGGACGCCCCCGGCCCCCACTACGCCCCCGGCTACCCCTCCCGCTCCCACCGGCGGACAGGACGACGGCCAGCGGCAGATCGAGGCGGAGCGTACCCGCACCCTCAACATTACCGCCATGTGCCGGGACTTCGGCCTTGAGGATGAAGACCTCCAGCGGTTTATCAAGGACGGCACCACGGAGGACCAGGTCCGGGCTTTTATCCTTGAGAAGCTCCGCACCGGCAGCGGCCCCATTCCCACCGGCATCCACGTTACCGAAAGCGGGGAGGATGAATTTAGACGGGACGCCGCCGAGGGCCTCCTGCTCCGGGGTGGGGTTGAGCTTGACAAGCCCTCCGAGGGGGCGGGGCATTTCGCCCACATGACGCTGCGGGACCTTGCCATT
>OFFX01002759.1_pt1 | contig 10453 bp, 15 predicted proteins | sample 1521511 | NCBI WGS metagenome assembly OFFX01 (sample SAMEA3504125, study PRJEB24116) | mouse gut metagenome | biome: mouse gut; feature: mouse-associated habitat; material: faeces | place: Denmark | collected 2011
ACGTCCTTTTCTCTTTCCAGTCAGCACGATAAACCGCTCACCCTCGCTGACCTTCCTGCAAGCCTCCAGAGCGTTTTGCAGAAGGTTTTGCAGGATGATACCCATGTCGAAAGCATCATAGGCCCCCGGCTCCGGGTAATGGAAATCCACCTGGAAACGGATGCCCAATTCAAGGCTCCGCCGCCGTGTATCGTTGACGATCACATCCGTGACCGGGTTTCCCGTCTGGAGCGTCAGCTCAAAACCGCTCATGCTCTCGTCCAGCTTGGCGATATAATCCTCCAGGCTGGCGTACTCGCCCTGACCGGCCAGCACCTTGATGTTGGTCAAATGGCCCCGCATTTCGTGTTTCAGTCGGCGGATGCGGGTGTAGAATTGCTCCGCCTCATGGATACGCGCCCGGATCGCCTGTGTCTGCTGCCGCTCCATAAAATAGGTGGCCTGTTCCTCCCGCAGCGCCGCCATTCCCTGCTGAAAGGCGATGGTCAAATAGGCCCCGGCGTAGAACAGCAGAGCCAGCACCGGGATCACTGCCAGAAACGCCGGGTGACGTTCATAGAGTTGGAGCAGAACGCCGTCCTCGAACTCGATCAGCAGCCGGGAGATCACCTGCCCGAACAGAATCCCCGCCGTTGGCACCAGGCTGAGATAACACAGCTCCCGCCGTTGGAGCGTCATTCGCTGTTTTCTCATTTGACGCAGGAGGGCATAGAGCATGACTGCCAGCATAGCAGCGTGAGACACCAGGAACAGCATTACCAAGAAAGCGGCCCGGAGAAAGACGGCCTCCGGCGGTTCCAGTTGGAAGGGCAGCGACCGCTCCACAACAAAGTACAGGCTTTGCACCATCAGGCCGCTGGAAATCCTGGCGTTGAAATAGAGCAGCGTCAAGAGGAATACAAAGGATTTTTCCAGATCAATCCATTTTGATGCCGCCAGCAGCATCACAGCCAAAATCAGCCCGAAGGAACCTTGCGGGAGTGCCGCCCGGTTGCAGACGATCTCAAAGAGGATGTAGATGGAAAATACAATGAGCAGCTTTCGCCGCTTCTGACCCCGGGCGATCATAAAGGGCTTGAAAAAGGCGGTGAGCAGTACGGCGTAGGTCAGTTCTGCCCCAGCGGAAAAAGCACTGTTGAAAATGCGGAATCCTGTTTCACTCATAGGCCAGCTCCCCTTTTCAAGAAGCGGAGATACGCCTTTACAAAGTCCTGGTACTTATACTTTGAGAGTAAGAGCCTTTCCCCGTTTGTCAGTGTTACTTCCGATTTGCTGTACCCGTCCACATAGGAGAGATTGACCAGATACCCCTTGTGGATGCGGAAAAACTGGCCTTGCAGTTCCACTTCCAAATCCCCGATTTTTGCGTAACAGGCAAATACGCCATCCTTCAAATGCAGCTCGACCTTGTGATTACTGCTTTCGATATAGTAGATACTGTCCAGCGGTACGGTTTTGCTGGCGTTGGCGGATTGGAGCGTCAGCACAGGCCCCGGCTTTTCCCTGGCAGTTCCAATCTGTGCAACCGCGCGGGTAAAAACTTGGGCAAACTTTTCCTCGTCCACCGGCTTCAGCAGGTATTGGAACGCCCCCACGTCAAAGGCATCGAACACATACCGCTCATAGCCGGTCACAAAGATAATGACCGGCTGCGGCCCGGTTGTCCGTTCCCTGATCGTCCGGGCCAGGGCCATACCGTCCAGGTGGTCGCCAGAGGGAGCCAGCTCTATGTCCAGAAAGAGAAGGTCAAATTCCCGGGTGTCCGCAAGGCAGTCGTCGGCAGAAGCGTACTCCACAATCTCGCAAGGGCAGGACTGCGCCATAATCAACGACGAGAGATAGGCGCGGGTATTGGCTTCGTCATCACAAATTGCAATTCTTATCATGTTGGTATCCCTCTATGTATTTCGTTCAAATGGGCGTTGAGGTAAAGCCGATTGACGTGAATGGACGGTTCGAGAGCGTAACTGGACAACACAGGCTGTCCCTGACAGTATATCATAAAAGGAAAAACAGGGAGCCGCCTTTGCAGGCAACTCCCCTGATTTGTTATTCAAATTATAGCATAGGCCCAGGCTTAATTCAATTCCCGAAAAGAGCCTTTTAATTGAATCTTCCATTTTTCTGTTTTGTATGTTATAATAAAATTTCAAGTTATAAAAACATACGGAGTGGATATAAAATGGAGCAGATCAATTTGAAAATTGGCGAGAAGCTGAAAAGTATCCGCATGGCTCGTACTCTTTCCTTGGACGATACTGCTGCACTGACGGGCGTGAGCAAGCCTATGCTGGGCCAGATTGAGCGCGGACAGTCTATTCCCACGGTGACTACGCTCTGGAAAATTGCCACGGGGCTGAAAACACCGTTGTCCTTCTTCCTGGAAGGGCCGCAGTCCAAATACGCCATCGTCAGCCCAGATCAGGCCAACGTGATTTTAGGGGACGGCGGGAAAATGCGGGCTTATCCTCTATTCACCTATGACCCGGTACGGAGCGTGGAAACCTTCTACATTGAGTTTGACCCGGACTGCCGCCATTCCTCGGACAAGCATAATGACGGCGTAGAGGAACACATCTTTGTTTTGCGCGGGACGCTGCGGCTTGTCCTGGGGGACAAAACGGTGGATGTTCGTGAGAAGCAGGTCGTCCGTTTCCGGGCCGATATGCCCCACGCCTATCAGAACTTGTCCGGGAGCGAGTGTGCGGTCTATAACACCATCTTCTATCCAGGTAACTAAGGGAGGGTTATCATCATGTATGAATTGATCCAGGTTACAGAACGGAGCTATTACATCCAAAGCCCAGCCAAGATTGGGCTGGTGAAGCTGAATGAGCAGGACGTGTGCCTGATCGACAGCGGCAACGATAAGGACGCGGGACGTAAAATCCGGCAGATTCTGGACGCCAACGGCTGGCGGCTCACCGCGATCTATAACACCCATTCCAATGCCGACCACATCGGCGGCAACAAGTATTTGCAGGGCCAGACCGGGTGCAAAATCTATGCGCCGGGAATCGACTGCGCCTTTACCCGCCACCCCGTCCTGGAACCGTCTTTTTTGTATGGCGGCTACCCTTGCAAGGAGCTGCGGCATAAATTCCTTATGGCCCAGGAGAGCGACGCCCGGGAGCTGACCCAGGGATCCTTGCCGGAGAGCTTCGAGATCATCCCCCTGCCGGGGCATTTCTTTGATATGGTGGGCTTTCGGACGCCGGATGATGTGGTCTATCTGGCGGATTGCCTGTCCAGCCGGGAAACGCTGGACAAGTATCAGATCGGCTTCATCTATGATGTTGCCGCCTATCTGAACACGCTGGAAATGGTGAAGTCCCTGCAAGCGAAAGTGTTCATCCCGGCCCACGCCGCTGCCTCCGAAGATATAGCCGATCTCGCACAGTACAACATCGACAAGGTGCTGGAAATTGCGGACAAGATCATCGGCATCTGCCAGGAACCGCTCTGCTTTGAGGTCATTCTGCAACGGTTGTTTACGGACTGCGGGCTGACCATGAACTTTGAACAGTATGTTTTGGTGGGTAGCACCGTCCGCTCCTATCTGGCGTGGCTAAAAGACACTGGCAGGGTGAACGGCCTGTTTGAAAACAATATGCTGCTCTGGCAGCGAACATAAGGAGATATACAAAATGATACGTCCATTAGTTGAAAGTGATTTCGATGCTGCGATTCAGATTGTCAATCGAAACTGGAAAAATGTTTATGTTGGATATGTCAACCAAGGCTTGCTTAATGATGCTGGGTGCCAGGAGCGCAGCCAGCAGTTGAGAGAGGATTTCATCAATCATCGGTTATCTGAATATGTTTGGGAGGAATCTGGTCAAATCTTGGGGCTGTTGTCAATGGGGACAACTGCTGATACAGATAAGGCCAGTGCTTTTGAAATCTGGCGCATATATATTTCGGCTGAAGCACAGGGGAAAGGAATTGGTGGACAGCTGCTTACATTTGCTGAACAAACCGCAAGGGCAAATGGATATGCGGAAATTATTATATGGGCATTTAGTAAAAACACAAGAGCAATCAAATTTTATCAGAAATATGGGTATCAGATCGACAAAGAGGAATATCTGGATGCCCCATATTTAACTTGTGGGACAAGACTATCAAAGAATATATCATAAATGTTACTTAGGCGAGGAGGATATTATGGCTATTTTGAATTAACGCTTTGAGAATTAGTATTCAAACTCAACTGTTTCTCAAGACGAGCTTGTTCTTCTCCCCACTTTTTTAATTCGTGTAGAGCAGGGACCAATTTTAGTCCCGCCATCGTTAAGCCATATTCTACATGGGGCGGGACTTCCGAATATTGAATACGGATCACTAATCCATGGGCCTCTAACTCTTGTAACGAACGAGTTAGCATAATGTTTGTAATTCCGTGAACTTGTCGCTTCAATTCATTGTATCGCATATTTCCGTATGATAATTTCCATAGTATGGGTAATTTCCACCGACCACTAAGAAGATTGAGTGCATCTACAATTTCACAAGAACCATCATACAAATTCTTTTTTGGCATCTTAGTCCCTCGCAATTTTAAGGCACAAAAGATTATAGCATCAATTTTATAAAAGTAAAGAAGGCGGAAATGTCATGAAGGCGATTGCGATTAACGGAAGTCCAAGAAAAGATTGGAATACGGCTACATTGCTAAAAAAATCTCTTGAAGGTGCAGCTTCTATTGGTGCAGAAACAGAATTGATTCATCTTCATAATTTAAGTTTCAAAGGATGCCATAGTTGCTTTGCTTGTAAACGGAAGGGTAGCAAATTAAATGGGTGTTGCATAATAAATGATGGTCTAACAGAAGTATTGCAACGTGCTATTTCGTGCGACATTTTGATACTTGGCTCTCCTATATATTTAGGAAATATTACGGGAGAAATGAAATCATTCATGGAACGCCTAATATTTGCTAATCTTTCTTATGATTCACCAGGGCGCACAAATTTTGGAGGTAAAATTCAAAGTGGCTTTATTTATACGATGGGGCTGCCGTATGAAATGTTGGAATCTTTTGGTTATAAATACATATTTGAAAACAATAAAAATTATTTGCAGCTTTTGAACGGACATTCTGAATACATAGTTTCGGCAGATAGCTATCAATTTGATGATTATTCAAAATATTCTGCATCGAACTTTGATGCAGAGCATAAGGCAAACGTAAAAAAAGAACAATTCCCAATAGATTGCGAGAACGCAACTAAATTGGGTGAAAAGCTGGCTTTACTTAGTATCTAATCTAAGTATACTAACAGGAGCGTATCATTATGAAAATGCGAACAGAGTACACCTGCCCTTTAGAGCTTGTCCACGATATGATAAAGGGCAAGTGGAAACCTATCATACTATGGAGGCTCCGTTTAGGCGCTACGTCATTGGCAAAACTGGAAAAGGATATAGATGGAATCACTCAAAAAATGCTGTTGGAGCAGTTGAAAGAACTGATTGATTACGGATTTGTTCAAAAGAAGTCATTTGAAGGGTATCCGCTTCATGTGGAATACTCCTTGACCTCCGATATGGGCGAACAGATATTAGAAGCCTTGCGGATCATGCAGCACATCGGCATTGATTATCTGAAAGCCAATGGAATGGAACATATCTTGGAGGAAAAAGGGGTAGTCCCCGATTAACACCCACAAAAAAGTGGGTAATTTACATTTTACTGAATGCCTCCTATACTGTGTGCAGAACATCAGATTGGAGGTATCACAATGAAAGTTACCAGCAGCGGTATTATTGACGGGATAATCCAGCCTCAGTATGGAGGCCGGGGAACCAAATTCAACGAGAACAATATCCCTACCTATTCTCTGCCCTTTGTAGTAGAGGACGCTCCTTCCGGCACAGCTTCAGTTGCCATCGTCCTGGAGGATAAGGACGCCTACCCGGTCACAGGCGGCTTTGCCTGGATACACTGGCTGGCTGCGAACATCACCCGTTTTGAGATCAAGGACAACGAGAGCCAGACGGCCACCGACTTCATCCAGGGCCGGAATAGCTGGACGAGCATCCAGGGCGGTGAACAGTCGGCGGAACTGTCCTCCTATTATGGCGGAATGACCCCGCCGGATCAGCCGCACATCTATGAGCTTCATGTATATGCTTTGAACAAGCTACTGGATTTGCGGCGGGGATTTCTGCTAAATGAACTCTATCGGGAAATGGACGGCCATATTCTGGCAGAATACACCCTCAAAGGCATATATGAAAATTAGCCCCCTAAAGGTGGGGGGCCGTACTATAAAAACCGTCATCGCTGTCTTTTTGTGCTTCCTGGTCGATACAGTCAGAAACTCTAACACAGCGTTCTATGCCGCGATTGCCGCTATCCTGTGCATCCAGCGCACCCCAGAGGACAGCTTGCGTGAAGCATTGAACCGAGAAATCGCAACAATCATTGGCGGAGCGTGGGGAATGACCGTCTTGCTCTTTGAAAAGAACATATACTTCATTCCCTGCGAGATATTGAGATATTTGTGCTTGTCAATCCTGCTCATCCCGCTTATTAACTTTTCTGTACTCATAAAGCGGGAAAAGGGAACATTCTTGATGTGTGTTGTATTTCTTTGCATAACGGTGACGCATGGAACCGATGAAAGTCCCCTGACTTTTGGCCTCAACAGGATTGCCGATACTACGGTTGGTATTATGATCGCTTTGCTTATCAATCAAACCCCAACCCTGTTGCTGCATTAATTTGCTGCCCACCCACTGTAAAATAAAAAGCAATTTTATACAATCAAATTTCTTGTACATTTAGTAATATGATGGGCGACAAGAAATTGTCAGACTTTTTATAAGGAGTGTGCAGCAATGAACAGTCAAGAATTGTTTGAGCAGTTCAATGTGAGCGGACAACTGAGACTTCCCACCGAAACAATCCAATTTGGGGAGCTTCCCTGGAACAAACATCCCGTATTTGATGGAGTGGAGCTGAAACACATTGTCACCTCGCAGCAGACCAGCGGCCAGTTCAGCTATCACCTTGTCCGAATCGCCCCCAACAAAGCGATTGGTAACCACATCCATCAAACGCAGTTGGAAACCCATGAGGTTATTGCCGGGAGCGGTACTTGCGTGAACAACGGTACTGAACTGGCCTATGAGCCCGGCACGATCACAATTTTGCCGATGGGATTGCCCCATGAGGTGAAAGCAGGAGCTGACGGCCTATATCTGTTCGCAAAATTTATCCCAGCACTCGTTTAAGAGGCGGGCATAGAAGATACAGTTCCATACGCCCGTTTATACTCAGTCGGTGTCAGACCAACGATTTTTTCAAAACACCTGATAAAGTGGCTTTGGTCAAAAAATCCTGTGGCCAAAGCCACTTCTGCAACGGAGGCAGAAGTGTTCAATAATTTCTGCGCTTTCCGAACCCGATTCTGAATTTGAAACTGGTGTGGGGTCAATCCCACTTCTTTCTTGAAAGAGCGAATCAGGTTATATTTGCTGGTAAGCGCAAGCGCAGCCATATCCTCAATACAACACGGGATTTCTGGATAAAGCTCTAATTGCTCTCTTAGACTATCAATATTGGTTTCTTGTTGAATCGGGAGCATCTGGCAGAATAGAAGTAAACTGTGCAATGTTTGCAGAATCCAATTTTCAATAATTGTATGTTTAATGGCCTGATGCAAAAATTTAGAAACCATTAATTCCAATAATTCAAGGTCTGTTTGGGTAACAAGCTCTTTATCAATACAAAGGCTCAAAAGTTCATAACAAGACCTTGCATTTATAGAATGTGGTGTATATGGCCCAAGAACAAATGCCTCTCCTTTTTGATATGTCCGAGTACCTTTATCTGTCACAAGTTCAATGAATCCATCCATGATAAAGCCAAGTGTAAAAACAGAAACATGGTTATGCAACGGGTATGAGATGGTAGATTGCCTGCAAGTAACCAATTCCATGCCATTTCCACAAAGGTATCCGAGTTCTGGCATTTTCATCCGCTCCTTTTCTATGTCTGTGTGCCACAACACAGCGGTTGAACATCCAACCCGTCCATGTAGTTGGTTCCCCATTGGCACATGGCATCTATGACAGGAATAATGCTTTCCCCAAAGGCCGTCAAGGAATACACGGTTTTCGGCGGCTTCTCCGGGATTACCTCTCTATGTATCATCCCGCATCCCTCCAGATCGTGGAGCTGCTGGGAGAGCATTTTGGGCGTTGCGCTGGGGATACGCCGTTGTAACTCCATATAATGCAAAGGCCGGTCTACCAAGTGCCAGAGAATGAGCGGCTTATATTTTCCGCCAATCAGCGACAGCGTGGCCTCAACAGGACAATTAAACTGTGTCTGCTTCATAGTCTCACCTCGCGCCAAGTATATCATGGTATGTTCATTTAGAAAAGGACTATCTTTTTGGGAAGTACCTACCTAAAAAGTGCAATCTTGTGTAGATTTCTGGATATTGCTAAAATCATAGCAGATGGTACTCCTGATCGTCAGCCATCAAACTATTCAGAAAGGACAACATATCATGGATTTTATTACGATTGCTAAAACTCGCTGCTCCATCCGCAGCTACACCGACAAGAAGGTGGAGCCGGAAAAGCTGGAGAAAATTTTGGAGGCCGCTCATGTGGCCCCCACCGCCGCCAACCTCCAGCCGGTTCACCTGATCGCCGTCCAGAGCGAGGACGGGCTGGCGAAGATCGGCAAAGCCGCCAACATCTACGGTGCGCCCCTGGCAATCATTGTCTGCGCCGACCACAACAAGGCGTGGGTGCGGCCCTTTGACCAGAAGCAGACCGGCGATATTGACGCTTCCATTCTGACCGACCACATGATGCTCCAAGCCACAGAGCTGGGTCTGGGCAGCGTGTGGGTGTGCTACTTCAAGCCTGATGTTTTGCGCCGGGAGTTTAACCTCCCCGCCAATCTGGAGCCGGTCAATATCCTGGTAGTCGGCTATGCTGGGGAGAACTTCACCGACCCGGAGCGGCACATTCAGACACGAATCCCGGTAAGGGAGCTGGTTTCCTACGAAAGCCTGTAAACCGACTAACTGCACCAGGGGGGCGTCCTCCTGGTGCTGTTTTTAAGAAAGTTCAAAAAAATTTTTGTCTTATGGTATAATTCCTCTTGCTTTGAAGTGCGCTTCATAGCTTATTCTACAAAGTGAATGGGGGATTTGAAATGTATTCAGCAAAGGAGGCTGCGGAGATCACTGGCCTTTCTACCGCAACGTTAAGATATTACGAGAAAGAAAGTTTATTGCCGCCAGTAAAAAGAAATGTCCAAAAGTATAGACAATACACAGATGAAGATATTGAATGGATTCGGATGATCCAATGTATGCGTATGGCTAATATACCAATCCAATCTATCAAGGAATATGTTTCTTTATTGATACAAGGCGGAAAGACGCTTGAACAGCGTTATGAGATGGTTCAAGAGCATATAGAAAATATCATGGGGCAAATAGCCGATTTACAAAAGGCATTGGCTTTAACACAAAGCAAATTAGCATTTTACGAAAAAATTTTGAAAGAGCCGTTGCATCAAGACATAACGTATGCTGAGGAATGGAAAATGTTTAATCATGGAGGCCATGTATAACACAAATTCTGTTCCTGACATAAATGCAACAAAACGAAAAGGAGAGATAATATGCCCTATATCACGGTTGAAAGCGGGAATTTATCAGACGCCCAAAAAGAGGAACTGATAAAGCGGTTGACGGAAGTATCTTCCGAAATTATGAAAGTACCGCAGGAGTTTTTTGTTACCACGATCAAAGAAGTGCCTGATAAGAATTTTGGTATTGGCGGGAAAACGATTGATAAAGTCAAGGCTGAATATATTCGGGCACATCAGTAAATTTTGCACATCGGAGATACATCCAGTTAATATTACAGGGGAAATATGATTACTTTTTATATCGTTCGCCACGGGCAAACCTTGTTAAATCAACTTGACCGGGCGCAGGGATGGGCTGACTCCCCCTTGACCGCATCAGGAAAGCAAGCGGCAAAGGAGTTGGGAAAGGCCCTATCTTCCGTTGCATTTCAAGCAGCATACACAAGCGACACATACCGGGCATTCTATACTGCTCGGCTGGTGTTAGAAGAAAATAGCCAGCCTGATATTCCAATACATCAGGACACTCGCTTGCGGGAATGGTGTCTTGGTATCATGGAGGCAGAACAGAATAGCATCTTCATCAAGCGTGTGTCGGAATGGCTGGGAGGTATCTCCTTTTCTGAAATGAACAAACGACTTCCAGAGGTTGCCACAGCAATCAAACAGCATGATACTACTGGAATGGCAGAAACCTTTGAGCAGATAAGCAACCGGCTAAAGGAACTGCTTATATCCGTAGGATCGGTCTACCCTGATGGCAGCAATATTCTTGTTGTCACACACGCATTTTTAATGAAAACAGCGGCCTATTTATTTGACTAT
>OFFX01002761.1_pt1 | contig 10451 bp, 11 predicted proteins | sample 1521511 | NCBI WGS metagenome assembly OFFX01 (sample SAMEA3504125, study PRJEB24116) | mouse gut metagenome | biome: mouse gut; feature: mouse-associated habitat; material: faeces | place: Denmark | collected 2011
AATGGAACCGCCGGGGAATAGCAGCTTATACAGTGCCATTCCCCGGTATCTTTTTTACGCCCTTGTGGACGCTTAGAAGCCGCTTTAAGTACATACCTGTATATTTTCCGTCCTTACACTTAAAATCCCTTAGAAAGCCTTACAACACTTTTTCCTTCCTAAGTAATTATTATATGAGAAAAGCAGGAGATAAATCCATACTGGCTTTATCCCCCACTTCTTTCCATACCGAATTTATATCCGACACCTAACAAAGTTTTTATATATGCCGGGTTCTTGCTGTCTATCTCAATCTTTTTCCGTAGGTTACATATCACATTTACAACGCTTGAATGGCAGCTATCGCTGTTCATATCCCAGACAGCTTCAAAAATCTGTTCCTGCGTGAACACCCTGCCCGGAGAGGACGCAAGATAAGCAAGCGTCCCATATTCAAGGCGAGTAAGAGAAATGTCCTCCCCGTCCCGGAGTACCCTGCGTTGGTACAGCTTGATTTCAAGACCGGGAAAGGAAAGGACGGGACTTGTGACAGCCTGCACAGGTTCAAGACCGATTTCATCTGACAAGACGGACAGTACCCTTTCAATCTCCGTTTCTTCATCATCACTAAAAGTAAGTATAAGTATTTTGCCTATGGTATCAGCCCCCTCTGTCGCTCAATCTCCATACTTTACTCATAATTAGGTTCATAATTTCCCGTCTGCATATTGATACTGCTTGCATAAGCATACAAACGAGTGAATATCAAAATTCTTGCAAAAAGCATTATATTTTTCCCAATGCGTTGTTTCATTCTTTGAAAATTCCACTAAATCAGAAACATTATAAATTTGCCCCTTTAAGCTATCGGGGATTATTTGAAATGGAACATCTATTTCTTTTTTGTTTTCGCCTGCCCATATTGCCAATACTCCCAAACCGGAATTGTTATTATTCTCCCTATAATATATTTTGAATTTTTCCGGCGGCGCAAGGCTTTCATCTTTTATACTGCTACGGCTATGCTGCCGCCTAAAATGGTGGTTCCAACCACTATTAAAATCAAAATTTCCGTCCAGTATCAACTTGGATTTTTTTTCGACATCTTCGGTATCAATAGGAGGAACACACCATTTTTCCGTCATTTTCTGCGTTATATCTTTTAGAAACTGATGTGTTTCTTCACATTGATAATAATAATCGGAATTATAGTAGCTCCAATCTGCCGCCTGTTTATCCCCGCCATATTCGCTATTCACTTTCAATCCCTCTTGATAATTTGCATAATTTGCCTTTCTTTGATTTTCTTTTGCAAACATTTCATAAATCTGGCTGATAATTTGTGCATTATCTTTTTCATCAATTCCTGTCGTCCGGCGTGTTTGGGACAGATATACTCTCATGGAAGAACAACACTCATAAAAATAGTTTTCAATATCTTCTTTTCCTGTCTCCCCGGCGTAGTAGCTTTCCATGTAACCTGCAATTTCCTTTTGCATTTCATACCCGAACTTATCTCCGAATATGCTCCCCGGCATACCTTTTACTTTCATAATGTCATTGTAATTTTCAGACGTAAGAACAAATTCCTTTACACAAGAAAGCTCAACGCAATCTTGCAGATTGATGTTAATTTTATTTTGACACTTCTTCTGAAATTCTGCATTTTCCCTTTCAGACGCACCTACAATATAATTTCCCGATGAAGAAAATACCATTGTTCCTACCATATCTTCTAATTTTATCATTTATCTCCATTCTCCTTTACTACATTTTTCCAGTTGCCCCTATTCCTGATCTAAGCATTTTTCCCTGTTGTTGCACTGTCAAAACGGTTGCTTTCTACTGGCTGTTCCACAACATTCGCTTCATAAGCAGCAGAAACCTGCCCTTTTCTTAATACGCTACGATTGTAATATAGCTTTTTAACATATTCATTATCCAGCTTTTCACGCTGCATTTCCCGTTCAAGCTGTTTTTCTTCCCACATTTCCTCATAATCCTGCTTTTTGGCTGCTTTCTTTACATAAAAGCTGTCTTTGTCATTAGAATGTGCCTTAAACGCCATTTCTCCGGCAGGTACATCTATATACGAAAACCCTCTATAACCGCTTTCATCAATCCAAGTCAAACTGGTATTTCCCGGCGGTTGTGCCGCAATAGACTCTTTCTTGATTACCCCAAGCATTCTATCCTTAAAATCAGCGTCATTCATCATACGCTTAAATGCCCCGTCTGTTATCTGAATAGATATATTCATGCTTTTATTCCAAGAATAGGAATTTATCTCATTCCAAATTTCTTTCTTGAACGCTTCCGATAATTCTTTTGTCTGCTCTATGCTTACCGTCTGCGAAACAGCCATTTTTGTGCTTTGTGTGTAAACAGAAACAGCACGGTTTACTGCCATAATCTCCATAAGTCGTCCTCCTGTCCTTTTATTTTGAAATCAGTTTTCAACGAAACTTATTATCTCTATCGAAAAATTTCTCTTTTATCATAACTTTTTCTACACGACTTACAAATTTTCTGCACGACTTACAAGTTTTCTACAATGTGTCCTGTGAACGCTTGTTTTTATGTGTTCAAAAAAAACTCTGCTATGAATTTCCCCCCGTTTTCCCGAAGTTTTAAGTTCCCGTCATACTTGTCAATGCTTTTACGGACATTCAATAATCCTATGCCCCTATTTTCTCCTTTTTCTGATATTGGCATATCAGCCCGCCATTTAACAGGGTTACAGTCATTCTCAATCGTTACCGACACCATTTCTTGAAATCTCTCTGCGGTCAGCACAATCTTTTTATCCTGCCTGCTCTGTACGGCTTCACAGGCTTCCAGTGCATTATCCAAAAGATTGCCAAAAACCGTGGTTATGTCTATGGCTTCCATAAAATCAAAACCGATACCGCCTAAGTTTACAATAAAACTTATTCCTCTGTTCTCAACCTGTCTGACCTTATCCGAAAGCAGAATGTCAAGGATTGCATTTCCAGTATATTTCGTGGGTATCAGTGGCTTTAAGATACCCCCTATCTGTTCTGCATACTTTGTTGTTTCCTCTGCGTTACCCAATATACAAAGCTCCTTGATCGACTGTATATGTTTGTTCACATCATGCAATATCTGTATCGTCTGATTATATTTCTGATCCTGTTGCAAGTAATAATCATACTGTAACTTAGCCTGCTGTTCCAAAGCCCGGACTTTCATATCATAGGTATTCTTTTCGTCTGACACTTTTATAAAATAAAGCAGGTATAAATCTGCCAATACGATATAACACATATTGATTGCAAAAATTCCATTATCTAAATCATGTAAAAGTCCCTGCATAATCACAAGTGTATTGATGAAGCTATACAAAAGTATCACAAGGCAGGCAATATACAGCATTTTGTTATGTTTGGAAACGTATTTTTTTATAAAAGTCCTAACCACAATATGATACAGAAAAATGACTGCAACTTTTGAAATTGTCACTTCTAAGCAGGTTTCCATAACCGGGTTTTTTATCTGCACTTCCGTTATCTGTAACAGCCATTTGACGAGAATAACACCAAAGGCTTCCGTGAAAGCTATGATGATTAAAAGTGCTTCACATTCCATGAACCTTTTTATACTTTTTACACTATTTTCAAAGTAAAGCACCCCCACCCAAACACCAACCAACACAAGCCATGCGGATATATTCAATATTGGCACATTCAAGAGGTTCAGTACCGCCATAATCAAGGTAGTTCCTACTTCCGACCAAAAGTAAACCGATTTATTCTGATATGCTCTTTGATACCTTTCGTCCATAAACTGAAACATGATATACGTTACGATAAAGCAGGAAAGCAAAGCACAAAATATAATTAGTAATTTTTCCATTTTCCACTCCTTTATTTCCCATGAAAATAAGTATTCATCTTCTCCTTAAAATCAGATACACGTTTTTGCGTCAATAATAATTCTTCTCCATTGTCAAGATAAATCGTGTAGCCTTTCAGCCTTTTTATATGTGACAGGTTTACAATGCTTCCCCGGCAGTTGACAGCAAAACCGTAATTTTCCAACTGTTCCGAAAGCCTTTCAAACACACACGCATAAAAATATACTTTATCTTCTAAGACAATAGATATTTCCCGTTGCAATTTCACATATACACAGTACAGAATATCCTTTACCTTTAGCCGAACAACAGGTATTATATCTCCATTGCCGTCCCGCACATTCTTAAAGATAATTTCCCCGTTCTGTTTATGTTCCTTTGTCCCCTGCACATACTCCATAATCTGTTCCTTTAACTCTGCTTTATCAAGCGGTTTTACGAGAAAGGAAAAAGCATGGACTTTGTTGATTGCCTGCCTGCAATATTCTTCATAACTTGTAGCGTAAATCAATGCAATTTCCCCGAATTTCCCTTTCAATTCCTTTCCTAAATCAATTCCGTTATACTCTGGCATAACAATATCCAATATACCAATATCCATTTTTGTCTGTGTGTTCAATAAATCATTAGGGGACTGAAAAACCGATACATGATATTCCTGTTTTAACTCTGCACATATTTCATGCAATATCTCCGTGATTGCGTTTAAGTCCGTCCCGTTATCATCACAAACGGCTATTTCCAACATGAGCGACACCTCCAATTACTTATATCCATTCATAGCTTGTGCCGATATGGTTATTCTTTATTTCGGAATAATGGGGTAGTTTTCTTAATGCAATTTACCTGTCTTTCCGTTTTCCATACATCATACAACATATCCTTTATTTAATAGAAATCCTCTTGATTTACTTCGGGCAACCGTATACAATATTACATAAAAAGAATCGAAAGCGAGGACAATTAGCTTATGGAATATATGTCATGCCCGGAAGTGGCTAAGAAATGGGGAGTATCTGAAAGATGGGTACAAAAACTTTGTGAGGACAACCGCATATTGAATGTTTCAAGAATAGGAAATATGTGGTTAATTCCAATGAACGCTGAAAAGCCGCTTGACAGGCGGTTGAAACAAACAAAGAATGGAGTTGAAAGGAATGGCTAAAATTTTACTGGTTGAGGACAATCCGGCTGCCGTAAAGAGAATTAAGCAGTTTATAAGCAAGATTGATACATCACACGTTACTTCTGTCTGCGGCGAAGCGGGAACTGCATATTCTTTATCGCAGAAAGAAAAATTTGACCTTTTCATTTTAGATATTCAGTTAGCGGACTACAAGGGTACAAGCCTTGCGAAGCAATTACGAAACCTGCCGGAATATAAATACACACCGATTATTTTTGAAACAGCATTAGCAGGAGAAGAATTAACGGCATACCGTGATGTAAAATGTTACAGTTTCTTAATCAAGCCATATTCACAAACGGAATTTCAAACTGCGTTCTGTGATGCGCTTTGCTTATCATCAAAACTGTTGCAGGAGGAAAAGCATATACAGATAGAGCAAAAACAATTCATACTGGATTATAATGTAGCAGAAATCGTATATATTGAAGCCTTTGGGAAAAAAGTCATTATCCATACCAATAGCCGCATTCTTGGTATAAAAGAAGATACCATTTCCGGTTATACCTTGGGAGGAATAATTTCTTTCATTGGCGAGCCTTTCTTTGTCCAATGTCATAAAAGCTATGCCGTAAATACCACACACATTGAAAAAATTGACAAGACAGAACGGCTGATTTCTTTGAAAGGTTTTGCAGAAAAAATCCCCGTGGGTAATAAATTTCAATCTGCAATATGGTAACAGATATGCCGGATATAATAATTCATATTTTACAACTGTGTTTAGACGCAGCAGCTCTGACGCTCTGCTGCTTAGCTCTTTTTCGTGAACGTCATGCCCTGCACAAAAAAGATATTCTATTGTTTCCCCTGCTGCTCCTATGCTGTATTGTTGCAAGAGCTGACTTTGTAGCCGTGGATAAAAAAGGCAGACTGTTTATGCAAAAAGGGTTCGAGATTTCACTCTCAAATAATGTTTTTGTTTTTTGCATTTTAATTGCAGCCGTTTTGATACTTGTAAGCGTATTCTTGGAAATACAAAACGCAAAATTTGCTTTTTGTGGAACAATGGCAGTTTTTTCCGTTTATTTTCTTACCCGTTTTTTGAGTGTTATACTTCTTACATTGTGCGGTGCAAACCATATTGTTATGCAGTTTGGTGTCCGGCTGATTGCACTTATATTGACTATTGTATTGTTTTATACCCCTGCTTTTTATTATTTGCAGCAGCTAATACAGACAGGCAGTTTTCTTGTCTGCCTTATAATGGCAAGCATAACCGTTTTCTTTTTGGCGGCATTGTGTCTTACTTCATTTGAAGTAGATAAATTTATGACACATCTTCCGGCTATAATCATTTTTCTTCTTGCCCTTATGCTTATTGACAGTATTTTATTGTTCTTTAATTGGCGGCAGGAGCAGGAAAGAAAACAGATACGCATGATTGAACAATATGTGCCGATTGTTGAAGAACTGATTTTACAGGTAAGGGCAAGGCAGCATGAATTTGATAACCGGCTGCTTGCCATTGAAGCTGCTGTAACTTCTGCTGCCACACTGGAAGAAGCACAAAACAGCATTTCAAAACTGATAAAGGGGCTTACAATCAATCCATGTGACAGCGAATTGCTTTCCTGTGACAGCAAGATAATCGCCGGAGTTATTTTCGGGAAAATGAAACAGGCAGAAATTATAGGCATTAAAATCAAACCGCAACTGCATACCCTTTTCAAGAAAACCAAAGTACCCGAAACAGCGTGGGTTGAGATTATCGGTATTCTTCTTGATAATGCGGTTGAAGCTTCGCAAAAAGGGGATACGATTTATTTGAAAAGCAGACAGGACAGACAGTATTCGGAGTTAACCATTTCCAATCCTTATCCTGCCATGTCGAACACAGAATTTATGTCCCTGTTCGGAAAAGGTGTAACTACAAAAACGGCGCAGGCTTCACACGGCTATGGGCTGTACAATGTTCTCTGTTTAGCAGAGCGTTATCATGGTAAAGTGATTACACGAAATGAGCAGGTGGAACAAACAAATTATGTGGTATTTGGAGTGCTTTTCCATAACAATTAGGTATGAATGAGGGTTTTAAGGGAATGAAAAATATTATGTTCCCTTAAAGCCCTCTCTTGTTTCTGGACTGTTGAAATAGCACAAACACTTGGTTATACTGATGAAAACACAGAAAGGAATGATAAATATGTTTCGTTTATTGAAAACCGAATGGAAAAAAGTGCTTACGCCAGTCCTGCTTATGACAATTATAATAGCTGTCATTGCAAGCGTACTTTCCTGTACGCTCTATCAAAATTATGCCCTGCATTATGATTTGGAAGCATGGGAGATAGGAACAGAGTTTTTTGGATTACTTTATCCTCTGTTTGTCGTTATCCCTCTGAGGATATTTTTGAAATTATTCAGCGGGAAAAGAAAAACAATTTTATACTGTATGTAGCACCCCGCATTTCACTCAAGAAATATCTGACCGCAAAATGGCTTGTATATGCTTTGGGAAGTTTCATCATTATAGCAATCCCATATATGTTTTCCGCTATTGCTGCATTGTATGTAAAATCCCCAATTATTCCTTATGAGCCAAGCATTAAAGCAACGCCTTTTGCCCATGTATTCCTTGACGCATTTACCAACCGTCCAATCATTTATGCAGCCGTCCTTTCCTGTTGGAAAGGCTTTATCGGGGTATTGGTTATGACAATGGGATTTGTGCTTGCCCTGTATTGTAAAAATATTTTCATAGTCCTTACATCTCCATTTATGTACGCTGTATTAGAAAGTTTTGTATTGGCTGTTCTGTGCATCCCGGAATACAGGTTAGTAACTGCCTTTGAGCCTGCCTGCATATCCAATGAAGCCATATCCGCTTTGTCTTTTATAGTTGGACCTGCTTTGTTGCTGCTTGTAATTGTTTTGCTTGTAATCTTTTATTCAAAGTTCAAAAAAATCAAAATAATAGAGATTTAGGGGGCTGCTATGGTTTCACTTACAAGAAAAAACATCAACCTATGGGGCTGTCAGAAAGCCCTTGCCCTTTTTGTGGGCTGCCTGCTCTTTTCCCTAAGTTCACGCTATGGCACTCATTTGAGTTTTGAGCAGCATATTGTAACAGCGGTATCTGACCATTATTATCTCACTTATTTTATGCTTCCGCTTATTTTATTAAGCTGTTTTTCCTTTTTGGAAGATGACAGCGAACAGACCATTTTAAGGTTTGGAAGCTATTATACTTATTTTTGGAAAAAGTGGTTCGGAACAGGGGTGATTGCAGCAGTTATGGCTATCATACAAACCACCGTAATACTTATATCCGGCATTGGTCTGAATATACAAAACAACTATATACTTTATCAAGACACAACAAGCACTGAACTATTTAGTAAATTGCAGCAATGGTTTCCTAACCCGCTTGTGGCATTTGTCCTTTTTACTATTTATCAGATATTGGGAATATGGTTTGTGTTTGGTCTTTGTATATGGATAGGTCATTTTGCAGGACGGAAGTGGTCAGTCAGAATACTTGTTACGCTTTATATACTGTCTGCTTTATGGATAAAAATTCCTGCATTGCAGGAATTTCCTATTACCGGGCTTAATCATTTCATTATATTGCACCATAATCTCACAATGCCATACCGATTTGTGGTTACAGGCATGACTGCCGTTGCCCTATGGACGCTTATGCTGTTATCTTTACATTTTACATGGCGGCTGAAAGTTTTACAACGTCCAAAATATAGACAGGGAATTACGGCATACTACAAAAAAACGCTTGCCACGAAACGTAACTTTATGATAATGTGCGCTGTTGTTTCGGGCATTGCACTGTATAAAGGTTTGGGAAACACATACTTGACTTCAAGTGAAGAATGGATATATGCCTTGTTTTTCGGGCATGGTATAGGCTATTTTCAAATCCTGCCTTTTCTTGAATTGCTGATTGTCAATATCGTTCCTTTGTATTTGTTGGCAATTTTTGTTGAACATACAATCAGCGGACAGTCAATGTTTATTTCTATCCGCACAAAAGGACGCAAAGAAGTATTAGCGGGAATATTAACTATCAGCCTTGGTTTTCTTGCCTTGTATATATCTTTATGGTTAATAGGCGGTATTCTTGGCAGTATCTTTTTCGGATATGGTTTCAATATACGCACAGCAAAAATGCTTTTGTATGCAACAGGCTTAAAGTATCTTGATATTTTATTGCAGTACCTTGTCATGCTTGGCGTGTATCTTTTAACAAAACAGATAACAGTAGGATTTCTTATTCTGATTATCGGGAATATGCTTTGTTTTATACCTGTGCATGGGATTTGTTACTTGCCATTTGGGTTGTCAAGTATGGCACGGATCGAATTGCTTAATTTAGGAACTGGAATACCTATTGCTATGGCAGCTTTGATTATGGCAGCACTTTCATTTGGTTTGTTACTGTCGTTAAAATGTTTTGGTTATCGAAAGTTATTAAGTTAGGAGGAAAAATATATGAGTTCATTTGTTAAAGTACAAAATGTGTCAAAACAATTTGGAAGAAAGGTTATCCTGCGTGATGTATCTTTTACAGTAGCACAGGGAGAAACAATAGGTCTTGTCGGAGCAAACGGTAGCGGAAAATCAGTCCTATTCAAAATTCTGTGCGGCTTTGAAACGCCGGACAGCGGAAAAGTTTATGTACGCGAAAAGCTGCTTGGAAAAGGCGGGCGGGACTTCCCCGAAAACATGGGTGTATTCATCAATTCCCCCGGCTTTATAGGCATTTACAGCGGTTTTCAAAACCTAAAATTTTTAGCCGCCATTCAAGGGAAAATTGGCAATAAAGAAATTCAAAATGCTATGGAAAAAGTAGGGCTTGACCCCGGCAACAAGACAAAGGTTGATAACTATTCCCTTGGTATGAAACAAAAATTAGGTTTAGCACAGGCTATTATGGAAGGACAGGATATTTTAGTTTTGGACGAACCTTTTAATGCCCTTGACATCAAAACCTACGAAGATGTAAAATCCATTATCCGTATGCTGACAGCGGAGGGGAAAACCATTTTCCTTACATCTCATCATTACAAAGACATTGAACAGCTTTGCAGCCGTATTTACACGATTGATAATTGCAGTGTATTTCCAGTCACAGAGGAGATTGCAAAACAGTATCGGGAAATAGAGTGAGAATACTGTTATAGCTTCTAATATCCGCCGGATAACGGCAAATAGGATTATTAAGTTAATGACATATAATTTACAACAAGGCGGTGGACGTATGGGAAAATATTAGTGCTGACACTTGATGAACAGGAAGAAAAAGCGATTGACAAAATCATAGCGGCAATATCTAATTTAATACAGCCTGAACCTATGCAGATTACCCCCATTTCCGTGTTATCCTTTCCGGGACTGGAAATAAGGCAGCACCAACGCCGGGTACTTCAAGGCGGGGAGGAAATCAACCTT
>OFFX01002768.1_pt1 | contig 10429 bp, 8 predicted proteins | sample 1521511 | NCBI WGS metagenome assembly OFFX01 (sample SAMEA3504125, study PRJEB24116) | mouse gut metagenome | biome: mouse gut; feature: mouse-associated habitat; material: faeces | place: Denmark | collected 2011
TGTAATGCGTATATGTAGAATGTAACTCAAGCAATGTTACAAAAGAATATAGAACATTACAAATGTAATGAAAAGGAGGAAAACATGAACACAACAGCAAGAATGAACCACATCATCCAGCCGGACGGCAAGACATTTATTATGGCGATGGACCACGCAGCCAACTTTAATACGCTGCCAGCGCTCACGGACCCGAAGAAGCTGGTAAAAGAAATTGCAGCAGCAGGTGCAGATGCATTTCTCTCGACCGTAGGCATGACAGAATTCCTGACGGATTCTTTTTCGGGCAAAGGAATCATTGTCAGGGTAGACGGCGGAGTCTCTTATCTGGGAGACAGGTCAAAAGCAATGCAGACTACGGTAACGGCAGAGGATATTGCAAGAATGGGAGCCGACGGTGTGATCACGATGAGCTTCCCAGGCTCTAAATTTGAAAACGAGGTGTTAAGTAATCTGACGAGAATATGTATGGACTGCCACAGATGGGGAATCCCGGTATTGGCAGAGGCGCTTCCGAGAGGATTTGAGCCGTTTGAGGATTCCAGGACTCCGGAGAACCTTATCTTTGCCAGCAGGCAGAGCGTAGAACTTGGCGCGGATTTTGTAAAAACGAATTATACCGGAGATCAGGAATCCTTCAAGGCGCTGGTGGAAGCGACCTATAGACCGGTCGTCATTCTTGGCGGTGCGAAGAAGGTTCCTGTAGAACAGCTCCTTCGAGAAATCAAGGATTCACTGGAAGTTGGCGGCGCCGGCGTCGCAATGGGACGGAATATCTGGGGGCATGAGAATCCGGTAGGGTATACGGCAGCGATTGCAAAACTGATCCATGAGGACTGCAGTGTGGAGGCAGCGTTGAAAGAGATGAATACGGTCTTTGCCGTATAAGGAATTCAAGGAGGAAAGAAGATGTCAACATATAAGGTGGCTGTTTTAGAAGATGTGAAAAAAACAGTGTTTCACGAAGTTACAAAGAAAGAACCAGGAGATAAGCAGGTGCTCGTTAAGGTAGATTCCTGTGCGATCTGTACGCTGGAACAGAGGGTATACTTGGGCGTCATGAACCGTTATCCCTTTGCGGGCGGACATGAGGCGGCAGGCATCGTGGAGGCGGTAGGAAAAAAAGTTACCGGTGTAAAGCCAGGAGATAAGGTGGCTGTCCGTCTGTTGAATTCCTGCGGTGAGTGCTACTATTGCCGGAATGGCCATGAGAACCAGTGCGTAAAATCCTTTATTGCCAAGACACAGGAATGTGCAGTCGGACCGGGAGGTTTTTCAGAGTATATGATGATGGAGGCGGCAGATGTATACAAGATGGCAGAAGATATCGAGCTGTCCCATGCAGCCCTCTCGGAGCCTCTGGCATGCTGTGTGCATAGCATTGAAAACGGAAAGATACAACTGGGAGATGATGTAGTAGTTATCGGTGTCGGGATTATGGGCGCACTGCATATCCAGCTCGCCAAATTAAAGGGGGCAAGGGTCATTGCATGTGAGCTTGATGAGAAAAGGCTTGAAATCGCAAAGGCGATGGGGGCGGACATTTTAATCAATTCCGGCAAGTGTGATGCAGTAGAAGAGATAAAGAAGCTGACAGACGGGAGAGGGGCGGACGCAGTATTTTGTACGGTGCCGGCAGCGGCGCTTGCCGGCCAGGCCGTTGAGATGACCGGGAAATTAGGAAGGACCGTATTCTACACATCCTTCCATCCGGATAAGCCGATTGAAATCAGCCCGAATAAGGTGCATTCCTCGGAGCAGATCATCACTGGAACGGTAAATCCGCAGAAGAAAGATTTCTTGATTGCAACAAGGCTTTTATCATTAAAACTTGTTGACGTATCGGAACTGATTTCTGACCGCATCCCGCTTGCGGATATCGACAAGGCGTTAGAAAAAGCGATATTGCCGGATACATACCGGATTATCGTACAGCCATGAATCGCAGGAATAGATAGAGAAAGGATTGTTTTGAGTTAGTTGCGAAAAGGGCGGTTCAAGATGTATAATAAATCTATCATATGCAGGGGGATAGATTTATGAAGAGTGAACAGATGTCTAACGAGATGATGAATGAATACCGAAGAGTTGCTTATTACTATTATAAGGCGGGGCTTACGCAGGAAGTTATTGCGAAGAGGATGAAAATGTCGCGTCAACGGGTGAATCGAATCGTAAGCGCCTGTGTGGAGCTTGGTATTGTTAAAATTACGATAGCTGATTTGGATAAATGGAATCTTGAGCTGGAAACGGAACTTGAACAAAAATATGGACTGAAAGAAGTCAGAGTGATAGATAATGTAGTGGAGGACAGGCTTATCCAGGAGTTGGGGATTGCAGCAGGTAATTATCTTCAAAGTATTGTGAAAGAAGGAGATATTGTCGGGGTCACGAGGGGACGGACCACGGCTGCAATGGTGGATCACTGGATACCGGCAGTATCCTATCCTGAAAATGTTACAGTTACACAGCTTATCGGAAGTGCAAGGGAGGAAGATTCAAGGCTTGGGGCAGACAGGATAGTGTATGGCCTGGCGGACAGGCTTGGGGCAGAGGTAGCTGTCTTGCATGCGCCAGTAATTCTGCATAGTGCAAGTTTAAGAGAGTCTTTTGTTGGCGATCCTTATTACATGAGCGCTTATGAGGTGGTAAAGAACTGTACGATCGCAGTGGTTGGCATTGGGACTGCTGACAGTCAATGGGAGCATATGATTTCCTTGTATGATGTGGAGAACGATGAAGAAAAAAAATGGACGGAAGATGTGGCGGGCGAAGTGTGCGCGAACTTTTTTGACAGAGAAGGACAAGAGGCGGCTCCGCCGTTTAAGGACAGGATCATTGCTATCACGATGGAGGATTATAAAAAAATCCCGGTGCGTATCGGTGTCGCGGGAGGAGAGGAAAAGGCAGAAGCCATCCGTGCGGCGGTAAAGGGGAATTACATCAATGTACTCGTTACTGACTTACTGACAGCGAAATTACTAAAGGAATAGGGCAGAGAAAGAAGGCTCTGCCTGGTGTGTGAAGGAAGGAGAAATATCATATTAATGATTTCCCTTTTGCATTGGTGTGGTAGAGTTTATTTTATATGTCAAATAATGATAATCAGGGCGGATCATTAGGGTTATGGACTTGTGTGGCAATGATCGCGGGCGGAATGATCGGAAGCGCGATATTCTCATTGTCAGGCTTAACAATATTTCAGGCTGGGCCATCGGCTGTGCTTACATGGAGCATTGCAGCGGTGATTATGCTGGGATACGGGCTTATCTGTGCGGAGCTTTCCACCCGTTTCCCTAAGTCAGGCGGCGTGTTCGTGTTTCCGACAAAGTCTTTGGGGAAGACAGAAAAGGAAGGGAAGCTATGGGGATGGATTTCTACCTGGGGATATATTAATGCGAATATTATTGCGATTGCATTTGCGGCAATCTATGTAGGGACTTATTTAAGCGTAGGCTTTCCGGTCTTTGCAAATATGCAGGTTCCGTTGGCTGTTATTTCCGTGTTCTTTGTGCTGATTTTGAACAGCCTGAAGTTTTCTCTGACCGGCAAGGTCAATAACCTGCTTGTCTTAGGACTGGTGATTTCCATGCTCATCTATATTGCTGTGGCGTTTGGGAGCGGGGCATGGGAAGGTGCGGCAATGACGCCGTTCTTTACGCAGGGCGCAGGAGGCAGCACAGGATTTCTTTCTATGGTCCCTACGGCAATGGTAGCATACGGTTCGATTGTTGCGATGGCGTTCATGGTGTCTGAGGTAAAGGACCCAAACAGGAATGTGCCGAGATCTATCCTGGTAGCCATGCTTATCGTCTTAGTACTTTATCTGGGAATTATTATAGCGACTCTGGGCATGGTCACTGCGGGATTTCTTGCAGAAAATGTGGGGATGCAGTATATCCCGCTCTATGCGGCGGCGTTCACGAAACTTGCGGGTTATCCGTGGATTTCTAAGGTAATCTCTCTTGCGGCGTTGTTCGCGCTTTTGACGACAATGCTTACCGTAGTGTCGCTTACTTCAAGGGCGATTCAGGCATCTGCCCTGCAGGGCGTTATGCCTGAGAAATTAGGGGAAAATAATAAGGCAGGCGTACCTGTATACGCTGCGGTTTTGGTCGCAGTTCCAAGTATGGCAATCTCCTGTTTTCCACAGTTCACATCAATCATTGTAGGATTTGCGGCATTATTTGCAGCAGTAACGATTTCGATTAACTGTGTGTCGCTAATCGTTGCCAGAAAGAAATTCCCGCTGGCAGAAGGGGCGTTCAAGGCTCCGGGAGGAAATGCGCTTCCGGTAATTGCGATGGTTCTCATTGTGATTTGTTATATCCCGGATATTATTTCCGGCGGCTGGATCATCTGGGCATATACGATTGTCTGGTATCTGATTGGTATCATCTTTTACAAAGTAAGAACGAAAGATTAGTAAGAGAAGGGCTGGGAGGATTCAGATATGAAGAAATATAATGAAATCGTAGGTATGGAGCATACATGTGTGGCTTATGGGACATTTGATTCCGTCCATAGGGGACACTTAAAGATAGCAAGGGAGTTGGCGGCCCAGGCGAAGCGGAAAGGACTTACTTCTGTGCTTGTAAGTTTGAACGGCGGCGATAAGGCTCTGACGACAGAACAAGAGAAGGAATATTTTTTTAAGGATACAGGAATCGACGTATTGATTTTTATCGAAGAAAGGGTGGTGGATGCAAAGAAACTGATAGAAACGCTAGGGGCAGAGGTGCTGGTCATTGGAGAAAATCATAAGGAGCTTTCAGCGGTAAAGGATGCGGCAAAAGCAGCAGGCGCAGAGGTCTTGGTATGCAAAGCCGAACAAGAGAAGGGCCGCATTATCACGACGAAGCTTGTCAGAGAGGCGTTTGACGCATGTGATTTCAGAAAGGCAGAGCTGCTTTGCGGGCACCCGTATATCATGATCGGGAAGGTGGTGCATGGGAAAGCGCTTGGACGCACCGTGGGGATGCCGACAGCCAATTTAGAGATTTCAGGAAGCAAGCTTGAACCGCCGAGCGGCGTATATGCGGCCTCTGTGATTATTGAAGATGAGCAGTATAAGGCTATGACAAATATAGGAAAGCGGCCTTCGGTAGACGACTTTGATTATGTGACGATTGAAGCGTTCATATTGGACTTTTCCAGAGATATTTACGGAAAGAAATTGATTCTGGAACTGTATACGTTCGTCCGCGGCGTCAAGAAGTTTGAAAGTCTCGAGGATGTGCAGAAGCAGGTACAGAAGGATATCCGGACGGTAAGAGAGGTGCTGGGCGGCAAGGGTGGAGCCTTGGGATAAATGAGAAAAAAGTTGTTTTTTCCTCCAACATGATATATAATAGAACATAGTGAAAATTATAACATGCCAAGGGATGCCTAAGCATCTGGAAGGGCAGAAGGAATTGGAGGAATGAATATGTTAGTATCAGCAAAAGAGATGCTTGAAAAAGCAGTGGCAGGCCACTACGCAGTTGGACAGTTCAACATCAACAACCTTGAGTGGACGAAAGCAATCCTGACAGCAGCCGAAGAGACAAAGTCACCGGTTATCTTAGGTGTATCTGAGGGCGCAGGAAAGTACATGACCGGTTTTAAGACCGTACAGGACATGGTAGCAGCTATGGTTGAAGAGATGGGAATTACTGTTCCGGTGGCTACACATCTTGACCACGGTTCCTACGACGGATGTAAGAAATGTATCGAGGCAGGGTTCACATCCATTATGTTCGACGGATCTAAGTACCCGATCGAAGAGAATGTTGCCAAGACAAAAGAACTGATTGAGATCTGTCGCGAGAAGGGAATGTCCTTAGAGGCAGAGGTAGGCGCAATCGGCGGAGAGGAAGACGGCGTTGTTGGACAGGGCGAGTGCGCGAATCCGGAAGAGTGCAAGATGATTGCTGATCTGGGCGTGGACATGCTGGCAGCAGGTATCGGCAATATCCATGGCAAGTATCCTGAGAACTGGGCTGGACTGAGCTTCGAGACACTGGATGCTATCCAGAAGCTTACAGGCGATATGCCTTTGGTTCTTCACGGCGGTACAGGAATCCCGGACGACATGATCAAGAAGGCTATCGATTTGGGCGTTGCTAAGATTAACGTGAATACAGAGTGCCAGCTGGTATTTGCTGACGCTACACGCGAGTATATCGAGGCTGGAAAAGACCGTGAAGGCAAGGGCTTCGATCCTCGTAAGCTGCTCAAGCCTGGTTATGAAGCAATCATTGCTAAGGTAAAAGAGAAGATGGAATTGTTCGGTTCAGTTGGAAAAGCGTAAGAAGCGAGAAATTTTTACTTGCCTTTTTTGACGGATTGAGGTATACTAACAGGCGTAGAGAGAACAAAGGCGTTCCGACCGGAGGTCGGGGTGCCTTTTCTTAATGTCAACTTGTTTTCCTGTTTGTATTGTGGGGCTTAAGTTGATACATTTCAAGAAAGGAATTATAGAACATATGGGTGAACTGTTAAATGTAGCTGATATTTTCGGGGAAGATGTTTTCAATGATACAGTCATGCAGGCGCGTCTGCCCAAGAAGGTGTACAAAGACCTGAAGAAGACCATTGAGGAAGGCAAGGAATTGGATCTGGCGACAGCCGACGTTATCGCACATGAGATGAAGGAGTGGGCGATTGAGAAGGGGGCGACCCATTATACTCATTGGTTCCAGCCCCTTACGGGAGTGACAGCCGAAAAACATGATTCCTTTATCTCCGCGCCCATGGGGAACGGCAAGGTACTGATGAGCTTTTCCGGTAAGGAACTGATCAAGGGCGAACCGGATGCCTCATCCTTTCCGTCAGGCGGGCTGCGGGCCACGTTTGAGGCGAGAGGATATACGGCATGGGACTGCACTTCCCCGGCATTTGTAAGGCATGACGCGGCAGGCGCGACGTTGTGCATCCCCACGGCGTTCTGTTCCTATACAGGCGAGGCGCTTGACCAGAAAACGCCGCTTCTGCGCTCCATGGAGGCGGTGAACATCCAATCGCTGCGGTTGATTCGTCTGTTCGGGAATACGACGTCGAAAAAAGTAACGCCGTCCGTTGGGCCAGAGCAGGAGTATTTCCTTGTGGATGCGGAAAAATTTCAGCAGAGAAAAGACTTGATCTATACGGGACGTACCCTGTTCGGTGCGATGCCGCCTAAGGGGCAGGAGCTTGACGATCATTACTTCGGGACGATTCGCCAGCGGATTGCGGGCTTCATGAAGGATGTCAATGAGCAGCTCTGGCGGGTAGGAGTGACTGCGAAGACACAGCACAATGAGGTGGCTCCGGCACAGCATGAGCTGGCTCCCATTTACGCGGAAGCCAATGTGGCGGTAGATCACAACCATGTGGTGATGCAGACTTTGAAGCGGGTTGCATGCCAGCATGGCATGAAGTGCCTGCTCCATGAGAAACCGTTTGCCGGGGTAAATGGCTCCGGAAAGCATAACAACTGGTCTCTTACGACGGATGACGGGAAGAACCTTCTTGACCCGGGGAAGACTCCGCATGAGAATATCCAGTTCTTGCTGGTGCTTACTTGTGTGCTGAAGGCGGTGGATGAGCATGCCGACCTGCTGCGTGAGTCTGCATCCGACCCGGGGAACGATCACAGGCTTGGCGCGAACGAGGCGCCGCCGGCAATTATTTCCGTATTTCTTGGCGAGCAGCTTGAGGATGTACTGGAGCAGCTTATCAGCACAGGCGAGGCGACTCACAGCTTGAAGGGCGGCAAACTAGAGACGGGTGTGAGGACTCTTCCGGATTTGGCGAAGGACGCAACGGACAGGAACCGGACGTCGCCGTTTGCATTTACCGGGAATAAATTTGAGTTCCGTATGGTAGGCTCCCGTGATTCTATCGCAGGACCGAACGTAGTGTTGAATACGATCGTAGCGGAGGCGTTTGCCGAGGCGTGCGATGTGCTGGAGAATGCGGAGGATTTCGGCAAAGCAGTTCATGATTTGATTAAGAAGTATGCGGTGGAGCATTACCGGATTGTATTTAACGGTAACGGTTATTCAGACGAGTGGGTAGCGGAAGCCGAAAGACGGGGGCTGCCGAATATCCGGTCTATGGTGGAGGCGATTCCTGCGCTTACGACAGAGAAAGCGGTTGCGATGTTCGAGAAGTTCAAAGTATTTACCAAGGCGGAGCTTGAGTCACGGGCGGAGATTAAGTACGAGAATTATGCGAAGGCAATCAATATCGAGGCGCGTACCATGATTGACATGGCAAGCAAGCAGTTCATCCCGGCTGTCATTAAGTATACGAAGGAACTGGCGGATACGGTGATTGCCGTGAAGGAAGCAGGGGCTGACGCATCGGTACAGGCAGAGCTTCTGGGGGAGATATCCGGTCTGCTTGGGAAGACGAAACAGGCGTTGTCTGAATTGATTCGGCTCACGGATCAGGCGGCGGCCATGAAGGAAGGCGAGGAGCAGGCAAGGTTCTATCATTTTGATGTGGTTCCTGCCATGGAAACGCTGCGGGCGCCGGTGGATAGGCTGGAAATGATTGTTGACAAGGATGCATGGCCGATGCCGTCTTATGGAGATTTGATTTTTGAGGTCTAGCAAATATATTAGGAAATTTTAAGAACCTTGGACTTGGAATAAGCATGGGTATGTGATATTCTAAGTGCAAGGTTTTTATGTGTGCGGCAGATATAGGTACGAAGGCTGCAGGCTGCATGAATATTATATAAGAAGAAAGTAATCTGGCTTAGGGGGAACTACGATGACGAAATATGAATTTTTGGAAAAAATGAGACATGCCTTGGCAAATGACTTGAGCGGTTCCGTGATACAGGACAATATTAATTATTATGACGGATATATCAGCGACGAGGTCAGGAAGGGACGCAGTGAAGCGGCTGTAATCGAGGAACTGGGAGATCCCTGGGCGATTGCCAGGACGATTATTGAGTCTGTGGAGAATGCAAGCGGCGGGCAGGAGGGTTATACATACGATCCTGCACAGCAGGGTTATGGAAATGGGCAGCAAAAGCAGAATTCCAGTGTCCGGGTAATCGGCGTGGATTCATGGTGGAAGAAGCTGCTTGTAATTTTAGGCGTACTGGGAATTGTCATGCTGGTGGTTGCTGTAATCGGAGGAATCTTCTCTCTCCTTGCACCGATTGTCGTTCCGATTCTGATTATTATGCTGATCGTGCGTCTGATTGGAGGCAGGCGGCGATGAAAGAAAGGCGAAGAATAAAAGTAAAAGATCGATGGGGGAGCCATCGATCTTTTGAGGGGAGTATAAATAATTAATAAGGGGTTGTAGAAAGTATCCTTTCTACATGCATTAGTATAATATACTACGGATTAAATTGCAAGATAAAATTTGCATTTTTATAAAAAAATATCAGAATGATATACTATATTTTGATAGAGAATGTGAAAATGCGGCATATATGGTGACAAAGAATCCGAAAGTTACGAAAGAGGTTGTTTTAAGATGGGGACAGTTATGAAAAAAGATTCATTTTACAGACAGATATTCAAATTAGTGATGCCGATTGTGATTCAGAATTTATTGAGCGCCGCGGTCAGTTCAGCCGACGTGATCATGCTGAATTATGTCGGACAGTCGTCTATATCGGCAGTATCCCTTGCTTCCCAGTATGCGAATATCCTGTTTATGGTATTCTATGGTCTGGGAACCGGAGCTACGATGCTGAGCGCTCAGTATTACGGGAAGGGAGATATGAAAGCAATCCAGTTAATCGAAGGGATTGCACTTCGGTTTTCCATTGCGATTGCGGCGGCTTTTGCTTGTTCCGCGCTGTTTGTCCCGGAGCAGATGATGCGTTTGTTTACAAACGATACGGAGTTGATCACGATAGGCGCGTCTTATCTTAAATTCATGAGCGTCAGTTATCTGTGCTGGGGGATTACGGAGGTGTATCTTGCGGTTCTCCGCAGTATCGGCAGGGTCATGATCAGTACGGCGATGAATGTGCTGGCGTTTTCGGTAAATGTGTGCCTGAATGCGGTATTTATCTTTGGACTGTTTGGCGCTCCAAAACTGGGAGCTATGGGCGTTGCAATCGCGACTTCTCTGTCAAGGCTGATCGAGCTGGCGGCCTGCTTTGTGGTATCGGCGTGGAGTAAGGATATTAAGCTGGACGTTCGTTATCTGTTCGTACGGCAGCCGGCGCTGTTTTCGGATTTTGTCCGGTTGTCGCTGCCGGCGCTTGGCAACGATATCAGCTGGAGTCTTGCGTTTTCCATGTATTCTGTGATTATCGGACATCTGGGAACGGATGCAGTGGCCGCCAATTCCTTTGTGATTGTTGTGAGAAATTTCGGGACAATTTTGTGCTTTGGCATGGCGAGTGCAGGCGGTATTTTGCTTGGCAACATGATCGGGGAAAACAAATTAGAGGAAACCAGGGACGGGGCAAAAAAGCTGATGAAGC
>OFFX01002770.1_pt1 | contig 10427 bp, 6 predicted proteins | sample 1521511 | NCBI WGS metagenome assembly OFFX01 (sample SAMEA3504125, study PRJEB24116) | mouse gut metagenome | biome: mouse gut; feature: mouse-associated habitat; material: faeces | place: Denmark | collected 2011
ATATAGTATTATATTCTTTTTAAAATAACATAATATATTGTTTTTACGTTAAATACTAATATGGAGTATTCGACGTAGATTTAAAAAAGAAGTTGAGATTTCTCCCAACTTTCTTTTACTTTCTCTTCACTTTTTCTATTTCTTGTAAATATCCCTCAAACTCTTTTACATCTATGTCACCTGCATAATGTTTTATACGCCATTCCATCTCAAAAGATAACTCAGACAATTTACACTTTTCTTTTGCCCATAATAACGTTTTACTTTCAAGAGGAATATTTACCCATGAGCTATGTTCTGCCATAAACTTCATTGTTTCAAATGCATCTAAGTACATTCCCAGCCTTTCATAAATATTCACTAAATAAGAGTCTATCGCTTGCTTCATAGCCAATTCATCTTTCCCCAATAATTTACCCACATTAAAAAATTCTGAAATCACTCCAACACAAAAATCAATATCATTACTGTCTAAACTACTGTTTCCTTTCGATATTGCACCAAGCACCTCAAAAATTCGATAGTATAGAGCATCACCATAATTTGAAATGCTTTTTTCTTTCTGTCTAAGAGCTTCCTCTTGTCTTGCTAACTCCTTGCATTTTTGCTCCAAATCATTTTGAAGTTTCCTAACAGCCTGTATTCCATCGGCAAGTTGATAAGAAGAATCCTGTGCCGATGTATTATCCTGCTCTGGTTTTGTCGGATTGCCTAATTCCTCAACAAAATCCAAATAATAATCCTGAGCCACATATCCCTCAAATAGTTTCGTACCTTTATATTTTGCAGATTTTCTCCAAAGATCTTCCCTCTTTAAATCCTCTGACAGTTCCTTATATACACTTTGAGAGACAAAAATCTCACCACCTGTAGCTAAATCAGAATATTTACTGGCATGATTCGTCGTATTGCCAACCCATACACAATCCATTTCATCCTCTTTATCTTCATTATCTTCTACACCATACATGCCAACTTTTGTAACTAATATCTTTCCATAATCAATTCCTATACCACATTCTATAATCTTTCCATTTACATTGTTTTTTAGGCACTTGTTAAGGCTATAGTCAATAACTGTCTGTAAGCTTCTTGCGCAATTTACCGCTTTATCCACAGCCTTTTCAATGATGGTATTATCTTCTCCAACCGAATCCATAAACACACCCATGATTCTATCCCCTAGAAACTGCCTTGTAACACCATCATTTTTTCTTACACAGTCAACTGCCATCCTCATAAAGGAGCGATATATTTTCACCATACTCTTAGCCTGACTATTTTCAGTAAGGTATGTAGATTTTCTTATATCAATGAACAAAATAGCCGCTTGTATCACATGGGTTTTATTATTATCCTCTAAATTTTCTATTATCGGCGGTAAATTAGAATCAACATCTATTTGTTCTACATTCTTTTGTGTTATCTTCTGTATTCGCTCATTAACACTGTCAAAGTCTAATTTACAAAACATTTGATTCCCCCTCTAACCTTAACCAAGTTTTATTTGCAATGCTCTTTATACCAATCGTTCATGATTGTATTTACAAAATTCCCTTGATAACAAAGCCTTCCCTCTACATAAATCTTTCTCAAAAACTCCTTATCTTCATCACATGTCATATTCTTAAAGATAGACTCCGAAACCAATATTGTATCATAATCATTTCTTCCAGCTTTATTACATAAATGACATGCCGAATTAACAACATCCCCCATCCATATCACATCGTTTATCCCACTTCCAGAATATCCAGCCTTAACCATTAAAGCCCTTCCATAATCGGCTCCAATTCCAACCATTATCTCTGAATAGTTTTTCTTTTTTAATTTGTAATTGATAATTCCAATTAGCGAATTGAGTTTCGATACAACACACATTACACTATCAATATCTGTTTTTAAAGGTGTATCAAAGACTCCCCATACACAATCACCATTTATATTGATTTCTTTACAGATTTCTTCCGCATTCATAATAGCTACGCACTCTGACAGAAATGCTCGATACATTTTTGCAAGTGTAGGTCTTTTATGTTCGTTAGCCATATCTGAAGAACCAACAATATCTATAAAGACGGCAGTTATATTTACATAAAACCCATTTTTATATGTAAGATTATTTCTGTCAGGAACATCATCTACATCACAAAAATTTTCATTACTTGCATTTAAAATTTCATCCATTCTTTCAGAACTTTTATCAATATCGTATGATATAGTATTTTTCTTCTCCATCTTATCCTCCCTAAATCAACTGAAAAATCATACACACAAACCAAAATCCAATAGTTGCAATTAGACTTTTTATTCCTTTATTATAATAGGATGCTTTCAGCGTACATATACGAGAATTTGTGTGTATCTGCTCTTCCAAATCTTCTATAAGTTCCTGCTCTGTCAGATTGTTGACTCTATTTCTATACTCATTAAGTTGCAATTTATTTATGCTCCCAAAGAAAAATAACGATTGAGCCTGTGTTTGAACTCTGGCTGTTATTGCTAATATAAAACATATAATTGCCAAAAGACTCGATACATAAAGCAAAATAACCAATATGACTGCAAGTATATCCGTTGCTTCTGCTTTGCAAATATTTGGTATGCTCCCAATCTTCCGAAATGCATTAGGCAAACCTATCTTGAATATACTTCCAATTAACACCCCAACAAAAGCCAATGCAAAAGAAACTTTAGTATCCATGTTCCCAATCCATGCATTGATAATTTCTAATGTCTGATATGCATCATCTTTTTTAAATATTTTTTCTGCTCCACTTTGTTGTTGATTATTATTTGACATACTATAATACCTCCTGCTCATTATTTGTTGTATAAATTTTTTTCATTGAAACACTTATCCTGTATGTACAAATATAAGATATATCTTCTTCTTTCAAAGCACCCACTTTTCTACCATAATCAATGATCCACTGCTCCATTGTTGGTTCTTCCGAAACAAGCTCACCACCCAGCTTTTCGACTATGTGTCTACTGACAGCGTTCGCCTTGTTTGCTTTCCAAATAAAGTAATCCACCTCAAAGTTTTCACTGGCGTAATCCATCAACAGCCTTACAGCTTCTTGGGCATATTCTCTGCCCATATAGTCATCTCGCATATCAATGCCGACTTCTGGTGTAGATGTATCAATATTTTTAAGATGACAGAATCCACAAGTCTTGCCTGTGCTTTTCTCAATGATAGCACAGGCAAGACCACTCGCCGCATTGACCTCTTTCCAGATCGTTTGCATAAACTTCTCTGTAAATACGTTTTTGTAGGAGAAATGAGTATAGGATACTTCTCTGTATGTAGAATAATCTTCCTCACTCAATTTCCTGATATACACCTGCTTGTCATCGCCAAAGTTCTCCATATGTAAATTTCCTTTCATTTTACCATTATATTTCATTGCAACAGCATGGACAAGCAGTTTTTCTAGGAATTTGTAATATTTTTCCATCTATTGACTTCAGGCATCCAAAAATTATACAATCTAATTAACACAAAAATTAAACAAACCAATGCAGAGCATTGAGATCAGCTTACGAGCTACTTCTCAATGCTCTTTTTTTGTGTCTAAAACCAAACAAAGAAAGGAATTTAATATATATGGTAAAGAACAAAAATTTGAATGATTCAAAAAAGAGGAAAAATGACGAATTTTATACATTACTCCCCGACATAGAGGCGGAGCTTCAACACTACAAGGAACACTTTAGAGGAAAAGTCATTTATTGTAACTGTGACAATCCAGAGTTTTCTAATTTCTGGAAATACTTCAAGATACACTTTGAGGAATTTGGCATCAAGAAGCTCATAGCCACCTACTACGATTCTGGAAAGCCTACATATAAGTATGTACTAAGCTCTGTAAATGATAAACCAACGAAAACTCCCCTTACTGGTGACGGAGATTTCAGGAGTCCTGAATGTATAGAGATTTTGAAAGAAGCGGATGTTATTGTCACAAATCCACCATTCTCCCTGTTTAGAGAATACGTTGCACAACTCATCAAATATGAAAAAAAGTTTGCAATAATTGGAAGTCTTAACGCTGTCGGCTACAAAGATGTATTTCCGCTTATAAAGAGCCGCCAGATCTGGATCAGTTCCAACAATCCACACCAACGCTTTAAAATCCCTGATGATTATGATATAGGCGTAACTCGTGTTGATTCGGATGGTCATAAATATGCTACTATTGGAAATATTGCATGGTTTACCAACATTCCTACAAAAAGAGAATTTGCTGATTTACCTCTAACAGCTCTCTACTCTCCTGAAAAATATCCCCATTACGATAATTACGATGCAATCAATGTAAATCGCCTTGCCGACATCCCCTCCGATTATGCTGGAGTAATGGGTGTGCCTGTTACCTTTATCGCCAAATATAACCCAGGACAATTTAAAATTTTAGGGATAACCACTGGATCGGATGCATTCGAGGCATCCCCTACTAAGAAATATATCAATCCTGTCCGTATGACTGGCACTCATAAGGGCGGTAGCAGCACTAATACCTCTGCTGTGCTTTTGCTATCCGAACCGCCAGTAGACGGAGCTTATTACACCGCTGATAATGTGGAGGGATTTCTAAAAGTATTGTATAAGCGAATTTTGATTCAAAAAAATAAGCCATAGGTTTTGCGCCTACGGCTTATTTTTTGTTTCTATTCTACTTTTTATGGGGAAAGTGCAAGAACTGGATTTTACAGTTTATTAAAATATAGCTTTAGTTTATTACCTTCATTTTTAGAAAGTATTATGCTCTCTATATTTAAAGAATTAGATTCATCATATTTATAACCTGATATATTTTTGTCATCAGTTGTAGCATGTATTGTTGTTCCAACAGCGCCTGTTCTTGTTTCAGGTGTTTTAATGAAATTACCATTACTATCATACCAATAAACAATATATGTATTTATTTCTATGCTTTCATCTTTGTATTTAAATAAATTTTCTTTTTCTTCTTTGTCCTCGTATGGTCTATCTGGTTCTATTTTATTATTGACTTTGATTTGCAGCGTTTCTTCTTCTACGGCATCTTCTGTTATTGTAAGTATATAGTCATTGCCGACCTTTTCAAAAGTAATACCTTCTACAGAATTAAGCGCTTCCATAGATACAAAATCAAAGTACATATCATCTTTTTCTGTGATCGTATATGTACCAATAGGAACCTCTCTAACAGTAACAGTGTTTTTATTATCTATTTGAACAGAAATAGTGTCCCCTGTTTCCCTATTTTTCATAGATACTTGGAACTTATATAAATCATCCCTTTTAAGCTGCAGCTTTTCAAAGGCTTCGTCTGTTCCGTCAATGGCTTTTACAAAACTAAGATTAACAGAATCTACTCCTTCATAAGTATTAACTATATTGAATAATCCTTCTGCTGGAGTATTAGATGATTCTTCTCCTGTGTAATGCCATAACAATCTTTGACTATTTTTATAATTGTGTTCTGTTTCTGGATAATCTTTTCCGTTTAATTCTATTATTGTTCCGCTAGGTAAATTTGTTACTTTTGTTTTTGTAATATTATTTTCGTCTACCATAGTCGGAGTTATTGATTCTACTTTATATCCATAGTAAACAACACTACCATCACTATAGAAATAAATATAAAAATCGTTAGATGGTATATTTATAGTCTTCCCTGCAAGAGATGTACCACCGTATTTACCTATTTTATAAATATTGTTTTCTTTGTCTTTATAATAGATTTCTATATAATCAGTGCTTGTTCCTTCAAATTTGAACTGATTATCGAATTTAATAGCTAAACCATTTTTATTTTCAGTTCCACTCCCATTTGTATAATGAGTTGTGTATTTATCAACAGGTACTTCTTCTACAAAATAAATACACTCTGTTTCATCTGCATTGTAGATAGGTACTTTAGTGAATGAATATTTCCAATCTTTTTCTGCGTTTGTTGTCGTAGTTCTATAAACTTCTCCATCTTTTAGAAGCTTTATAGTAATGCTTTCTGGACGATTAGATTCTTTATCGTTTACCCATGTTTTTGTTCCAGATATATTGGTAAAAATATCATCTTTTAACGTATTTGTGACATCATAGCGATCTTCTAACTCATTGTATTCTATATTTGCTTTATAATTTGGAGAAAACTCTTCTTCAATAGTATAGAATTTAGCATCATCTGTTAATAGATCAGTAAAGGTTATTGATAAGTTATCTTTTGTAATAGATTTTCTATCTACTTCTACACCTGATTTTTTAAGAATAATATCAATGCTATCTGGACGTAATCCCCATTTATTATTCTCATCTTCCCATATCTTATTAACAGTCAGATCATAATAATCACTGAGACTTACTTTTACGATATTAGAATTTATCCCTGTAATAAAATCTACTGGATTATCATAGTCATCAAGTGCTTGCCATTCAGTTCTGCATCCATTATAGGATAAAATTTTTCTATTTTCTTCTGGTGGAGCTTTCATTTTAACCAATACATAAGTTTGTGAATTTGCAGGAAGCACTGCTTTTAATGTTTCATCATCCTTATCCAAATATTCAAAAGCAAGTGATTTTACTTTGCTCTTATCTACGGAATCCGAATACTCTTTCCATGAATTATCTTCAGAAATATTTCCTGCTTGCTTATCTTCGGAATAATATATTTTTACCTTATATCCTTTGTTTTCAGCATAAGAAGTATCTACTCCTAAAAATTCTCCATTCCAGTGTTTCTTAGTTCCGTAAGCTGTTATAAAACTCTGTTCTGCAGAATAAGGGTCTTGAACATATTCTTCAATAGAATCGTAAATAACAAGATTAGTAACATCAGCAGAACCTGTCCTTACCCTTAGTTTATAATTATATTCAGAACTAGGAGACGCTTTTACTGTTCCAGTCGAATAATTACTTTTATCTGTTTGAACATATTTCGTTACATCTTGGTGAGTAGCGATAATGCTATTAAGTGTAACTTGTGCATTTGCATATCCTATAAGTTCATCAGTATCATTATTTTCATTTATATCTATTGCTTCTTTATCATAATATCCGCTATCTTTTATTGTATATGTAATTTTCTTATATTCGCCTTTTGGTTGCTCTGTAAAATCCAAATAGCTTTTATTGTTCCATATCTTTCCATATTCTAAATAAGAATCATAAGATATAGAATAATTAAACTTATATGTAATCTTAGCAGATGAAGAGTATGTGGATGTACTAATGTTAAAAAATGGTGTTTCATGCAAATCAACAATTATTTCTATTTTAGTTCTGCCTGTATCTTTCCAATTATGATATATATTAATTTTAGAGTTATCTTTTATTAATTGTTTTATTGACGCATTACTAACATTTTTTGGCACAAAATTTGTATCTAATATTCTATCTATAGCACCAACAGAAATAGAATCTATTATTTCCTGCTTTGTAGATTTTAGTTCCATTCCTCTAGGCAGTAAATCATATATAGTAAATCCATATAGGGCATCTTCTGGATTATTATATATGTCTTGATAAATTTCATCGTAAACAGATTTCTCGATACTTGTTCCTATTGTAAATGAACCTGAAAATTGTTCTTTTTCAGCATCTTGAATAATACTGCTTGCACTTTTGGTTGCTGATATTCTTGTTTCCATAGGTTTATTATAATAAGACCATTTATCCTTTTCAGATGATCTTTGCATATATGTCCCATAAGCTTTTTGATCCTCTTTTGCTATTTCTTGAGTAATATATGATGAATAAGATTCTAGTCCAGGTTGATTTTGAAGAATCAATTCCCCACTTTCATTTTTATTGTATGCTTGAATATAACTAAAATTATGGTATTCGCCGTTTTGAGGAATGTCTTTTTTATACAAATTTGTATATGTATTCATTGTTAATCCAGTTAAACTCTCATTCATATCTTTTATAACAAGATAAACTCCTACAATTTTTTCATTACTATTAAATTTGTAGCAAGTTATTCCATCAGTTATCCATTCTCCAAAAACTCCCGAATACCCAGTGCTTACATTTCCTCTATCTCCATTTTTAAATGATTTATATAAAGAATAATTTTCTTCACCAGCATATCTTACCCATAGTTCACATTCATATTTTCCTTTTGGAATTGTTTCATTATTACCATTTTTCATTGAACTAAGCATTACTCCTAAAAAGTAATATTCATCATCGTTTAATTTCGTATAATTTCCATTATTATCAGTTGCATAAATAAAATCATCACCAACTTTTACAGTCATTGGACTTCCAGAATAATAAGCAATAGGCCTAAGATACCATTTTTGTTTATTATATGTTTTGTTATTTATAATATCTTGATATCTAAGTTCTCTTGGGCTTAATATTGTTTTATCAATATCATATAAGCCAGGTGGGTAAGTAAACCTATATTCTGCTAAATTTACTGTTACTGATGATTCTGATACTTTTTCAAATTCTTCCTCGTTTGCATAGATTCCCCAATATTCTGCTGTATTTGTTATTGTTAAGTTATCATTTTCATCATTATATATACTTTTAGGATAGCCAACATATATATTAAAAGAATACACATATTTTTCCCATCTATTTCCATTTGTTTTTGTTTCTTTAAAAATATATGTATTATCAAACTCTGGTTCAACTTTTTGTCCTGTTGCATCATATACTACACAACCCTCTGGTAATTCATCTTTTATTTCTATATTGTGTCCATTTTTAGAATAAAGTCTTATATTAGGAAAATAACTATAACCATTATTATATTCAAGTTTATATTTAACCCAAATATAATCATCAGCATTTTTAGGCAGTCCATCATATGAAGTTATTTTTGAGGCTGTTTTGGTTATTTTAAAAGTATCTTTTCTCCATTTATGGATATAAGTTCTCGTATAATCAAGCTTTATTTCATTGCTTTCTATATTTGTGTCTAAATAATTAAGAGTAGCTTTTTGCTGCGTTTTATATTCATGAACGCAACTGTCTTCATATTTTTCAATATACACATTATCCTGATTGTGTTCATATTGTTGTGTTTCCCACATTGGTGTGATTGTATATGAAATCTGAATACTACCTTCAAAATTTGATTTTTCTTCAATCATATTTTTGTTAGTAAACACAAAATTTTCAAAATATGAATTAGGACTTGTATATGTCGTTGAACCTGTTTGATATGGTTCTAAATTCCATTCGTAATTAGAGTGTGTTGCATCATTAGCACTTACCAAAATAGTTCCTTTCCAGTTTGCTGTTCCTGCACCTATCCTTACTCTTCCTGAATTATTATCATCAATCGCTGTGGTGCATTTATAAATTAAATTTGGAATTGATATTTTTAGTTCGCCTGGATTATATGTCGTTTTGGCATTAGAGTTTTTATAATTTATCTGTGTAGTAATTATTCGTGGAGTACCTTGTCCATATCCGCCATCTGATGCATCCCAGTTAATTTCTGTAAGCGGCGTTTTCCCATTATCTACACTAGAATCATAGAACACAAGTCCTAATTCCCAGTTATCTGTGGATGGTTCTTCACCATCTTCTGTTTCATCATTTTGTAATGGTATTTCATTATTCAATTTTTCTTCGGAAGAATCTATATCATTAGAGGATATGTCTGATATAGATGTATCTTCTTTTGCATTTGAATCTGTTGCCACCTCTGTAGAAGTGGCATTAGATTCTTCCGTACTTGCTATGTTTTCTGTGTTTAATTCATCCAGCGTTTGCTGCTCTGTGTTCGATTCTCCTGCTGACAAAGCATTAACAGGCACAGATGTAAATAGGACACAGGCTGCTAAAATTGCTGAAAATACTTGATTAAATTTTTTTATCAATTCAATTCTCCTTTCAATCTATTTCTTGATATTGACTTTTATATATGAGGATTTTATATAAGAGGATAATAGAGACAATACCAAATAATTTATAGACTGCAAGAGAGGTTTTATTTGTATATGTAATATACAAATAAAAGAGGATATCCTCTTTTGCTTATGATTTAGGCAACAAAAAAAGCATAGATCTGTCCTTTACAAAAAACTTAAAAAACAAAATCCATACCTTTTCTCTACCTAAAATAATTCTATTATAGAAATAGGTTTTCGTCAATATCTTTTTTTAAATTTCGTTAATACATTTCGTATAATAAATTTATTTAAGCTCTTATATATCATTTTTTTATTACAACGGAAATGAAAAAAATATTTTTAATTTTGCTTCCATTGGGAAGATATATATTTTTAGCTTACTAAAAATATATGCTGACCTTTGGAAGCAATAAAGGGCGTAGTAGGCGATGCTCTTGTTGTTGGTTATTTTTTAAGGTTTGGGCTGACAAGCACAAACTTTAACAAAATAAACAACAACTAACACATGTGGGAGCGTAAATTCATAGCCAATGCGCTTTCGGCTGCACAAAAAGAGTCTT
>OFFX01002772.1_pt1 | contig 10415 bp, 10 predicted proteins | sample 1521511 | NCBI WGS metagenome assembly OFFX01 (sample SAMEA3504125, study PRJEB24116) | mouse gut metagenome | biome: mouse gut; feature: mouse-associated habitat; material: faeces | place: Denmark | collected 2011
ATATAAAATTTTAAGTAAAACAATGCTGAAATCAATTAGCGAAATTGCTCCTTACGCCCCGTTTGGTAAATCAAAGACAACACAATTACTGAAAGAAATGGGTAAAAAAGGTGTTGTGAAAATTGAAGGAAGAGGAAGGGGTACTAAGTATGTGATAAAGTAATCAAGCCGTGTGAACTTTGATGTCGCAAAAGAAGAGCTGCATCGGGTAGTGAACTCTTAAAAAACCCATTGGTAAAGCTGCTTACTTTACTAACGTATTTATCAATTTTACAGGGACAAATATGAGAAAGTATGAAACGTTTTGAGAAAATACTTTGGAAACACAGAACTTAGGAACAATCCCAAAAGACTGTAAAATCAAGTATTTGAGAAGAAATACAGAACATATAAAGAGTTATGGAAAAATGATAAAATACTTTTTACTTGCCAAGGGAGTATCTTGAAGAATCCCGGAAAAGCCCATAAAACCAATGATTGTACGGCTCAATGAGGTGCTTACTACACCACTACTACACCATTTTTGAAGGATCCTTGAAATGACCAGAAAACTGCCAACACCGTAGTCAGCCAGAGGACAGGGGAAGCGGCATTCGCATTGTAACAGGATTTAGCGGCTCTTAAGTATCCCCTGCGATGCCCAGCAATGCCCTGCCATGGATGGCAGGGCAAGCCGGAATGCGCCATGGACGGCGCGTTTCCGGCGGTTGCGTCCGCATTCGGGTACGTAAACGGGATACTTTAGAGCCGTTTTATCCTGTCACACAGCGAACGCCGCATCCCCTGTCCTCTGACTGACGGAACTTTGCCAACACTGTTCGCTGTAGTATTAGTACCTCTGCAAAAACCTGGGCAGATACATCCGCACACAGCTCCCTCCGCCTTCCCTGTCCGATACTTTCATATAGCCCCGCTCTTTTCGCACAATTGCACGGGCCAGGTAAAGCCCCACTCCGTTCCCGTCTGTCTGCGCCGCCTGTTTTCCCCGGTAAAACCGTTCAAAGACCTGCGCCCTTTCCTCTTCCGGGATCCCTGCTCCTTCGTCTTCCACGCTAATGCAAAGAAACATTTCAAGCGTATATGTGCAAACGGTTACCGTACTTCCCTTTGGAGAATATTTGACCGCATTGTCCAGAAGGTTTCCGAGCGCTTCCCTTGTCCAGCGGATATCATAGGATACCAGAACGTCTTCTTGGATTTCCGAATGGATGGAAACGCGTTTTTCGTCCGCCTGCCCCTTTATTTCCCGAACGGCTGATTCTATCAGCAGTGAAACAGGCTGCGGCACAATGTGCAGTTTGATCATATCACGTTCGAGCCTGGACATTTTCGTCAGCGACTGAATCAGAAAATCCAGCTTTTCGGACTGCAGCCGAATCTGCTCTACATAAGGCATCAGTTCTGCCGGGCTGATTTCTGCAAGAAGCTGTGTATACAGGCTGATGTTTGCAATGGGCGTTTTGGTCTGGTGGGAAATATCCGTGACCAGTTCTTTTATAGCCGCGCGTTCCGCCTTTATTTTTTCCGCCGCCGTCTCTTTTCCGGTCAGATACTGGCGGAATTTGCTTTCAAGGCGCGACAGCTCCGTCTCGTCATAATTTGATTCCGTAAACCGCCCGTTTATGGCATCGGTCAGCATTTCATCCAACCTGGATACGATCTTATTTGCTCCAAACATATCTGATTTCCTCTGTCGGCATATGCCAATGCCGCCTGTCTCCATTCTTTAAAAAATCCTTGCTTTTATAGCCGATTGCCTGTTCCAGAGCGTGTTTGAAAATTCCCTGTAGTTGGGCATATGCCTAAAAATACAATGAATGATTAAAAAATTGTTTTATATCCAAAGCGTTTTTTTATGAAATCATTTAAAACACAACTGTTTTTGAATGGTTTCCGTTCAGCGCAACTTGTAAATTTGCGCAACATTTATTTTTCAAACACGCTCTAATCCGGCAGCTTCCAGACATACCCAATCCCGTATACCGTATGCACAGGATGTTCCCTGCCGCAGACGGACAGCTTTTTACGCAGGCGGCTGATCGTAACCGACAGGGCGTTTTCATCGACATATTCCATGCCGTCCGTCCAGATTTTGTCCACCAACTGATCGCGCGTTAAGGTCTGGCCGGGATGTGTGACAAACAGCTTTAACAGCTTTTGTTCGGGGACGCTCAGCTGGATTTGCTGTGCGCCCGCGTAAAATTCCAGCTTTTCAAAATCAAAGCAAAAGCCGCCTTCCTCGTAAATCTGCTGCGCAGGCTTTTGGGCGCGTCTCCGGATATTTTCCACACGGGCGCGCAGCGCCATCAAGCTAAACGGTTTTATAATGTAATCGTCTGCGCCAAGAGTCAGGCCGGTTACTTCGTCCGACTCCAAATCGTTTGCCGTAATCATTAAAACCGGGATATCCGAGGATTTACGCACATCACGCAGGAAATCAAACCCGCTGCCGTCCGGGAAATTCACATCCAGCAGCAGCATATCCGGCTGATTATCCTGCCAGGATGCCTTAGCGTCTTTTAAAGTATATGCGCAAAGAAACTCGATGCCTTCTTTTTGCAGCGCCAGGCGGATACCCTGGTTTAACCCTCTGTCATCCTCCGCAACCAAAATTCTATAACTCATGCTACACTTCAAAATCCAAACACGACCGTGTCTTTGTAAACGGCCGCACTTTACTGTCCGCCACCCGAACATGCTCCGGATGAACCGAATACCCTTTTAGGGCCGCTTCATCTTCAAAGCACGAATCCAGCATCAGTTCCGCAGTAGAAGACGGCAGGCATTCGGTCTGGACACGGATCTCCTTAAGCCCCGGAATCTTGCCCTTTAACCCTTCCAGGCCGGTTTTTATTTCCTGTTTGATTTTTGCTTTTTCCTCCGTGGAATATTCGTCTTTTAACTGCCATAATATAATATGCTTTATCATAAAAAATCCCTCCTGTCATTCCGTTTTCTAATTTTACAAAGACAACACGGCTCCCAAAAGCCATTGGCCCGGTATGCAAAACCTTTACCAGTCGCGTTCCCGGATCGCTTCCTCCGCGTCCAGCGCAAGCTCAAACCATTCCAGAATATACCCCACGGTTTCCCCGATGCTGTCCCGCGCCACGGTTTCCAGTTCACTGTCCCGTTCTTCAAATTCTTCCTGCAAATCGTTGATCGCAAGCGTCATTTCATCAAACTTCTGCTGTATGCGCTCCAAATCCCGTTCCCCGGTTTCCAGAAACGCAATTACCTGCCGTATGCATTCCCTTACTTTGTCAACCAGGTCATCCGGAAAATACCCGTCCTGATACATATCGTCAAGCAGCCTGTACTCCGTATCAAATTTTTTCACTCGTCCCACCTCCAGTCACAGAGATTTTCATGTGCGTTGATCCGCCGCAGCTCGTCCCGCACCTCCATTAACGCAAAGCCCAAAAGATTTTGCCCGCGCCACTTCGCCGGATCCTGCGCGTCGGGCGCATGCTCCGAAAGCCGGATTCCCCAGACTGCGTCATACGGGCTGGCTTCCGCGAGTATATCGTCCCCGGTCGAGAGCAAAAACTCCCGAAACGTGCGGTTCTGGCTGAATTTATACCAGTTCCCGTTCAGCACAACAGAATACTTTACCTTATCCCAAATGTCCTGTCGAAACCCTTTGACCTTCCTGCCAAGCGCTTTGAGCCGCTTCGGATCGGTATCCTCTAAAATCTGCTGCCGCACGGCTTCATCCCCGAATAATTCCGCCTTCTGCTCCATCATAAACTGCTCCATACAGCTATACTTACGATCCAGCGCCAGAAATTCCTGCGGCTGCCACTGGCTAAAGCAGCCGTTTCCGCACGCCTCCCATCCAACAGGCAGGTTCTTAAAAAAGAGCCGTATCCGGCGCTCTTTCCCTCCGTCGCGTTCCCGGCAGAGGCCCTCTGCCGAATAACGCGGCTCTCCTTCCTGCCGCCACAGGGGGATGCAGTAGTCTTCGTGCGTAAACAGCTCGCAGGTATCCTCCTCCCGCCACCAGCCCTTCCAAACCAAAGGCTCCGGAAAAAGCGCTTCATACTCTTTCTTCTCCTCATCCGAAAGCGCGTCAAACCATTCAAAAAAACGATCCTTATAACTCTCGCCATAGCCCATACGCCAGCCGATCGAATACCGATCAATTTCAGGGTAAGCCAGCCAGAGAGGCGGCATAATTTTTTTATCCTGCAGCATGAATCACCCCTCCCCCATTTCTTTTGTCATTTCAAAATAGGGCGAACCCCCATATCCGCACCTGCGGTAGGTTTCGATTGCCCCCGTATTTTCTTTTTCCACTTCCAGTTTAAACCGGACCGCGTCCGGACAGCGTTTTTCCAGGTACCCAAACCATGCCGACGCAATTCCTCTCCTGCGGTACCGGGGCTTGATAAACAGATCTTCAATCCAGATACAAAGCCCTCCGTATTCCGTCGTATAACCTTTTGAAATGATAGCGTACCCGGCCAATTCCTCCCCGTCCGCAAACACAAATCCTTCCACAAACGGCAGCTCTCCCAGGCAGTCTTCTACGTCGCGTTTTAAAACCGCATCCGAAGACGTGTGGAACACCGCCGGCGAATCGTAAAACACGCGCATCATATCCAGTACTTCCTGCTTATCCTTTTCTTCCATTTCCCGAATCAAAACCATAAAAGCTTTTTTTCCTTTCTTTTGAACCCAAAACGCTACATCAGAAACTGCGCCAGCGCAAAATTGCTCAGATCAATCCCTTTATCCGTCAGAAACAGCCTGGTCGGCGTATCGCAGATTAACTCTTCCTCCTGCAGATACTGTATCACTTCCCCGTAAATCTGACCTACCGTAAAGCCGAATGTATGGAAAAAAGCGTTTTTCTCAATACCGTCCGTCATACGCAGCCCCAAAAACATATATTCCTCAATCTGGGCGTTGCGGCTTAACGCGCCCGCCTCCTCTCGCAGACGCGTGCAGTCATGAGACGCTTCTATGTACAGTTCCAGTTCCCTGACATTACTGTAACGCACCTCCTCCAGCAAAGATGCGGCTCCAAGGCCGACGCCTAAGTATTCTTTGCGCTGCCAGTAACCGATATTGTGCCTGCAGGCAAATCCGTTTTTGGCATAATTGGAAACTTCATACCTCATATATCCGTTCTGCGTCAAAACGTCCTGCGTCATTTTGCCGATCTGGTAAACCGTATCCTCCGACGGAAGTTCCTCCGGAGGCATCCCCGCCTCTAATTTTACCACGTCAAATTTATATTTATGATAAAAGGGCGTACCCGGCTCAATGATCAGAGAATACGCAGAAATGTGCTCCGGCCGAAGCTGTATCACTTTGATTAGGGACTGGTACGCGCGTTCTACGGTCTGCTCGGGCAGGCAGTTTATCAAATCAATATTGATATTACTAAAACCGCATTCCCTTGCAAGTTCATAGCTGCGCAAAAATTGCCCATATGTATGGACTCTGCCCAAAAGCTTTAATTCGTCGTCGTGCGCGGACTGTAAGCCAATGCTTAAGCGGTTGATTCCGTTTTCTTTATAAACTTCGAGTTTCCGCTTTGTCAGCGTGCCCGGATTGCACTCAATTGTAATTTCCGCATTGTCGGCCACCGCAAAAGCCCTGTAAATTTCCTGCATCAGCGACGCAATATAATCCTCCTGCAGCCACGACGGCGTACCGCCGCCGATATAAACAGTGGAAATTACCGTATCCGTGAAACGCTTTCCATAAAACGCAATTTCACGCAGCAGCCCTTCCATATAGGCAAACTGCTCTTTTTCATCCGCAGGAGCGGACAAAAAATCGCAGTAAGCGCACTTTTTCATACAAAACGGAATGTGTACGTACAATTCCAGCTCTCTCATGATTTTTAATCCTCATCCAATTTCAATACGCTCATAAATGCTTCCTGCGGAATTTCCACGCTTCCTATCTGCCGCATCCGCTTCTTGCCTTCCTTCTGTTTTTCCAGAAGCTTTCTCTTACGGGAAATATCGCCGCCGTAGCACTTGGCAAGGACGTCCTTGCGCATCGCCTTTACGGTTTCCCTGGCGATTACCTTGCCGCCTACGGCCGCCTGGATGGGAATTTCAAACAGGTGCCTTGGGATTTCCCCTTTTAATTTTTCGCACATCTTCCTGCCGCGCTCATAAGCGCTGTCTTTGAAAACAATAAAGGACAGCGCATCCACTGTTTCTTTATTGATTAAAATATCAAGTTTTACCATTTCGGAACGCACGTATCCTTTTAATTCGTAGTCAAATGAAGCATAACCCCTCGAACGGGATTTTAAGGCGTCAAAGAAATCGTAGATGATTTCATTTAACGGCAGATCGTATTTGATCAGCGCGCGCGTCTCTTCCATATATTCCATACTGATATAAACGCCGCGCCGCTCCTGGCACAGCGTCATAATCGCCCCTACGTATTCGCTGGTTACCATAATCTCCGCAGATACAATCGGCTCTTCCATATATTCGATCTCCGACGGGTCGGGCAGGTTCGACGGGTTTGTTAAATCCAGCACTTCCCCGTTTGACTTGTGCACTTTGTAAATAACGCTTGGCGCAGTTGTCACGAGATCCAGGTTAAACTCGCGTTCTAAGCGCTCCTGTATGATTTCCAGATGCAAAAGCCCAAGGAATCCGCAGCGGAAACCAAAACCGAGCGCAAGCGACGTTTCCGGTTCAAAAAACAGGGACGCATCGTTGATCTGCAGCTTTTCCAAAGCATCCCGCAGTTCCGGATATCTGGCGCTGTCCGCCGGGTACAGGCCGCAGTATACCATAGGGTTTACTTTTTTGTAGCCGGGCAGAGGCGTTTTACAGGGACGATCCGCGTTTGTTACGGTGTCGCCTACCCGGGTATCCGCAACGTTTTTGATACCCGCCGTAATGTAGCCGACCATGCCTGCCGTCAGTTCCTCACATGGAATAAACTGACCTGCGCCGAAATAGCCGACTTCTACGACATTGTCCTGCGCTCCCGTCGCCATCATGCGGATGGGATCGCCCGGTTTTACCGTGCCTTCCATAATACGGCAAAATACGATAACCCCTTTGTAGGGATCATAAACCGCATCAAAAATCAACGCCTGAAGCGGCGCCGACAAATCGCCTGAAGGCGCCGGGATTTTGGCGATAATCTGCTCTAACACCTGCTCCACGTTTAATCCGGTTTTGGCGGAAATCAACGGGGCGTCTGCGGCTTCGATGCCGATAACATTTTCAATCTCCTCAATCACTGCTTCCGGCTGCGCGCTGGGAAGGTCAATTTTGTTGATAACGGGCATAATATCCAAATCATGGTCAAGCGCTAAATACACGTTGGCCAACGTCTGCGCTTCCACGCCCTGCGCGGCGTCTACGACAAGGATTGCGCCGTCGCAGGCGGCAAGGCTTCTGGAAACTTCGTAATTAAAATCCACATGCCCTGGGGTATCTATCAGGTTAAAAATATATTCTTCACCGTCGTTTGCTTTGTATATGATACGGACTGCCTGGGATTTGATGGTGATGCCGCGTTCCCGTTCTAAGTCCATATTGTCAAGCACCTGCGCCTGCATTTCGCGGCTCGTAAGCAGGCCGGTGTGTTCTATAATGCGATCCGCTAAGGTTGATTTGCCGTGGTCGATATGAGCAATAATACAAAAATTGCGGATCTTGCTTTGATCTGCTGTCATGGTATTCCTCCGGTTTGTAGATTTTTCTTTTTCAATCGCGTTCCCGTTTATTATACGGATTTTAAGGAGATTGCGCAAGTAAATTTCCGAATTTCCATAAGCCTGCAAATTCACCCCCTTAAGGCGATCCCCCGGCAGATTGCGTACATAAACGAAAGCGTGCTGCTCGTCCATCCCTTCCGCCTGGCATTCCGTTTTCTCTGCCCAAATCAAAGCTGCCGTCCGGCCAAGTTAAATTTTTTCCCACTCTCCCCAGCTTGTCAATCAGTTTTTCTGTTCCGGCTTATCGTTTTTCAAAAAACGGCTCGTTTACGGTGAAATCACCTTCGCAATCACATCCGCAAGCGGCTCCATCGCATTCATTGCTTCCTGTACCGTATTGGTCTGAGCCCCTACCTCCACCAACAGCGACTTGGGGCAGTAATGCATGTTATACCGATAGCCTTTCAGGTAAATAGTCCGGGAAAACCCCGGATAATACTCCTGCGCCGCAATCTGCATCTGTAAGGAAAACGCCAGATTATCCTGAATATACGGATTCGGCAGATAGGAAATATCCCCGTTCGCCGTCGTACGGCTCAGCCCGTTAAAAAACATAATGCTCGCCGTCTGTTTGCCCTGCACATCCGTAACAAGGCGCGTGCCTTCCGCCACGCCGTCCCTGTGCAAATCTATTACAACCTCAATACTCGGGTTTTCCTTTAAAATCTGCTCAATCACAGGCCCGGCCTTCGCGTACGCGTCGTCCCTGGTATTAACGTCATACTCCCCGGTATGATGCAGCACATGAAACCCATAATCCCCTAAAAGTTTTGTCAAATACTCTCCCACACCCACAATCGAAGTCGCCGCGTCCCCCGGCGCCGAGTCTGCAAACCGCTCCTGCGAATGCGTATGGTAAACCAAAATCTGCGGCGCGTCCGCCCCGTGCGTCAGCTTCATGCTGCGGCCAAGCAAATCCGCCGCGTTTAACTGGCTGCTGTTAATCGTCGTCGTCCGATCCACCACATAAAAATTCTGTATCAGGTAATCAAAGTCATTCAGCTTTTCTTTGGCATATGTAACGGCCGGCGTCTGGTTTGGCACAAAAGAAGCCCCTCCTTCTGCGGGCGGCGCCGCGGCTTTCGCCGGCTCTTCTTGCTCCGGCGTCTCCTGTTCAGACGGCGCTTCTTCGGCTGCAAGCTGCGCCGCGCCGCCGCCTGAGGTAACCACTTCCCCGGTTGCCTCGTCCACATAATTTTCATCCGAAGCTTCCCTGGCAATAATTGTTTCGTAAGATATCTCGCTCTCCTGCTGCGTCGCATAATCTTTTGCATCCGTTACATACCCGTACACAGGTACCGCCCGGAACATAAAGCTCAGCAGATATTCCAGCCTGCTTTTTTCCTGCTTTTCATAAAATATAGACGGCGAAGCGGCCCTTAGCATGCCAAGGTACGCTTCGCTTTTCGCATGTCCGGCCACCCTCTCAAACAAAGAATCCTCCCTGGCCGTATCCCCAAACAGCGCCCCGGCTGCCAGAACAACCAACGCCAGAAACGCAGCTGCGGATACTTTCATCTTCATCCTGCGCGGCATCCTGGCCGCGCCGTATTTCGCCCTGGCCCTAAGGGCCTTTCTCCTAAGGTGATGCATTCTAAATTTCGTCCTCAAACTTACACGCTCCTGCCGCCAGAAAATTAAGGCCTAACTAATGTATAATGCATAGACAGGCAATTTATGCAGGAAAAAAAGCCATATTAATTCCTTCCGAAATGGTAAAACTCAGCCGCTTTACCGATTCGTCTATATCCTTGGGCGTTACAAACATAGCGTTTAAGCTGGGCGACAAAAGTTCCCGGATCAATTCGTATTTTTCCGCTTCTTCCAGACGGCTGATGGATTTCCCCAAATCCTCAAGCTTCCTCGTCTCTTCCATCGCGGACACCAGGTTATTCATTGTATCGCTGACAATCGTAACCGCATCCACTACCGTCGGGATCCCGATTGCAATAACCGGAATGCCCATACTTTCGCGGTTTAAGGCATGCCTGTGGTTTCCCACGCCGGAGCCGGGTGAAATCCCGGTATCCGTAATCTGTATCGTCCGGTTTAACCGCCTTGTGCTGCGCGCCGCAAGCGCGTCAATGGCAATAATATAATCCGGAGCCGTTTCATCAAGCACACCTTTGATAATTTCAAGCGTTTCCATCCCCGTCTGCGCCATAACGCCCGGCACAATGCTGCTGATTTGATGGTTCCTTTTTAGACCAAATGCATATTTGCCGAATTTTCGGATAATGTGCCTGGTAATCATCATATTATCCACAACGCGCGGCCCAAGCGCGTCCGGCGTCACCTCCCGGTTCCCAAGGCCTACAATAAGCACCGACAGTTCCCGGCTTTCAATCGGCATCAGTTCTTTTAATATACATGCCAGCTGCCTGGAAATCTCCCTGTGGTAGCCCTCGTCCGACTCCGCCATATCCGGGGCTTCCAGCGTAATATAACTGCCCTTGGGCTTGCCCATCGCCTTCGCCCCGTTTTCCGTCTCAATGAGAACCTTCGTAACCGTGATATTCCCATTTTTTTCTTCCTGTACCCTGACTCCTTTTACTTCCGTCCGATCCCCGCTGAACCGTTCCTTCGCTTCCAGAGCCAGATCCGTCCGAACCTGATACATTCCGGCACCACCTTCGTATATATTTCCTCGTTACTGTTCACACCCATGGTGTTCACAGTAACGAATCCGGCCTATTTAAAGTTG
>OFFX01002775.1_pt1 | contig 10405 bp, 9 predicted proteins | sample 1521511 | NCBI WGS metagenome assembly OFFX01 (sample SAMEA3504125, study PRJEB24116) | mouse gut metagenome | biome: mouse gut; feature: mouse-associated habitat; material: faeces | place: Denmark | collected 2011
GAAGATAGCGTGTCTGCCAATTCCACCACGACCCCATACATCAATAAAAACTGGTGAGGCCGATGCGACTCGAACGCACACGAGCCAAGCTCACTACCCCCTCAAAGTAGCGTGTCTACCGGTTCCACCACGGCCTCAGTTTTTACATGTTCCTGTCCGGAACATTTGATATGTTATCAGAACCGGTAACTTCTGTCAAAGAATTTTTGAAGCCGCTATGAAACCAGGTATGGCGGGACAGTCTAGCCGCCAGAATCCGTGCGCCGTTTATTCCTTCAGCAGACCCAGACCTGAAAGCCACTCACGCAATGCATCCGTCTGGTCTGCAGCCTGCCTGCCATTACAGGCAAATCCCTTCATGACTCTGGCTGTCCGACACGCATCCTGCAGCAGTATGAAACTCTGTCCGATGCCTCCGCCGCCATTGGTGCAGAACGGTACAATCCTCTTCCCTGCCAGGTCATACTGCTCCAGGAATGAATACACAATATAAGGCAGATCTCCACCCCAGTTGGGAAAGCCCACAAACAGCACATCATACTGATCCATATCCCGGACTGACCCCGTCACAGCAGGCCTGAGATGCTTTGCCGTTTCTTCTTTGTACCGGTCCACCGTGGCTCTGTAGTCTTCCGGATAGTCATCCACCGGCTGAATCTGAAACAGGCTGCCGCCTGTCAGATCTGCAATCTCCTTTGCCAGCGTGGCTGTATATCCTGTATGAGAGAAATACGCAATCAGAATCTTGTGTTTCATTGCATTCACGATCCTTTCCACTCTGCTTTGTGCTTTCTGCAGATAAAGCCTGTCTTCATGATACGCAGGTGGCACGGCAGAAAATATCAGTCTGCACCAATGGCTGGCATCCCGATGCACATGTCTCATTCTCCCGCTGCTCCTGCCTCTTCCTGATCTTGCACCCTCCATTTTCCCGGAAGCCATCAGACGGGTTGGCAGCCTGTGATACGATAAACAGGCCTGACAAGTCGATGACTGGCCGGGTTTACAGAAAGCGGATCCGACAGGATCCGGAAAGGAGATTTGATGATCAAAGTTGGCATTGTCGGTTACGGCAACCTGGGAAAAGGCGTGGAAAAAGCCGTCAGCCAGGCCTGTGACATGGAACTGACGGGCATTTTTACCCGCCGCGATCCTGCATCCATCCAGCCAGCCGGGATGACACCGGTCTACGGTCTGGAGGATGCCGTTCAGTTTGAAAAGGACATCGATGTGATGATTCTGTGCGGCGGCAGCGCAACGGATCTGCCACAGCAGACACCGGAATTCGCTGCCCGGTTCAATGTGGTGGATTCCTTTGATACCCACGCAAGAATCCCGGAGCATTTTGACCGGGTGAATCAGGCTGCAGTCAAAGCGGGCAAAACGGCGGCTATATCCATCGGCTGGGACCCAGGCCTGTTTTCGTTGAACAGGCTGATTGCCGAATCCATTCTGCCGGAAGGAAACAGCTATACCTTCTGGGGCAGAGGTGTGTCCCAGGGACACTCGGATGCCATTCGCCGCATCGAAGGTGTCGCGGATGCCCGCAGTACACCATTCCTGTTCCGGAAGCCATCGAATCTGTCCGGAACGGAGAAAACCCCGATTTGAGCACCAGACAGAAACATACCCGGGACTGCTATGTAGTGGCTGAAGAAGGTGCCGATCTGGAACGCATAGAATCTGAAATCATCCACATGCCAAATTATTTCAGCGACTACGACACAACGGTGCACTTCATCACAAAGGAAGAGCTTGCCGATAATCACAGTTCCCTGCCCCATGGCGGCTTTGTGATGCGCAGCGGCACAACAGGGGACAACAGTCACCTGATTGAATATTCCCTGAAGCTGGATTCCAACCCGGAATTCACTGCCTCGGTCCTGACCGCCGTGGCACGCGCAGTGGTCCGCATGAACCAGGAGGGACTTGCCGGTGCCAGGACCATATTCGACATTCCTGCCGGCTATCTGTCCTGGAAAAGCCCGGAAGAGTTGAGAAAATCCATGTTGTAAACAGCAGGTATCTTCTGTCTTTGCTCCCCGTGAATCCCGCAGGATCCAGGCTTCGCCTCATGGTTCCCGCTTATCTGTTCCGCTCTGATCACATACTGACTGCGGACCTGTCCCCTTCGCAGATGCCGGCGAAAGTCGGGCAGCTGCACCTGCAGCCCTGTATAGTCAGAGATGTCAATGATCATTGGGAGGAACGCATGAACTGGATTGAATCGCTGCAATGTGCCATAGACTGCATGGAAACACACCTGACACAGAATATACGGCCAGCCGAAATCGCTGCAGAATGCGGGTATTCAGCCGGGCACCTGCAGAAAGGGTTTACGCTTGTAACCGGATATACCTTCGCGGAATACATGAGAAAACGCAGGCTGTACCAGGCTGCTCTGGAACTGAAAGCCAGTCCGGACCGCCGCATCCTGGATGTGGCAATAAAATACGGATATGACTCCCCGGATGCCTTTGTCAGGGCGTTCCGCAGCTTCCACGGTGTCCTGCCCAGCCAGGCCCGGGAACCGGGAGTCTGCATCACCATGTTTCAGCCATTGCAGATTCATCTCAGCGTGCAGGGAGGAACAGCCATGAATCACACCATACAGCACATCCCTTCATTCGAACTGATCGGACAAGTCTTTCATCTATCTTCTCAGGAAAATTCCTTTGCCGTGATTCCCCGGAAGTGGGCCAACTTCATGTCGGTCTGCCGTACCCTCGTGGAAGAAAATCAGCCGGATTCCGCCCTGAAACAGGCCATCTGGCAGAACAACATCGGTGAATTCGGCCTGTGCCACGAGACATCGGACGGGCTGGACTATATGATCGCCGGCAAATACCGGGGCGGTCCGGTTCCGGAAGGATTTGAACTGCGGACCGTGCCGGCTTTGACCTGGGCCATGTTTGACTGTCCTGGCCCGGTGCCTGAGGCCCTGCAGACTGTCACAAGCCGGATCTTTACCGAATGGCTGCCGCAGAATCCCGACTGGCTGCCCGATGGGGACCTGTCCATGGAGTACTATCCCATGGGAGACAGCAGCGCCCCGGATTACCGGTCACAGGTGTGGATCCCCGTGAAGAACAAACAGAACTGTCGCTGAACAGACAAAATGCCATCTTTCGCACAGGGAAGATGGCATTTTCGTTTGTGATTCCATACGGTGGAATCCAAAGGTCCGGCCCTCTGTCCGAAGACGAGTTCCACCTTCGGCCTTCCGTCACTGTCAGTCTTCTTATTCTGAAACGTGTTCCAGGCTGTCTTCATTCCTTTTCCAGCAGGCACACCGCTTCCACATTCGGGGTCTGCGGGAACATATCCACCGGCTGCACCCACCTGGCCTTCCAGCCCTTTTGCTCAAAGCGCTCCAGGTCGCGTTTCAGCGTATTGGGGTTGCAGCTGACATAGACAATACGCCGGGGATCGATCCGGGCGATGTCCTCGATTCCCTGCCCGCTCAGTCCCTTGCGCGGCGGATCCACGATCAGCACATCCGCCTGGTCCTGAAACTGACGGGCGAATTCCGTGGCATCCTGACACACAAACTGTGCATTGTTGATGCCGTTGAGCCGTGCATTCTCCCGGGCATTTTCCACTGCCTCCGGTACGATCTCCACCCCCGTCACCTGCGCTCCCCGCCTGGCTGCGAGCAGCCCCAGTGTGCCGGTACCGGAATACATGTCGATCACACGGTCTCCCGGATGAATGTCAGCGGCATCCATGGCGGTGTTGTACAGGACGTCCATCATCTCCGGATTCACCTGGAAAAAGCTTTTGAAGTTCAGCCGGATCCGGATGCCCAGGCAGTCCTCTTCAATGCTCTCCGATCCATGCAGGATGACGGATTCATCTCCCAGTATCACGTTGTCCTGCCGGTCATTGTGATTGAACACCACACTGACCAGATCCGGAAATACACTGACCAGTTTCGCGGTCAGATCTTCAAAATGGTTTTCCTCTCCGATGAACACCACCTGGCTCTGACCGGTTTTCCGGCTGCGGCGCAGAAAAATGTGCCGGAGCCCTTTTGCCAGCCGGGAAGTCAGCTCTTTCCTAATATACTGGAACAGTTCATTCAGCCGTTCATCCTGTATCAGACACGTATCCGTATCCACGATGGTGTGGGAATTCGGGCGGTAAAACCCGGTGATGACCTCCCCTTCGCCTGTGACCTGCACAGGAAACTGTGCCTTGTTGCGGTAGTTGTACGGATCTTTCATGCCCAGTGTATCCCTGACCTCGATTCCAGGAAATTTACGGCGCATCCAGTCTGTTTTCCAGGCCAGCTGACTTTGATACTCCAGGTCCTGCAGGGCACAGCCGCCGCATTTGCCGAACACCGGACACAGAGCCTGTGTCCTTTCCGGACTGTCGCTCAGGCGTTCCATGACCCTGCCGATGGCAAAACTCTTTTTCGCCAGGATCACCCGGATCCTGGCTTTTTCCTGTGGCAGCAGCCCCGGGACAAACACCACTTCCCCCTTGTGCCGCAGCACACCATATCCCTGGTCGGAGAGATCGGTGCACTCTCCGGTGAATTCTTCGTTTCGTTTCATGGCCTCATTATAGATTTCCGGCATCACGATTGACAACTTGCACGGCTGCGTCTAAACTCATAGCGTACTATTTAATAGCCGGCTATGTTTCTGGCTGTGAAAGGAGGATACCGTGTGCGAAAGTGACATTGCCCTGCCCCATCCCGAGGAACTGGGCTACTATGTCCGCCGCATCGACGGACAGTTCGCAAAACACCGTCGTCTTGAACTCAAACAGTACGACCTGACTTCTTCTCAGTTTGACGTGCTGTTCTGGATCATGAAACGACAGCAGCGGGAGAACCTGGATACCATCCAGAAAGACATCGAACGCTACTTCCATATCTCCAATCCGTCGGTTTCCGGCATCATTTCCCGTCTGGAACAGAAGGGATTTGTGGAACGGGTGCGCAGCGACAAAGACCGCCGCATCTGTCATATCCAGCCCACAGAAAAAGCCAGGGCGATGCAGAAAACGCTCTGGAAAGCCCACAGGGACATGGAAGAGCGCATCCGCTCTGAATACGGTCCGGGTCCCTATGAGCAGCTCATGAAGGAACTCAACCGGCTGCTGTCACTGCTGACTGAAATTGTAAAGGAGGAAAGCGCATGCTGAAAGTGCTTCTGGCACAAGTGAAGGAATACAAGGCTGATTCCATCAAGACACCCATTCTTGTCATGGGTGAGGTGGTGTTTGATGTCCTGATTCCATTTCTCATGGCACTGCTCGTGGATGAAGGAATCAACAAAGGCGACATGCACGCCATCCTGCTCTATGCAGGTCTGATGCTGGCTTCCGCCATCATTGCCCTGATCCTGGGAGGACTTTCAGGAAAATACGCAGCCATTGCATCCTGCGGATTTGCGAAAAACGTCCGGGATGCGGAGTTCCGGAACATTCAGAACTTCGCCTTTGAAGACATCGACAAGTTCTCCACCGGCGGCCTGATCACCCGCATGATGACAGATGTGAACAACCTGCAGATGGCCTACCAGATGATCATCCGTGTAGCCGTCCGCACCCCCTTCATGATGCTGGCCAGTCTGTTCATGATCTTCTCCGCCTCCAGCCGTCTGGGCTGGTGGATCGTGGCGATTCTGATTGTACTGGCTATCCTGATTTTCGGGATGATGAAGCTCGTTCACCCGATTTTCATGAAGATGTTCAAAAAATACGACAAGCTGAATGAATTCGTGCAGGAAAACACAACGGGTATCCGGGCGGTGAAGTCCTTTGTCCGGGAAGGATTCCAGACGGCTCACTTTGACGAAGCCAGTCAGGATATCTACAAAGTCAACAAACGGGCAGAAAAGATACTGGTTCTCAACCAGCCTGTGATGATGCTGGCGGTGTATTCCTCTATTCTCCTTGTCTGCTGGGTGGGAGCTCAGCAGGTTGTGGACGGTTCCATGCAGGTTGGCTCCCTGATGTCGCTGTTCACCTACATCATGACACTGCTCATGTCTCTGATGATGTTCTCCATGGTATTCATCCAGATCATCATGTCCATGGCCAGCGCCCGCCGGGTGGTGGAAGTCATCACTCAGGTCTCCAGCCTGCAGTCTCCGGCTGATGGCGTGAAGGAAGTCAGAAACGGCGAAATCGTATTCGACCACGTCCGGTTCAACTATGCGGAAAACCCCGATGATCCCTATATCCTGGATGATGTGAACGTCACGATTCCCTCCGGTTCATCCTTTGGAATCCTCGGCGCCACCGGTTCCGGAAAAACCTCCTTCGTGCAGCTGATTCCCCGGCTGTATGACGTGACCAGCGGAGAGGTCCGTGTGGGCGGTCTCAATGTAAAGGACTATGATCTGAAATGCCTGCGGGACAAAGTGGCCATGGTGCTGCAGAAAAACGTCCTGTTTTCCGGTTCCATCATCGACAACATGCGCTGGGGCGCCGAAGATGCCACGCTTGATGAGATCCGGGAGGCCTGTCACCTGGCTCAGGCGGATGAATTCATTGAAAAGATGCCGGATAAATACAACACCTACATTGAACAGGGAGGTACCAATGTCTCCGGCGGTCAGCGTCAGCGTCTGACAATTGCACGGGCGCTGCTGAAAAAGCCGAAAATCCTGATTCTGGATGATTCCACCAGCGCAGTGGACACCAGAACCGATCAGCTGATCCGCGAGGCGTTCCAGACAAAGATCCCGGATACCACAAGGATCATCATCTCCCAGCGTGTGAGCTCCATTCAGGACTCCGACCTGATCATGGTCCTCAACGAAGGAAAAGTCGAAGCGACAGGCACCCATGAAGAACTGCTGAAGACCTGTCCGATTTACCAGCAGACGTACGAACAGCAGCAGAAAGGAGGAGACTTCGATGAACAATAACCAGAACAAAGACGGTCTGAAGCGGGTATTTTCGCTGATCTGGAAAAACTACAAGCTTCAGGTCGTGATCATTGTTTTCCTCATTCTGTTCTCGGCACTTGCCAACGTGCTTGGTTCCACGTTCCTGCAGACGCTGATCGATCAGTACATCACACCTCTGTCAGGCCAGAGCAACCCGGATTTCAGCGGACTGCTCAAGGCCATTGCCGGAATGGCAGGGATTTACCTGGCGGGTATTCTGTCCACCTGGATCTGGAACCGGCTGATGGTCAACATTTCCCTGGGTACTCTCAACGATGTCCGTGAAGGGCTGTTCCGGCATATGGAAACACTGCCGGTTTCCTACTTCGATACCCACGCCCACGGGGACATCATGTCGATTTACACCAATGACACTGATACCCTGCGGCAGCTGATTTCCCAGTCTGCTCCCCAGGTGCTCTCCAGCGGCGCGCAGATCGTGTTTGTGCTGGTGTCCATGTTTGTCATGAACTGGCAGCTGGCGCTGGTGACGGTGATCATGGGCGGTGTCATGCTCTATGCCAGCCGCTTCATCTCCTCCCGCTCCGGCCGGTTTTTCCGGGAACAGCAGAAACAGCTGGGTGCAGTGAACGGATTCATCGAGGAAATGATGGAGGGCCAGCGGGTGATCAAGGTCTTCACACACGAAGAGAAGTCCATCCAGGATTTCGAAGCAGTCAATGACAAACTGTGTGATGCCAGTACCAATGCCAATAAATTTGCCAACATCCTCATGCCCATCTGCATGAACATCGGCTACATTTCCTATGTCCTGACCGCTCTGACAGGCGCCATCTTCGCCCTGAACGGCATGTTCGGAATAACACTGGGTACCATTGCGGCCTTCCTGCAGCTGAACCGTTCCTTCAACAACCCCATCGTGCAGATCTCGCAGCAGGTCAATGCCGTGGTCATGGCCGGTGCCGGTGCCCAGCGGATTTTCGCCCTCATGGACACACCTTCGGAAACCGACAACGGTGTGGTCACGCTGGTCCGTGCAAAGAAGGAGAACGGACAGTGGGTGGAAACACAGGAATATACCGGTCACTGGTGCTGGAAGCATCCCCGTCCCAATGGCAAAACCGAACTGGTGGAACTCAAAGGCGATGTCCGGTTCGATGATGTGAACTTCGGCTACACCAAGAAAAAGCAGATCCTGCATGATATTTCTCTGTTTGCCAAACCGGGACAGAAAATCGCTTTCGTCGGTGCCACCGGTGCCGGCAAGACCACGATCACGAACCTGATCAACCGATTCTACGACATCCAAAGCGGCATGATCACCTATGACGGCATTGACATCAAGCTGATCAAAAAAGACGATCTGCGTCACTCCCTGGGCATTGTGCTGCAGGACACAAACCTGTTCTCCGGCACGATCATGGACAACATCCGGTTCGGCAAGCTGGATGCCACGGATGAGGAATGCATTGCCGCGGCCAGACTGGCCAGGGCAGATGATTTCATCCGCCACCTGGAGCACGGGTATGACACGGTCATTGAAGGATCCGGCGAATCCCTTTCACAGGGACAGCGTCAGCTGATTGCCATTGCCCGGGCTGCCGTGGCCAATCCCCCGGTGCTGATTCTGGATGAAGCCACGTCTTCCATTGACACCCGCACTGAGCGGCTGGTGCAGGAAGGCATGGACCGGCTGATGCATGGCAGGACAACATTTGTCATTGCCCACCGGCTGAGCACGATCATGAACTCGGATGCGATCATGGTCCTGGACAATGGCCGGATCATTGAACGTGGTGATCACGATGATCTGATCAGACAGAAAGGCACCTATTACCAGCTGTATACCGGAAAGCTGGAAATGGACTAGATGCAGTCTTGAGATCCTCCGCTCAGGAGGATCTCATACGACAGATCGAAGAGCCTTCGGGCTCTTTTTCTTTTTAAATAACCCACGTCTAGCGTACTTCATGGACGGTTTCCACATATTACTGTCACAAGATTTGTATTTTCATACGATTCTTTAAAACTGACCGAATCGGCAGGTTTTAAACGTGCATCTATGGATTGACTCAGGTAAATTGAAAGCAGTTACAGAAAAGGAGAGTCCGACTATGAAATCACGATCCCGATTCTTTCTGCAGACCGCTGCCGGTCTGCTTGCTCTTTCTCTGGCTGCCTGCACCGCAGCTCCTGCCGCTTCCGAAGAAAAACCAGCCGAAGCATCGGGTACCTATGCCTACCACATCGGCGGTTATGACTGGGGCGGACGTGTGGATGAGGTCACATTGACTCTGGATGCTCCCGTTGACAGTGTGTCCAAAGACACGTTCCAGGTGAAAGAAACTGTGGAAACCGACGATGAGAAGACCAAAGAGAATGACCTGACTGTCACTGAGGCATACCTGACAGATGACAAAGGCGAGAAAACAGACAAGGCATCCAAATACGTCACCCTGAAGCTTAAACCCGAACTGGACCGCGGCAACCCGCTGTATTTTTCGGGAAAAACCGGCTACAACACCTGGGCAGATCCCTATACCCTGACTTTCACGGTAGCCGAAGGACAGAAGCTGGAATCTGAAGGCAACCCGCTGACCAGTGTAACGATCGACGAAAAAGCCACGGGCAAAACCACGGCAGTGGATGAATACAAAGAAGCGGAGTTCAAAGCCAGCGACGGAATCACCTATGACTACGGATTGTATGAACCCGCTGACAAAGCCAAAACGCTGTTTGTCTGGCTCCATGGCCAGGGGGAAGGCGGATCCTACACCACGAAGGACGCCACCGACCTGAAAGTGTGTGAACTGGCAGGCGATGCCTCCTTCTTCCTGGGGGCTGATTTCCAGGAAGCCACAGGCGGTGCCAATGTGCTGGTTCCCATGTGTCCGACCTACTGGATGGACCCGGATGGCACGAAGGAAATCGGTGCAGAATGCCTGGACTACGGCTACCGGGAATCCGCCTACACCAAATCGCTGGTGGAGCTGATTGACAAAGTAAAGAAGGAAACCGGCAGCGAGAAAGTCGTCATTGCGGGATACTCCAACGGCGGTTACATGGCAATGAACCTGGCCATGGAAGAAGCCGGTGCCTATGATGCCTATGTCCCGATTGCCGAGGCAATGAAAAACGAGTATATCGCCGACGAGGATATCGGTGTCATGAAGGACCTGCCCATGTACTTCATCTTTGCCTCCAGCGATCCCACGGTGGATCCGGATACCTATGAGCGTCCCACGATCCAGAGGCTGATGGATGCCGGGGCAAAGGATATCACGGTGTACAACCCGGACAAGGTGCTGGACAAGAACGGCATCAAGGATGAAAACGGGGATCCTGTGGAATACAATGGTCACTTTTCCTGGTTCGACTTTGTGCACAACCAGGCCCATGACGAAGGAAAGCAGACAGTCTTTGACTGGATCGGCGAAAAAGTAAAATGATTCAACTGCCAGACTGCCAGCCGGAAGGCTGGCAGTCTGGCCCAGGAACAGGTATGACAGAAACCAGACCTGAAAGAGACTGGC
>OFFX01002783.1_pt1 | contig 10395 bp, 7 predicted proteins | sample 1521511 | NCBI WGS metagenome assembly OFFX01 (sample SAMEA3504125, study PRJEB24116) | mouse gut metagenome | biome: mouse gut; feature: mouse-associated habitat; material: faeces | place: Denmark | collected 2011
CCGGCTCCACCACGTTGTTGATGAAGAGGAGGTTGGAGATGAACACCAGCGCCATGCACAGCACCGCCACTAGACAGATGAACAGCACCGCCAGCATCACCTGCCGGTTCACCAGCCGCAGCGAGGTGACCAGCCGCACCACCGCCTTCACCTGGCCGTTGAAGGTCAGGGGGTGCGACACCGCCAGGATATTCTCCCCGGTCTCCGGGTCCCGGCCCTGGAAGTAATCCATCCGGTTCTGGGTGATGGCCCGGGCAATCTCGTCCGTCCCCGGGAAGGTGCCTGCCGTCAGCCCCGTGGAGGAGGCCTGGATGCGGCCGCTGGTGTTGATGAACTGGAGCTCAATGCGCTCCTTGTCCTCAAAGGTGTCGGTGGACTGCTGGGCCTTTTTGATATAGCTGGCGTAGCCCCCGTCCATGAAATACTCCTCAAAGGCCCCGGAGAGGACCTGAGCCTGTTTCTCCAGGCCGTCCCGCATGCTCATATAGTAGTAGCTGGACACGCCCACGGAGAACAGCACCACCGTCAGCAGCAGCAGGAGAAGCACCGGCATCACCGTATTCAGCAGCCAACGCTGCCGCAGGCCCCGCACCCGGAGGCTCTTTCCCTTTTGCAGTTTTTCTTCCATTCAGAGAGCCCCCTCTCCCGCGCTCTTTACAGAGTGATTTTACAGCCCCCACTTATAGCCGAAGCCCCATACCGTTGTGATATAGGTGGGATTCTGCACGTTGTCCTCAATTTTCAGCCGCAGGCGGCGGATGTTCACATCCACGATCTTCAGCTCTCCGAAGTAGTCCCGCCCCCACACGGTGTCCAGAATCTCCTCCCGGCTCAGGGCCTTGCCCGGGTTCTCCATGAACATCTTCATGATGGAGTACTCCACCTGGGTCAGCTTCACCCGCTGGCCGTTCTTCTCCAGGGTGCGGTTCCTGGTGTTGAGCAAAAATGGCTCCTGGCGGATCTCCCCCGCCTGCTCCGGCGCGGCCCCGCCGGCCCGGCGGAACAGGGCGTCCACCCGGGCGGTCAGCTCCGCCGGGGAGAAGGGCTTGGTCACGTAGTCGTCCGCGCCGGTCATGAGGCCGGTGACCTTGTCCATCTCCTGGCTGCGGGCTGTAAGCATGATGATGCCGATGCGGGTATTGGTGGCCCGGATGCGCCGGCAGACCTCAAAACCGTCGATCCCCGGCAGCATGATGTCCAGCAGCGCCACCCGGATATCGGCCCCGGATTTCAGCTTCTCCAGCGCATCTTCGCCGGTCTCCGCCTCGATCACCTCGTACCCCGCCCGGGTGAGGTTGATGACAATAAAGCTGCGGATGCTGGACTCGTCCTCCAGCACCAATACCTTTCTGGCCATGGTGTTCCTCCTTTATATAAAAGGCCTTTTGGCTGTTCCTTGGGGGCGTGCCGGCAGTCTCTCCGCACACCCTAGGGCTTGTTTGATAATTGGCGATATGCCCAACAGCAAGGGATTTTTTTGCCAGACAAGGCAAATTTTCGCAGGCATACTGTCGTATGGCAAGAAAATTTAACGCAGTATGGCGGAAAAAGGCCTGCTGTTTGGACGTGTTGACAATTTTCAAACATGCCCTAGTTCTCCCCCATGCTCCACCGCTTCTCAATGGGCTTGAAGCTCTCCTCCACCACGGACCGATCCACAGCATAGGACCATTCATCGTAGCCCGCGCTGTAGGAGATGGCGTAGACCGTATCCGTCCGGCGGCGGAGGAGGGCCCGGCCGCTCTTGGACGCCTGGGTCTCCCGGTCCGCGCCGGTGAGGGTGTAGATGGTCAGCAGCTCCTCCCCGGGGCTGCGGCCCCGGACGCTGTAAAAGGTGGTGGCGTGGACGGCGGAGCTGACGTTGGTCTGCCGGACCGTGAACCGGCCGTCCCACTGCTCGGGAATGAGCAGGTACCAGCTGTCCGTGAGATTGTGGTAGGTGATGGCCTGGGCGCTGTCTGCGCCATCGGCGGTGTAGCAGTACCAGTAGATCTTCCAGCAGGGGTCCTCCCCGGGCTCCGTGGGCAGCTCCGCCGGCCGGGGCACCTCCGTGGCCCCGTCGCCGTTTACGTCGCCGGGGGGCAGATTCAGGAACCGGGCGATCTGGGTGGTAAAGCCGGTGTCGCTGCTGAGGACGATGTTGGCCAGCTCCGACTGGCGGCAGGCGAGAATATCGGTGATAGCCCGGCTGGTCTCGTCCGCGCCGGCGTCCCGGGCGGTGATAAATACCGCCCGCTCCCCCTCCTGGAGGGCGCCTGCCTGCATCCACTGAATCGTCGCCACGGAGGCGGACAGGCGGGCGGTGGACTGGAGCTGGAGCATGCTTTTGCCGCTGTCCCAGTCGTAGTAGTCCGCCAGGCTTAGGCCGGACTCCGTCTCATCAGAGCGGACCACCACCAGCTCCAGGTCCCCGTCCCCGTCCATGTCCACCACCTCGTAGCGGGCGTAGGAGGAGGTCATCAGCTGCACGGGCTCCAGGTTCTTCACGGAGTAAACGCTGAGGGCCTGGACCTCGGCGCTGACCCGCCAGCTGACGACGATCTCCTGCGCCCCGTCCCCGTCCATGTCCTCGTAGCGGACGCTGTGGAAGGAGGTGCCCGCGCCGTCGATGAGGGCGGCCTGAACGTAGTCGTCCCCCTGAACCCGGAAGATGTAGATCTTCAGGGGCCGGTCCTCGCTGTTGACCCGGAAGAAGGCCAGCACCTCGTCCACGCCGTCCCCGTCCAGATCCTTCATCTGCACCGGCGGCAGGTTGCCCCCGGCCTGGGGGGCGGCGTACTCCGCGCCTGCGGAGAGGGCCTCGGAGAGCTGGGCGCTGAGGGACTTGTACTCCTCCGGCAGCTGGGGCAGGGCGTACAGGTCCTCGGGGGAGGCGGAGAGCATACATCCGCTCAGGGCCAGCGGCAGCAGGGCCGTCAGCAGCAGTATCCATCCGCGTCTCCAAAGGGGCATAGGCGCGCTCCTCTCCGGGGAATGGGGATCCCCCTGTTTTCTCAAGATATAATCTATCACAAATTTCCGCCGTTTGGTAGCCCCTGTTTCTGGAATTTTCAAATTTTTACAAATTGTTCGCCAAATCCGGGACCGGGCGGCCCCTCACGCTGCGGGAGTCGCGCCGGAGGGGCCGTTCCATCGGAGCGGAAGCGCCCCAGATGCTGAAAAATTTCATGGATGCCAGCCCGTTCTTCAAGGCGCTGCATCCAAATAATTTCCGCTAAAGCGCAAAGAGAAAGACGGCGAGGGATTTTCCCCGCCGTCTCAGTCTATCAAAAACGCACCTAAGGCGGCAAAGCGCCGCTCACGCCTCAAACATCTCCGCAGCCGTCTCCCGCCGGCCCTGCTCCAAAGCGCTGCGGATGAGCTCCACGGTCTGCCGCTCCCGCAGCCGGGCGGTCAGCAGGGGGGAGAAGCGCCGGCCCTCCAGGCGGACGGCCTCCTGGACCGCCTCGTCAAAGCTCTTCTCAACGCCCTTGTACAGCACGGCGGTGTTGGTCACATTCTCCAACCAGTCCACCAGGGCCACCACGTCCACCAGCTGCCGGCTGGCGCACTCCAAACGCCGGTAGGCGGCGGGGTAACCCCGGCTGCCGTCGTACCACGCGTGGTGGCCCAGGGCCGCGTCCGCGTAGGGGCGGGTGGAGGGGCGGTCCGCCAGGAGCTTCGCCCCGGTGACCGGGTGGAGCCGGGACATCTCGTACTCCTCCTCAAACCACTGGCGGCCATTGTTAGCGTAGAGACTGGTGAAGTTGATCTTGCCCACGTCGTGGAACTGGCCGAAGGCCAGGGCCAGACGCTGAATCTCCCGAAGCTTCTCCTGTTCGCCGCCGATCTCCCGGACAGCGGGGATGTCGTCAAAGAAGCCGGGCTCCTCCTGGGCGATCTGCCGGCACAGGGCGGCGGCCGCCGCAGCCACGGCCTGGGAGTGGACGTAAATCTCCGGGGCGAAGCGGAGAATCAGCTTCTGGAGAAACAGACCATAGGGGATGCTGCGGCTGGTCTCCACATAGGTGTAGGACAGCTGGCGCAGGTAGAGGAACAGGGACTCGCTCTCCTGGCTGGGGGGGAACTCCTCCACGTAGCGCATCACCCGCCGGTACTGCTCTTCCACCGTCTCCTCCCGTCCGGCCAGCATCTCCGGATACTCCTGGAGGTACTGGCAGTAGAAGGCGGTCAGGGAGATGGCCGCGTACATGCCCTCCACGGAGAAATCGGTCAGGTCCGCGCTCCTGAGCAGGCCCTCGATCTTGCCCAGCAGGCCCTCCAGGCTGTCCAGGCCGCAGTAGTACTCAATGGCGTAGTAGTGAAAGGCGGGCCGGGCGGCCAGGGAGCCCTGGAGGTCATAGACCGCGTACACCGACTCCATGATGCCCGCCACGTCCTGGGCGGTCATGGCGGTCTCCCGGCTGAAGGAGATGCTGGCGGTCATCAGCCGGTGGGTCTGCCGGACAAAGCGGTCCCAGGGGAGGGAGGGCTCCCGCTCCCGGTAGGCGGGGTCCTGCATGACCCGCAGGGCGTTTTTGATGAGCCCCACCCGCTCGCTGGTGGTCCGGAACTGGCCAAGGGCCGTGTTGGCCAGGGAGCGGAGAATGTAGCCCCTGGTGTCCGGGTCCTCCAGCTCGTCAAAATACTTCAGGTACGCCGCTGCCTCCACGAAGCACAGGCGCATCTGGCCGGTGTAGGGCTCGCTGACGGAGAGGTCCAGACCCACCAGCTTGCTGTACTGGGCGTAGCGTCCGATGCCCAGGCTGTAGAGGGCCCGGATGATCCCGTCCCGGTCCCGCCGGTGGCGGGCCAGCCCCAGAAGGGACTGGTGGATCTGGCAGTAGAGGGCGGCGTCCAGCTCGATCCGGCCCTGGATGAGGGCGGCGGCGAACTGGCGCAGGTCCTCCATCGCCTGGGGTCTGGCCTGGGGCAGGTTGTCCAGCACGGGAAACAGATTCTCCCGCAGCAGGACCATATTCCGGGCCGCCAGCTGCCGCTGCCGGGCCCTGTCACGGCTGAGGCGGCCCGTGTAGTCCGCCAGCGTCTCCTCGGAGGGCTGGCGGCGGGGCGAGAGGGCGGCGATCTCCCGCAGATTGGCAATATATTCCTCCTGGTATGGCTCCATGGGCCGTGTCGCCCCCTTTCCGTATGCAGCCAGGGCCTGGGGTTACGGCTTCAGCCGCCGTGAGAGAAGCTCCTGGATGTGGTCCAGGTCCACAGGCTTGGACACGTGCTCGTTCATGCCCGCCTCCCGGGACAGGCGCACGTCCTCCACAAAGGCGTTGGCCGTCATGGCCACGATCCACACGCTTTGGGCGTCCGGCCGGTCCATGGCCCGGATCCGCCGGGCGGCCTCATAGCCGTCCATGACGGGCATCTGGATGTCCATAAAGATCAGATCGTAGCAGCCCGGGGGGGAGGCGGCGAACCGCTCCACGGCCTGCCGGCCGTCCCCGGCCACGTCCACCTGTACGTCGGTCATGCCCAGGAGCTCCACAGCGATCTCCTGGTTGAGCTCGTTGTCCTCCACCAGCAGCGCCCGGAACCGGCTGTAGTCCCCGGCCCGGTCCCCCCGGGACTCCGAGGCCCCCTGGCCGCCGTCCAGCAGGCCGGAGAGGGTGGAGAGGAGCCGGCTTTTGAAGAGGGGGCAGGGCACGAAGGCGCTGACCCCCGCCCGGCTGGCCCGGTACTCCAGCTGCGCCCAGTCCTCCTCGGACACCAGCACAATGGGGAAGTCGGGCCCCGCCAGCTGCCGCACATGGGCGGCCACATCCAGGGGCTGCATGTCTGAGAGGCTCTGGCCCAGCAGCAGGGCGCAGGGCATCCGGTCCTCCACCTGGGCCTCGGTGAGCCGGGTGACGGCCTCCAGCCCGGAGGCGGTGCGCATCGGGACCAGTCCCCCCTCCTGGAGGCAGCCGGTTATCTGGGCCGCCCGGTCATCCCGGCTCTCCGCCACCAGGGCGGTCTGTCCGGCGGGGAGGCGCAGGGGCGGGCGATTCTGGGCGGAGACCGGCAGGGGCAGCTCCACCCGGAAGCAGCTGCCCTCCCCCTCCTGGCTCTCCACGGTGATCTGGCCGCCCATGCCGTCCACCAGATTTTTGACAATGCTCATGCCCAGGCCCGTGCCCTCGATGCGGCTGACCTGGGAGGTGCGCACCCGCTCAAAGGGGAGGAAGATCCGCTCCAGAAATTCCGGGCTCATGCCCATGCCGTTGTCCTGACAGGCGAAGCGGAGCAGGGCGGCGCGCTCCCCCTGGGGGGAGGTTTGGACGGGCTCCTGACGGAAGCTGACAGTGATGCAGCCGGCCTCCTGGGTGTACTTCACCGCGTTGTTGATGATGTTGACCAGAATCTGCCGCAGGCGGAGGGGGTCCCCCACCAGCCGCTCCTCGTGGATGTCCCGGATGTCCAGGCGGAGGTCCTGCCGCTTCTGAGCGGCCTGGGGCCGCACGATGACCGCGATGTCGTGGATAAGGTCAGCCAGGGAGAACTCCTCCTGGCTGATGACCAAGCGGCCGCTGTCGATGCGGGACATGTCTAACACGTCGTTGACAAGGCTCATGAGATGGGCGGAGGCGGTCTGGATTTTGCGCAGGCAGTCCTGGACCCGGGCCTTCTCGTCGATGTGGCTCAGGCCGATGGTGGTCAGCCCCACGATGGCGTTGACCGGCGTGCGGATATCGTGGGACATATTGGAGAGGAACCGGCTCTTGGCCTGATTGGCCTCCTCCGCTGCGCGCAGGGCGCTCTCCAGCGCAGCGGCCTTTTGCTCCAGCTCCCGGCAGGCGGCGCTCAATTCGTTTTTTTCCATCTCCCCATCCCGTCCTGTCTGTTCAAAGTCATAGATTGTCATAGCGCTTTACAGTATATCACACGGCGGCAAAAAAAGCCACTGGAAAATGGGCAGCACCAAAGTGAAAATTGTAGGAGCACAATAACGCAGGACAGGACATAACAGACTTATAAGGGAACCCGCGCCGGTCACATTTCCTTACAGAATGAGGACACAGCCAGGACCGGCGCGGCCCTTCCCGCCCGACGGTCGAATGAAAGACCTGACGCCATAGGCAACCGTGGCCCCAGGTGTTCCATCCGGCAAGTAGCAGGCCGGAGGCCAGGGAGGTGAAAATATGCTTGTTCCAATCAGCGAGATCAAGATTAACGCCGGACGGCGAGAGGCAGACCCGGAAGGGGTGCAGGAATTGGTAGCATAGCCTGCGCCGGGGATGGTCAGATCGTCCGCAGCGGGGTCGGGGACCGTCTGACCGTCGGTCTTGCTGGGGTTATAGCCGCTTGCAAAGGCAATAGTAGGCTGAGACTTCGTAATCGTCCCCGTTGCGGTGGCGGTGGTGCTGGACAATATATATATGCAAATAGTAGAAACCGAGGACTTTGCTTTGAATAAGTTTGACCAAGAGGCCATTGTATGCAGGAGCATCACCGGCATATATATCCTGCTGACCCGCGAGGACTTTGCCTGCGAGGAGAAATTTCTTCGCTGGAAGGTCTGGCCTGACGGTGACTACTATGATACCGAGAAGGACGGGCGCGGGTTCTATGACAACGGCATCCCTCTGGACTCCCATGTGGACAAGCTGGGGGCAGTCCCATCGGATATTCTGCTTGCACTGGACGCTGCCGAGGCCAGCACGGAGGCCCGGAGGACCGCTGCAATGATTGAGCAGATCAAGATCTGCCTGACCGGAACGCAGCACCGCCGTCTCTGGATGCTCTATGCCCGGAAAATGAACGTGACCGCCATTGCCAAGGCGGAGGGCATCTCAAAAGCAAGTGCATCCAGGTCCATCCGCGCCGCGCTGAAAAATATTTCTGCTTTTTTCCCGGAACGGGGCGAAAATAGGTAACAAACACCTCTCTTTTTTGTGATAGGTGAAAGGTGTGTTTTGAAAAGCGGGACTATCCTTTGCTGACAGACTTGTCCTGGCTACCACAACGGACAGAATGGGACGGACTGCAATCCGTTGGCATGGTGACTTCCACTGTCAACAGAGGCGATGAAACCACAACAGATAAGGTGGAGGCGCAGAAGGTCCTGGACAATCCCGCCCCTCCATCACAATTCCTTCGTCTTGTGTAGACACGATCTAGTATTTTTATCAAGACGGGTCCCCATACCCAGAAAATACCTTTATAATACCGTTATTCCGCGAAAACAAGGAGGACAGGTCGAATGTCAGGTATTATGTACGGTTATGCCCGCGTATCTACCAGAGGGCAGCATGAGGACCGGCAGCTGGCGGCATTGAAGGAGTTTGGGGTGGCCACAAAGGATATTGTGGTTGAGAAGCAGTCCGGAAAAAACTTTGATCGGCCCTTGTATCAGGCGCTTGTGGAGCTCTTCCGGCCCGGGGATGTGCTGGTTGTCAAAAGCATTGACCGGCTGGGCAGAAATTACGATGAGATTTTGGAGCAGTGGTCCTACATCACCAAGACCTGTCAGGCGGCGATTGTCGTGCTGGACATGCCCCTGCTGGACACCCGGGAGGGCCGGGACCTGACCGGAACGCTGGTGGCGGACATCGTGCTCCAGCTTTTGAGCTACGTGGCCCAGACGGAGCGGGAGTTCATCCACCAGCGGCAGGCGGAGGGCATTGCGGCCGCGCTGGAGCGAGGGGTCCGCTTTGGCCCTGACCGCATCCCCATGCCGGAGGCGTTCGAGGGACTGGCAGAGGACTGGTGGAAAGGATACATCACCGCCACCGACGCGGGCAGGCAGCTGGGCATCTCACGCAAGACCTTCACCCGCCGGGCCACGGAGTGGGGCGCGGCGGCGGGGCTGACGGTTCGGGGAAGTTAGGGGGCCAGGCTCCGGGGCTGTCGGGAGGCAAAAAACCCGGGAGAGGCGTGAGCCTCTCCCGGGTCCCGGCCTGCCGGCACAGTGGGTCCGCAGGGCCGCTTACTATTAATAATATGTAGGATTACTTCTCCAGCAGCTGCTCCAGGGCCGCCAGACGCAGGCACACGCAGAACACGTCGATGGCCATCTCCAACTCCGCCACCGGGGGCAGGCTGGGGGCGATACGGATGTTGCGGTCCCTGGGATCGACGCCGTTGGGGTAGGTTGCGCCGGCGCTGGTCATCACCACGCCCGCCTCCTTGCACAGGGCCAGGGTCCGTTTGGCCAGGCCGTCGTTGGTGTCCAGGCTGACAAAGTAGCCGCCGGTGGGGCGCTTCCAGGTGGCGATGCCCAGAGGGGCGATCTCCCGGTCCAGCGCGTCCAGAACCGCCCGGAACTTGGGTCCCAGGATGGCGGCGTGCTTCTTCATCAGCTCCAGGGTGTGGGCCTTGTCCTTGAGGTAGCGGACATGGCGCAGCTGGTTGACCTTGTCGTAGCTGATGCTCTGATAGGTCATCAGGCTGACCATGTACTTGATATTGTCCACGCTGGCGGCCATCACGGACACGCCCGCGCCGGGGAAGGTCACCTTGGAGGTGGAGGCGTATTCAAACACCATGTCCGGATTGCCCGCCTCGCGGCACAGGGAGAGCATGTCCGGGAAGGGCACGTAGTCCCCCTCAAACTCGTGGATGCAGTAGGCGTTGTCCCACATCACCACAAAGTCCGGGGCAGCCGGCTTCAGGTGGGCGATGCGGTCAATGGTCTCGGGGCTGTAGATGATGCCCTCGGGGTTGGAGTACTTGGGCACGCACCAGATGCCCTTCACCGCCGGGTCCTTGACGGCCTCCTCCACTGCGTCCATGTCCGGGCCTGTCCCGGTCATGGGGATGGTAATCAGCTCCATGCCAAAGGACTTGGTCACGTTGAAGTGGCGGTCATAGCCCGGAGAGGGGCAGAGGAACTTCACCTTGTCCAGCTTGCTCCAGGGCTGCTCGCTGTGGAGCAGGCCGTGGGTGTAGGCCTTGGCAATGGTGTCGTACATCAGGGTCAGGCTGGCGTTGCCGCCGATGAAGCACTCCTCCGGCTGGCAGCCCAGCAGCTCCGCAAAGTACTTTTTCGCGCAGGGCAGGCCCGTGAGCTCGCCGTAGTTGCGCACGTCGAAGCCCGCCTCCACGCAGTCCTCCGGCGTTTTCAGCACAGTCAGCATGTCGCTGACCAGATCCAACTGCTCCTTGCCCGGCTTTCCCCGGGACATGTCCAGCTTCAGATTCTTTCCCTTCAGCTCCTCGAACCGCCTGGTGACGGTCTCGTACTCCGCCTGGAGCTGGGCCTTGTTCATAGCTTGATATTCCATCGCGTTTTTCCTCCTCATTCCTCCCCGAAGGGCCGGTACTGTTTCCTATTGTACTATGGAAGCCCGCAAAAAGCAAGTGGGCAAACCAACCCTTTCCTTACTAAGACCCTGTATTCACAAGAAGACAAAGCAGTGGTAAAATAGGGATACATGGAAGAAAAAGGACGAGAGCCGTATCCCAGCGACTTGACAGATGAGC
>OFFX01002789.1_pt1 | contig 10374 bp, 9 predicted proteins | sample 1521511 | NCBI WGS metagenome assembly OFFX01 (sample SAMEA3504125, study PRJEB24116) | mouse gut metagenome | biome: mouse gut; feature: mouse-associated habitat; material: faeces | place: Denmark | collected 2011
TTGGCTACGGCGGGTATCTGAAGCTGGCCATGGAGTTCCCGGAGTTTATCGATTATGTGGAGGAGGTCTGTCAGGAATTCCGTGTCCTGTACGAGAATATCAAGGGGACGACGCCTCACTGCGTCAAGAAGGTAGCGGTTCTGAACAGTTGGGGACGCATGCGGGCATGGGGCAACCATATGGTCCATCATGCTTTGTATTATAAGCAGAATTATTCTTATGCGGGGATTATTGAGGCGTTGAGCGGCGCGCCCTTTGACGTGAAGTTCATTAGTTTTGACGATATCCGGACGAACCCGGCTGTGCTGGATGATATAGATGTAATCCTGAATGTTGGGGACGCATATACTGCGTACACGGGCGGAGAGAATTGGAAGGATGAAAGAATCCTGACGGCTGTGAAGCGGTTTGTACATCAAGGCGGCGGTTTCATCGGAGTCGGTGAACCGGCGGCGTACCAGTGGCAGGGAAGATTCTTCCAGTTGTCGGGAGTCCTTGGCGTGGAGGAAGAGACGGGATTTACGCTGAATGTGGATAAGTATAACTGGGACGAGCATGCCCATTTTATTACCGAGGACTGTAAGGGGCGGATTGACTTTGGCGAGGGTAAGAAGAATATCTTCGCATTGGACGGGACAACCGTAATCTGCCAGCGGGATAAGGAAGTACAGCTTGCGGCGAATACCTTCGGCGAAGGGCGCGGCGTGTATATCAGCGGGCTTCCGTACAGTTTCGAGAACAGCAGGCTTTTGTACCGGGCGATTTTGTGGGCTTCTGGTGCGGAAGATGAACTGAAGCAATGGTTTTCCAGTAATTATAACGTGGAGGTTCATGCTTATATTAAGAACGGGAAGTACTGCGTGGTGAATAATACTTATGAGCCTCAGAGTACAACGGTGTATAAGGGCGACGGGTCAAGTTTTGAACTTGACATGCAGGCAAATGAGATTATCTGGTATGAGATTTAATTGATTCTGAGTAGGGGAAGATGGTCTTCCCCTACTCGATTATTATGTTTCCTGCCTGGCATTCAGATAAAGGGTAACGCTGGTATCCCGGGGACTGCTTTCAATGCGTACCCCGTATTCATTTCCTTCATACAGGCGAATCTTGTTGTGAATGTTTCGTATTCCGAGTCCGGGAGACTCCTGGAATGCAGCGTTGATTCCATTTGAGATATCCTCGTCCAGAAGGCGGTTGATTTCTTCTAATTTTTGGCCGTCAAACCTAATACCATTATCATGAATTGTAATAAACAAACCATTCTGGTCACGGAAAGTACGGATGAGGATTCTACCGTTTTCCTCAATGGATTCCAGACCATGAAAGATTGAATTTTCCACAAGGGGCTGCAAGATCATCTTTGGTATCTTACATTGTCTGGTATCTTCTCCAATCTCCAGTTGATAAGTGATCCGATCTTGAAAACGGATGCGAATCATATATAAATATTTATCTATAATATTCAGCTCATCTTCCAGATTCACCAGAAAATCTCCTTTGATGGAGTAACGGAACAGTCCTGCCATGTTTGTACAGATCTGTGCCACCTCCGGGATTCCATGCATCAGCGAAATGCCTCTCATGCATTGCAGCATGTTATAGAGAAAATGTGGATTGATCTGACTCTGGTAGGCATAGAGCTGAGTCTGGTTTTTGTTCAGTTCCATCTCGTACAGTCTTGCCTGGGAGGCGATGTTGTGCTGGTTCAGAGAGGATATCTTCGCCAGCAGAGAGTTGACGTGGGAGGCGATAGAGCCAATCTCATTCTTTAGGGACGTCTGAATCTGTGGATTTTCATGTTCGTAGTCAATGTCTTCGATTTCGCCATTTAGCCTGTAGATGGGACGGATGATGAAATGTTGTACGGCAAATGCGATATAGATAATGTAAATAAAGGAAAGTACGGCAAGCAGTATCAGCGGGCCTGACTGTATATCTCGAAAAAAATGAACCTGTCCGGTATATACGGTTCCTTCCATCGTTAAATTCGTTGCGGTTACGTCTTGGAAGACCTTGTAAAATTCGGTGTCTGACGGAGGAGAAGGGGCGTCTGGGGCTATATTTGAGTATAAAATCTGTCCGGTTTTAGAGTCCTTGATATCCAGATGCATGTCAAGAGTCGAGTTAACCAGTTTGTATAAAGTGTTGGTTTTGCAGATAATAGCAATATTTCCCAGGGGTTTCCGAAAATTCTCTGAAAAAGAGGTCACAGACACCGTTGAAAAATAGATAAGGAATGGTTCCTCTGTCTTAGGGGTTACATAAAATTCAAAGTAACTCTCTGTATTTTTTTCCACATTTTCAAAATTTTCAATCAAAAATCTTTCCATATCCGCAGAAATGTAGTTAATGATACTGGTTGGAGAATATTTATCCCAGAGAACCACGTCTACCAGGTCGGGAATGTAAGATTTGGACAGTTCCACCAGGTCGAAAACGGCCTGCCTCGGCAGATTATGCGTGTCCCTATTATCATTCAGCAGATATGCTTGTATCTCGTTGTTGGAGGAAAACATGGTAGACAGTTTCTTCATACTTGTGACCATGGCAGAGATATTTATCTCTATGTTGTCAAGTGTGGTTGTGCAGTATCGAATCAGGCTGTCGTTCTGTGATTTTCGGATAAATGCAATCGTATAGTAGTTCGTTGCCAGTATAATCAGGATGGGGATTAACAGAATTGTGATAAACTGGCGTGACAAGGATTTTTTCATGAATCAGACTCCTTTATATTATGAAATTGCCGCCGGTATTCTTTGGGAGAATAGCTGCAATGTTTCTTGAATACCTTGCTGAAATAGAAGTAATCATTGTATCCAACCATCTTTGCGACCGTCTCAAGTGAGTGGTTGGTTGACTTGAAAAGAGACTGTGCTTCTGTGATACGAAGATCGGTTAAATGTTGGGAAAACGTCTTGCCCAGATATTTGGTGAAAAGGGTACAGCAGTAGTTAGGGTTCATATCGAAGACGGCAGCCAGTGATTTCAGAGTCAGCTTTTCAGGAAAATGGGTACTCATATAGTTCAGGATACTTTCAAAAGTATCGTCTATGTATCCGTTAGACGCGGGGAGCGCATTGCGAAGGTTCAATGCTGTTCTGGCGCGTTCTAAGCAGGAGGCAGTTTCCGCCGGGTCTAAGGGCTTTAGGCAGTAGCCGGTTACGCCGTAAGCGATGGCCTCTTTGGCATAGGCAAAATCATTGTAACCGCTTACGATGATAAACTCACAATTCAGGTGATGAGAGCGTACTTTCTGAATGAGTTCAAGCCCCGTCATTCCTGGCATTCGGATGTCGGTAATAATCAGTTCGGGCTTCTTTGATATAATAATCGGAAGCGCTTTTAGAGGAGAGCGGAAGGAACCAATAATCTCGAACCCCATATCTTCCAATGCAAAGGTCTGCTCAATATCCAGGATTGTCCATGGCTCGTCATCAATAATAATTGCTTTGTACATTTATTCAGTTCCTTTCTATATTTTTCACCAGTATACTCTATACAATTCGCTCTGTCTATATAAAACACATTAATTTGATAGGATAAAATAGAATGTTTTCAGACAAAATGTAAAATACTCATAAAAAAACTATTTTAATCTGAGAATATTACATTTTATTATCAATATAGAATTTGTATAATTTTTATAGAAACAAGGTCATATGCAGGGTCTGTATAGTGCAATATGATTATATTAGAACCTGCCGAAAGGAAATGTATGACAAAAGAAGGAGGAAATCATATGAAAAAAAGGACAAGGATGCTCGCAGTTTTGTTATGTACGGCAATGACCGCTGCATTGGCAGCCTGCGGGGGAAAAAGCGATGGGGACGCTAAGAAGGATGAGAAAGGGAGTGATAATAAGGTTAAGCTGACATTTTCGACTTCCGTGTATGTAGAGGAGCCTCATCAGAAAGCAATCGACGCTCTGCTGGCGGCATACAATGAGAAGAATCCGGATGTGACCATCGAGATTCTCGGTGCAGGTTATGACGGGTATTGGGACAACATTACAACTGAGATTCTGGCAAACAATGAAAGCGACATGATTCAGGTTTACCCGGAAAATATTTCCACCTACCATGCGATCCGAGAAGGCGGTACGTTCCTTGATCTGTCAGAGTATATGGACGATGAGCTGAAGGGTAAGCTGGTGGGGCAGGATATGTGTGAGGTAGATGGTGAGACGCTGGCAATCTCTTCTTATGCCTGGGGGACGACCGGTATTTTTTATCGAAAATCCTTGTTAGAGGAAGCGAAGGTGAACCCGGAGTCCATTAAAACTCAGGAGGATTTCCGGGAGGCATGTGCAAAATTCACAAGCGACGGCAAGTACGCGACAGGAGCCGTATCCGGAACTCATGCGTTTACCGTCAGTGAATGGAGTCGTCTGATTGCCAGGCCGGTATCCGGAGGCTTGTATTTCCCAAATGGAGAGTCTGAGCCATACACGGCGGAGAATGTGAATGTCAATTCCCCGGAAAATGTGTGGGCGGCTCAGTGGTGGCAGGATTTTCTGCTGAAAGATAAGGCCGCGAAGTTAGTTCCGGATAAGAAGGATACCAGGGAAATGTTCTGGAACGGTGAGATTCCGTTCTGCATGGATGGACCGTGGTTTGTAGGAATGTCGAAGGAGAGAGACGAATCTCTGATGGACGATATCGGGATTATTCCCCAGTTTGACATTGTGTATGAGGGTGAGACATACAGACCGAATCCAACGAATTATCCGCTTGTTACAATGATTAGTAAGAATTGTGAACATCCAGACGAGGCATATGCGTTCCTGGAGTGGATGACCACAGATGAAGCACAGGCAATCATCGCAGATTGCGGCATGATTCCAAGTAATACGGATTATTCCACCAGTGATGAGTATATAGAGAACCATGGGCTGGAATTTGCGATCGTCGATTATATGCAGAATAATTATGAGGAGCTGATTGCAGACCCGAATATTGCACAGTTGGGAGAGATTTCACAGATTATGCTGGATGCAGCACAGAAAATGTTTTCCGAGCAGGCGGCGGATGTTCAGACAGAGATGGATAATGCACAGAAGCAGATTGAAGAAGTTATGAGCAGGGAATAAGGGATATGATATGAATAAAAACAGAAAATGGAAGAGAACATTGGAACCCTATCTATTTCTGGCGCCATTGCTGTTGATTATCCTGGTATTTTTAATTGTACCCATTGCGAAGGCGGCGATTATGAGTTTTCAATATTACTATATAGCGAAGCCTTCGCCGGACGGCAATTATTTTGTGGGGTTAAAGAATTACAAAGTGGTTCTGACAGATGATTATTTCTACAACTCTGTTAAGGTAACAGTGATTTATATCGTGGTAACGGTGCTGGGGAGATATGTAATCGGGTTTATCACGGCATTGCTTTTGAACACCAGGTTCCTTGGGCGGGGACTTGCAAGAGCGCTTGTCATCATTCCGTGGGCTGTCCCGGAAGTGGTGGCATGTCTGGTATGGATTTTGATGTACGACCGAGATTATGGAATCATTAATTTTCTGCTGAACAATGCGGGGATTCTATCCCAGAATATCGCATATCTGCAGGATGTGTCCATTGCTTTGCCGGCGGCAACGGTTGTCAATATTTGGAAAGGTTTTCCCTTTGTTGCAGTGATGCTGCTGGCGGGTATGCAGAGTGTTTCTGCCGACATGTATGAAGCGGCAGACATAGACGGGGCTACATGGATTCAAAAGGTACGCTACATTACGATACCCTCGATTAAGTCGGTATCTACGATTGTGTTCCTGCTGTTGATTATCTGGACAATCAAGGACTATGCCATTGCATACGTTCTCACAAAAGGGGGACCGTCAAGGGCTACGGAGCTTTTGACCATTTACGTTCAGCAGATGGGGTTCAAGTATTTTGATTTCGGAAAGGCGGCAGCGTCGGGGATGCTTATGCTGTTGGTGTCATTGGTGTTTACATACTTTTATTTTAAGGTCGTGAATCGAGGGGAGGATGAGGCATGAGAAAGAAGAGTGGCAGAAAAATCATAACGGTTCTTCTGGTTGTGCTGGTGTGTGCATTTGCCTTGTTTCCCTTTCTGTGGATGATTTCAACATCTTTCAAACCTGCGGAGGAGGTTTACACCAATACACCTGCTTTCATACCGGACCATCCGACTGCTCAGGGATATGTGGAGATGCTGACGACGGAATCGTCTACCTTTGATTTTAAAAAGTGGGCGGTCAATAGTGTGGTGATTGCGCTAATGACTACGGTTTTCTCGATGGTGACAGCGACTTTGGGGGGCTATGGAATCTCGAGGTTCCGGTTTAGGGGGCGGGGCGCCTTATCCTATATTGTGCTGACCACCCAGGTATTGCCAGGCTCACTTCTCATGATTCCGCTGTACATCATTATGGGGAACTTACAGCTTTTGGATACCAGGCTGGGGTTGGTGATTGCATACGCGACGTTTTCGGTACCGTTTTGTACCTGGATGATGAAAGGATTTTTTGATTCGATTCCCCTTTCTCTTGAGGAGGCGGCGAAGGTAGACGGCGCAGGGCGTTTTCGGTGTTTCGCAACGGTGGTTATGCCCCTGACTGTTCCGGGGCTTGTGGCCACAGGATTATTCGCATTTATCAACGGATGGAATGAATATCTGTTCGCAAGCACATTTATGAAAAGTTATGAGAACTGGACGCTTCCCATGGGGATTGCAAGCTTCCAGGGACAGTATACGACGAATTGGGGAACGTTGATGGCAGGCTCGGTATTGGTTACGATACCGGTAGTAGTTTTGTTCCTGGCATTGCAGAAGCACCTGGTAGGTGGTATGACGGCGGGGGCTGTGAAGCAGTGAGCAGATTTGAAAAATTGGAAATGGCAGTCTTCTGCATATAACAGAGCGGCAGACTGCCAAAGATTAGATGCGAAAAATTAGATACGAAAAATTAGATATGAGGAGTGAATAAAGATGGAATTAAGACAAATCAGAATGGGTATTGTAGGTGCAGGAACCTGGGGGGAGACACATGCCTCCATCTATGCAGAGCATTTGTTTGCGAATCCGGTTGCAATCTGTGACATGAACCGGGAGCGGGCAAAGGCGATTGCGGATAAATACGGAATCCCTAAGGTATACACCGATTATCGTGAGCTGGCGGCAGATGAAGAGGTTGACGCGGTTGCAATCGTAACGCCGGATTTTGCACATGCGGATATAGCCTGTGCCATGGCAGCGGCGAAAAAGGACATATTGATTGAGAAACCCCTTGCGACGACGAAGGAGGATATTGCTAGGATTTGTGAGGCGGTAGAGAAGAATGGGGTTCGCTGTATGGTTGACTTGCATAACCGCTGGAATCCGCCGTTCAATACGGCAAAGCAGGAGATTGGGTCGGGGAAACTAGGGAAACCATATACGGCGTACATCCGCCACAGTGATGTTAAGTGGGTGGCTACAGATATGCTCTCCTGGGCTGCGAAGTCCTCCATCCTGTGGTTTCTTGGAAGCCACAGCCTGGATTCATTAAGGTGGCTTATGGATTCCGAAGTCAGGCGGGTATATTCTGTGAAGAAAGAGGGAATCTTGAAAGAACTTGGTGTTGATACGCCGGACATCTTCCTGACAACCATTGAGTTTGAAAATGGTGCCGTTGCGCACATGGAGAATGGATGGGTAACGCCTAACGGGAACCGGAATATTAATGATTTCCGATGCAGCGTAATGTGTACGGAAGGGATGATTAGCCTGGATTTGTCAAGCCACAATTTAATTGAAGAGGTGACGGAGGATAAGGCGAGCGTGCCGGATATTCTGGTATCGAACATGGTATTTGACCGCTGTAAGGGTTTGTCTTATGAGAGTATCCGGGACTTTGTAGACCGTCTGGTTGACGGGAAGGAGTTTCGGGTAACGCTGGAGGATGCAAGGAGGACCGCGCTTGCGATTATAGCAATCCACGAGTCAGCGGATACGGGGATGCCGGTGGAGGTGATTTACTAGATTTTCAATAATGTATAATTCAAGGGAGCTTAAAAGCTCCCTTCTGCCATTGCTTTGATTGACAAGGCATATTCAGAGGGAGTCATACCGGTTGATTTCTTAAACTGCCGTGAAAAATAGTGGATGGAGGAATACCCTAACTGTTCTGAAATCTGTGTGAAGTTCAGGTGTCCCGTCCGTATCATTTCTTTTGCAGCGTTGATCTTCAGCAGGGTAAAATATTCGATAATTCCCATGCCGCACCGTTCTTTGAAAATCTTCTGCAGCTGTGACCTCCCAACCAGATTGTCCCGGCAAATCTGTTCGATGGAGACGGCGGCGTTAATCCTAAGGGCAAGATAGTCGGTCACACGGCTGAATATCTCGGCGTCGCTCTTGCTCTTGGTGGACTTGAGGGGGGCGGCCTTCGCAATTTCCTTGGGAATGGCAAGGGGATTGGAGTAGCGGCGGACCAGGGGGATTAAGAGCTGTTCCAGATAGAGACAGATTAACTGTTCGGCGCCGAACATGTCCGGTTCTTTGCGCGGCATATTCTGGAGATAGGGGTCGTCCAGCCGGCAGTCGAAACAGCGTCTTGCCTCAATAATGATGCTGGCAAGAATATTGCGCTCTGTCTCGTCGATTTTGAGCGTCTTCTTGCGAAAAAATGTCATGGCTTCGTCTTCGCAGTGGAAGGAAATTACGACCAGATTCGGGGCAATCTTTCCGGTTGCCTGTACGCTGTGAAACTCATTTGGCTGGTGAAATGCGATATCTCCCCGTTTCAGTACGGTAGTCTCACTGCCTGCGGTTACGTTCACTTCTCCTTTGTCTACGCAGATAAACTCCCAGAAATCATGGGTTTCTCCCTCAAAAGAAAAATTGCTCATATATTCAAAATAGTGAATGCTGTATATTTTGTTGATTGATATTGATTTTTTTAAAATAACTCCGTTGTAGCCCATAACTTAACCTCTGTATACTTAGTCTATAAGATATTTTATCGTATATTTCAGAAAAAGAAAAGAGCGTAAATGACGATTGTGCAAATCAAGAATCATATAGTACAAAGATTTTCCGGCCTTGTTGTACTACAATAAATACAGATGAAGCAATCAATATACGGATATCAGAATTATGGAGGTAAGAAAATGGATAAACCGGTATTAGTAATCATGGCGGCAGGAATGGGGAGCCGTTATGGAGGTCTCAAGCAGATTGACCCAGTGGATGACGAAGGTCATATTATCATGGATTTTTCCCTGTATGATGCCAGGAAGGCAGGTTTTGAGAAAGTAATCTTTATCATTAAGCGGGAAAATGAAGCCGATTTCAGAGAAGCGATTGGCGACCGTGTAGAGAAATATATGGAGGTTTCCTATGCATTTCAGGAGATTGGAAATATCCCGGAGGGATACTCTGTTCCGGAAGGCCGTGTGAAGCCATGGGGAACGGCCCATGCGGTGCTTAGCTGTATCGACCAGGTTGACGGTCCCTTTGCAGTAATCAATGCAGACGATTACTATGGAAGGGAAGCGTTTGAGCTGATATACAACTATCTGGCGGCGCATCAGGATGATGAGAAGTATCGTTATACGATGGTGGGCTACCTGCTTGCCAACACCGTGACGGACAATGGACATGTGGCGCGGGGAATCTGTGAGATGAACAAGGAGGGCGAACTGGTCGGCATTACCGAGAGAACCAAGATTGAGAAGCGCGACGGCGGGATTGCATTCACGGAGGATGACGGCGAGACATGGACGCCTGTTGCCAGTGACACCACCGTTTCCATGAACATGTGGGGATTCACACACAGCATTTTGAAAGAGATCCGCGACCGTTTTCCTGCGTTTTTGGACCAGGGAATTAAGAGCAATCCGATGAAATGTGAGTATTTCCTTCCTGCGGTTGTGAGCGATCTTTTAGGAGAGGGACGTGCGACTGTGGCTGTTCTTAAATCTGCGGATAAATGGTATGGAGTAACTTATAAAGAGGATAAGCCGGTGGTTGTAGCGGCAATTCAGAAAATGAAAGAAGAAGGGCTCTATCCGGAGCACCTGTGGGAGGAAGTATAATGGGAGAAGCATCACCAATTCAGATAGCAGAAGTAATTGGAAATTTTCAGTATAACGGAAGACTTATGAGAGGCTGCGCCTATGGAAACGGGCATATTAACGACACATATCTTCTGACATTCCAGATTTCTGGTATGGGTAACATCAAGGTAATTTTGCAGAAGATGAACAAAGATGTATTTAAGCAGCCAACGGAACTGATGGAGAATGTCATGGGTGTTACGGCGTATCTCAGGGAGCAGATCATTAAGAATGGCGGAGATCCGGAGCGGGATGGAACGGGCGGCGCCGCCGCCCAAAAGCGCGTTCCAGGAGATCGTGCAGCATGAG
>OFFX01002790.1_pt1 | contig 10374 bp, 8 predicted proteins | sample 1521511 | NCBI WGS metagenome assembly OFFX01 (sample SAMEA3504125, study PRJEB24116) | mouse gut metagenome | biome: mouse gut; feature: mouse-associated habitat; material: faeces | place: Denmark | collected 2011
TTATACACATTTAGCCTAATGATGGTGATTGTTGCCGTGTCACATCTGCTTATATATATTTTACTTCCCACGGTTTATAATCATCGTCAAAAAAAAGAGTTGGAAGCTGATATTGAAAGGTTGTGTGAAAATATTGAAAATACGGGGGATGCCGACAGGCTCTCTTTAGTAACTGAATTTGCAGGAAAATGGAACGCTGATATTCTGGTGCAATATGAGGGGTACGCATATGAAATGAATCTGCTGAACGTAAATGAAAATGAGCCTTCGGAGATTCATGGCAATATGGAAAATGTAAACATCATTGCAGAACAGACGGACGGCAGGATAAAAATATCCCTTACCCAAAACCCAAAAGGTAATACAGACTTTTTTTATGCCGAAAGGATATTTCCAGACCAAAATGGATATGTGAAAACTACCGTATCGAGAGAACAGATTGAAGATGCAGTCAGCACGGTTATTATTATTTTGCCTGTTACAGCGTTTGTCTGTACGCTTGTTTCGGTATTGTTTGCACTATGGTATTCCCACATGATTACAAAACCAATCAAACAGATTTCAAGCGTTACAAAGCAGATGCAGGAATTATCGTCTGGAGCTTATTGTGAAGTGCATACCCATGATGAAATTGAAACATTGGCAGACAATATAAACAGTATGTATGACAGCCTGCTAAAGACAATCCACGACTTGGAACTGGAAATCCATAAGGTAGAGGAAATGGAGGTTCAGAAAACGAATCTGTTACGTTCCGCATCCCATGAATTGAAAACACCTGTTACTGCCGTAAATGCGATGTTGGAAAATATGATTCTGAATGTAGGGAAATATAAAGACCACAGCGTATATCTGCCAAAGTGTAAAATGCTGATGGAACAACTGGCGGTGATGATTAAAGAAATTTTAGATGCTTCAAAAGCTGAAAAAACAGATATGCAAGATGATAAGGAAATTGATTTGTCAGAACTGGTGGAACAGATAGCCGAGCCATATCAGATGATTGCAAAGTCAAAGGGGATTTGCATAAAAATAGACATTCCACAGAAATCTCTTATTTTTTATCCTGTATCCATGATAAAGAAAGTGATTTCTAATTTGCTGTCAAATACAGTTTCTTATACATCGAAAGGTGGAATGATAAGAGTTTATCTTGAAGGACAGAATCTGATTTTTGAAAATGAATGTGTCCCTATTCCGAGGGAGTATTTAACACACATATTTGAGCCGTTTTACCGACCCGATGACAGCCGTGACAGAAATACGGGCGGGAATGGTCTGGGCTTGTATATTGTTGATACGATACTGAAAACCCTGCAAATCCCATATAGATTTACTGCTATGGAGGACAATATGGGGATGCGTTTTACCATTGAATTTTAAAAAGTCTGATAAAAACCGTCTGTACGATAACAGGCGGTTTTCTTATGCCCCAATTTTCAAATAATCTTTAATGATTTTCATACGCCATTCATATTAGAATGATACTCCACTCACATGGGAGATATAGAATGTCAATACGAGCATACGAAAGGAGGAACGGATTTGAACAGCTATAAGAGGGCATTTTTTTATGTAGCAAGAAAGAAAGGAAAAAGTCTGACAATTTTTTTCTTACTGCTCTTGGTAACGGTGTTTGTCATGACAGGCATTTCTATCCGAAACGGGACAGAAAAAGCCGCCCAAACTTTGAGGGAAACAATAGGGGCATCTTTTACCATGAGCGGCAATATCGACAGTCTGAAATTTGATAGGGATGAAACAGGGTATAACGCAGAAAAAATCCCTGTCCCCTCTCAGACGGTTATGCAGATTTTAAGCATGGATGGCATAAAAGCGTACAATGCAGAACAGCATTCTCTTATTCAAGCGGAGGGGATAGATTATCTTTCTGGGATGCCAGACGGTAATCTTTCTGCAAATACGGACACTGCCTGTCAGATGGACTTTGTGAATGGAATTTTGGAGCTGTCGGACGGTAAGCATATCACCGCCGAGGACAAGAGAGCAGCGATTATCAGCGATAGACTGGCAGAGGAAAACCATTTAGGGATTGGCAGTGAGATTATCTTGAAATCAGCTTCCCAAAGCGGACAGGGGCAGATGAAAGTTCGGATTGTAGGAATCTATACCAGTGACAGCAAAATGGAATATGACGATGACACCATCTTTTCAAGCCATGATGTGTTTTGGAAATTATCTGGACAGGAAACATCTGCTTATGCGGGAAACGTGACTTTTTATGTGAATGACCCAAAAGAATTGAACCATATTGTCATGCAGGTAAAGCAGATAAGTTCCATCCAATGGGACGATTACTTTATCCAAATAAACGAATCAGAATATCGGGCGGTTTCGTATCAGCTTCAGACATTGGAAAGGCTTACGGGGATGTTGATTTTTGCAATAATGATTGTGAGCGTGATAGTAATTGCCCTTGTGCTTACGATGCGGATAAGGAATAGGATACACGAAGCAGGGATATTGCTTTCCATTGGAACATCTTCCACCGAGATTACCATGCAGTTTATTTGTGAAGTGTTGATGATTGTTCTATTGGTATTTATAGTTTCGCCTATATTGGGAAATTTTGTCGTAGGACTGGTGGAAACGGCACTTAGAAATATGGGAAATGCAATCAGTATGTCAATTTCACCTAAAGTAACACTGGTGCAGTTCCTTTTAGAAGCATTCATTATCGTAATTGTGGTGATTGCAGCAGCTTTGCCAGTTACCCGAATGAAACCAAAAGATATTTTATCAAAAATGAGCTGACAGGAGGATAAAAACTATGAGTATATGGAAAAGAGCCTTTTTATACGTCATACGGAAAAAGGTAAAAACCGTTCTTTTATTTTGTGTTTTGCTTGCAATGTCTACTTTTATTCTGACAGGATTGTCTATCTATAAAGCAACGGATGATTCTGCTTTGAGCCTGCGTCAATCCGTGGGTGGGAGCATCCGATTGGAATTAGATGAAAGTAATGGTGCAAATTGGCAGTATCAACAGGCAGCAGGGGGAATGATGGTCGAATATGTTGGAACTCCCATTACTGACAGGGATATTCAAAAGATTATGTCAATAGACGGGGTGAAAGCATATAACGGCATAGGTGATGGAAGTGTCTATGCAAAAGACTTTGATTTCATATCTGGGTTTAGTTTTGGTGAGGGAAGCGATTACAGCAGGCTTCCATCTGTCACAAATTCAGAGTATTTTAATTTCTTTACCCGAAAGGCGTTCCAGTTGATAGAAGGACGGCATATTAAGGAGGATGACGACCATGCCGTTTTAATCAGTTCGGCGATTGCAGAAAAAAACAATTTAAAGCTCGGCGATACCATTACCGTACAGTGTAGCTATGATATAGGCGATTATCCAGATGTGAAACTGACAGTTATTGGTATTTACGAGTATAAGGGGGATACTGATTCATTCCAGACTACATCAACGGACAAGCGTAACCGTCTGATTATTGACCATAAGGCAATGCAGGAAATCATGCAGAGGGATGAAATACAGTATGACAATGGCATTGATTTTTATGTGGACGACCCCAGAGAAATTGACAGGATTGCAAAAGAAATAAAGAATCTCGATTTGGACTGGGATTGTTTCTCGCTTACGGTAGATAACTCTGCCTATGAAGCGGTCGCTGCATCTTTAACGTCCATGCAGAGCTTGATTGTCTGGCTGATTGTCGGTTGTATTGTAGTGAGCGTCTGCATCTTGATATTGATTTTGTCCATGTGGATAAAGCAGCGGAGATATGAAACAGGAATACTGCTTTCGATTGGAATCACAAAAGGCAACATTGTTTTTCAGTATATAGTGGAAGTGTTGGTGATAGCGGTCGTGGCTTTTGGGGTCTCTTATTTTACAAGCGGTTTGATTTCGCAGGGCGTGAGTGATTTGATTTTTAATCAAGTAGCTGAATCACAGCCTATGCCCGAAATGGAACTGCCTGATGATGGCTCGGAGTACCTTGATATAACAGGGCAGTATATTCCTTATGACACTTCAAACATGGAAATGGTGGAAAGCGTGGAGGTGAAAGTCATTCCAAATCATTTGCTTTATATTTATGTTTTTGGAGTTTTACTTGTTGTTCTTTCCGTTTCAGCAGCATCCATAACAGTGATACAGATGAAGCCTAAAAAGATACTTGCACAAATGGATTAAGGAGGAATCTATTATGAGCATTATAGAAATTCAGAAAGTCCGCTATTCTTACGATAATAAGCGGAATGTATTAAATTGTATAAGCACGGCACTGGATGAGGGGAAAATGTATGCTATCCTTGGACAGTCTGGGTGTGGCAAGACTACGCTCTTGTCACTTCTGGGAGGTCTGGACAGTCCGATAGACGGACAGATTTTGTATGACGGACAAGATATTGAGAAAATAGGGCTTGCCAACCATAGAAAGAAGAATGTGGCATTTATCTTCCAGAGCTACAATCTGATTGATTATCTGACACCGAAAGAAAATGTAGCTTTAACAGCAAAACTTTCTCCACAGCCGATTTTAGAACGTGTCGGGCTGACCGAGGAAGAAAGTAAACGGAATGTCCTAAAACTCTCTGGCGGTCAGCAGCAGCGTGTGGCGATTGCCCGTGCATTAGCTTCCGATACGAAAGTGATACTTGCGGACGAGCCAACTGGAAATTTAGACGAAGATACAGCGGCAGAGATTATCTCCATCTTGAAAGGATGCGCCCATGAAATGAATAAATGCGTGATTATTGTTACCCACTCGAACGACCTTGCAAAACAGGCAGACACTATTTTTCGGTTGAAGAAAGGAAAGTTGATTCAAGCATGATAGAGAGTAATAATTGAAACAGAAAAAATTGTAATTTCTAAAATCAAATTGTTGTAATCTCAAGTTGTGTGAGATGAAAAGTCTGTAAATTTCATAAAAATAGGATTTGACAAACTGCTGGTTTTCATGCTAGAATAGTTTGCACTAATTTTAAAGGAGAACAGTTTCATGAGCTTTTACATTACAAACGAACTTCCGCCTAAAAAGAAAATCAGCTCTGTACAATCAAATCCGATGAAACATTGTACAGAGTATAGCGTAATATAACACGTTAGGATTTCATCAGGAAATACGGCAGTACATGAGAGGGATTTTATATCTTTTTCATATATTGTTTCTTTTCCCGTACAAATTTGTGTGCAGCAGGCTATGGACAGTGTTTTGTCCGTAGCCTTTTGTTGTATATGGGCTGTTTCCTGCAAGCGGTTTGCGATGGAACGGATATAGCAGAAGGCATGATACCAAGAGTATCTGACTTCTGCTATTTTTTTGTGCGTAAGGCATAAGCCAAGCTGGAATGCTTGCATTCCAATTTGGCGCTGCCCGCGAACCGTGGGCAACTTGCATAAACATGTTTCCCACGGTTGTCCATTTTGGAAAATCAAACAGGAAAAAGAGAGGACAATGATTATGAGTTTATTAGAAGTTACGGGATTAACACATTCTTTTGGAGAAAATTATCTGTTTAAAAATGCGGATTTTACATTGAACAAAGGGGAGCATATCGGGATTGTCGGTCAGAACGGGGCGGGAAAAAGCACGTTCATAAAGATTTGCACAGAGCAGCTTATCCCCGACTCTGGCAGGATAGTATGGCAGCCGAACACAAAAATAGGGTATCTCGACCAGTACGCCCAAATTGAAAAAAGCGTGGCGATGAGGGAGTTTCTGCAATCCGCATTTTCTGGGCTGTATGAGATAGAAAACAGGATGAATGAGCTGTACTGCCAGTCTGTGGACGGGGATATGGCGAAACTAAACATGGCGGCAAGGTATCAGGAAGAATTAGAACGCAAGGAGTTTTATTTGATTGATACAAAGATAGAACAGGTGGCAACAGGCCTGGGTTTAACTGCAATCGGATTAGACAGACCGATTGAGCAGATGAGCGGCGGGCAGAGGGCAAAGGTCATACTGGCGAAACTGCTGCTTGAGAAGCCAGATATTTTGCTTTTGGACGAGCCGACAAACTTTTTGGACAAGGAACATGTTACATGGCTTGCCGAATATCTTTCCAGCCTGCCAAACGCTTTTCTGGTAGTATCGCATGACTATGACTTTTTAGAGAGAATATCCACAAGGATATGCGACATTGACAACGAGAAGATTACAAAATATTTTGGCACTTATTCAGAGTTCACGAGAAAAAAGGCACTGCTCCGTGAGGATTATATCAGACAGTATGCCGCACAGCAGAAAACCATCAAAAAGACAGAAGAATTTATCCGCAGGAATATTGCGGGGAGAAAGTCAAAAATGGCTCGTGGCAGGCAGAAACAGCTTGACCGAATGGATAAGATGGAAGCTCTGGAACAGAAAGAAACCAAGCCGCATTTTCGGTTTACGGCTCTCCCGCTGACTACGACAGAGCATCTAAAAGTAAAACATCTGGATGTTGGCTACCACTATCCTGTTTTGTCAGATATCAGCTTTTCCATAAAAGGGGGAGAGAAAATTGTTATGACGGGATTTAACGGCATCGGCAAATCCACCCTGCTAAAAACGCTTATCAGCCAAATACCCTCATTAAGCGGGAGTTTCCGTTTTTCGGAGCAGGTAAAGATTGGGTATTTTGAGCAGGAGCTGGCATGGGCGGATATAGAAAAAACGCCCATTCAGATTGTTTCCGATGCTTACCCGTCGCTTGCGATAAAAGACGTGAGAAAGCGTCTTGCAGGCTGCGGCATCTCAAGCAAACACGCCATGCAGGAAATCGGGACTTTGAGCGGAGGGGAACAGGCAAAGGTTAAAATGTGCCTGCTTATGATGAAGCCGTGCAATTTCCTTATCATGGACGAGCCGACAAACCATCTTGATGCGCTTGCGAAAGAATCGTTGAAAACCGCACTGGAGGAATTTGAGGGGACAGTGCTATTGGTGTCACATGAAGAAGCGTTTTACCGTGAGTGGACGCAGAAAGTGATAAATATAGAGAAGAAAATATAGGCCAAAAGGCAAGAAATGTGAGCCTTTCTACTGGCCAGAATGGCGGTTATATCAATAGGAATTGAAAATAAAAAAAGTTTTCCGTTAATGGTATCGATTTTCTATATCTGCGATTATTTCGGCATAACGCCAATGAAATTTTTTTAATACAAGCAATTCTGCACCCATTGACATTGCGAAGATAACAGAGCAGCTATAATTTAGGGGCTTCTCTACCGATGGAAGAAACAGAAATGCGGTTGTGTGAAATATGTACAATTTTTTTCTGGCTGACCGTTGGAATTTTTATATAAAATCCAAGAAAATTTTGAAAATAATGCAAAAAAAGACTTGCATTCCATGTGGTTATCGTTTATACTAGTTACTGTTGTGACATAGAGTGTTGATACGGAAGGTTGCCAAAAGCCCCAGAATACAAGGCTTGAGGGGTTTTCCGAGGAGCGATGTCCAGTTCATGAAACCGGGCGGCAAGTCACTGTACTGAATAATCCAGGGGAGGTCTGTCCTGAAAAGGACGGCCGGAGTATCTGACGTTGCCGGATACACCCGGATGAGTGTGCAGTCGCCACTTGTCGTGCTGAAATCAAAAGTACGAATAAGGAGGAGACTTTTTTTATGGCAAATCCAAAAATCAGAATCAGTCTTAAAGCGTATGATCACAAGCTGATCGACCAGTCGGCAGCACAGATCATCGAAACGGCAAAAAAGACAGGAGCGCAGATCAGCGGCCCTATCCCTCTGCCGACAAAGAAGGAAGTTGTTACAATCATCAGAGCGGTGCACAAGTACAAGGATTCCAGAGAGCAGTTTGAGATGCGCACGCACAAGAGACTGATTGACATTCTGAGCCCTACACCTAAGACAGCAGACGCGCTGAGCCGTCTGGATCTGCCCGCAGGCGTGGATATTACATTGAAAGTGATGAAATAAGGACGGTCTTTGAATAAAAGGGCAACGAACCGGAATTATTTTACAAAGAGAACATCCAAAACTGGTTTATATAAGAAATAGTAAACTTGCTACAACTCTTATATGACTAGAATGATTACCCGAGCAACTGAAGGTTTCAGGCCGAAGGCTGCGGAGGGCAATCCGCTGTAGAAAATTTAGGAGGTGCAACAATCATGAAGAAGGCTATTATAGCTAAGAAAATCGGCATGACACAGGTCTTCACGGAAAACGGCGCATTGGTGCCCGTAACAGTTCTGGAAGCAGGCCCCTGTGTTGTAATCCAGAAAAAGACAATGGAAAACGACGGCTACGAAGCGATTCAGGTTGGCTTTGGCGAAATCAAAGACAAACATGTAACAAAGCCCATGAAGGGTCACTTTGAAAAGGCTGGCGTTCCCGCAAGAAAATATGTGAAGGAACTCAGGCTGGAGGATACCAGCGCATACGAAGTCGGCGCGGAAATCAAGGCTGACGTATTCGCGGCAGGCGAAAGAGTAGACGCAAGCGGCGTTTCCAAAGGTAAAGGCTTCCAGAGCACAATCAAGAGATACAATGCACAGAGAGGCCCTATGGGCCACGGCTCCAAATCCCACAGGGTTGTTGGTTCCATGGGTTCTTCCGCAACACCCAGCTGCGTGAAAAAAGGCAAAAGAATGCCTGGCCACATGGGCAGTGTAAACGTAACTATCCAGAACCTTGAAATCGTCCGCGCTGACGCAGAAAAGAACCTGCTGCTCATCAAGGGTGCCGTTCCTGGGCCCAAGGGTTCCGTTCTGGTAATCAAAGACAGCGTAAAGGCCTGATAAACTTTACGGAAGGAGGAAACTAACATGGCAAATGTTGCAGTATTAAACATGAATGGCGACCAGGTTGGTACGATTGACCTGAACGACGCTATTTTCGGTATAGAAGCAAACGAACACGTAATGCATTTGGCTGTTGTGCAGTATCTGGCTAACCAGAGACAGGGTACGCAGAGCACAAAAACCAGAGCGGAGGTTCGCGGCGGCGGCAGAAAGCCTTACAGACAGAAAGGCACAGGCAGAGCAAGACAGGGCTCCATCCGTTCTCCTCAGTGGGTTGGCGGCGGCGTTCCCAAGCCGAGGGATTATTCCTTTAAGCTGAACAAGAAGGTAAAACGCCTGGCGCTCCAGTCCGCGCTTTCCACAAAGGCTGCAGAAGGCAAAATTATCGTGCTGGATGACCTGAGCCTGACAGAAGTAAAAACAAAGGAAATGGCAAAGGTGCTGGCGAATATCAAATGCGGCAAGGCTCTTATCGTGATGGATGGCTCCAACACAAACGTAATGCTTTCCGCGAGAAATATTCCTGAAGTAAAAACAGCTTCCGTAAGCACTATCAACGTATATGACCTGCTGAAGTACAACACGCTGGTTGTAACGAAGGACGCGGTAGCGAAGATCGAGGAGGTGTACGCATAATGGCTGACCTGAAATATTATGACGTAATCTTGAAACCCGTTATCACGGAAAACAGTATGTCCATTCTGGACGAAAAGAAATATACCTTCCTTGTACACCCCGATGCGACAAAAGCACAGGTAAAGGACGCGGTAGAAAAAATGTTCGAAGGCGCGAAGGTTGCAGCTGTCAACACAATGAACTATGACGGCAAGCCCAAGAGAAGAGGCTTTCACTTCGGCAGAACAAAAAAATATAAAAAAGCTATCGTAAAGCTGACAGCTGAAAGCAAGGATATCGAAATCTTCCAGGGAATGTAATTTTCCGGAAGAAACAAAAACGCAAAACACACGGCAGCGTGTAGACGAATAGAAATCCGAAAGGAGTGGACGAGAGATGGCAATTAAGAGATATAAACCCTATACACCATCCAGAAGACACATGACAGTGTCCGCATTTGACGAAATCACAAAATCCACGCCCGAGAAATCTCTGGTGGTTCACCTGAAGAAGAACTCCGGCAGAAACAATCAGGGCAAACTGACCGTTCGCCACCGCGGCGGCGGCTCCAAGATTAAATACAGAATCATTGACTTCAAACGCAACAAAGACGGCGTGCCTGCACTGGTAAAGGCAATCGAATACGATCCCAACAGAACGGCAAACATCGCGCTGATTGCTTATGCGGACGGCGAAAAGGCTTACATTCTGGCTCCTGCCGGCCTGAAGGTTGGCGACCATGTAATGAACGGCCCTGACGCGGAAGTAAAACTGGGCAACGCTCTTCCGATGAGCAGAATCCCCGTAGGCGCAAATATCCACAATATTGAAATGAAGCCCGGCAAAGGCGGCCAGCTGGTTCGTTCCGCAGGCAATGTGGCACAGCTGATGGCAAAAGAAGGCAAATATGCGACTGTAAAGCTGCCCTCCGGCGAAATGAGACTGCTGCCCATCGAATGCAGAGCAACAGTAGGTCAGGTAGGCAATCTGGACCATGAACTGGTACACAT
>OFFX01002800.1_pt1 | contig 10349 bp, 13 predicted proteins | sample 1521511 | NCBI WGS metagenome assembly OFFX01 (sample SAMEA3504125, study PRJEB24116) | mouse gut metagenome | biome: mouse gut; feature: mouse-associated habitat; material: faeces | place: Denmark | collected 2011
CTCATTTCGATTGCATATTGCGTTTGACGGGCCTTTAATCAGCGGTTCCCAAAAAGAGAGGTCTGCGTATCGGCTACATGCTTTTCGTCTAACAGTCTGTACCAGTAAATGATATGATTTCGAACCAGGTTCATGTTGACTCCATCTGGCCAGCTTGGATCTTGACAGCCACTGCAGGCGATATTATTCCATTGCTGGAATTCCCGGTCTATTTCGGCCTGAATCTGCTGGACTGTCATTTTTTCATGCGGGATGTACTTTGCCATAACAGATAAAGTCTTACGTCACAGCTCTTCAAAATGCTCACATTCGTGAATACCCAGTCCGGTGATATCCTTACCGTAGAGATCACAGTCGCCGCAGCAGCAATAGAAATGCTTCAATATCGGGTTCTCCGGATCCATATAGAGCAAATCGTTCGGCTCCGGAAAACTGTACTTGTCCCCACAATATTGGCAGTTACAGCAAATTGGACCCTCGTAGTTAGGGTCGGATGGATCCTCTGGACGATTATTCCCAGCCTGGTACATTGCGATCCTTCCCATGAGCAGCGCCTTTCCTTCCGGCGTCAGTTTGGTCAGTTTGGAAAGGAACGAATAGAAATTAGCTACCGGCCGACAAGCACCGCGCATCTCCAGTGGTATCAGCACGCCAGCATTCAAACCGGGGTAATAGCAGCTGTCGTTGTCCAAAATCCCAACGTAACCTCCGCCAGAAGCGTCCTCGTCGTGGGCCTGTTTCGTTTTTCGATCTACCAGAACCCATACACCTTCCCCATTGCCTGCAAGATAGTCCTGCTCAGTCAACGGGAGGTTGACCTTAATGTATTCTGTCATATGTCCTTTGTCCATGTCACTTCTCCTTACTTAATTTTTCTTCAGTTGCTGAAATCAATTTTTTACGCGAACATCTCCTGCTTTTCCTTAATCATTTGCTCCACATCGGCTTCTTTCCCGCACACATCACACAGACCTTTTTGTGCGATTTCTTCAAATTCCGGCCTATTTTGAACCTCCTAAGATCAGCATTGTTTTAAGGTCAGAGTATGGCAGGTGTTCAATAATCGTCAGGATATCTTTTCCTCCTTTCCCCAAAATGAAAAAAGGACGCCATTCAGCGTCCCAAACTCTGCCCCGCAGGGCCATATATAATAAAAAAGCGCCCAAAGGTGTGAAAAACCTCTGGACGCTTTGTAACACGGCTACTTTGACTACTTTTGCAATCAACTGATACTGTATGAATCAATTATATCCGATTGAGCAGAGAATTACAATCTTTTTTTGAAAGCATTGCGGCAACTCACTTGTACCAATACTGTTTCGTTTTTTCCTCTGCTTCCTCCAAGGACAGGTCAAACTGTTCTGCTACCGTTTGGATGACTAAATCCAATGTCTGGGAAAGTCTCTTCAGTGTGACCACAAGCGCTTTGATGCCAGTTTCCCGCATCTCCTCACGGCCTTCCTTGCGGCCCTCCTCACGGCCTTCCTCGCGCCCCTGTCTCAGCAAATCCCTGGTTTTCATTGCCCATGTCATATAAGATACCTCCTTTGTCCGGTCGCTGCGCACGGTATGTACGGTAAAATTCGACAGAATACAACACAAGCCAATTTTTCACATAAATACAAAATTGCACTCACATCATACTATTCCTGATTTTGAAGTGCTTTTTTGCGAATTTCATCCACTAAATGATGTAATGTTGTACCAGGGCACATCCGAGATGGTCTTGTCTCTCCACCAGCCATATACGTTTCAAGACGTTTTTCAGCAATCTGTATTGCCCTAGATTCGTCTCCAAACCGATTCAGCATCGCATATATCTGTTGGCTTGATTTTTCGTACTCCTGACCAGTCTTTTTCTCATATAGGTTGGCAAATCCCTTCCAGCAAGCAACGGAATCTTGCACTGAAGGCATCTTTCCAAAATAAGCATCAAACCAGATTTCAATGCAGGGATTTGACCAACCAATCTTGATATCTCTGCTCTGGGCTTCTCTAATAATATCATCAAAATTCACTACTTTGTCCCTGTCAAAGACGATCCAACACTGACGATATTGAGGATCAATAGTGGCTTGCTCGCAAGCTTTTATCAGCTCCTTTGTTTTGGCCGATGAGACCTTAATCACAATTCTGCCTTGCAGCTCCGCCGGAAGAGCATCTCGCAAGCCATATAAATAATTTCGCTCAGTTTCTTTGGTGTCTGTTACAACAAAATAGTAGCCTAAATCCGGGACTTTTTGTGGGAAACTATCTCGCCGTTTTCGCACTCCGTTTCGTTCTCTTGACATTTCTAATCCCTCCTAAGCACATCCATGTATTGCAGGTCGGGAATAGCTCCATATTTGCCAAGGAGGTAATTCTTTTCGTAATTCTCATCTTTTCGGATTTTTAGGCCATCCTCATCAGTAAAGTCAGCCAGTGAATAGAGACTGGACGCTCCGTCTCTATCCTTCTCTGTAAACCATATCTCGTCCCGGCGCAGCAAATTATTGGAGAGTTGCCAAGCGTCATGCGTGGTAAAAATGATCTGTGCGTGTTTAGGGTTAACTTCTGGATTGAGGAAGGCCAGCAGAAAGTTCCGAACCAGAAGAGGATGCAGACGCGCATTCAGTTCATCGATCAGCAGGATACCGCCCTCCGCCAATGTGTCCTGAAAAAACGGATATAACGCAAACATCTTCAATGTTCCAGCGGATTCTTGAGGGAATGGCAAGGAAATAATACGACCATCCCTAGTACGGTGCAAAGCATCAATCCGTACAAGCTCGCCTTGGCTGTCCTCTCGCAATAATTCAACACGGAAATCCACAATAGAGGAATCGAACGAAGCCAGATAGGAAGCTACTTCTCTCTGAACTTGCCTGCTTCGAGAAAACCCACGGGGAATCCTGGATGATAAGAATTCGTTTTCCTGGGGATCTCCGAAATCGGCAAAATTCAAAAAATAGAACCAATCCCGAACCGCCTTCAAAATGTCTATCTTGAGCTTCGCTCCCAAAGAAACAACCAAAACTTCTTGTTCCAAAGAAAGTCTGATATTTTCCTCCTGCCTTGAAGAAATTCCATCTAACACCAGTTCTTTCGGATTCCGATAGAAGATTTTCCGAAAACTCCTTGCAGATTTCGCTTTGGTATTCAGCCATTCCTCCACAATGCCATAGCTATCTAACGTAAAACCGTAATTATAGGTTTTTTCTCCATGATCCTCATCACCGGTGAAGTATACCTCAAAAGAAGACTCAGCTCTCTTGCTGTCGGAATCAAAGATGAACGGAGTCCTTCGCAGTCGTTCGATCCGCTCCTTTTCATGGTCGCCGCCATACATAAAGGAGTCAATGACATATGTTGCCATAAAACGCAACGCCTCAATTACATTCGATTTTCCACTAGCATTGGCACCAAAGATAGCGGCAGCGGGAAGAAGTTTTTCATTACCGGATGAAACAATGTGATTGCTGTACTCTGAGATTTTTGTGGCCGATAGGTCCAGAATTGTATCATCCCGGAAGGATTTGAAATTCTCAAATCGAAACTGTATTAGCATATCCATCACCCTCCTCATTTCCATTATACCCATAAACACAGAAAAATCAACGTGTATTTGAGAAAAAGTCTCAAATACACGTTGATTCCTTACTTGACAGCCCATATGAATCGCTCTATTTTACTATATCCGTATGTACAACCTGCTTGGTTCTTTGTACCAGCTCACTTGACAGCCAAATACCATGCCCGGAAACATCGTCAGACAGTGGAAGTTGGGACAGGGGCGTAATCGTGGTCGGCTTTTTTTGCCCTCCTTTGTTTCTTTTATTATATGCTTTTTTCTTTGATTTTGCAAGGATACCTTTTCAGCGCGGCAGCAATGCACAATTTGTCCAGGTAATACCCACTTGGACTGCTCCACCTTCTGGCCGAGTCATACCCAAATGAGGAGGTGCCCATTCAGTTCTCGAATCCGCACATGGATCGCCTCCAACTGGCATACCTTATGCTTTTCTTTCCATTGCCGAAGAAGCGTTTCTAATTCTGCATCATTTTGAGGCACACAGAAGTCATAAGCAAAGTTGTAGATTTTTTCGCCATTGTATTGTGCCAAAACAAGATCACCATTTATTGAGCCAACATATACCTGACCATAGTGGCCGTTCATCGCCTCAATCAAATCCCTGTTCATGTCGTTCAGTGAGTGATCTTCTTCGCTTGGGCCTCCATAGCGCCGCCAATATCGTTCCTGAGCGGCAAGCACTTCTCTAATACGTTCCACAACAGTTCCTCCTTATTTTGATATGAAATTGTCTCTAAATTTACGATTTCCGGACACCTTTGGATAAGCAGATTTTGCTCCCCTTTGCCAGACTGCTAACAGGGGCCGCCCGCCGCACCTTGAAAGGCGCCCGCCGGCAATACCCACTCGGACTGCTCTACATCATCCAGTGAGAACACTCCGCGGGTTAATTGAAAGAGAGCTTTGGGATCGTCATGGCATACACAGCTCTCCGCATCTCCAATGTACTCCGCCAGAGTTACCTTATTATCCAGCGTGAATCCCAGGATCCGTTCGTCCTCCTCTACAGAGCTGACCCAGTCTGGGAACAGCTCCCGAATACCTGCCCAGTGCCTGGGCAGGCTGAAGATACACATAGCACAGGAACAGCGGTTCCATCCGGCAGCGTAGCAGGGATGGGGCGCAATGCGCCACCGCTTGATGATCTCCCAGACCCGGGCCTCGTCCCAGTCGATAACGCTGCGCCATTGGTGAACCAACCTGTGGGCCCTGGCGGTCGCATTTGTGCGGTGGATCTCCATCTCGTTGTATTTGGAGCGTCCAGCGCTCTCCTGCCGGCGTTCTCCCGAGATAATAAGCAGCTTTGTGTCCGTTACAGTATCCTCAATGTGGGAATACAGCTTATCCTCCACCTGTGCTTTGAGCGCACCGGAGCACCACCTTCCCTGATGGCATCCGGATTTTGCCGGAAACTTCATACGCTCACCGTCCGCCCGGAGACCGTCCATACTGCGGATCAGGGCGTCTGCCACCTCGCGCTTGAGGTTGGGACTGCAGTAACGACCACTGGAGATACCGCCTTTTGCGGGAAACCTTCTGCAATCGCCTATCTGCTTTAGCTCGTCCAGTTCCACGTTGCGGATTACGGAGTCGGCAACCATAATCTTTAGCACGGAACTGCACCAGCGCGTAGCCAGATTGCCGCTTTTGGCGGGGAATTTCATGCGGTGTCCCATCTGTTCCAGCTCCGCCAGCTCCACACTGCTCAATATCGCCTCACGCAGTTGTGCGGAGCGGACCTGCTTCTCGGACAGCTTGCATTCCCGGATGATGCCACTATCCGGCTCAATATACTGAACTGGCCAACTTGCGCCGAGTCGGTACACCTCGCCCCAAAAACCGTTGACACGCCAGGATGTGCGAAGGACAATGCCCAGATACTCAGAAACAGCCTGGACATAGGCCTGTGTGACAGGCCAGTCCATCTTCCGGTTTGGATGCCCTCCGTCAATATCATGGTGCCATAACTCGATCCGTTCCCGGGGGACGCCACGCTCCAAAAGGTCCAGGACACATGCCAGGCTGTCTTTCCCACCGGAGAAAAGAACAATGATTTTTTCATACTCCTCCAGGGGGAGCAGCTGCGGAAGATAGATACGGTCCATGTGCGGTGTTTCCCTGCGGCCTGGTACCGCTGGCAGCAAAGGCTGTCCGCTTCCATACTTATACCCACCGGCCATAGCAGATACCCCGCTCAGGAAACGCCGCTTTGCCATGACCATGCGCAAGTATAATGGCGCGGATTTTCCTGCTTTCTATTGCTGATTTCATTACCAACACTGCTCCCTTCAAAATTATTTTTGCCCTCAGCCAGGGCGGGAATATATAAAAAAGCGCACGGGCATCGCTGCTCGTGCGCTTTGTGACCAAACTGGCAAAGATGTTCTATTGTTCTGGGTAAGAAAAAGGCATCCAAAGGCCTACTGGCTTCTGGATGCTGTGAAACACGGATACTAAAACCGCTGATAGCAGGTTACGGATACTGTACAAAGCTATTATATCTCTTTTCTCCTATCCTGACAAGCGTTTTTTCTGGGGAACAGCATTGACGGATAACCGTTGTAATGTTATAATGCAGGCATAAAGTATCAGAGCCGCCTACGAAAGCGCGCATAGTTACCTGTGTATCAAAGTGCCATTTGCAGTCGTGCAGATGGCACTTTTTTGTTTTTCTGGCTCTGCAGCCTAACAAATCGATTCGCCCTGACAGGCACAACGCACACAGATACCCGTCTGTGTGCGTTTTTATATATATTTCTTCACGCTGGCGCAAGCGAAAAAATGATTGGAGGTATCGTTTATGCAACAAATAGTTCTCCTAGCCCCATGGAACTCCTATGCCGATGCCGCAGACCACTACTGCTATGTCCGCTGTCTGGACTTTGGCAATCTCTACGAGGTGGTCCGCGTTACCCACGACAAGCATGGCCAGCAGGCGGAGTTCGTACATCAGATCATCTTCATGGCCGAGTATGATGAACCGGCGCTGACCGATATTCTGCTGGGGTTCGGCTATGAGAGTCTGGACGCCTTCGTATGTGAGGCGAACAATGCCGACACGGACCCTGCCGGGTTTACGATCCAGCAGAACGGTAGTATTGACAGAGCAGCAAGTCCTTCCTGGTGGATTGACTACACGCTGCTTGCCAGTCTGATGGCTGAGCATTTTGATGGCCGGATGATGACAATTCAGGCCGCAGATGACTTGGCAAGGTCCATAGTGGAGGGGAACCCACTCGCGCCCAGCCCCTTCTGCATCCGGCGCACGTTTGGCAGCCAACTGGTCACTATTCCCCTGACGGAGAAGGAAGTCAATATGGTCTGCACCACGAAAGACAACCAGGTCCAAATGGCATACCTGAAGGACGAGATCAGCGAATTGGACAAGGACGACCCCTGCTTTGACGGCTATGGCCAGTTGGCCATGCTCAACGATGCAGTACTGTTGGCTGATGTCCAAAAGCGGTGGCATCACTACAACGGAAATGGCGGCGACCATACGGAAAATCTGCGGGAGGCGATCAAGGTAACTATCCATGCTCATTTCCACCAATAATTTAATCAGGAGGGACTTTTCATGTTCACTTTCCCAACACCAGGCCCAGCAGGAACTTCCTGCCAGGCTCATTTTTACACATGGGCGCAGCTGAGTGAGTTATGCTCCACACGGTTGACCGGCTTTTTGGGCCGCCCTACCCCAGTCCAAGCCATTGGAGAACCCAACCTCGACAGCCGGGGCCTGAAGTTTTTGGAGTCATCCATATCCCATAAAGACTTGGAGACCATTTTTACGGCCCTTCAAGCTGACGACTATGATCGTGATACAAGCGGCTGACGGACGAATCAGTAAATTTGAATAGAGACGAGGAGGTCTGAAAATGGAATACTGCATTACTATGGAACGCACCCAGCGTGTGGCAGTCACTTTTACTGCCGATAATGACGATCAGGCCATAGAGAAGGCGGCTGAACTCAATCGCACGGCTGCACCCACAGATTTTGAGGCCGGGGATGAAGAACATGACTATGCCCTCTGCGATAGTGCTGGCCACCTGCTCGTTGACTGGAACTAAAGGCAGGTGACATCATGTTTAAGATTAACACGATCCCGGGACAGGCCGCACGGGAGAAAGGCTATGCTCATTACCCGGAGGATTTTCCCCACCTCACTCACGATGCCGACTTTGCAGCGTGGAGATCCGGTGACGATTGGGAAATCGAAACTATACTGGTTGGGCAAGCGCTTGTGGATCGGTGGAACAGCTTTTGCAAGTGCTGCGAAAATGGCATCCGAGTGTGGGAGGTCAAATACCAGCATCAGGACGGCAGTGTGGACTTCCTTTGGTACGGTAACTTTGTTGACGAGGCAGAAGCAAAACGCCGGAATCAGGCTATGGAGGCAGCCGGGCTTAAAGTCTTGGGTATGCGGCCGGTCAACAGACTGCCTACGAACAAAATGTATCTGGAACTAATCAAAGAAGCGAATGAGGAGGCTGGAAATGAACGAACTCAAAAATAAACAGGCGTCGGACAGTGCAAGCGCAGATACGGAGTTAACTGCGCCTTCCGGTATTGCAGAGCCCATACTCCAGTACATGGGTCTGGAAATCAATAGAAACAGTCTGTACCGCAAGGACGAACTGGTAGCCATTCTGGACAAGTATGGCGCCCTTGATTCGACCTTGGACAAGGTGCGCGATACCTATACCGAGCGGTTTGGCAATCAGCTGATCTGGAAATACCCCTTCTCCGATAATATGCAGGGTGGCGGCACGGTCGTCCCTGTCCAAGAAGGGTTTTTGTTCCTCCCCTATAACTGCGTATATGAGCGCGAAGGCTCCCGGTATCAGCTGCGCGGTGCGGAGCTTTTGAGCGCTGAAAATATCCGCACACTCCAAAACGAGTGCCGAATGTATGTGGAGGGGCTACTGTCCGTCTTGGGGGATATGGAACGTGCGATCCCGGCCTACCCTGTCAGACAGTATGTTGATGCGCAGGGCAACCTCTACTTTGTCCGAGGCGGACTGGGCGGAGTCTTCAAGGGCTTCCGCCGTTATGCCGATCCGAACCCCGGGCAGCGCCGTGAGTCTGGCATCCGCTCCCTGCGCTATGTAACGGATTTCTGCCAGGCCCATTCCTTGCGCAAAAGACAGACGGCGGCGGGAAGAAAGGAAAAATTGCCCTGTACTGTCGGGTTCTGCAGGTGAGCCGTCAGGTTTTTTACCGGCATCTCTCCCGGCGGGAGCGGCCCTGGAAGTACCAGGACCTGGCGGAGGCCATGCGGGCAATCTGTGACGAGGACGTCTGTAACGACACCTATGGGCGTGTGCGGATGCGCCAAGCGCTGCTGCTGAAGCAGCCAGAGGGCGTGGCCATCCCCAGTGAGCGGACGGTCTACCAGGTGATGAAAGAAATCGGCCTGGTCCATCGCCCAAGGCGCAAGCCCAACGGCATCACCAAGGCGAACCGAGAGGCCAGGAAGTCGGATGACCTGCTGAAACGGAACTTTTCAGCGGACAAACCTCTGGAAAAGTGCGTCACCGACATCACCGAGCTGAAGGCGAAGGATGGAAAGCTGTATGTCTCGGCCATCTTCGACTGCTTCGATCTCACCGTCCTGAGTCTGGCCATGGATGTCAACATGAAAGCGGAACTGTGCGTGCGCACACTGGACAGCGCGGCCGCTGCCTATCCGGAGCTGAGGGGCGCCATCATCCACTCCGACCGAGGCTCCCAGTACACCAGCGGGGCCTATCGGGCCGCGGTGGAAAAGCATGGCATCCGCCAGAGCATGAACAGCGACGGCGGCCGCTGTCACGACAACGCCCGCTGTGAGAGCATGTGGGCCAGGATGAAAACTGAGTTGTTCTACGACCGCATCGAACCGGAGTCCATGACCGTTGAGCAATTGAAGACCCTGATCTGGAGGTACTTCATCAGCTACTGGAACCGCCGCCGGATCTGCTCCGCCAACGACGGCCTCCCGCCTATGGTGAAACGGCAGAGATACTATGCCGCCCTGGATGCTGCCGCATAAGTTCCGCATATCTTTGAGTTGAATGTGTCAACTGATATTGACAAGATCAATGACGGGAATGGAGACAATTCACAGGAAAATACGCTCAAACAGCAGGAAGACCACCGTCAGAATGCTGCCCAGCAGCAGGAGGCCGCAGCCGAAAATCATCTGCTTGATGTCTTGCAGCAGGGCCAGGAGGCCGTCATTCATTTGCTCCATTCCATTCCCAGATAATCCAATATATAATCTATACCCACATCACCTTCCACAAACATTCCCCCGCGTTCGTCGTGCTCAAATTTGGCGCAATCACTGATAACCGGGGGAATCCGGTCCGGCTCCCGCTCAAGGACGACACTGTAATCATCGTTAATCCAGAAGCCCGGTCTTTCGTAATCGGAAAAACGATAACAAAGATATCCGTTCAGCTTAGAATCCAAAGGCCAAATACAGTAAGCCTCCACGATCTGCGATGGATCGTCCATATCGTCCACAAGATCGAAGAAAAGGGTGTGATCTTCCAGCCTTTCAATATCACAGGGGTTAAGGCTGTTTGCGCGCAGAAGCACCCGGTCGGTGTCCTTGCAGTCCTCCCATTTACAGGGCGTCCACTTGCCTTCCTTTTTTACAAAGAACTGCTTGGTTTCCTCGAAATCATGCACGAAATCGGGATAATCTTCTCCATAAAAATCCTCTTTCGCGGTAAGAACGTAGTCATAAACTTCCTCAATTTCAGCCTTTGTGCCGTCAAAAGCCAGA
>OFFX01002802.1_pt1 | contig 10340 bp, 10 predicted proteins | sample 1521511 | NCBI WGS metagenome assembly OFFX01 (sample SAMEA3504125, study PRJEB24116) | mouse gut metagenome | biome: mouse gut; feature: mouse-associated habitat; material: faeces | place: Denmark | collected 2011
CTTTGGCCGTTCTTCTTTTTGCTTCTTTTTCTTCTTTCGCAAGAAGAAAAAGAAGACATACACTCCCGGCAGAGCATCACCAGCAGGGTACCCTGGGCGGTGATGCGGGCGGTGTCCCGTATATGGTTGCTGACCCCCAGGGGGTAAGCGCCGGAAAGGGGGTAGTCCTCCAGGGGGTACTCCACCCCCGTTTCGGTGACCCGGCACTCCCCGCTCATGGCAAAGAGGGAGAGGTAGGCCCCCTCCCCCAGGTAGGCGCCACGGCGCAGCTCCAGCGTCTCGTCCTGAATCACCTGCGCCCAGCAGTCCCGCTCCCGCAGCTCCCCCCTGGCCCCCCGCTCACAGAGGTAGCGCAGGGTTTGGAGGTTGGCCACGGTGTGGTCCAGCCGCCCCCCGGTGCCCCCCAGGATGATAAACCGGGTAAACCCCCTGGCAAGCCCCGCGTCCACCCCCAGGATGCAGTCAGTTTCGTCCTTGTGGGCGGGATGGACCTCCAGGTTCGCCTCCGGCTCCGGCATGGGGGCGGAGTCAAAATCGCCAATAGCCAGGTCGGGGGAAAAGCCCAGACGCCGGGCGGTAAAAAAGCCCCCGTCCGCCCCGATGACCAGGTCCCCCGGCTGCCGGGTAAGGCCCAGCAAATCGGCCTCCTCCACCGGCCTGCCGCAGAAGAGGATGCACCGGCCGCTTTTCACTTCAGCTCCCATTCCTTCACCCCCCGCAGCTCTTCGTAGATGGCCCGGTAGCTTTGGTGGCGGCTTTCCGGGATTTTTCCCTCCTCCACCGCCGCCAGCACGGCGCAGCCCTTCTCCACCCGGTGGCTGCACCCGGTGAAGCGGCATTTTTCCCGGTAGGGGCCGAACTCCGGGAAGCAGTCCTCCAGGGCCGCCGCCGGCATTTTTTCAAACTGCAGGAACTCCACCGCCGAAAAACCGGGGGTATCCGCAATATACCCCCCGTCCCCGGTGGGGAAAAGCTCCACATGGCGGGTGGTGTGCCGTCCCCGGCCCAGCTTGCGGCTGATTTCCCCGGTGGCCAGCTGCAGCTCCGGATAGAGGGCGTTAAGGAGGGTGGATTTCCCCGCGCCGGAGTTGCCGCAGAAGGCGGAGAGCCCCCCCTGGAAGAGGGCCCGCACCTGGGGGATGCCCTCCCCGGTGAGGCTGTTCACCTGGCAGACGGGGTAGCCTGCCCCCCGGTAGATAGCCGCTAGATTGGCGGTGTCCGCCAGGTCCGGCTTGGTGAAGACCAAGGCCGCCGGGATGCCCCGCCGGGCGGCGATGGCGGTGAGCTTATCCACCACCAGGAGGTTGGGGGCTGGGTCGGCGGCGGAGACCACCAGCACCAGGCGGTCCAGGTTGGCAACCGGCGGCCGGATGAGGAAGTTTTTCCGGGGCGCCAGACCGGTGATGAAGCCCGCCCCTTCCTCGGTGGGCTGGACCTCCACCTGGTCCCCCACCAGCAGCTGGGTGGCCTCCTTCCGGAAGCGCCCCCGGCCCCGGCAGCGCAGCTCCCCGGCGCTGGTGCGCACCTGATAAAAGCCCCCCTGGGAGCGCAAAATCAGCCCCGTAAGGGCGCAGGGTTCTTTCTGTTCCAAAAAATCCCTCCTGTTGCACTTCTTTTTCTTTTCACGAGAAAAGAAAAAGAAGCAAAAAGAAAAGCGGCAAAAGCTATCAAGAGATGGGTGCAAAACAGAAGACCCCAGGCACTCGCTAAAGCTTCTTTTACAGGGTCAGGGTAATGCCCAGGAACAGAGCCCTGCTGCCTAAGACTCCAGGCAGCCGCTTTCGCCTTCCGGAGGGTTAAGCCTCCAAAGGGGGCGGGTAGGGCACGACACCGGCGGCACGCCGGTTTGTAGCCTGAAATTTGAAGACCAGCAGCTGGTCCCCAAATTTGAGCCTGCAAAAAAGTAAAATCCTTTCCCCCCAATCTACATAAGGAGCTGTTCCATTTGCTGAAGTACATCGCAAAACGGCTGTTGCAGTCGGTCCTCACCCTGTTCATCATCATCACCATCATCTTTTGCCTCCTGCGCCTGATGCCGGAAGAGGGCTACCTGGGGGCCAATTACGACAAGATGAGCGATATCCAGCGGGAAACCATCCTCACCGAAATGGGCCTGCGGGACCCGTTGCCGGTGCAGCTCATGAAGTTTTACCAGGGCCTCCTCCAAGGGGACTTCGGTACCTCCTGGATTTATCGGCCCAATGTGGCTATTACCGAGATCCTGGCGGACAAGGCCCCCATCTCCATCCGTATGGGCCTGATGGCTATGGGCATCTCCCTGGTGGTGGGCATCCCCCTGGGGGTGCTGATGACCCGCTTCAAGGGCAATTTTCCGGATAAGCTGGGGATGGGCTTCGTCGTCCTGGTGATGGCCATTCCCCAGGCGGTGTACCACCTCTTTATCCAAACCTACCTCACCGATTTTTTCAGCCTCCCCATGCTCTTTAAAGAACCCAATATGATGAGCTGGATTTTGCCCACCGTCTCCCTTTCCCTCTATAACACCGCCACCTTCGCCCTGTGGATGCGGCGGTACATGGTGGACGAGTTGAACAAGGACTATGTCCGGCTGGCAAGGGCCAAAGGGGTGAAGAACGCGGTCATTATGGGGGCCCACGTCTTCCCCAACGCCTTCGTCCCCCTGATCCAGACCATCCCCACCCTCATCCTCCAAACGGCCATGGGCTCCATCTATGTGGAATCCCTCTACTCGGTCCCCGGCATGGGGGGCCTCCTGGTGGACGTCATCCAGCGGCAGGATAACGCCATGGTCCAGGCCCTGGTGCTCATCTACGCCGCCCTGGGCATTCTGGGCCTCCTTTTGGGGGATATCCTCATGGGCCTCTGCGACCCCCGCATCACCTTTGCCGAGAAAGGAGGCTCCCGCTGATGAAAAAGTTTCTGGACGGCCCTGTGGAGGGCCTTGCCAAAAGCATCAATGAAACCATCGCCGATGACGCCTTCACCTTTGCCGAATACGACGAGGCCGCCGGGGAAAAGGTTGCCTGGACCGATTACTCCTACTGGGGCTCCACCTTCCGGATGTTCTTTAAAAACAAGATGGCGGTGGCCCTGCTGATTCTGCTGGCAGCCATCCTCCTTTTCACCTTTATCCAGCCCCATCTGCCGGGGCAGCGCCCCGCCACCCTCATCAACAACGACCCGGCCACCGGCCTCCAGCTGATGAACATCCCCCCCAACGACGAGTTTTTATTCGGCACCAACTCCATCGGCCAGGACCTTTGGAGCATGGTCTGGAGCGGCACCCGCACCTCCCTCCTCATCGGCCTGGCGGTGGCCTGCTCCGAGATTCTCCTGGGTATCACCATGGGGGTGCTGTGGGGGTATGTGCGGCAGCTGGACCACCTCCTTACCACCATCTATAACATTGCGGATAACATCCCCCAAACCATCATGCTCATCCTCATCTCCTACATCCTGCGTCCCAGTATGTCCACCATCATCCTGGCCATGTGCCTCACCAGCTGGCTGAAGATGGCGCGGTTTATCCGCAACCAGATTGTCATCATCCGGGACCGGGACTACAACCTGGCCTCCCGGTGCCTGGGCACCCCCACCTGGCGGATTATTGCGCGGAACCTGCTGCCCTACCTGGTAAGCGTGATGATGCTGCGCATCGCCACCACCATCCCGGAGGCCATTGGCAACGAGGTGTTCCTCACCTACATCGGCCTGGGGCTGCCGGTGGCAATCCCCTCCCTGGGGAACCTTATCAACAGCGGCCGGGGCCTTCTGATGTACGAATCCCTGCGGTACCAGCTTATCTTCCCGGCGGTGGTCCTTTCCATCGTCACCGTTTCCTTTTACATCATCGGCAACGCCTTTGCCGACGCCGCCGACCCCAAAAACCATGTGTAAAGGAGGACCTGCGCCATGACAGTCGAAAACAGCAGCACGGCCCCGGTTATCCTTTCGGTGCGGGACCTGGATGTGAAATTCAACCTCCGGGGACGTGTCCTCAGCGCCATCCGGGGCATCTCCCTGGACCTTTACCAGGGGGAAAGCCTTGCCATCGTGGGGGAATCCGGCTCCGGCAAAAGCGTCTTTACCAAAACCTTTATGGGCCTTTTGGACCAGAACGGGGTTATCTCCGGGGGAAGCATCCTCTATAACGGCCAGGACCTGGCCGCCTTTAGGACAGAGAAGCAGTGGCGGTCCATCCGGGGGCGGGAAATCGCCATGGTGCTCCAGGACCCCATGACCAGCCTCAACCCCCTCAAGACGGTGGGCAGCCAAATTGGGGAGGCCATCGCCATCCACCAGGGGCTGCGGGGGGCGGCCCTCCGGGCCAAGGTGCTGGAGTGCCTTAGCGATGTGGGCATCCCGGACCCGGAGCACCGGTACAAGCAGTACCCCCACGAGTTTTCCGGCGGGATGCGCCAGCGGGTGGTTATCGCCATCGCGGTGGCCTGCCGCCCCAAAATCCTCATCTGCGACGAGCCCACCACCGCCCTGGACGTCACCATCCAGGCCCAGATACTGGACCTTTTGAAGAAGCTGAAAAAGAAGTACGACCTTACCACCATCTACATCACCCACGACCTGGGGGTGGTGGCCAACGTGGCGGACCGCATCGCGGTGATGTACGCTGGGGACATTGTGGAGATTGGCAGCTGCGAGGAGGTCTTCTACACCCCCAAGCACCCCTACACCTGGGCGCTCCTTTCCAGCCTGCCTCAGCTGGGGGTGAAGGGACAGGAGCTGTACTCCATCCAGGGGGCGCCTCCCAACCTCTTCACCGAGGTGGCGGGGGACGCCTTCGCCCCCCGGAACCCCCACGCCCTGAAGGTGGACTTCACCCACCGCCCCCCCTACTTTGAGGTAAGCCCCACCCACAAGGCCCGCACCTGGCTTTTGGACCCCAGGGCCCCCCAGGTGGAGCCGCCGGAGCATATTCGGGAGCTGCAAAGGGAGGGGGTGCGCCGCTATGGGAAATGAGAACCGGGAGGTCCTGCTTTCGGTACGGGATATGACGGTGGACTTTGGCAGCCACCGCAATCCCTTCCGGGCGGTGGACCATGTGAGCTTTGACATCTACAAAGGGGAGACCTTTGGCCTGGTGGGGGAATCCGGCAGCGGAAAAACCACCATCGGCCGGGCCATCATCCGCATCAACCCCATCTCCGGGGGGGAGGTCCTTTACCGGGGGGAAAGAATCAGCGGAAAAATCAGCCGGGAGCAGGACCGGGAGGTGACCCGGAAAATCCAGATGATTTTCCAGGACCCCATGGCCAGCCTCAACGAGCGGGCCAAGGTGGATTACATCGTCTCCGAGGGGCTCTATAACGTCCAGAAGGACCTCACCGAGGCAGAGCGCCGGGAGAAGGTGGAGCGGGCCCTCGCCGCCGTGGGGCTGCTGCCGGAGTTTGCCAGCCGCTTCCCCCACGAGTTTTCCGGGGGCCAGCGGCAGCGCATCGGCATCGCGCGGGCCCTCATCATGGGGCCGGAGTTCATCATCGCCGATGAGCCTATCTCCGCCCTGGACGTCTCCATCCGGGCCCAGGTTTTAAACCTCCTGGCCCGGCTCCAAAAGGAGCGGGACCTCACCTATCTCTTTGTAGCCCACGACCTTTCGGTGATGCGCTTTATCACCGACCGCATCGCCGTCATTCACAAGGGGGTCATTGTGGAGCTTTCCGAGACGGAAAAGCTCTTCGCCCATCCCCTGCACCCCTACACCAGGGCGCTTTTGTCCGCCATCCCCCTGCCGGACCCCATCCGGGAACGGGAGAAAAAACTGGAGGTCTACGACCCCGCCTGCCACGACTACGCCGTGGAGAAGCCGGAGTGGGTGGAGATCGAGCCGGAGCATTTCGTCCGGGGGAACCGGGCGGAGCTGGAGGGCTACCGGAAGGCGCTGGAGGAATGAAGCTGCCCCAAAGAAAGCCCACACGTTTAAAATGCTGCGAGTACTCCGCAAGCGGGGTGTACTTTATTACAATTTGTACCCAAGATAGGCGCTGTATCCTTTCGGAAATCGTAGGGGAGGGGCTTGCCCCTCCCCTACAATATCGATGGTAATCGACGTTTTCAAATCTCAAACAACACGATTGTCCAAATTTGGAGAGAAACGATTCCAGCGCTCTTTTTATGACCATATCGTCCGTGGAGAAAAGGACTACTGGGAAATCTGGGGCTATATCGACGCAAATCCTGCAAAATGGAAAGAGGATTGCGTTTATTCAGGAAGGAGCTGAAAAAGTGGATCTGGAGCGTTATTGGCAGGCGGTCCTCCGGCAGGACCGGGAGACGCTGCGGAGCTTTTTTCACCCGGACGCCTGGGTGAACTGGCACAACACCGGCGAGCGCTTCACCGTGGAGGAATTTATCCGGGCCAACTGCGAATACCCTGGGGAATGGGAGGGGGAGCTGGAGCGGGTGGAAAAAACCGGCTCCCTCATCATCACGGCAGCCCGTGTCTTCAGCCGGGAGCAGGGTCTTTCCTTCCATGTCACCTCCTTCCTCCGGGAGCGGGAGGGGAAAATCGCCGCCCTGGATGAATACTGGGGGGACGACGGCCCGCCGCCCAAGTGGCGGCAGGAGAAAAAGCTGGGGAGGCCCATCCCCAGGGAGGGGGCGCCGGGATGAGACTGGGGCTTTCCATCGCCTGCTACGGGGCGGCCTATTTCATTGTCACGGTGATGGGGATCATACACACCTGTCTTAACATCATTGTGCTGCATATGAGCACCATAAAGGAAGGCCCCGGCATGGGGGAGGGCTACCAGCGGACCAAGCCCTGGCACCCTCTCTATAACCTTTTGGTCTTCCCCCTGGCCGCCTGGGTCTATCTTCGGGGGAGCGGGGCGGCCTCCTGGAGGGAGGCGGTTTTCACCGCCCTTCTTTGGGGAACGCTGACGGTGGTGGCAGACCTCATCGGCTGGGTTCTGATAAAGCACCCCTGGTCCCTCACCTTCCGGGAGTTTTACCTGGATTACCAGCCTTGGATCACCCTTATCTATCTGGTCATTTACACCAGTCCGCTGCTGGCGTATGGAATCATGTATTTCCATTGATAGGAGGAGACACACCCATGCTTTATCCTACACCCTTATCTCCTGGCGACCGGGTGGCCCTGGTGGGCCCCAGTGGTCCCGTCCCCCCGGAGCGGGTGCAGCCCGCTGTGGACGCCGTAAAGGCCTTGGGCCTGGAGCCGGTGCTGTACCCCAGCGCCACCGCCGCCCATGGCTACCTGGCGGGGGAGGACCGCCAGCGTGCCCAGGACCTCACCGACGCCTTTCTGGACGGCAGCATCCAGGGCATCCTCTGCATCCGGGGCGGGTACGGCGCCCAGCGGATGCTCCCCTGCTTCCAGCCGGAGGCCGCCATATCCCATCCCAAGGTCTTCTGCGGCTACAGCGACGTCACCGCCATCCACAGCCTGCTGAACCAGACAGGAGAGGGGCTGGTCACCTTCCACACCCCCATGCCCAGCACCGAGTGGTACAAGGGCCTGGACGGCTATACCATGCAGTCGATGAAGGGGCTGCTCTTTTGCCCTTGGAGCCAATGGAAACCCCTGGAGAACGCCCCCGGCTCTCCCCCGCCGGAGGTCATCGTCCCCGGCGAGGCCTTTGGGACGCTGCGGGGCGGCAACCTCTCCCTGGTGGCCTCCTCCATCGCCACCCCCTGGGAGGTGGACACCAATGGCGCGGTGCTCTTCCTGGAGGACGTGGGGGAGCGGCCCTACCGGCTGGACGGGATGCTCACCCACCTGCGCAACTCCGGCCGCTTGGAGCGGTGCGCCGCTGTTTTACTGGGGTACTTCACCGACTGCCAGGCCGAGGATCCCGCCCGGAGCCTCACCATACCAGAGGTGATCCGGGAGGTGGTGGAGCCGGTCTGCCGGGAGCGGGGCATCCCCCTGGTGGCCGGTCTCACCTGCGGCCACAGCCTGCCCACCATGAGCCTGCCCCTGGGCAGCGGGATCCTTGTCCAGGCCGGGGCGGACGGCGCCGTGGCGCTGAAGTTTTCCCGAATCATCGGGGAAGGGCGCGCTGTGGTGGAGATTGAGATCGGTGAAGAGAGAAAGTGAGGCCATTGCTATGAAATATCTTGTCCGGGTCCCCATCGCCTCCCTCTACCTGCGGCCGGAAAGCCCCTGCGAGCTGGCGGACGAGGCCCTCTGCGGCTGGAGCCTGGAGCTGCTGGAGGAGCTGCCAGAGGGGTGGTGTAAGGTAAAGACCCATTACGGCTACACCGGCTTTACCCGCCGGAATTCCCTGGTGGATACAGATGCCCTTGTTGCCGCCTGGCAGCAGCGGCCCAAGGCGGTGGTCACCCGCTTTACCGCCGATATCCTGGACGCTCCCAAGGTCCAGGGGGGCTGTGTGGAGACCCTCACCAGGGGGGCCTGGGTGAGTCCCGACGGCCCGGCGGATAAAGACGGCTGGGTGCCGGTCTCCCTTTGCGACGGCCGCCGGGGCTACACCAAAAAGAGCTTTTTAGGGGAGGTTATCACCGCCTGGGAGCCCGCCCAGGAGGAACAGCTGCGGGAGGCCTTCGTCCAAACGGCCCTCTCCTACATGGGGGTCCAATACCGCTGGGGGGGACGCACCCCCCTGGGCCTGGACTGCTCCGGCCTGTGCAGCCAAGCCTACCTGATGAACGGGGTGCTCATCCACCGGGATGCCCGCATCGACCCCGCCTACTGCATGAAGCCCATCCCCAGGGAGCGGCTCCGGCGGGGGGACCTCCTCTTCTTCAAGGGCCATGTGGCGATGTATCTGGGGGAGGAGCGGTTCGTCCACTCCACCGGCAAGGCGGGCAGCGACGGGGTGGTGATAAACAGCCTGGACCCCGCCGCCCCCGACTACCGGGAGGACCTGGCTACAGGGATTCTCCAGATGGGGAGTATTTTCTAGAATCAGCAGCGCCGCCCCCTGTGTTAGGAGGCGGCGTGTTTTCTTAGAGCCTGTTCAGAATCTCCGGATGTGCCGGATGGACGGGAATTTATTCGTCCAACAAGGAAAAAAGCGGAGAAATACTTGGTGTATTTCGAGCATTTTTGACGCAGCTTGGGCGGAAAAAGGCCCGTTTAGACGGTGCGCCAGGTGATCTTGAATAGGCTCTTAGAGCCTGTTCCGTATCTGGACGTGCGGCAGATGGCAAAGCATGGCGGAAAAGGATCTGCCAGACGGCGGGCGGTTAGATGCTGAACAGCTTCTTATTGGCGCTCTTCCTCGTACCCCTCCAAAAAGCTATGGGCACCCCCTTGGGCGCTGCGCCAGCCGATGATAGTATCCAGGTTCACGCTGTGGACGCTGCGGAAGATATTCACATCCACCTGGGGGTTGTCCCGCCGCAGGCGGGCGATGAGCTCCTTCACCTCCTGGCGCTTGGAAAGGCCGGGCTGGTCTCCCTTGCCCACCGCCTCGGTGAAGCGGCAGGCGCACTGGAGGAAGGTGAGGTTATGGTAGTTCTTCCAGGCGATGATATCCCGCTCCCGCACCAGGTAGAGGGGGCGTATCAGCTCCATCCCCGGAAAGTTCTGGCTGTGGAGCTTGGGCATCATGGTGCGGTACTCCGCCCCGTAGAGGGTGCTCATCAGCACCGTTTCCACCACATCATCGAAGTGGTGCCCCAAAGCAATCTTGTTGCAGCCCAGCTCCCTGGCCCGGCTGTAGAGGTAGCCGCGGCGCATCCGGGCGCAGAGGTAGCAGGGGGAAGAGGGGATGCCGGCCACCACGTCGAAGATTTCGGTTTCAAAGATATGGATGGGGATCTCCATCTGCTCTGCGTTTTGAAGAATCCGCTGGCGGTTCTCCGGGCGGTAGCCGGGGTCCATCACCAAAAACTCCAGGCCGAAGGGGATTTCGCTGTGGCGGTGGAGCTGCTGCATACATTTTGCCAGCAGCATGGAGTCCTTCCCCCCGGAGATGCAGACGGCGATGCGGTCCCCCTCCCGGATGAGCTGGTAATCCTTGATGCCGCCAATAAAACGGTTCCAGATGCTTTTGCGGTATTTGGTGATGAGGCTGCGCTCGATTCGTTGGCAGGGGGTGAGGGGGGCGCGGGGCTGGATGGTTTCTTCCATGGGCAAGGACGGGTCCTCCTATTGGGTGTATTTTGGTGAATAAACAGGGTGGGGAGAGGGCTTCGTTCCTGGGACTTGTTTTTTGAATGGGCCTCCGGCGGAGCCGCTTGTGGCGGCAATGCCGCCGCTTCGCGGCGGGGCTGCAAGTACATTGGCGGTTGGGATTTTAACGACGTAGCGGCCCCTGCGGGGCCGGTGGGAGGAACGAGCCTTACCCTCCAAGCTCCCCCGGAGGGCAGGGGGGCACATGGGGGGACTGGTCCCCCCGTGAGGCGCAGCGGAG
>OFFX01002808.1_pt1 | contig 10333 bp, 9 predicted proteins | sample 1521511 | NCBI WGS metagenome assembly OFFX01 (sample SAMEA3504125, study PRJEB24116) | mouse gut metagenome | biome: mouse gut; feature: mouse-associated habitat; material: faeces | place: Denmark | collected 2011
CCGCCACAATGGGCAGTATAGGGCCATCGGGAAATGTGTCTCAAATTGAGACACATTTCGACATTATCATGGGCCAAAAATATCCGGCCTTCCTACAACGGTAAAGCCGGACGCGCCAAACTCGGTTACGACAACATTGTTCTGTCCGCTGGCACAATGGCAAACCAGCAGCTTTCCGGCCTCGTTCCGGCCCACAATGATCCCGATATGGCTGTCGTCCGGGTAGAAAGCCAGGTCCCCCGGCTGGGCCTCGGTCTGGGAAATATTGGTGCAGTAGCGGTGCTGCATGATTACGCCCCCGCCGTGGCCTATGATATAGCCCTGGCTGTTGTTGAATATCCAATCCACAAAGCCGGAGCAGTCAAGGCCAAACGGCCGGTAAGTGCCGGTAGATGAGCTTCCAGCGGCCCACACCTTAGTAAGCTGTCCCCAGCGGGAGTCCCAGCCAATGGCACGGCTCTTGCCGCCCCAAAAGTAGTTGACTTTGCCCACCAGCTGGAGGGCCGTCTGTACGGCCTCCCGGCGGGCCGGGTCCAGACCGTCCGGCAGGGCATCCAGCACTTCCCGCACATCGGCGCTGGTGATAGCAAGGCTCCCGGCCAGAGAGGACAGCGCGGCCCGGTCGGCCAGCAGCTCATCAAGGGCGCTGTTTTGGTAGTCGGAGAAAGCATAGGAGACACGCATATCGTCCGCTGTCCTGGGCGTGATGGTGATATGCAAAACCTTCTCCGTCCATGCTTCTGTATCGCCGCTGGCCGGATGGTCAATGGTATCTTCCGATACGGCGATCCCGGTCATATCCCAAAACACAGCGGTCAGCTTGTTCACCCGGTCGGAGTCCAGCGTGGCCACGTCCAGGCCGTCCACATCGGCCCCGGCGGTCTTGACGGCAAATACCGCCAGCACGTCCGCCCAGTCCGGGGCCTGCCCGTCCAGGGTAATCGTGTCATAGTCCCCGGCTTGCAGCAGCTCCAACCGGCTGTTGTAGGCCATGTTGACCGTCCCCACCGCTTGGGCAACGGATACAGCACCCGGCGCGTTCGGCTCCTGAGCGAAGAACAGGCCGAAGGGAGAATTGGCGATGGCGGCGATCACCACGACTACCACCAGGGCCAGCAGCAGGATACTGCCGCCGATGATACTTGCAAGGGCGCTGACAAGGGCAGACGCCGCCTTTGTCACGGCCACCGCCGCTTTTTTCAGGATCACGGCTGATGCTTTGGCAGCCTTCCCCGCCTGCTGTACGGCCCGCTGGGTCATGCGCCGCTGGGCGTTCTGCCGGATGCCCCGGACAGGTCGGGAGACAGCGGACTTGATGGGAACCCGGCCCGCCTTGGGGCCAAAAACACCTTTTCGGTAGACGGCTCCCCGGATTTTGGGGGTGCTGCCCCTGCTGGCGGTTCCCTTGCGCGGGAGTACCGTCCTGTCTGCGCTGCGGTTAGATAGTGCGGTGCTGGGGGCTTTGCGCGGACCGGGGTCTCCCGGCTGGCGGGAAAAGCTGTGTTGGGATTTGTTCGACATCTGCCGCTGGGCCTCCCGCCTGGGCTGGGCGACGCTCGGCCTAACCCCCGGCTGGCCTGCGGCGCGGGCGGCGGAACGTCCCGCCGCTGGGGGCGTTGGGCACTTTTGGGATGATGGGATGGATGGGGTTGATTTGATAGATGGGATTGATTGATTAGTGAGAGAGGAAGGTTTTTCTTTGATGCTGGGGGCGGCGGGTCCGGCCCGCTGCTCTTTCAGCCGGACGGCGGGACGTTCCTTGATCCGCATGGTGCGGGTGGGCGCGTCCGCTGGTGCGGCGGCAGTTGATGGCGCGGAGTGCTCCGCAGGGGGCGCTGGCGGGTGCTGCCCCTTCACCTGGGCTGCCCGCTCTTTTGGCGAGGGTCCCGCACGCTGGCGGGGGCTGGCATTGGTTTGGTGGGGCGGCGGACTTTCGCCCTCCGGCGCGGATGCCGGGGCGTCCGCTGGCCTCGCGGCCTCCGGCACGTCCCTGGGCCGCTCCTTGATCCGCTTGTCCGGCTTGAGGTCAGAATGGGGCCGCTCATGGGTCAGCAGCTCGTCCACAGCCCAGCTCCCGGCCCCCTCCATCTGATCGACAGCCTGGACCTCGGCGCTGCCGCTCTCCGGCTGGCGCTGGGCAAGCTGCTGGGCATATTTATCCTTCAGGAGCTTGGCCGCCTGTTTTGCTGAAATGGCTGGCTGTGACCGGGCGGCGGCTTTCCCGGCGTTCTTTTTGGTTTTCGCCCCCTTGGGCTTTTCCTTGGGTGACGGCATGATATTCCCCCTTTTTACAAAATAACGCTCCCGGTATGAAAATTGAGATATACAAAACGGCGCGGCCATGGTAGAATGTGGACAATGGGGGTGATCCCGTTGGGCCTTACTCTTGAAATGTTGGTTTCGGAAAATTCCTTTGCCCGCAGGCTGGAAAAACAGATGGACTTTGACTGGCTGATAAACCAGGTAAAGCCCTATTCCCCGGACGCCCAGGACAGGACCGCCGCGCCGGTCCGGGCGCTCTGCCTTATTCTGCTGGAGCACCTGGAGCCCTATGGCCTGCGCTGTGGGGACAAGCCCCTTTTGGCCTCGGTCTATGACAACTGGCGGGACAATAACGCCTATATGTGGCTGCTGCAAGGGATCCCATGGGATGTTCCGGCCTATCAAGCACTCTCCGATTTTGGGGATATTCCGGCCTTTGAAGATGTGTTTTATCCTGTTGCCGATAAGCTCCCGCCGGAAGTGCTGCGGGAACTGCTGGCCCATGTCCTGACCAACTGCGCGGCCAGCCGTATCACGGCTGAATATCCAGACCAGCCGCTGTATTACCTGAATAGCCTCCCGAACGGGGAGCAGGCCGCCGAAGTGGAACGGCTGGCCCGTGACTACACGGAACAGTTTTACCGGGAAGTTGCCGTATACCGGGAGTTGGCGGTTCAATAGAAAATCAGCCCTCCACCAGCAGCGGTGAAGGGCTGATAATGCGTCTCAATTTGAGACGCATTTCGACAGGATTTTTACTTATCTCCCGGAGTAGTGGTCATCAGGCGGTAGAGCTCGGTGTCCCTGGGGAACTCGTTGGCGAAGGGGACGATGGAGCCGCCCACGCGGATCAGGCCATGGCCCGCCTCGGCGCTGGTGATGTAGGACATTTGGTTCGTGGAGATATTCAGCAGCTTGGCAAGCTCGGCCCGGTCGGTGGCCGCCTGGTTCAGCAGTACCAAAAACTCGCTGTTGGCGAACATAAGCCGGGCGGTGTCGGAGCGCAGGCACTCCTCCACGTTCTGCGTGGCGGCGGTCATGGCGGCGGCGTACTTCCTGAACCGCTTCCAGCACTTATAGAGGAATTGCGCGGAGTAGTAGTAGCGGAAGAACAAATACACCTCATCCACGAATACCCATGTGTACTTTCCGGCCAGCCGGTTTGCCGCCACCCGGTTCTGAATGGTCTCCAGGGTGACGTTCAGCGCCGTGGGCTTGAGCTGTTCGCCCATCTCATACAGGTCAAAGGAAATGATCCGGTTGGTAATATCCACGTTGGTTTCATGGGCAAACATATTCAAGCTGCCCTCCACGAACAGCTCGGACGCCAGGGCCAACTCTGCGGCCTCCCGTTCCGGCTGCCGCTTCAACTCGTTTCGCCAGTCGGACAGGACCGGCTGCCGGGCCTTGCCGCCGCTGGCAATCAGCTCATGGTAGACGCTGGCGGTGCAGCGGTCAATGATAGACTTGTGGAAGGCCCCTAACTGGCCCGCGCCCATCTGCTGTTCACAAATGCTCATCAGCAGCTCGGACTTCATCGCAACGGGGTTTTCGCCGGTGCCGTAGCCCCTGGTGATCTCCAGAGGGTTGATGTGGTGGGGGCTGTTGGGAGAAATCTCGATCACGGCCCCGCCCAGGGCGCGGGTCAGGTCTCCATATTCTCGCTCGGCGTCGATGATGATAATATCGTCGTTGGTAGACAGGGCGATAAAGGTAATAGCCTCCTTCATGCTGAAGGATTTGCCGGAGCCGGACACGCCCAGGATAAAGCCGTGGGGGTTCAACAGGCGTTTGCGGTTGCAGATCAGAAGGTTTTTGCTGACGGCGTTCACGCCATAGTAGATGCCCCCGGCGTCCTGTATCTCCTGGACGCGGAAGGGCATGAGGACGGCGGCGCTCTCGGTGGTGAGGGTCCGGGTGGTCTTGACGCGGCGCAGGCCGTAGGGCAGGGCGGTGTTCAGACCGTCCTCCTGCTGGTAGCGCAGGACGGAGAACTGGCAAAGGCTCTCGTTGCCGATGGCCTGCAAGGTCTCGGTGTCCGCGTCCAACTGTTCCAGCGTGTCGGCCATGTGGACCAGGGTGACGTTGGCGAAGATCATGCGCTGGTCGCGGGTGCTGAGGTCGTCCAGAAACTCCTTGTTCTCCGCCCGAAGCTGTTCCAGCTCGTAGGGGACGGTGGCAGTAAAGTTGTTGTTGGCGTTCTGCTTCTGCTGCCAGCGGGTAATGTCGCTCTCCACGCCCAGGATACGGGCCTGCATTTCCTTCACGGCCTCGTTGGTGGGGATGGGCAGAATGTCGATGGACAGCATAAGATTCCGGGAGAAGTCGGACAGGTCGGTAATCATGCGGTCCTTGATGTAGCTGGCATATTCCCGGAGGAACAGGACGCGGCCCACCTTGCCGCCCAGCTCGAAGTGGTCTGCCTTGAAGTGCATCCCATCCGGGGCGATGGCGTCCTTAAAATGATGGCCCCGGCGCATGGCGGCGGAGAGATCGAATTGAAAATCCCGTTCCTCGCTGGGCCGGAAGAAGTCATGGAAGATCCGCAGGCGCTCATGGTTGTCCAAGGGCTTGGCCCCGCTGTCCAGCTTGCCGAAGCTCTTGGACAGGTCAATGTCCACCCGCTTGAAAAAGGTGCGGGCCTCGTCGATGTTCTTCCGGGCAACGGAGATCGTGATGTACTTGTCCTGGATAAGATTGTTGCTCTCCAGCGCCTTTTCGGTGAGGATGCCATTATACTCCTGGCGGTAGCGGTCCAGCTCATCCCCTTTCAGCCGCATGAGGACGCTGTGCTGGAAGTCGGCGCCGTTGAGACGGCGGTTGTTGATGGTGATTTTGGCGGTGGCCCCGGTGGGCAGGCTGTTGAGCACGCCGCAGTAGGCCAGAAACATTTCCTGCTGGTCCTCATGGGACGCCACGGAGTAGTTGATGTCCGCAAAGCGCCACGTCCGGCTGTACCGGCTGCGGCCCGTCTGCCAGATGCCGTCCCGGAACACCCGCTGGATGGGAATGGACTGCTGCACGCTGCGAGGGATTCTGAACGGCTCCCGTTCGCTCTTGTTGGCGGCGGCCAGGGTTTTAATCATAGTCTTGTACCCCCTTCTTGGTCAGCGCCGCGCAGTAGAGGTTTTCCGACTGGAAGGCCCTGGGCCCGGCGCAGAGGAATTGAGATTTCAGATAGGCTCATACGAACTGCTCAAAGGTCATGCCGTTGTACTGGAAAAAGCCGGTAACGGCCACGGGAGCCGCCGCCACGATGCAGGCCCAGCTTGCGGTCTCCGCTCCGGCGAAGGTTTTCAGAAGGAAGTACACGCCCACGGCCACGCCGATGGCCAGCACCGCGCAAATGAACTGCCGGACAGACAGGCCGAAGAAAATGGTCTCCTTATGCTGGCGTACTTCCTTGGGGATTTTGATTTCCATAAAATATCTCCTTATAGTTAAGAATAAAAAGAGGTATCATCATGACAGATCGAGAATATAGTTTTTGGCAAAAAACATTGGAACGTAATGTTAGCATGAGAACAAATCTTTTAACATTTTCATTTACCACAGTCTTAGCAATTTTAGGTATTGCCATATCGAACAACAGTGAAAATGTAAATCCACTTGTATATTTAGTTCCGTACATTCTTATAATTCCGTTTGAGGGACGTATTGCATATTATCGCTTGATTCATGCACGTATTAGTGCATATTTAGAGATGGTTGTTCCAGAAGATACAACTTTAGATACTATTGGAGTCCATGTTCCAGAAAAGCAAACAAAGTTTTTTGATGTTATCGCTGCATTGAATAATTATGAAATGTTTTTACTTTCACTTGCAACAGCGATTGTTTTTTACCTCAAATATCCATTTCCATCTCTAAACGAGTATTCAAGAATAGATTGGCTAATGTTTGTTGTCCCCTTTATCCTTTCTGGCTTTGTTTTTTTGATTACGGCATATGCCTTTGACTATGGCAAATGGAAAGAACGTTATCGTGATGAGTGGAATAAGTATGGCCCACTGTTATGGCTATAAGCCAAACATTTCCTTCACGATCCGCTCCGCGCCCTTCACCAGCCCCACCAGCACCAGCATATTGAAAATGGTTTCCCCGATGTACTGCCAGCTCATGGTGACGGCGGACAGAGAGGTGTCCACCACGGGGGTCCCGCTGGACATAAAAGCGGAGAAGATCAGGCAGGCCAGTACGATAATTGCCCCCTCCAGGCAGACGCCCACATAGCTTTTCAGAAAAGCGGTCCCGGCAAAGCTGGTGCCCTCCCCGGCGAAGGACGCCAGGGGCAGCGGGGCCAGGGCGGTATAGAAGTACAGCCGGAAAAAACGGCCATATACGGTGAGGATCAGGATAAAGGACATGACAGTGATAAACAGGCTGCCCAGCAGGGAGACCAGCCACAGGGGGATGCTGGCGAGAAAGCCCACGCCCTCAATGGCGTCCACGATCTCCTGGGGGACGGTGATGCTGGCGGCGGCCATACCGCCGATGCCGCCCATAACGGTCTGCACGATACCGCCGCAGACGGAGAATATGCCGGTCATAATTTCCATAGCGGAGCCGACGGCCAGCTTTGCCAGCACAAAGCGGATGAAATGCCGCAGTACAAATTCCGGGCGCTGGAAGTCCCGAAAGCTGGCAGCGGTCTGGAAAATGCTCATGGCGAAGAACAGCACCAGCAGGCCGTAGCCCACGGCTTTCATCGCGTCGTTGATGGTGACAATGGTGCCCCATACGGTGCCGCCCCGGAAGGTCTCTGGCGTGGTAGTAATAAGGGACCATATCTCCGTCAGTTTTCCGTTCCAGGTGTTGAAAGCCGATTGCAGGTTTCCAACGATCCAGTTGTCGCTCAAACGGTTTACCTCCTAATGCGTCTCAAATTGAGACGCATTTCGACAATATATTATAAGGTAGGGGGCGGACGCTGCGGCCCGCCCCCTTGGGCGGCTTACAGCGCGCCGATGGTGGTCAAAATCTCCTTGGCAAAAGCGATCATCAAGCCGCCGAACAGACAGAGGAAACCCTGGGTGCGCTGGCTGGCGTCGTGGGACTGGATGGACATACCCACCTGGACGATGCCCCAGCCCAGCACGATCACGCCCACGGCCTTGATGATGGAGAAGATAAAATCAGAAAGATTATTCACGATGGACAGCGGATCGCCGCTGGCGGCGAAGGCCGGACAGGTCATGGCGGCGCAGAGGGCCAGGGTCAGAACGGCGGTGAAGTAGCGGCGCTTGGCCCGGCACTGTCGGACGGTGATGGTTTCAACGGTTTTTTTCATTGGATGATTCCTCCTCGTCAATAATGATAATATTGTCCAGGCCCTCAAATGGCAGGCTCAGGTCCTCCTGCGCGAAGGTCAGGCCGGGATGATGGATGTAGGGGGCGGCCCCGCCGTCCTCAGTCAGCTTGATATTGGGGTGCTTGAGAATGTCGTACTTCTTGTCAATAACCGGCCTCTCGCCCCGGATAAAGACGATGGCATAGGCGTTGTCCATAGCCCGCACTTCATCTGGCGTAAGCAATTCGCGGCCGGTCTGCTGGTACGATGTGGAGCTGGAGCCGTGGGAACCCTTGGAAATACTGCGGTTCCGGGTGTCCAGCGTCTCCTTTCCCAGCATCTCAGAGATGTATTTGTGGGTACTTTGCTCATTTCCACCCAAATAGATCAATGTGTCTGCGTTCCCCATTAAGCCCTCCCAATCGTCCTTGATCAGAGCCTTCAGAGCGGAGATATTTTGCAGGACGATGGTGGACATGATGTTGCGGGAGCGCATGGTGGCCTGGAGCTTGCCAAAATCGTCCGGCAGGGAGACGTTGCAGAACTCGTCCATCATCAGCCGGACCGGGACGGGCAGCGCCCCCTGGTGTACCTTGTCCGCCTGATAGTAGAGGGCCTGAAACGCGCAGGTGTAGAGCATCCCCACAAGGTAGTTGAAGGTGCCGTCATTATCGGGGATGATGGCAAAGACGGCCTGCTTGCGGTCCCCCATCAGGCCCAGTTCCATATCGTCCCGCGTGGTGATGCCCACGATCTCCGGGATGATGAACGCGGACAGCCGGACGGCGGCGGACAGAAGAATACTTTTCGCGGTTTTGCCGGCGGCTTGCTTGAAAATTTTGTACTCCCGCACAGCGATATGGCCGGGGTCCTCCTCCTCCAGCGCTTCAAAGAGCAGGTCCAGGGGGGATTGGAAGTCGTCGCTGTCCTCCCTGGCCCCGCCGTTCTCGATCATATACATGACCATTTCAAAGTTTTGCTCCTCCGGGGGCGCTTCATGGAGCAGGTAGAGGATCAGGGCGGTGTCCAGGGCAATTTCGCTTTTCTCCCAAAACGGGTCATTGTTGCTGGCGTTCTTGGGGGTGGTGTTGCGGATCAGGTTATGCACCAGCTTCATGGCGTCCTTGTCGTCCCGGATATAGGGGAAGGGGTTAAAGGCGTCGGAGTTGGCCGGGTCGATCAGGTCAAACACTTTAATGATATAACCCTTTTGAATGAGCAGCGGAGCCACGGCCCGCAGCATTTCTCCCTTGGGATCAGTCACAAGAAAACTGCAATTCGCCTGCATCAAATTGGGCTTGCAAAAAAAGCGGGTCTTGCCCGCGCCGGAGCCGCCGATCACGATTTGCAGGAGATTTCGCCGGTGCTTTTTCCCGTTGAGCCCCATGCGGACATTCTGCGTGAGGATGGTATTTTTCATGGGGTCTTTATCCCGGTACTTGGCGCAGAGCTGCCGGGGGCTGCCCCAGCGGGCGGAGCCATGCTCCTCGCCGGGGCGCCGGTTCTCCTTGGTGGAGAGGTACAGCGCGGCGGCCCCGCCATACAGGAGCAGTCCGATCAACATGAATTTCGGGGTATGGGCCGTCCAGCCGATGGCAAAGGGGCGCTCCACCAAAACGGTGAAACGCCCCAGCAGGTCAAAGATGTTCATGCCGTCCTCGTAGGCGTAGGCCATAATTGCCGCCGCCCACAGGACCGGAACCGTCAGCAGCGCCCACGGGAGGATGCCGCTCTCTTGCTGTTTCTTCATAGGCCCGCCCTACCTTTCCGGCTGGCTCGGCTTTTCCTGCCGGGCAGGCCGGGGCCGCTGCCGGACCGGGAGTATGGGCACAGCCAGCTCATGGAACACAGACGCCCGCAGGCGCTCCGCCTCCTCCTGTGTTGCGCCGCCCTGGGTGATAGTGGCGCTGGGGAGATTTTGGATGCCGCTGGCGGCTACCCTGCCGTAGCTGCTGCCATCCAGCACAGCCCCCAGGAAGTCCACGCGGTCCAGCGTGCAGTCCAGCGTCAGGCAGGATTTCAGCCGGGCCTCCTGGAAGGAGACGGAGACAAGGGAGCTGTCCCGGAAATGGGAGTGTGCGATGCTGGCCCCGGTGAAGTTGACCATCCGGAGCAGTGCGGAGTGAAAATCGGTATCATCAAGGGTGGCGTTGTCAAAGACCGCGCCCCGGATGCCGCAGACGGAAAACTGGCAGCTCTGAAATTGTGAAAAAGAGCAGTCCACATTGTCGGGCATACAGTAGATGGTCACATGGTCAAAGTAGGACTCTGTGAAAAAGTCCGGGGGAAAACCATGCTCCGCCGCATGGTCGAACAGGGGCTGGCTGATGATCTTCAAGGGCCGCTTGGGGTCAAAGTCCCACATCTCATAGTGGTATTCCTGTGCGCCCGTCAGGGTATAACGCCGTGCGCGGTTTGATTTTTGAACACAGAACGCCTCCACATCCCGCCTGATTTTTTCTACCTGCCCGGCCTCTCCGCCGCACGTCTGCGCTAAAAGCGAATAGAGCATATCAAGGGATAATTCGGAACGGTCCTGTAAAATATCATTGGTCTCCCGGATGGTCTGTACCCGGTTCGCGCCGTGGTACTGCGTCGGGTCAGCCCGTTCCAGCATATCAGCGATACTCTGGCTGATTGCAAGGCCGCTGCGGACCGCTTGGAAATGAGCCATAAAATTTCCTCCTTTCTGGCATATTGGTTACTTTTTGCGAGAGTGCGAAAAATGTCGGGAAATGCGTCTCAAGTTGAGACGCATTTCCGACAAGGAAAAATTAGTAG
>OFFX01002821.1_pt1 | contig 10298 bp, 12 predicted proteins | sample 1521511 | NCBI WGS metagenome assembly OFFX01 (sample SAMEA3504125, study PRJEB24116) | mouse gut metagenome | biome: mouse gut; feature: mouse-associated habitat; material: faeces | place: Denmark | collected 2011
TCTGCCAGAAAGCATTTTTCAAACACGCTCTAGAACGGGGTATGGCATTTTGCCTGAATCCCTGTCCGACGTTATTTTGTAATTTTTACCTGTTTGCCTTGTCCCTTTTTCTTAAAAAGCTTTTGATAGGCGCTGAACTTGGAGGAAGGGACTTTCAGTACGGCTTTTTTATGAATCCCTTTCAGGGAGTTTTTGCCAACTGATTTTAATACGCGGCTTTTTATTGTAATTTTATTCAGCTTTTTGCAGTTGAAAAATGCTTTTTCTCCAATACTTTTTAACTTAACTGAGTTTATGGAAATACTTTTTAGTTTATCACATCCGGAAAATGCCTGTTTTTCAATGGTTTCTACCTGTTTGCCGATGACGGCGCTTTGGGCGTTTTTATAGTTTTTAAACGCTCCTGGGGCGACGGAAGTTACCCTGTAAGTATTTCCGCCGATTTGAATGTGGTCCGGTATGATAATCTTTTTTAACTTTTTGTCTTTGGCGCCGATGACTTGTACGGTTTGTTGCGATGTGTTTAATATTTTGTAACGGTAATTTCCATTCTCATAAACCTGCCCTTTTTGAATGGGCTGGGGCGTTGGGGGAATGGGAGCCGGTTCCTGTGAACCGTCCGGAAGGGTCTGGACAGGCGGCGGCGTTACTGGTTTTTTTGTAAGCATGGCAGCGGCATTTTCTAAGTTTGCGCAAAGCTTTGTCAAAAGTTCCACATCCGTAGTTCCGGAATCAATTGCGCTTTGAGCAGCGTCAAATGCAATTTGGAAATCGGCTGCACTGTCTTCTGTATAAACAGTCAAATCTCCCTGGCGGATAGCCTTGTACTTTGTAAGGGCCGTTTTTAAATCGTCAGATTCCGTTCCGGTGGAAAGGATAATTTCTTTTGATGTAAATGTAACAAGCTTTGGCGAAGAACCTTTTAGGGTTGCCGTAGCAGATAGTGCATAACGCCTGCTCGTCGGAAGGTTTGTTATGACGGCTGTTGGATTGTCCGGTGTGATGGATTTGGTATACGTCCTTCCATCGGAATCCGTAAGCGTCAGTTCGAGATCGCCAATTTCACCGTTTCCGTAAGCTTCTTGCAAATCCTGCCTGCGTAAGGTAACGCTGTTTTGTGAAATTATAGCATCCGGTACGGCGTTGTTTTGCTCCCTGTCATACGAAAAGAGATAGGAGAGGTTTGCAGTCCGGGCGCCGGTATTTAAGCCGCATTCGCGGATAAACTGCTGAAACATATGTACTTGTCCCGCCGCGCCCGGATGGATGAAGCCGTCTCCTAAATAGTATTCGGCGTTAAACAAGTAGGGATATGCCGTAAATTCCTTTTGCCATTCCGTATACTGGTCGATAAACAGGATACGCCCGTCTTCTTCCGCTACAGACTTCATATATGCAACCGAGCCGTTTTCACCGACAAGCTTTGCGGCATAGTCTCCTCGGGCCGCCGGGGTTGGGGAACGGAAAATAATCTTCGCATCCGGATTTACTTCGCGGATTGCAGCGACAATGCGTTTTAGATTGGTTTTGTAATCTTCATTTATAGTGTCGTTTGTTCCCAGCATGACAGATACAATATCGGGAAGGTATTTTTTCATCCGCTGTTCGATGTTTTCTATCGTCCGTTGGGTGGTCGCGCCGGATACCGCCGTATTGACAACGAAATCGTCGGTTCTGCCCAAATCTTCTTTTAGGTATTTTTCAAAAAGCTGGGCAATCCCGTCGTAGCCGTGCGTATGCGCTGCTGCGTGCGTAATGGAATCTCCCATAAAAAGCCAGGTCAGCGGCGTATCTTTGTTTTCTGCCAGCGTGCGGATTTCCTGGGGAATGCCTTCGGCAGTCTGGGGTTCTTTTGCAAGGTCGCCGTTTACAATGGTTCCCGTCACTTGGGAAAGCTGTGTTTTGCCGTCTGCCGTCCGGACGGTCAGAAGATATTTCTTTCCTGCCGGAAGTCCTGCAATCGTAAATGGGTTGCCCGAAGCCGTTCCGGAAATGGTGACGCCGTCAATTTCCAAAATATAGTTCCAGCTGTTTTCGGCAATATTTTTTGGAACGGTAACATAAAGCCCGTCCTGGTATGCGGTTACTGCCGGGGCGGCATCCGGGTAAACCTGAGGAACGTCTTTGGACTGCCAGTTGCCCGAGATTTCCGGAAAATTGTCGTCAGAACCGTAAATTTCCCTGGAAAACTGCCGTGCAAGCTGATAATGCCCGTCGGCGTTCAACAGATCGCCGTCAGTCAGCTGGGCGTGTTTAAACGTATCGTTGTCCGTCTGGCTGAAGTGATCGACAATCGCAATCCTGCCGGCATCCGGCTCCCGCTGCGTTGCAACGTCGGCTGCCACTGCCTGAGCAGATTCAGCGTAAAGCGCGGCGTTTGCGTTTGCCCAAACGTCATTTACGGCATGGGGAAGCTGGATGACTATGTATCCTGTGCCATCTTTCATGTCAAGCGAAGTTTCGATAATTTCCGAAACAGCGTTTTCAAACGCCCATATCCCATCTTCTCCCTGGCTGTAATCCTCTGGGCCGATCAGGTAGGATACGGCTTTTGGCTGTATTTTCGCGATAGAATCCGCTAAGCGTGCGGCAAATGCACTGGCGTCCTGTCCGGCTTTGCCTGCGTTAATGGTATAGCGCTGCATACCTTCCAAGACACCGTTTACCCGTTTCTCCCAACGGACATATTCCTCAAATTGGCCGATGTAGTTGCGTACGCCTCCGATTTCGGCAAACCGGCCCTGCGTTTCAACGCCGCCGCCAAACAGCCATGTATTGTCAAGGCTATCGGATGCAAACATGCCGGACGTCACTGTAGAAGCCGCTCCGTCAATGACGGGTTCGGCTGCATTGGCCGGAAGGCTGTTTAACTGTACACTGATGAAAATGAACACGCAGGATAGTAAAATAGTGGCGTTTTTTTTGAATATGTTTGTGTTCATACGGTCTTCTCCTTTTCTGTATTTACAATAGGTAGCTTAGTTGTTATTATAAACATAAAAAGCCGTATAATCCAGTAAAAAAGGATATAATGTGCAAATAAATTGCTTCATGGAGTTTTCTTCTGTTTGCCAAAACTGGAAAAGGTTTTGCCGGTTTCAATATAAAGCGTTCTTTTGTCCTCCGGGATGGCCCGGTATATATTCACGAGATGGCGTTCATCCGCATTATAGGGCGAAGCAATGGGATCCCGCAGGGTTGTTAATCCGTATATAAAATCAGTGGTTGTATTAAAATAAGAAGCAAGCCGGATCACGGTACTTGCATCCGGCTGCCTCCGGTTTTGGATATAACCATTCAGTGTCGTTGTTGAAATATTCAAAGCCTCTGCTAATTGTTTCTGCGTAATTCCATCCTGTTCCAACAATTTGCGCAGTTGGTTCCCTATGTCCATACAACATTTCTCCTCTCTGTGCCGCTAAGAGTTATTGTATAGTAAAAATACAACCAAATGCTGAAAAGTGTTCAAAACGCGAAAACAAAAATGGATAAATATGGAATAATACGCGTTTCGAGCATTTTTTAAATCCAGCCCCCGTCAAAGCTGATAACCTGGCCGGTCAGATAGTTTGGGGCTTGCGCAAGCTGATATAAAAAGCGGGCGGCTTCGGTCGGTTTTGCAAAGTAGCCTGCCGGAATTTCTTCCTTTAGCCGTTCTTGTTCCTCCGCAGTCAGGCCGGCGTTCATATCCGTGTCAATAACGCCGTATGCAATGGCATTGACCTGGATGTTGCTGGGGGCTAGTTCTTTTGCCAGCGCCTTTGTAAATGCATTTACGCCGCCTTTCGTTGCGGAATAGGCCGTTTCGCAGGAAGCGCCGTATAAGCCCCAATCGGACGAAATATTGATGATTTTTCCGGATTTTTGGGACACCATATAAGGAATAGCGTATTTACAACATAAAAATACAGACGTCAGGTTGGTGTGCAGGATGGCTTCCCATTCTTCATATGTCATATCGCTGAGCAGGCCAATATGGGAAATTCCCGCATTGTTGATAAGGATATCGATTCCTCCGCAAAAATCTGCGGTTTGATGAAACATCGCGCGTACAAAATCCGCGTCCCCGATATCGCCGTAGCAGCATAGCGTGCGGATTGGGAAGCGTTTTTTGAGATCGTTTGAAAACAATTCCAGTTCGCTGGCCGAATGCAGGCAGTTCAGCACAAGATCATAACCGTTTTCGGCAAATGCAGCGGCGGCAGCCCGCCCGATTCCCCTGGAAGCTCCTGTAATCAGTACCGTGTTTCGCTTCATTGGCGTTTCCTCCATGATCGTTTTTCTTAGATTATAAAACAGATCCGAAAGAAAACAAGCGCACTCTAAAATATTTTGGAAAAAACAATGAAAATTTGGTGAAATCAGAAAATTTCTTGAAATTTTTCTAAAATATGGTATAATTACCTTATATACAGGCGGTATGAATGCGAGTTGTAGGAAAGTACCGGGCTGTGAACAAGGAAAGGGGCGGGATGCCATGCGTATTACGATTACAGGAAGAAATATTGATTTAACCGATGGGCTGAAAAGCGCCATCGAAAGCAAATTAGGAAAGTTAGAGAAATACTTTAGCCCGGATACGGACGTATTTGTAACGCTTAGCGTAGAAAAGGAGCGCCAGAAGATCGAAGTCACAATACCCGTAAAGGGCAATATCATCCGCTCGGAGCAGGTGAGCAACGACATGTATGTGTCGATTGATCTTGTAGAAGAAGTTATCGAACGGCAGCTTAAAAAATACAAAAAAAAGATTATCAGCAAGCATCAGAATGCTTCCAGCTTCAAGAAGGAGTTTATTGAAAAAGAATCGGATGTGGACGACGAAATCCAAATCAAAAGAACCAAAAAGTTTGATATGAAGCCGATGTATCCGGAAGACGCCTGTGTGCAGATGGAATTGTTAGGGCATGACTTCTTTGTTTTCTGCAATGCGGAAACAGAACGGGTAAACGTGGTATATAAGAGAAAAGGCAGTACGTATGGATTGATTGAACCGGAGTTTTAATAAGAGCCCGAAACAGCGCCGTACCGTCTGGCAGAAGCCGGCGGTACGGCATTTTTATAAAATATGCATTGTGAATAATGATGCTCCATACGCCGATTGCATATGTATTACTAAGTGTTTATAATAAAAGCGCCGGGGATTATGGAAAGAAGGGGATAACGATGCCAACCTATGCTATGGGAAGCGCAATTCGTGAAATGAGGATCCGTTTGGGGTATACGCAGGAGGAACTGGCTTATGGAGTTTGTAGTGCAGGTACTTTATCCAAAATTGAAAATGGCCAGGCAGTCATATCCAAGCGCGTATTTGAAGCGCTTTGCAGCAAATTGCCGGGAATGCATCATGTTTGGATTTCGTGCGACACAAAACTCGAAATGAAACGTTCCAAATTATGCAAACAGATATTGTTCTCTCTGGGGGCCGCGGAACTGACAAAGGCAAGTGAGGCGATGGCGCAGTATCATTTGCTAAAAGAAGAGGGGAACCCGTTTTGTATGCAGTTTGAATTGTATACGCAAGCGATATACCAGGGGCTTGCAAAAAAGAGCGAAGAGGAGATCCTTCCCAAATTAAAAAAAGCGTTGAAAATGACCATGCCCGATTATAAAACAAGGTTTCTGGCAAAGAAAAAAGTAGTGCTCTTAACTTATGACGAGTTGTATATATTATCAAATATGGGCATTGCTTATGCGAAAAAGAACCGAACGGAACTGGCATATCGGATATTTGTTTTTTTAAAATTGTATATGGAGCAGCAGGATTTGGATCTGGCGGAGTCCGCAAAGGCATGCCCGATGCTGTATGGGAACCTGGCGTGGGTATTGGAACGGCAGGGACAATTTGATGAAGCAGTAAAACAATGTGATACCGGTATAAACATCTGCATTTTTGCAGGAAATTATACCGTCCTGCCGCATCTGTTCTGCATAAAAGCAAGGTGTTATACTGCCTCAAAAAATTACGTGATTGCCAGAAAATGCATGCAGCAGGCAAAAGCAATTCTTGACATAAAAGGAAATTACAGAAACTATGGGAGCTTTGAAGAGTTTTATAAAGCAAGAGAACCCATATATGTTATTTATTAAATAACATATTAAATATTATACAAAAGATGTTCCCCGGTTACCATGCGGTTTCAGTAGAAAATAAAATTTCCTGAAACCGCATGTTTTTTTTGTTTGGGAATATATTGTTATTGTTTATACAGCGCATATGCGCCACCTCTTGCTATTGGATTTGAAATGGGATACAATGGGAAAAACAAAACTTTAGTATAGACAGATGGGAGATTACAATGGATATCGTAGTATTAGCCGGCGGCATTAGCGCGGAACGTGACGTATCATTAAAAACAGGGGCCATGGTTGCGGCAGCGCTGCGCAAACAAGGGCATCGCGTTATTTTACTGGATGTGTTTATGGGGTATCAGGGAAAACAGGAGGATGTTGCCGATATTTTTGCAAACAGTGATAAAGCAGGGATTACAGAAACTGAGATTTCAGAAACCGCGCCGGATCTTGCGGCGGTCAAAGCGTCGAGAGGCGATGCGTCCGGTTGTTTTTTCGGGCCGAAGGCGCTTCAGATTTGCGGGATGGCGGATATCGTTTTTATGGCGCTGCACGGGGAAGACGGCGAAAACGGCAAGGTGCAGGCGGCGTTTGATTTGCTTGGGATCCGTTATACGGGAAGCGGGTACTTCGGCAGCGCATTGGCGATGAACAAAGAAGTTTCCAAGGCGCTTTTTCAGAAAAATAACATTCCTGTGCCAAGCGGCGTCCATATGTCCAAAGACAGGCGCGTGGATGATTTTGAAAAAACAGGGCTTACGCTTCCTTGTATCGTAAAGCCCTGCTGCGGCGGTTCAAGCATTGGAGTTTCGATTGTGCGCAGTGAAGCGGAATTTGGGCGTGCTCTGGCCGAGGCATTTCGTTGGGAAGATGAAATTATTATTGAGGATTACATAGAAGGGCGCGATTTTTCGGTCGGCGTTTTGGATAAAAAAGCGCTTCCTGTCATTGAAATTGCCCCCCTGGATGGTTTCTACGATTACAAAAACAAATATAAGGCGGGATGCGCCGTAGAAACCTGCCCGGCCGATTTACCGGAAGATATCGCGGCAAAGATGATGCGGTATGCCGAAGCGGCATCCGAAGCGCTTGGTTTGGAAAGCTACTCCCGGATGGATTTTAAGCTGGCCGAAGACGGCGGCATTTACTGTCTGGAAGCGAATACGCTGCCCGGAATGACGGCAACCAGCCTGCTGCCGCAGGAAGCGCAGGCAATTGGGATCAGTTATGCAGAGCTTTGTGAAAAAATTATACAGGTTTCGCTGCGAAGGTATGAGGGATGAAGATGAAAAATATGACATTAAGAAATATTGCGGGTTGCTGCGGCGGAACCTATTTTGGGGATGAGGCGTCGCTTGATGCGGCCGTAACGTCGGTTGCGATTGACAGCCGCAATGCCCGGGCGGGCTATTTATCCCGCTTCGGGGAGAACGCGCAGACGGGCACGACTTTATTCCTGCCGTTATGAAATGCGGGGCGCTTGCCTGTTTGTCCGAGCAAGAGCTAAACGGACAGGAGGGGCGTTACATTCTGGTGGATTCCACACGTAAAGCGCTGCGGGATATAGCCGCTTTTTACCGCAGGGCGTTGGGGATAAAAGTAGTCGGGATAACCGGCAGCGTGGGAAAGACCAGCACAAAAGAAATGATCGCATCCGTATTAAAGGAAAAGTTCCATGTACATAAAACAGAAGGGAACTTTAATAATGAAATCGGCCTGCCGCTTACGGTTTTTGGCATCTCTGAAGAACATGAAATTGCCGTGCTTGAAATGGGGATTTCCGATTTCGGGGAAATGCACAGGCTGGCGGAAATTGCCGTTCCGGATATCTGCGTGATAACCAATATCGGTTTGTGCCATCTGGAAAATTTAGGAAGCCGGGACGGAATTTTAAAGGCCAAAACAGAGGCGTTTTCACACTTGAATGAAAAAGCGGTTATTGTATTAAACGGAGATGACGATAAGCTTGGCACAATACGGCAGGCGGGACGGAGCCGTTGTTTTATACCTATAAGGAGCCTTTTGGGACGTATGGGGCCGAAAGCGCCGCAGTTTATGCGGACGGGGTAAAATTGCTTGGGATGCAAGGCGTCCGGATGACGCTGCATCTTTTCGGAAGCAGCGAGGAAGTATTCATCCCGCTTCCCGGAGGGCATAATATATACAACGCGCTTGCGGCGGCGTGCGTCGGGGCGGCGTGTGGAATGGGAATCCATGAGATATGCAGGGGGATTTCTTCCGTGCGCACGATTGGCGGCAGGAGCAATTTTATACGGGGAGGCGGCATTACGGTAATAGACGACTGTTACAATGCCAATCCGGTATCCATGCGCGCGTCGGTGGATGTGCTTTGCGGCGCGCAGGGCAGAAAGATTGCCGTCTTAGGGGATATGGGAGAACTGGGAGAAAATGAACGTAAGCTGCATGAGGAAGTGGGGCGTTATGCGGCACAGAATGGGATCGACCTTCTTTACTGTACCGGGGAACTGAGCCGGGAAATGGCGCGGGGAGCGTTGGAGGCAAAGGACAGACAAATGGGAGTGTTTTATTTTCCGGACAAACAGAGATTGCTGGATGCGGTTTTGGGGGAGGTTCAAAGCGGGGATACGGTGCTTGTAAAGGCTTCGCATTTTATGGAATTTTCGGAAATTGTAAAGGCGTTTCAGGAACGGAATACGGAACTATAAAAATGGGGCTGTCGCATTAAGAAATACAACTACAAGATATGGTATAATTTCTATTTACAAAATCTGAAATCTTGTATGTTTACTTCTTAATGCGACAGTCCCTTCGTTTTTCAATCGCCTTTTAGCAGTTCAAGAATTTTTAACCGCGTATAACTGCCCAAGCGCTTTTGATCCTCTTTGGAAAGTTCTCCCGGATAAATCGGCTCTCCATATACAAGCCTTACATCTGCGGAACGTATCCAGGGGAAGTGGTTTTCAAAAATATCCGCAGAACCTGTAATGGCCATTGGAATTATGGGACAGCCTGTCTTGGACGCCATTTTCATGCTGCCCTCCTTAAAAGGCAGCAGTTCCGTTTCGTCTTCGCTTTTTGACCTGGTTCCTTCCGGGAAAATACAGACAGAAATACCGCGTTTAATCTGGTCAATGCCCGTTAAAATAGTTTTTAAGCCTTCTTTGACATCTTCCCGGTTTAAAAACAGGCAGTACAGGCGTTTCATCCAGATAGAAAGCAGCGGTACTCTCAGCATAGAATCCTTTGCAACGTATCCGGTCAGCCCCGGGCATCTGGAATAAGTGATTACAATATCAAAAAAACTGCGGTGATTTCCAATATAAAGCACCGCCTCGTCCTTAGGGACATGTTCTTCCCCAACGACGGTAAGCCTTACCCCGGCAAGCGCCATAATACATTTAAACCCCCACTGTACCATACGAAGCTGCGAAATATCGGCGGCGTGCGGAAAACGCCTGGCAATCAGCCATTCGGCGCAAAGCACCGGGATGCCCAGCAACAAAAACAAAATAAGAAATAACGCAACAAATACCAGTCGTATCATAATGATAAATCCTTTCTAAAATCGTGTAATACGCAAATATTCATCTATTATACTCACTGTAAGTTGGAATTACAACCGTATTCCGTGAATAAACTTAAAAAAAGGCAAAAAGCAGGATAATATGAAACATTACGTATATTGGAAAAACAGGCGGGCATGCCGCGTGCTATCGTTTGCCGCGGTAATTGCTGTGATCACGTTCTTTGCATGCTGCATTGGCTGCGGCATTGAAAAAACGGACGGCAGCAAAATAAGCGATCTGGAATATGAACTTGTGGAAGAAGAACAAATTCCGGAAGAACTGAAAACGAAAATAGAAGAAAAAAAAGCGGCGGGCTTTAAGCTGACCTATGAAAGCGACGGCTGTATTTATATTGTCCGGGGTTACGGCGAACAGGAAACCGGCGGCTACAGTATTCAAATCCTGGAGTGTTACCATACGCAAAATTCAGTTGTATTTCAAACAAACTTAATCGGTCCATCCAAAGACGAACTGAAAAATACGGCTCCAAGCTACCCGTATATTGTGATACGGACCGAAAATTTGGATAAGAATATCGTGTTCAAATAAGTCTCAGAACGTGTTTGTACATTGCTTTTTGACGGATGTGCGGCTTTAGCCTTGTGATGGGGGTTAGGGGTTCTTAAGCATTCCGTCCGATCCACAGCAATGCCCTGCCACGGATGGCAGGGCAAACCG
>OFFX01002827.1_pt1 | contig 10286 bp, 10 predicted proteins | sample 1521511 | NCBI WGS metagenome assembly OFFX01 (sample SAMEA3504125, study PRJEB24116) | mouse gut metagenome | biome: mouse gut; feature: mouse-associated habitat; material: faeces | place: Denmark | collected 2011
CAAAAAATTTCGGCAGTTTTTTGGTGATTTTTTTGACAAGGCTGAATAGTTACAAAACAAATGAGAAATTTTTGAATAGCTATTGACAGAATTTACATTCATGGTGTACATTTATGTTGAGTGCTACTGGTAGAGCAGGCATGACTATGAGTTGTATGGGAAACTGTACACGCTTATTGGTCGTGCCTTTTTTGCGTTCCTGAAAACAAGGCGTACAAAATGGATAGAAGGGAGGGAACCGCTATGAAATTGTTAAAGGCGTTAAATAACAATGTGGCATTAGTGCTTGATGATGAAAAGACGGAATCTGTCGTTATGGGACGGGGGGTTGCATTTAGTGTAAAAATCGGACAGCATATTGATTCATCCCTGGTAGAAAAACATTTTGTGCTGAATGGTAAGAAAGGCAGAAAGGATTTTGACAGTCTCTTAAAACGTATTACTGTGAATGATATCGAATTGGCCAGCGGTATTATCAGACAGGGAGAAATGAGGCTGGGCTATCATTGTAATGACAGTATTCTGCTGACTTTATCAGACCATTTGGGAATGATGATGGAACGGGCAAAAGACGGGATTTATTTTGGAACGCCGCTTGAATGGGACATCAAACTGATTTATCCGAATGAGTATCAGTTTGCCAGAGAAGTGGTGGAAAATCTGAAAGAGAAAACCGGATATGAGATTCCTGAACAGGAAGCAGCCTTTATTGCCCTGCATTTCATCAATGCAAATTTCAGTACCAGTGGTATGCAGAAGACCATGATGTACACGAAGGTTATCCAGAATATTCTCAATATTGCCAAGCTGTTCTATGGCAGGGAATTTCGCGAGGATAGTTTTGATGTCAGCAGATTTATCACGCACGTCCGCTATTTTGTAAGGCGGCAGATGAATGGGGAGACGCTTGAAATGGATCTGGATATTGCGAGGGTAGTTGTACAGAAATGCCCAGAGGATTATAAGTGTGCCCAAAAGATCAGCCACTTTCTGAACAAGACTTATGGGTGGAGTGTAAGTGAGGGGGAAAGGCTATATCTGGCTCTGCATTTAAACCGGATTAACCAGAATAAATAACTGATGGAGAGTCTGGTGCCTTTAGGACAGAAGTAACACATATTTAAGAAAATGATCAGGAGGGTACATAATGAAATATGCAGAAGAAGCAAAAAAGATTGTGGAACTGGTAGGCGGTGAGGGGAATATCAACAGCCTTGTGCATTGTGCTACCAGATTGCGTTTTGAGTTAAAAGATGACGGAAAGGCAAAGAAAGAAGAGTTAAACAAGCTGAAATATGTGCTTCAGGTAGTGGTTAGCGGGGGACAGTATCAGGTTGTTATCGGCCCGGCAGTCAATGATTATTATAACGCCATATTGTCTGTTGCCAATCTTGGGGGAAAATCTGAGGAGAAGGAAGGCTCAGGAAAAAAGGTCAAGCTGACAGACCGGATCATGAAAGTGATTTCCGGTGCATTTTCACCATTGATTCCCCTGTTGGCGGGCGCAGGTATGGTAAAAGCACTGCTGACAGTATTTACCCAGTTTGGTTTGATGCAGAGTGATGATCCTACATATTTGATTCTATCAGCAGCAGGAAATGCGGCATTTTATTTCCTTCCTGTTTTTCTGGGAATCACGTTGGCAAAACAGTTTGGGGGAAATGCATATGTGGGCGGAGGTATCGGTGCAGCCCTGCTTGATCCTAACTTTACCGGCCTGCTTGCAGTAGAAGGTGGCGTGGATTTTATGGGAATCGGCATAACGCCCATTGATTATTCATCTACTGTGTTCCCGATTTTTATTGCTGTGCTGGTATACAGCCAACTGGAAAAGTTTCTGAAAAAAATAGTGAAAAAAGAATTGCAGTTATTTTTAAATCCAATGTTGTCGCTTATGATTATGGTGCCTTTTACGGTAATGATTTTCGGCCCATTTGGTACAGTTCTTGGCGATAAAGTATCTGCGGCGGTGATGTGGCTGTTTGGATTCAACAGGATTCTTGCAGGAATCGTTTTGGGAGCAGCCTATCCTTTCCTGACACTTTTGGGGTTGCATTGGGGATTTACCCCTATTACGCTCCAGAACCTGACGAATTATGGCGGGGATATGGTAGAGGGTGTATGTGTATGTGCAGTATTCGCAGAAATAGGGATTGCAATCGGCGCATATCTGAAGGGGAAAAAGCATTCAAGAATCCGCGAGGTTGCCGGACCTACAATCCTGACTGCTGTTTTTGCCGGTGTGACTGAGCCTATTCTTTATGGTATCATCATGAACTACAAACGCCTGTTGGCAGTGGTGGCTATTGCAAGTGGTATTGGCGGGGCGATAAACGGTGCGTTACATGTGACTTGTGATGCATTTGTATTCCATAATATTTTCTCACTTGCGATGGGAGCATATTCGCCGTTCCTGCCCTATCTGCTTGGAATTTCGGTTGCACTGGTTTCAGGAGCGGTGATGACTTATTTCTGGGGGATTACGCCGGAGAACAAAGAAGATTTTGAAGCTGAAGCAGAGATGGAAACAGTAACGGAAGCAGAAAAGAAGGAGGAAACTATAACAAAGAAGGCAGAAAGAACTGCCGGGCAAGGGGAAACGGTAGAGATCTGTTCACCGTTGACCGGAGAAATTGTTCCTTTGGACGAGGTGGAGGATGAAGTGTTTGCCAGCGGCGTGGCAGGCTTAGGGCTTGCAATCCGTCCTTCGGAAGGGATTGTCCATGCTCCCTGTGATGGTGAAATTTCATTGGTATTCCCTTCCAAACATGCGATTGGAATGACCACAAAAGATGGGGTGGAGCTGCTGATCCACGTAGGGATCAATACGGTAATGCTGGAAGGAGAAGGGTTTGAGACTCTGGTTGAGGAGGGAACTCAGGTAAAAGCAGGGCAGCCATTGCTCCGCTTTGAGTCATCATTCATTCAGGAAAAAGGGTATCTGCTGACTTCGCCTGTGCTGGTAACGAATGCTGATGACTTCCAAAAAGTAGACTGCCCTGTTTCAGGACAGGTAAAAGCGGGAGAATTTATTTACAGGGTAATTAAGTAACAGTGATGAAACAGACGGGTAGCAGAAAGGGATGGTTTTCATATGAAAAAAGATTTTTTATGGGGCGGTGCAGTAGCCGCCCATCAGGTGGAAGGCGCTTATAATGTGAACGAAAAGGGCCTCAGTATTGCAGACGTTATGACCGGCGGCAGCAGAGAAAAGGCGCGCGAGATCACAGACGGCATTCTGGACGGAAAGTATTATCCAAACCATGAAGGAATCCGTTTTTATGACCATTATAAGGAGGATATCAAGCTGTTTGCCGAGATGGGTTTTAAATGCTTCCGTACAAGCATTGCATGGAGCCGTATCTTCCCTCAGGGGGATGAAGAAAAACCCAACGAAGCCGGACTCCTGTTTTATGATGAGCTGTTTGATGAATTACATAAATATGGTATAGAACCGGTTGTCACTCTGTCCCATTTTGAGATGCCTTATGGGCTTGTAAAAAAGTATGGCGGATGGAGAAGCCGGAAAATGATCGCATTTTTTACCCGCTTTGCCTATACCGTTATGGAGAGATATAAAGATAAGGTCACTTATTGGCTGACCTTTAATGAAATCAATAACCAGATGATCGTGACCAATAATCTGTATGCTTTTACCAATTCCGGCATTGTATTTGGGGAAGGGGAAGATAAGGAGAAAGTGGTTTATCAGGCGGCTCATTATCAATTTGTAGCCAGTGCGCTGGTAGTGGAGAAGGGACATGAAATTAAACACGATTTCCAGATCGGGTGCATGATCGCGGCATCGCCTCTTTATCCTTATAGCTGTAACCCCAGAGACATTTTGCTGGCGCAAAGGCAGGACAGGAAGTTTAATCTTTTTTTTGCAGACGTACATGCAAGAGGGTATTACCCTTCTTATATAAAAAAGGAATGGGAAAGACGGGGTTACGAACTGGATATTACGGATGCAGATAGAAAGATTCTCTTGAATGGATGCGTCGATTTTATTGGTTTTAGCTATTATTTGAGCGGTGTTTTATGTGCTGACCCTGAAGTGGAAAAAGTGGGGAACGATCTGGAGGCAATTCCGGATGCGGTAGAAAATCTATACCTTCCGAGGACGCCATGGGGATGGGCGATTGACCCTGAAGGGCTTCGGTATGTGCTGAACCAATATTATGAACGCTATGGGCTTCCTTTGTTTATTGTTGAAAATGGCTTTGGCTATGAAGATGAAATAGAAGATGGACAGATTCATGATGAAAACAGAATCCGTTTTCTTGGTGATCATATCCGGGAAATGGTAAAGGCGGTAGAGGAAGACGGCGTGGACGTCATGGGCTACACAGTATGGGGGTGCATTGACCCGGTATCGTTTACCACCGGGGAAATGCGAAAACGCTATGGCTTTATCTATGTAGACAAAAAAGATGATGGCACCGGAACATATGAAAGAATAAAGAAGGACAGTTTTTACTGGTATCAGAATGTGATCCGGCAAAATGGGATCATAGAATAAAAAAATATTATAAATCCCGTAAAGGGTGGAAGGAGAAGGCAGCAATGAAAGAATTCAGTTATGTGATCACAGATGAGGTGGGAATCCATGCAAGACCGGCGGGGATGCTGGTGAAAGAGGCAAAGAAGTATGAAAGCAAGGTTGTGCTTTCCAAAGATGGAAAAAAAGCAGAGGCAACAAAGCTGATGGCGGTCATGGGATTAGGCGTAAAATGCGGGCAGACCGTGAACATTGAAATTACAGGGGCTGACGAAGAAGCGGCTTATGAAGGGATGGTTGCATTTTTTAAAGAAAATTTGTAATAACAGGGGGTACAGCCAGGCGTAAAGTCTGACTGTACCCGTAAGGGAATTATAATTATGGAGGTGAAGCGATATGCAGAGTTTTTTTGGGAAATCTGTGTATAAGGGGATTGTTGTAGGGCCGGTTGTTGTTTTAGGAAAGAGTGATTCTCAGGTAAGGCGGAAAAAAATTGAAGACACGGATCTTGAAATCAAAAGGGTAGAACAGGCTGGAGAACAGGCAAGGGAACAGCTTCAAAAGCTGTATGACAAAGCGGTAAAAGAAGTAGGGGAGGCAAGTGCCGCAATTTTTGAAGTGCATCAGATGATGCTAGAAGATGAAGATTATCTGGACGCGATCCATAATATGATACAGACCGAGAAAGTGAATGCAGAATATGCCGTTGCAGTGACAGGGGATAATTTCTCTGAGATGTTTGCGAGTATGGATGATGATTACATGAAAGCAAGAGCTGCTGACGTAAAAGATATATCTGACAGATTAGTGAGGAACCTGTCAGGGGATAAAGAAGTAGATTTGGGGAATATGGAGCCTGCCATCATTGTGGCAGAAGATTTAAGCCCCAGTGAAACGGTTCAGATGGACAAGGAGAAGATTCTTGCATTTGTAACTGTCCATGGGTCAACGAATTCCCATACGGCAATTCTTGCCCGTATGATGAATATACCGGCGCTGATCGGTGTTTCGATGAATCTGGATGAAATACATACCGGAATGCAGGCGATTGTTGATGGTTTTCATGGGGAAGTAGTTTTTGAGCCTTCAGAAGAACTGTGTGATACAGCTTTGCAAAAAGTAGCGGAAGAAAAGGAAAAGCAGCAGCTGCTCCAGACGCTGAAAGGAAAAGAGAACATAACACTGGACGGGAGAAAAATTAATATCTATGCCAACATCGGAAATGTTGGTGATGTGGGATATGCACTTGAGAATGATGCCGGAGGCATAGGACTGTTTAGAAGTGAGTTTTTATATCTTGGTAAGACAGATTTCCCCGCAGAGGAAGAGCAGTTTCAGGCATATAAACAGGTTGTGCAGATGATGGCTGGGAAGAAAGTGATCATCCGTACATTGGATATTGGTGCGGATAAACAGGTGGATTACTTTCATCTCGGAAAAGAGGATAACCCTGCTATGGGGTATCGGGCAATCCGTATCTGCCTGAAACAGCCGGAGATTTTTAAGGCACAGCTTCGGGCATTATTCCGTGCGGCTGTTTTTGGCAATCTTTCGATCATGTACCCGATGATCACTTCAACAGAGGAAGTTGAAATGATATATGATGTTGTACATGAGATTAAAAAGGAGTTGGAGAAGGAACAGATACCATACAAGGTTCCTGAACAGGGAATTATGATCGAAACGCCTGCGGCCGTCATGGTGAGCGATGAACTGGCAGAAATGGTTGACTTTTTCAGCATTGGGACAAATGACCTGACACAGTATACCTTGGCTATAGACAGACAGAATGAAAAGTTGGATGATTTTTATAATCCTCATCATAAGGCAATTATGCGAATGATTCAAATTGTGGTGGAAAATGCCCATAAGTGCGGGAAGTGGGCGGGAATATGCGGAGAACTTGGTGCGGATCTGGAACTTACAGAAAGATTTGTCCGTATGGGAGTAGATGAATTATCGGTTGCGCCATCCATGATTTTGAAAATCAGAAAGATAGTCAGAGAAATGAAGGCTGGTTAAAACTAAGAAACAATTTGGTATCAGGGAATATTTCATTGATATGCAGAAGGAGGCAGTTTCATGATGAAATCATTATGCGTATCGCTTAACTCTGCCGATCAGGTACAGGATTTTGTCAATATAATGAACAAAATTGAGGGGGATGTATTTCTTTCCACAGGCAGGTACATTATCAATGCAAAGTCCATCATAGGAATTTTTAGTATTGATTTATCAAAGAAGTTGGAACTTGAGATTGAGAGCTGGAAAGAGGAATACAGAATATTACTTGAAAAATATTTGAGTTAAAAGTGGTATGAATTGAATTATATACTGAACTACAGAGGAGGAAAATGCTTGGGAATTGGTTGCCGGATAATAGTATTTCGGATTGGAATTGGTTTTTTTTGGTGCAGAGATTCATAAACTGAAAGAGATTGTCATGAATACTGAAATGGAAAAATGTGCGCATCTTTATTCAGGGATCATCGGAATGCTGAAAATGAATAATGATATCATTCCGGTAGTGGATTTACATGAAAAGTTCTATAGGGAGCCATTTCCGATAAGTGGATATTCTTTTTATGCTATTTTTATCTTAGATGAGAAATTGATTGCGGTTCCCGTGAATGGAGTGGAACAGTACTATGACGTGCCATATGAATGTCTCTTTTCGGTTCCAATGATTTTAAAAGCGGAAAGGGGACAATTCATACAGCAAATCATCAATCTTGATGGCAGACTGATCCCAGTTCTTTCTTTGAAAAACATATTTGAAGAAATGAAAGATGACATATGGGAAGAACATAATAAAGATTATTCTTAAATCATCTCACTTTAGTATACTGAAAAACAGTATTCTGGAGGGGACGGCAATTACAAACAGGTGGCGGGATGAAACTCAATGAGAATACGGAACCTTACCGTATTATGATTGGCTAAATGCAGAGAAGGAGTATCAACAATGAAAACGGATAACACGGATCTTTTTGAAAATATGCCGGTTCCAAAGGCAGTCATAACGCTGGTCATCCCGACTGTTATCAGTCAAATTATAACGGTTATTTATAATATGGCGGATACTTTTTTTATCGGACAGATGAACGATCCGAATCAGGTTGCTGCTGCCACACTGGCACTGCCGCCTTTTGTCATGCTTACGGGAATAGCAAACTTATTCGGAATCGGGGGTTCAAGCCTGATTTCACGGAGCCTTGGCATGGGAGATCGGGAGAAGGCGAAGAAATGTGCGGCTTTCAGCATATGGAGCGCCGCCGCTGTGGCGCTTGTCTATGGTGTTGTCATGTATTTGGTTCGCCCAGTTATCTTTCCTCTGCTTGGCACGGACGCAAATACATATGGCTTTTGCTCTGATTATGTCTTGTGGACAATCACTGTCGGGGGTATTCCTACGGTATTGAACGCATGTCTAGCGCATCTTGTCCGAGCGGAAGGATATTCCAAAGAAGCAAGTTTGGGCGTGGCTTTTGGCGGTATCCTGAATATTATTCTTGACCCTGTATTGATATTTCCGCTGAAACTGGGCTTGACAGGTGCGGCAATAGCCACCATGCTGTCAAATGTGAACGCCATGTTTTATTTTATCCTGCTTTTACATAAAAACAAGGAGCGGACTGTAATTAAATTTTCAGTAAAGAGCTATACTTTGCAGCAGGGGATACCCAAAGAAATACTTCTTGTAGGTTTCCCCAGCTTTGTGATGATGCTGATGGGTGTATTCTCTAATGTGGTGCTTAACAAGATAGTCGTCTCGTATTCCAATCAGGCCATAGCCGGAATGGGGATTGCCAAGAAGATTGATATGCTTGCCTTTGCCATAGCTAACGGGATGACACAGGGCGTGCTTCCTTTAATCGGTTATAATTATGCTGCAAAAAATTATTCACGTATGCGCTCTGCAATCAAAACGGCATTTATTTATAGTGTAGCAGTTGCTTCTGCCGGGACAATATTTTTGTTTACCTGTGCAGTCCCGGTAGTAAGAGGATTTATTGACGATGCAGAGACGGTTGCTTATGGGCAGCACTTTCTTAGGATTATCTGTATAACCTGTCCGGCAGTTTCCGTGACTATGATGATTATATCTATTTTTCAGGCTACCGGACAGAAAACAAAACCGATGATTCTCTCATTATTGCGTAAAGGCGGACTGGATGTACCCTTTATGTTTATTATGAATGCCGTAGCAGGTGCAGACGGCATACCGTGGGCGACTCCGATTGCGGACTGCATTGCCGCAGGACTGTCAATATTATTGTTTGTGCCGTATGGGAAGCGGTTGAAAGAAACAATGGAGAATGATTGATAGAATTGAATCTGATATTTTATGATACATTCGATTTAGGAGAGGGAAGATTCTGTATGGTTTCTTTGCTGTATATCAGTGTGAGCGGAGGTTGAAGACAACGAAAGGTAAATGATGGCAATACGGTTTGAAGGGGGAGGCGTTTATTGGGAGATACCAATAGGCGCCTCTGCGCTTTCGGAGGAAGGAGGTGGTTATCATCCAGAAAATTAAGTGCCCGAACCATAAGTGTGGGAGACGTATTTTTGACATCGGCATAACGCGGTTCAGGATCATAGTAGAACTGAAATGCCCGCACTGCGGCGAAGTGGTACGGGTGTACTGGAAACCAAAGGAGAAGAAAAAATATACATAGATAAAAAGAACGGCGGGAGGATATCCTGCTGTTTTTGCTTTTACGGATTAAAGCGTTTCTTTTATGGGCATACTTATGCTATCAATGGAAAAAAATGGAAATTCCATTGTACGCAAAACTGAATAAGTACCGAGCGAGTGGGACCGCATTGCGTCGAGTCACGAATGGCCGGAGTAAAGCTAGTGAGTTGTTTTAAGAGTGTATGTATAGTGATAGCTTTCCCTGGCCATTCTCTGCCATTTTTTCAAAGCCAGTCCCACGTCTATATTTTAAAGCGTTCCTAACTTTACGAAGCCGTAAAGGAAGGAACGCTTTATGTCTTTTAGGAAGATCACAGTCAAATCTGGAGACGAAGAATTCACACTGGAAGTTACGGAAGAAGAATATCAGAACTATTACCGCCCGTGGTGGCAGCAGAAAAAGCATGAGCAGAGGAACCGGGAGGCGATGGAGCAGAACGGCTATACAGAAGAATCCTATGAGGCGTGGCGGGATAATGCCTCGGAGGGAGTAGGTATCCCGGACATGGAGCTGCAGGGGGTGGACGAGCTGGTGGAGAAAAAGCTGCTGCTCGGAGTGCTTGCGGATGCGATGGATTCCCTCCTGCCGGAAGAGAGGGAGCTTGCCATGAAGGTGTTCGGGGAGGAAATGAGCATCTGCGAATATGCAAAAACCAAAGGGGAGAACAGGCGGACGCTGGCATTCCGCAAGGATAAGGTATTGGAAAAACTGCGCTATTTTTTCCGGGAACATGGGATTGATGTGTAATTCTCCCCATATTCGACAGGAAAAGATACGTTTGTCGAACGGTTTTCAAAAAAGTTTCATTTTTCATTGCCAGTTTTCAAAAAAGTGTCATTACGACAGTGAAGGGGTACAAGATTATCCGCCCCGGAAAGGAGGAATGGAACTTATGGAAAAGTCACAGGAGCTTATCGGCATCCTGCAGGCGATCAGTATCGTGGCGAAGAGCCTCGCCGCCAAACTGATGCAGATCGAGAAGGAAGTGGAAGCCTATGAAGCCGCGAAAGCGGCGCACGACAGGAAAATGAAGAAAGGATGGAGGCGCTGATGCGTAAGAAGGTTTTTATCTGCAGCCCCTT
>OFFX01002828.1_pt1 | contig 10277 bp, 5 predicted proteins | sample 1521511 | NCBI WGS metagenome assembly OFFX01 (sample SAMEA3504125, study PRJEB24116) | mouse gut metagenome | biome: mouse gut; feature: mouse-associated habitat; material: faeces | place: Denmark | collected 2011
CCATCCGGCTGATGATCTCATCCAGCCAGCCGTGGGAGTCCGCCGGATCCCGGACTTCCCTGGCGCAGACGCTCAGCTCGTGAGCGCCGTCCAGGGTCGACAGGAGGGAGTGCAGAAATTTTTCCGGCGGCGTGTTCTCCGGCAGGGTAAACTGTCGTATGACCGAGGATGCGCGGCGTACCCTGTCCTCATGGCCCGCCTCCGTCCCGGAAAGCCGCCGCTCGATCTGCCGCAGACGCTCCTCTTCTGTACGGTACTTGTCCCCGTCAAGCACAATCAGGCGTTGATCCAGGGGCGCGTCATCCAAAACCAGGCCGGCGGCCAAGGTGAACGTATTCTCAATGGAACCGATATTCCGGACCTCCACACACCGGGACAGCCCCAAGCTCCTCGCTACGCAGGAGACTGCCGCCTGGGCTACGTCGTCCTCCACGTATATCATCAGCGGCTTGTCCAGCTCCCGGCTCAGGTCATAGACAATATCCGGTGTGATGTGATCGTAAACCAGGGTTTTTTCCCGGGTATGGTACAGATACCGGATGTCCGTATACGCCGCAAGATCGCCGATCTCCTGGGAATGGGTGGTAAAAACGATTTGAAGGTTCTTCCGTTCGGCAAGCTCGGAGAGCTTTCGGATCAGCCGCTTGCGGGCGTTGCAGTGGAGCAGCAGGTCGATCTCGTCAATCAGAATCAGCGAATAGGGCTCCGCGCGAAAAACGGTGGTCAATATCTTGACGAGACGCTGCTCCCCCGCTCCCATGCTCAGGGAGGAGTAGGTGATGCCCGACGCGGTATGTACGCCGATGAGCTCCTTCCGATGGGTCCTGTGGCTGGTCAGGCTCTGGTAGTCCTTCTGCATGATCTCCGAGGCCGCCGCGATAATCCGGCCGGACAGCTTGTCGCTGGACTCCTCCGTGTCGTAGTTGATGAAGGAAGTCTGATGCTCCCGCTCGATCTCTGGTAGGCCGGAGGAGATCCCCAGGTAAAATACGTGCCGCTTGGGCCGGGAATCGTAGTGGGGCATCCAGCGATCATGGATCTTTTCATAGGTCCTGGTGGTTTCCGACTGGGTGTTCTCATCGAAATACGTCAGACGGCATCGGCTGCCCTGCCAGCTGGCGTCGGGGTTGGGTGTGAAGAAAAACGGGAATTTGTAGTTCTCTCCCTTGCCGCTATCCTTCCCGGCCTCCACCGGCGGGGAGAACATGCAGGCCAGCGCATGGAGCACCGTGGATTTGCCCGCGCCGTTGACGCCCATGATGGCCGTCAGGCCCCTTTGGATGGGAATGTCCACATCCTTCAGTCCCTTCAGCCGGTCGATCCGGAGGTTGGTGATCCTAATCCGCGGCTGGAGCAAAGGCCCCTCCGCCTTGTCTTTTGCCCTTTGAGTTTTCGCCCGCTTGGCTTTTGCTTTGGGTACGGGCTTGCGGACCGTCAGTTCGGCTTCGACCGTTACCTCCGCAGAGGCGGTAATGGGCGGCGGAGGAGGAGGCTCCAGCTCCACCAGGACGGTTTGGCTCTCCGCATCGTCCAGCGTCCGATACAGCTCCTGCACAATCGGGCGCAGGATATACAGATCCGGTGCGCTCTGGAGCAGCCGGTACATCTGCTGCCGGCTGCTCCAGCCGCTGAAAACAGAATGCCAGGATTCCGGATAGCCCTTCAAAAGGGCCAGCTCGGCATGGGTCAGGCGGCGGATGCCGCGCTCGTCCCTGAGATAACAGTCCTGAGGACGCCCCAGGTAGAGCAGGTCGGTCCCCCTCACCTTTCCGGTATAATCCGCATAGAAATACGGATGCTCCAGAGCGTTTCCAATGGGCGTGAACCGGGCGGGCAGCTGGCGGTACCAGGGGTCCACCTGGTCCGCGCGCTCCAAAAACGGCAGCCGCGCCGTTTCCATTTGTTCAGGGTGCGGGAATTGAAACGTCTTTTGCGCGAAATCCCAGCGCAGGCCAACAATATAGGCCTGCACGCTTTTTACCGGAAAACCGGAAAAATCGATGCCATCACATACGCGGTAGCTGATCGAATACGAACCCCGGATCTTGTGCTCAAACAGCTCCGCCGGCATCTTCTGCAGGAATGCCGCCGAGGTCTGAATCAAAAACGCCTTCGGCATGATCCGGTGCAGCGCAGAAAACAGCAGCGGAAGTTTCTCCGCATACACAGCCCTCTTCCCCGTCAGCGAGACAGCAGGAGCCATCCTGCCAACAAGGAGGTCCACCGGGGGGAGACGGTCTGCATCGTCTGTCTCCAGCAGCGGGCCCTGCGGAAAGGCGGTCCGGTAAAATTTTGCCGTTCGCAAGCTGTCCGCCGCCGTCGCCGCCGTCACATCGAACCCTGCGTGGGAGAGGGCCATGGTCCGGCCTCCCAGCTCCGGCTCCAGGTCAATTGCGGTAAATTTTCGAAACATCCCTTCCAGCGCACCCCGCTTACAGCGTCATGACGCTCTCCAGCTCCCCGCCGCAGGCCTCCACCAGCTGCCGGGAACCGATGACGCAGACGCCTCCGGCCTCCGCCAGACGCTGCACCGGCTCCGCCAAAGCGGCCAGATCCTCCGCCGTGGCGGTCAGAATCTCCTCCTGACGCTTGCAGCGGTCCGCATAGCTCACGCCGGACCAGTAGAAGGCGTCGGCGGTCTTCCCCTTCTTGCTGGGCGTCAGCAGGGGAGAGAAATCCGCCACGGTGCCCACGATCAGGCCGGTGAGGTCCGGCTGTCCGGCGGCGAACTGGCGGAGGAAATCCGCCGTCTGCCGGTAGCAGCCCAGGCTCCTGACGGCGCCGGGATCCCGGAAGGACCAGAAGCACACCGTCCCGCTGGCCTCGGGCCGCACGCCCACGCCGTAAGCGCCGCCCTGGACCCGCACCGCGTTCCACAGATACGCCAGGCCGGCGGCCTTGCCGGCCACCAGGACCTTGCCGCTGTAGGACGCGCCCTGCTCCAGCAGGCTGCCGCCCAGGGCCGCGTAGGACACGTCGGTGGGGACGATAACGCCCTCCTTCCGGACGCCCCAGGCTTTGACCGCGCAGGGGAGCTCCTGCCGGGCCGTCCGGGGCAGCCTTGCCAGCAGCGTCTTCTCCAGGGCCGCGCAGGCCGCGTCCTCCGCACCGGTGACGCTGACCGTAAGCCGTCCGGAGGTGAACAGCTTCTCGCTGAGGGCGCGCAGGGCGGTGGACAGGTCTTCCCCCCGGTCCTCGAAATGCTTCTCGGTATCCTTCAGCCACTGGCAGTAGGAAATTCCGGCGGCGTACTCCTTCACCGCGCCTACGGCGGTCAGTCCGGCGGATACCCGGTTGGCGGCGTACTGGTGGCCGGCGGCGGAGACGCTCTCCTCCGTGCGGATGGCGGTCTGGCGCAGCAGCTCCCGGAGGCGCTGCTGATTATCAAATTTCGTCCGGGTCAGGATTTCCGCCGCCAGGTCCGCCGCCTGCTCCAGCTTCGCCTCCAAGGCGCTGAAGCTCAGGCAGAAGAAGGTCCGGCAGGTATCCGGCAGGTTGGGCTGGCCATAGGGCTCCACCGAGGCCGTGATCTGTCCCATGAGGGACCGCTGGAGCTTTTGCAGCTGGGCCCCGGTGTGGTCCTCCGTCTCCAGCTCGGCCAGAAGGACCCCCAGCAGGGACGCGCAGGACAGCTGCTCCGCCGTCAGGTCGTTGGCATCAAAATAGAGGTTCACGTACCCGATTCCGCCGGTGGCGGCGGCATGGCGCAGCAGGGGCGTATCCCCCAGCCTGCCCTCCTCCAGCGGCAGCTCCTCGGGCTTTGCTGGGATATCGCTGATACGCAGCATGGGGAGCTTCGCCAGGGCCTCCGGCGTATCCCCGGCGCTCTGCCAGGCGTCCAGGGCCTCCTGCTGGGCGCGGAGCTCGGCCTCCTCGGCCTCGGTCCAGCTGTCCCTGGCGGCCTGCAGGCGGGCGGCCTCCTCGGCCCGCTCCTCCTCGCCCAGGGTGGCGGAGGGCGTCAGCAGCACCCGGCAGAAGTGGTCGTTTTTGAGGAACACCCGCTCCAGCAGGGCTTCGAACCAGCCCTCCTCCAGCTTTTTATTCAAAGAGGCGAAAAGGGGGCCCACCTCCAGGTTGGCGGCGGGGTCGCCGCCGTAGAGCCAGCTGGTCATGACGCTCAGTCCGATTCCCAGGCCCTGGGGCATCCGGCCATAGTCCCGCTCCCGATACTGGAATTCCAGGTTGGCCAGGGTAGCTGAGAGCTGTTCGTGGTCCAGGCCCTCCCGGACCAGCCGCTCCAGCTCCTCCCGGATGGCGGCCTCCACCTCGTCCACCCGGTTCTCATCCATGTTTGTCACCATTATGACGGCCTCATACTGGAGGCTCGATCCTCCAAGACCGCTGATCACACGGACATCCTGGGACAATCCCCGGGATACCAGCCGCCGTTTCAGAGGAGCCTCGCTGCCCCCGCAGAGGGCATCCGCCAGCGCCTCGACGCCCATGGCCGCTTCCCGGCCGGCATAGACGTCATAGACACAGCCCCAGGCAAGCTGGGCCTTGTTCTCCAGCGGCTCGTTGGGTGAAACTTCATAGCAGGAGCGGACAAGCCGGCTCTTCACCGGCTTCTGTATGACAAACTCCGGCTGGTCGTCCCGGCGGGCAAAGGCATGCAGATATTCGCCGTCCAGAATGGAGAGAAGCCCCTCAACATCCATCCGGCCGTCCAGATAGATGTAGGAGTTGGAGGGCGCGTAGCACCGTCGGTGAGCGTTCAGAAACTGCTCATATGTCAGCTCCGGAATGTGGGCGGGGTGCCCGCCGTACTCGAAGCGGTAGGCAGTATCCGGGAACAGCTGCCGGGAAATCTCAAGATACATCCGGGCGTCCTTGTCGGCATATGCGCCCTTCATTTCATTGAATACCACGCCTTTGCAGGATGGGACGGACTGGTCCTCCGTCAGCTCGTAGTGCCACCCCTCCTGCCGGAAGATTTCCGGCTTGTGGTAGATGGCGGGGTGGAGCACCGCGTCCATATACACCCGGACCAGATTCCGGAAGTCCTTTTCGTTCCGGCTGCATACTGGATAGAGGGTCTTGTCCGAAAAGGTGAACGCGTTAAGAAAAGTTTGCAGAGAGCTTTTCATCAGCTCCACAAAGGGTTCCTTTACCGGATAGCGGTCCGAACCGCACAGCACCGAGTGCTCCAGAATATGGAACACCCCCGTGTCGTCCTCCGGCAGGGTGCGGAAGGCAATGAAAAAGGTTTTATTCTCCTCCTCCCGGTCCAGCCACACCAGACGCGCGCCGCTTTTTACATGCTCCAGCCGGTACAGCGTCGCCTCCAGCTCCGGCAGAGTCTGGAGAGCCTGAATCTGGAACCCGTGGATGATTTCGTTCTGCTTCATGGGCGAACCGCCTTCTTTCAGGAAAATTGTCCCGCAAATTCCGCCAGAGAAATGGTCTTCCCTCCCTCCAGCCGGGATTGTTCAGCGGCCAGCGCCATGACATGGCTCTCTACAGAAGCGTCAATTCCGGTAAGCGCGTCGCCGCCGCCGGATTCGATCAGGCCGCAAATCTGCTCCGACAGCCCCGCATCGCCGCCTCCGTGACCGGCAAACTCGCTCTTCTGATCGTTGAGACGGATGACCTCCTCCGGCTGTCCGAAGCGGCGGACAATCAGCTCGTTGGTTTCCAGATTGCCCTCAATCTCTCCCAGAGTGCCGGTAATCTTGATGGTGCGATAGCACTTCTCGGTAAAGGCTGTCATGGTGAAGGTGGCGTGAATGTTATTTTCAAACTCCATGTTTACCGTCTGGTGGTCCACCACATCGTTGTCGCAGCGGTAAACGCAGCGGCCGTAAGGCCCGGTGCGAAGCGCCTCCCGCAGTCCCTCCTCCGTAGGCGGGCCGCCGGTGACGACGCTGTTGGGCCAGCCGGTTTTGCCGCAGCGGATGCCGCAGCGCTGGCCGGTGATATAGATTTTTTCCGCGTCATAGACGCAGCCATCCTTACAGGCGCAGTCCTCCAGACAGCGCGTCCCCGCGCCTGCCGGAGCCTGTTCCGCTTTGAAGTGGTCCAGTGCGCCGAAGCTCTGAACCTTCAGGCACTTCTCTCCCGCCAGCCAGCGTAGGATGTCCATATCATGACAGCTCTTGGCCAGAATCATGGGACTGGTCTCATCGCTCCGCCGCCAGTTGCCCCGGACAAAGCTGTGCGCATAGTGCCAGTAAGCCACATGCTCCACCGCGTCGATGGTCTCCAGTTTGCCGATCTCACCACGGCGCAGCAGCCCCTCCAGCACCGCATAGAAGGGGGTATACCGGAGAACGTGGCACACGACCACCACCCGGCCGGTCTCATGAGCCTTCTTCTGGAGCTGGAGGCACTCCTTCAAATCCGGGGAAATGGGCTTCTCCAGCAGGACATGATACCCCTTGTCCAGGGCCTTCAGCGCCGCAGGCACATGCTGGCGGTCCTGTGTGGCGATAAGCAGCACGTCCGCCAGCTTGGGCTGGGCCAGCAGAGCCTCGTCAGAGGAGAAGCACTTGTCCTCCTCCACGCCGTACCACTCCCGCAGCAAAGCCAGGCGGCCCGGACGGCAGTCCGCCCCCGCCACAATCTTCATCTTCTCCGGATGAAATTTCTGATAGGAGGCATAGGCCTCCAGGCCGCGGCTCCCGCAGCCACAAATGGCAAATGTAATCGGCATATCGTTTTTCTCCTTCCCGCCCGTTCCTTTCCCGGACCGGCGCTGTCTATATGATACACCATCCGGGGGGATTTGGCAACTGCGGACAAAAAATCCCGGGCCGTTTCCGCAGGAAAAACAGCCCGGGATTTTCAGCGCGTTCACTCCGCAAACATCTCCGTGGACAGATACCGGTCTCCTCCGTCAGGCAGCAACGCCACAATGGTTTTGCCCCGGTTCCCCGGCCGCTTCGCCAGCTCCATGGCGGCCCATACCGCCGCGCCGGAGGAAATGCCCACCAGCACGCCTTCCTTTCTTCCCACCAGCCGTCCAGCGGCAAAGGCGCTGCTGTCCTCCACAGGGATCACTTCGTCGTACACTTCGGGATCCAGCGCCTCCGGAATAAAGCCTGCTCCGATGCCCTGAATCCCATGGCTTCCAGCAGCCCCTCCGCCGAGCACCGGAGAGGAGGACGGCTCCACCGCCACCACCTGAATGGCAGGATTTTTCCCCTTCAGGTATTCTCCCGCACCAGTGATGGTGCCGCCGGTCCCTACGCCGGCCACAAAAATGTCTATCTGCCCCTCCGTATCCGCCCAGATCTCCGGTCCGGTGGTGGCGCGGTGAACGGCGGGATTGGCGGGATTGACAAACTGCCCGGGAATAAAGCTGTTGGGAATCTCCTTGACCAGCGCCTCCGCTCTGGCGATGGTGCCGGTCATCCCCCCTGCTGTCAGCACCAGCTCCGCGCCGTAGGCCTTCATCAGCTGCCGCCGCTCCTTGCTCATGGTTTCCGGCATAACGATGATAACCCGGTACCCTCTGGCTGCCGCCATGGAGGCCAGGCCGATGCCCGTGTTGCCGGAGGTGGGCTCAATGATTACGGAGCCGGGCTTGAGCAGCCCCCGCTCTTCCGCATCGTCAATCATCGCCTTGGCCACGCGGTCCTTCACGCTTCCGGCGGGATTGAAATACTCCAGCTTTGCCAGAATGCGGGCCTCCAGCCCCTCTTCCCGCTCAATACGGGTCAGCTCCAGCAGCGGCGTTCCGCCGGTCAGCTGGCCAGCGGACGTAAAAATACGGCTCATAGGGAACCCCTCCTGTCTGTCAATATGAGATAGCCGGTGAACGCTCTCCGGCCGCCTCGATTCATATTTTCAGCATATCACACTCCGCGCGCACTGTCCATTGCCATTTCGCGCAAACCTCTGATTGACAGAGATCGCCAATCGCGGAATATTGACACCCTGTGAAAATGTCTTATAATGGAAATCACCAGATTTTGACACAAACGGAGGAACATCATGCGGATCATGCAGATTGGTGAATATCTCAAAAACAGGCGGCGCGACCTGAACCTGACCCAGGCTCAGGTGTGCGCGGGCATTTGTGAGGTTTCTACCCTTTCCCGCATAGAGCGCGGCCTGCAAACCCCCGGTTATGGTCTGCTCAGCACGCTGCTCGAGCGTCTGGGCATGCCAGCGGCCCGGTATTACGCACTGCTGAGTCAAAATGAGCTGGATGTGGAAACTCTGATGCGGGAAATCCGCGCCGATGAAATCCGCTTCCGAAGAGCGCCGGCGGAGGACCGGCCCAGAATCCGGAAAAGGGCCGAGGAAAAGCTGAGCCGTCTGGAGCGGCTGACGGAGCCGGAAGACCAGATCACCCGGCAGTACATATTGAGCGCCAGAGCGGCCCTGGGCCGCAAAGACGGCCCCTACAGCTTCGAGGAAAGGCTGGACATGCTGATGGAAGCCATCCGTCTGACGGTTCCCCGCTTTGATCTGGAGAAGGTTGGACACTTCCGGTACAGCATGGCGGAGGCCACGCTGATCAATCAGATTGCCCGCACTTTTTCACAGGCCGGAAAAAAAAGTCAAGCAATCAGCATTTACCGCCAATTGCTTGACTATATCAGAAAAAACAATCAGAAATTGTCCAGATATGCCGGACAGTTTTGTCTGGCGGCGCATAACTGCGCCATTGACCTGGCCTCTGAAAAATATTATCCGGAGGCCACGGCGCTTACGAAAAAGGGACAGAAGATCTGCATCGAATACGGCGATTACCAGTTCCTGCCCGGATTTCTATCCATTCAGGCGGAATGCTGCTATTACACCGGCGACAGAGAAAAGAGCGCCGCGTTATACTTTCAAGCATATTACACCTATGCGGCTATCCTTGACAAGCACAACTGCGCTCTTATCCGTCAGGAGATGAAAGAGCATCTGGGGTTGGAGCCGCAGTATTAGAGGTGGTGGAAGTCGTCCCCGTCCGGAAGCTCCGCTTCCGACAACGGCATGACCGGAGGCTCTTCCGGGTCCAGGGAATCCACGACGGCGAGAGGATTTTCAGCAGCCGGAAGTCCGGCGGCGCAGGCCTGTCCAGACAGCAGCGACAGGCACAGGAGCAAAGAGAGCAGCAATGAAGTGAATTTTTTCAGCATGTGAGGGACCACCCTTTCTTTTTTTGTCATGAACAGTATAGGTCAAATGCTTCGGTTTGTCCATATGGTCTCGCAGAAATCGGAAAAGCCGGAGAAAATTTTTTGTTTGCCTGCCCCTCTACCCCCATATATGCGTCTCTCTTTTTTCATCAGATATCCGCAGGCCGGGGGCGCTCCCCGGCTGTGCTATTTTGCCAGCATCCGCTTCAGATACTGTCCTGTATAGCTTGCCTCGCAGGCAGCCACTTCCTCCGGCGTACCGGTGCAGACGATGGTCCCGCCGCCGTCGCCTCCCTCGGGGCCCAGGTCGATGATATGGTCTGCACACTTGATCACGTCCAGATTATGCTCAATAACCACCACCGTATTCCCTGCGTCCACCAACCGTTGGAGCACTTCCAGCAGCTTGCCCACATCGTCGGTGTGGAGACCAGTGGTGGGCTCGTCCAGAATATAAATCGTGCTTCCGGTACTGCGCTTTGAGAGCTCGGTGGCCAGCTTCACCCGCTGGGCCTCGCCGCCGGAAAGCGTGGTGGACGCCTGCCCCACCTTGATATACCCCAGTCCCACGTCGCACAGGGTTTCCATCTTCACCGCAATTTTGGGCAGAGGCTTGAAAAACTCCCGGGCCTCCTCGGCGGTCATCTCCAGAACCTCGTATATATTCTTCCCCTTATACCGGACCTCCAGGGTTTCCCGGTTATACCGCTTTCCTTTGCAGACCTCGCAGGGGACATAGATGTCCGGCAGGAAGTGCATTTCAATTTTCAGCAATCCATCCCCGGAGCAGGCTTCGCACCGGCCGCCCCGGACGTTGAAGCTGAACCGGCCGGAGTTGTATCCCCGGGCCTTGGCCTCCGGTGTGGAGGCGAACAGCTCCCGGATATCGTTGAAGACCCCGGTATAGGTGGCGGGGTTGGACCGCGGGGTACGGCCGATAGGGCTCTGGTCGATGCTGATGACCTTGTCCAGGTATTCTTCCCCCTCAATGGCCGTATGCTTGCCCGGGCGGCACTTCATGCGGTTCAAATCCGCGCCCAGACGTTTGAACAGGATTTCGTTGACCAGAGAGCTTTTTCCCGACCCGGACACGCCGGTGACGCAGGTGAAGGTCCCAAGGGGAATATCCACATCCACGTTCCGCAGATTGTTCTCCGCCGCGCCCCGGATGGTCAGCGTCTTGCCGCTGCCCTTCCGCCG
>OFFX01002830.1_pt1 | contig 10266 bp, 8 predicted proteins | sample 1521511 | NCBI WGS metagenome assembly OFFX01 (sample SAMEA3504125, study PRJEB24116) | mouse gut metagenome | biome: mouse gut; feature: mouse-associated habitat; material: faeces | place: Denmark | collected 2011
AAAGCCTTTGGAAGTAACCCACCGCTACGACGACATCATTGACCTCCCGCACCACACCTCTCCCACCCGGCCCCGAATGCCCCTCCGGGACCGCGCCGCGCAGTTCGCCCCGTTCGCGGCCCTCGTTGGCCACGGAGCCGCGATCCGGGAGACCGCCCGGTTGACGGACAGCCGGGTGGAGTTGACTGAGGATGAAAAGGCGATTTTGGACGGGCGGCTGCGCATGATTTTGGAGATGTTGGACGAACGGCCGGAGGTAAGCATCTGCTATTTTGAGCCGGATGCAAAGAAAGCCGGTGGGGCCTATGTAACGATTACTGGTCATGTGAAAACGTTTGATGAAATTTCTAAGATGTTGATTTTAGAGGATGAGGCTGCAATTTCCCTGGAGAGTATTTTGAAAATCGAATTTTGTCCACAACAAATTGGGGAAAGCATATAGTGAGTGGGAGTACTCTAAAAAAGAACTCCCACTCGTTGTGTATATCTACAATATAACCCAATACATTTTCCTAAAATTGATTTTGAAAAATGTTCGTGGACTACGCTAAACTGGTTACGTCAGCTGCAGACCTCAAATAGAATTAACTTAGTTCCAATAAGAAATGTTACCATAGTATGGGCAATCTTCAGCAGAATGGATAAATACACCATTAAATCCCCACTTAGAGATGAAGGTTACATTTCCTCCGGAAACAGATCTAACAATAGCAGAATGTTCAGTCGGATTAGTTCGGGTAGACCAACACGCTTTATTTCCAACAGAAGGTGAGTTTTGTCTGTAGTAACTTCCATCGCTCATGTAGGGATCTGGATCGTTAATCCAGTATTTGTTACTTAAGGAAGTACTGTACCAAGCATAAGAATGGCAATTATAAGCTGGGTTAATTCCAGAAACAACAGTTGCTCTAGGATAAACTGCTTCAAGTACGTTGTGATTTGCCTGGGCGCTTTCTTCGGTCATATCGTGATTTGCCCACGTCCAATTTGCGTAGGCAACTACTGGAGTACCACTAGGCGTAGAGATTAATGGTGAAATATCTGAAGCAGATATATGGTTACCCAGTGCCATTAAAAAGTTGCTACGTACAAGAGATTCCTCCTCATTTTCAGAAAAGGTTTGGGTTTCATAGAAAGTAGCTATACACTCAGCAGCGTCTGCGCGATCAAATAAAATCTCAATTCCGCTAAAATACTGAGAAACAGATTTGATGCCCGCTTCGGTAGAATCAAATGCATAGATATTAATAAGAAGCGGATAGTTTAAAACCGTTTCTAAGAGAGCAGGAGTAGTCATAGAAACCAGCAATTCCTCGTCAACATGACAAATGGCGATTTTGTCTTCAAGAGAGGTAAGTTCATACCATTCAGATGTTCCAGGTACAACGGGATATTCATAAGGAGTATCCACAGTAGTGCCAGAATTTTGAAGTGCGTTAGCAGCTAGCGCCTGAGAAGAACAAAGAAGCGTAAAAATGAGATTAAGCTCCTTTGGAATAGATTTCTCAGTCTTTATTTGATTTTTTTATTTTCATTGTCTTAACCTCCATTTTATACTGTAGTTGGTTTGTGAACTATTTCCCCGTCACATAAACGGTCTTACTTCTCGTATCCCGTCCCGCGCTGTTTTCGGCAAAAACAGTCACCGAAACGCGATACTCCACGCCGGACTTGCAGGACCAGCTGATAGAATTGCTGTGGCGAGTTCCATTTGTTCTGCTCATACCTGCATCGTCCTCGTCGAAGCTCGCTACAGAAATCCAACTGCTGCCGCGCTTTTCAGAAATGGTGATACTCTGGCATCCCAGCTTATCCATGGTCACGTTGCCCCATACTGTAAACTGGGTAACAATCTCGCCGCCAGAAACGCTTGCATCAATAAAGTGGTAATAGATTTGATCGCTTGCTCTCATATCCAATGCAGACGCAGGTACAAGCATAGCCATAAGACATAAAGCTACGCATAGGGCAAGTAGCCCTCGACACTTTTTCAAAGTGGCTCACTCCTCGTACATTGAGTTGATGATTTTTTCCAGCTCGGCTGCGGGTAAAGTGGTCCGTATAGAATATTCCAGTTCATTCACCGTCCATGCCACAGAATTTATTTCTCGATTTTGGAAGAAATAGTGGTTCGTGTCATTTTTAGTATAAATCCTAACCTCACTGTTGTCTTTTTCATATAAACCAGCGTGTTTCCCTTTGTATCCGAAAATTGCAAATATAACCATATCGTCTCCATTTGCATATGCCGCAGTGAACTCTATGTATCCATTTTCGTCCACATATAGTTCAGGCGTATCCGCTTGGAAACCCTCTGGGATATAGGTTGGGATTGTATACTCCTCAATTCCACGTTTTTGAAGCTCTGTGACAAGCTCCTGGTACTCCTCTGGAACATCTGCTGGGACCTGATTGCTTACGGAGGGGTAATGGGAAGAATCATTGCCGGACTGGACCGTGCCAAAACTGAACACGATCTCCGTCCACCGTGCGATTGTGCCAACCACATCAATACCGGCGGCTTGCGCTGCACTGGCGAGCAGCACCGCCAATAATACGGCCACGATTCCCGTGCGGGCGATTCTCCGAAATTTTCTGGTTTGCTTTGCTGGCTTGGACGCACCCTCCACATACTCCTGAAGCTTATCCTGAAAGTCCTGGTAAGAGGACTCCGCGTTCGGGTGCGTAGGCATCGGTGCTTTGCGGTCCAGTGCATCCAAATACGCATCAATTACCGCTGGGTCGTAAGTCTCCTCTGTCATGGCGTCCAAGGCCGCTTCCATTGCCTCGGACAGTTCCGACGATGACATAGCCTCCAGCTTTTCCGGTGATACATCTAAAAACATTTGCGATTTCATTTTTTCTGGGTGCTTGTCCATGGGGTCGTTCATGGTCTACCTCCTTTCTTTGCCCTCCACTATATATATGTCGAAAGTGGAAGGTTTTGTTGCATCAAATTTAAAAAATTTTTTTGCAACAAAAAATATGTACTAAAACTACTCTAATTTCCGATTTTTGATAAGTTTTCGACATCGTGAAATTGCTCTGGATACGCGGCTGCGGCAACTGCTTTCCGAAATCCCAAGCCGGTCTGCAATTTCCCGGTAGCTCAAATCCTGCTCAAACCGCCAGATCAGAATGTCGCGGTCCGCCTGGGGTAGCTTTTGGGGAAGCAACTCTTCCAGTGGCGTTTCTGGCTCCGCCTCAGCCACTGGTGCAATTTCATCAAGCGAAACAATTTGATGTGCCATAGATCGTCGCCGCTCATTTTGTATGTTGTTTTTCAGCGCAAGCACAAGCCAGCCCTCCGGGTTCGGATGCTCCATCAACTTGCTCCGATGAAAGACCACTTGCAGAAATACATCCTGAACGGCATCTCCGGCCTGTTCCGTATCGCCCAGCATTCGGTATGCGATCCGAAATAGCTTTTCATATAAGGCTTTGTATAGTCTGGCGATGAAATCTTCCGAATTATGCGCCATGCCTTCCACCTCTTTATCTATATTTTCAAGCATACTGCCTTTATTATAGCATATTCCAATATTGGAATAAAGACAAAATTTTTCCTCTTATATTTTGTAATGAAAAACAGACAGAAACTGCTGTTTGGCGGTTCCTGCCTGCTTTTTGAAAGAGGTAACCATTCGTTTTTCACCCTCATCCGTCACCGCCTACGGTGGCACGGCGAAGCCGTGACGGATGAGGGTGAAGCCAAAGGGCTACTCTACGTTACGAATCAAATATATTACTTGTTGCAGAATTTCTCCCAACTATGGGGATAATTCTGCTTCTTGTTTATACTTTAAGCTAAGACTTTTAATTGAACATTAAAAGCTGATATGGTTCTACTTCAAGAGCCTTTGCAATTCGGTGCAAGGCAAGCATCGACAAGGTATAGCTTGATGTAGATTCAATATGACTGATGGTCGAATAGCTCAATCCGCTACGTTCTGCCAATTCCTCTTGGCTGAATCCAGCTTTCTTTCTGAAAAACTGGATACGAAATCCAATGTTTTTTAGAAACTGAGCTTCTTCCGCAGTGTAACTCTTTTTTGTGTATATGATGGACACTCCTTCACCTAAACGCCTTGATATTATGTTACACTTTCTCCAATTACATTTGAATGTTGTATAGAGGGTTTATATTGTAATATTTTCGCAACTATGTTATAATAGCCAAGGATATTCTACAAACAAACAATTAGATGGTGGTAGTATGGAAAATAACCTTAGTAGGTGTTGCGCATTCACGGGTCATCGACCACGCAAATTCCCTTGGAAATACAATGAGCAAGACTCCAGGTGCGTTGCATTAAAGGAAACTCTAAAAGAGCAAATCGCAAAACTGGTGGCATCCGGTGTGACGGATTTCTATAGCGGCATGGCGGACGGCTCCGATGTTTGGCTGTCTCAGATTGTCCTGGATTTTCGCGAAAACAATACCGCGCTGAAACTGCATTGCGTTCTGCCCTGCGAAGGACAGACGGATCAATGGAGCAGATCAGCGCGGAACCGGTACGACTCGATTTTAAATCAGGCAGATTCGGTAACTTACGTAAGCCGCCAATACTACGATGGCTGTATGCTGGACCGGAACCGCAAGCTGGTAGAGGCCGTTGGCTTTCTGCTGGCTGTATACAACGGAGAGCGTCGCGGCGGGACAGCGGCAACACTGCGCTATGCCAAAAAGCTGGGCCGGGAGTTGATTGTGATTCATCCTCTCTCCCTGTTAATTTCTCATATTTCGTAACAAGCGTACCTCTCAGATGAGGTACGCTTTTCGACAATTTCCGGTTTCTTGTGTATAATTAGGATAAAGGGGGAGATATTGTGAAGATCGTTTCCTGGAACGTCAATGGAATTGCCGCCTGCCGGGAGCATGGATTTCTGAAATTTCTGAAATCGGTCAAGCCGGACATTGTCTGCTGCCAAGAAGTTAAATCAAAAATTGATCTGTCCACACCGGGATATCTGCAATATTGGAACAAAGCTAAAGAACCAGGATACGCTGGTACACTGATCCTGACCAAATATGAGCCTATCTCTGTCACGAACGGTTTTGGAATCAAAAAGCTGGATGGTGAAGGGCGTATTATTACTTTGGAATACCAGGACTACTATGTTTTGAATGTGTATGTTCCCAGCATCCACACTTACAGCGCCCCAGACCGGCCCGATTTCCGCTTGGCGTGGGACAGGGCTCTGCGTAAATACATTAGCAAGTTGGACAAACCAGTTATACTGTGTGGAGATTTCAACGCAACGGCGGCATACATCGACACCTACCCAACGAACCAGAAGAACGAGCCGGACAATCCGCTCTTTACCTCCGAAACCCGCGACAGCATTGTGCAGCTCAAAGCTATGGGACTTGTGGATGCTTTCCGAGCACTATATCCCGATAAGGAAGCGGACTATACTTGGTGGGGACCCAAGGATGTGAACCGTGTGCAAAACCACGGTTCACGTCTGGACTATTTCTTTCTTTCTGGTGAGTTGGTATCCGGGTTGCAAGAGGTAACGCACCACGCCGATATTTTTGGGTCCGACCACTGCCCAATTTCTATGATATTCAATCTAATTCAGTCAGAAAAAGATATATCCGATGAAGATTTAGCGACCATATGGCGCACAATCGACTGGGGGAAAATGAATCAGGAGCTTCGTACCATGCAGGAGGAACTGGCCCAGGCGGCATTTGAGCGGGACTGGCGCAAAGTAAGCTGGCTGCAAGACAAACTCCTAAATTCTTGGCCTGCGAAGGTTTTAGCCGTCAAAGAGGTTGCGGATGCCGACTCAGTTCCTGGCGTTGATGGTGTGCTTTGGATTACTGATGTGCAGAAGGCCAAGGCGGCAAAATGCCTAACGCTCCGGGACTACTACCCTCTGCCGAACCGGTATGGAGAGATTGAGGAACATGGAAAAAAGCGTAAACTGCTGATTTCCACCGTCCGGGACCGTGCGGTGCAGACGCTGTTAAAATACGCTCTGAAGCCAGTGTCAGAATCTACAGCAGACAATGGCTCATTTTTTAGCCGTGAGGGACGGTCTATGTTCGATACCCGCGCCTACCTGGAGCGTAATCTGGAAGATGAAAGGGTGATGTGCGTTGTGGTTGTTGATGCACAGTCATTTTATGGACACATCGTCCATGACTGGTGTATGAAACACATACCTCTTCCGGAATCGCCGCTCCGCAAAATTTTGAAAGCAGGATGCCTCAAAAATGGTGTGATATTTGACAAGGACGAGGGCATTTCGCTGGCATCGCCGCTCTCGCCCATCATTGGAAATATGGTTCTGGACGGCCTGCAAACTTATATCTATGACCGCCTCTATCCAAGGGGTGGAACCGATCATATCAATGGAGCAATGGTCCGTTTTTTGGATGACATTGTTGTCACAGCCCGGAGCAGGCAGCAAGCCGGACTAATCATGCAGATCGTGACGGAATTTCTGGCCGAACGCGGAGCAAAACCGAACCCAACCAAATCTTATGTCGCCTGCATTACAGAGGGTTTTGACTACTTGGGCCGTCATTACCAGCGAAAAAATGGTGTCCTGGAGATTTCCGCATCCACTAGCAAGCTTGTTGAAATTGAGCAGACGCTAAAATCACTGATACAGGGTTACAAAGGAACCATCCGACATCTGATTGAAAAGGTCAATTATGAGCTTACAAAAATATACCGTAACCACCGCGCTGAGGATTCCTATATGTTGTTCCGTCATATTGACGCTTTTGTCACGGGATTATTTCTGGAGCGAATGTGCGCCAAACGCCCAAAATGGCATCAGGAAACAATCCGTGCTCATTTTTTTGTGCGCGATGGGGACCGCTATATTTTTGTTCTGCCCCAAGACCGTACTGTCCGGATTATGCAGCTGGCGCCCTTGCCGATCAAAAAACATACTCCCTGCAAGATTGACTTCAACCCATTTCTGGACAAAGAATACTACGCAGCCCTGCAATATCAGCGGGAGATACAGAAAACCAACGGAAATTTCAAGTCAATTTGGGATCGCCAGGATGGCCGGTGCGCCTACTGCGGCCAACCTATGCTGCCGGACCAGGATGTAGAGATTATTGAGAAACTGCTGGGGCAGGGCCACCGTATCCGAAATCTTGCATTCATTCACAGGAAATGCTCCTACGACACGTCAAAAAACTGGGATATGCTTGGTGTACCAGTTGATCTTACCGAGTTTTTGAAAGATATGCTTGACGATGCGCCGGATGCCGAATCTCCGTATCTGGAGCTGAGAAGATTTTTCCGTCGCAACAAGCGGACAACGATTCATCTGACCTTCAAAGATATCGAAGAAATTCTTGGAGATAAGCTGCCTTGGGAAGCTTATTTTTTTGAATCATTCTGGTATGAAGCCACTAGTGATATAATGTCCCTCTTATGGAAGAAAGAGGACTTTCCAGCTAAATTCTTTTGCTTGACGTATCCTCACTACGACATATCCCAGTCGTGGCGTAGTCAGGGGTACGAAATCAAATCTCTACATATGGAAACAGACCGGGTAGTATTCAGAAAGGAAATAAGGGATACCGAATATATTACAATCCCGAAAGCACTGACAAGCCAGCCGCTGCCAGAGCATATTGCATATGAATTTCATAAGTTAATAACAGACTTTATGCAACGATATGGTTTATAAAGGGGATACCTATGAAAAGATTGATGATTATGGAACGCTCCGCTAAAATATTGGACATACTCTGCTTCGCTATCGGTCGTGAGGGATATGACATTGTTCCAATTCGTGATGGGTTAGACGGGATATCGTTTTTGGAGCAGCAGGCGGTAGATTTGATTATCCTGGACTTGACCGGACCTATGGACAGCATAGCGCCCTGCCGCTGTCTACGAGAGGAGGGGCTTCGGATACCAATACTTGTTTTGGCGGGAGAAAAACAGTGTATTGATTTGAGGGCATTTGACAATACCGACTACATCCTGAAACCGTTTCCCATGCCGGAGCTGCCCCTGAAAATCAAACAGAAGACAATCAACGCAAGAGGACATCTGTCACGCTTGCCTATCCCGGCCAAGGAAAAAACGCTGGGGCGATTTGTAATTGACCCATATAAGTCTATCATATTCAAGGACGGAGTTCCACTGGATTTGACCCAGCGTGATTATGATCTGCTGATCTATTTATTTGGTTCGCCAGGAAAGATATTTACCCGCGAGGAACTGCTGCATCAAGTCTGGGATTATCCGGGATATATTGGCGATGTCAGAGGTGTGGATGTAGCTGTGCGGCGGCTGAGAACAAAAATTGAGGATGATCCGGCCCACCCGGTCTTTCTTGTCACAAAACGGGGGCAGGGTTACTGGTTTGGGGTATAAATCTGGCTTGTCATAATTACATCAACTGTGGTATACTCTTTGATAACAATGGACCGGAAGTGAGTTCAGATTATGGCAAAGAGAAAGTCTCACCACCCGCAAGGCCACTGCTGCAAAATCTGCGGGCAATATAAAGCAAACGAAAAATTCTCCGGCAAGGGTCACGCCACCCATATTTGTAAAACGTGTTCCAAGCTCTCTGCGGCAGAAAAGGCGGAGGCGCAGACGATCACCCGTCTTTCCAATCTTCACGGCTGGTTGAACGACAGCGAAAAGAAGTGGCTGGAGAATCGCGTCCGTGACCGTCGCCCGGAGGTCGCAGCACTGGCGCGGGAGGTGTACAATATGTACTTTCCCTATGCGGAGCGCAACGCCAGGAAGAAGCAGCTCCTTATTAACACACTGGTCTTTGAGCTGAACAACGCCACGATCTATGACGGGTTCGGGGACGAGTACCCGGTTAACCTTCGGTTTACCTCAAACCGGCTGACGAACGTTTTGACTATGGCTGATCTCAGCGCAAGCGGCACAGAGCAGAGCATCACACTGGAGAAAAAGCAAATGGCAAAGCTCCTGCGTTGGGCGATACATACGCTGGAGATTTTCATGTGGGAGGAGGATTATGACCTCTCGCCTGACGAGGATTTGTTTGAGGATGATGATCTGGAAGCAGAAGAACCAGAGCCAGAGACAAAAATCTACTGGCGCGTTCTGCTGGAATATGCAAATAAAACATCCCAGGAGATTGTGTCCTACCAGGACAATCTCTATGACAAACCAGACGAATTGTACTTTGCTCTGCGGGAGTATTTTGACCCAGAGCCGGACGAGTCAGAGGAGGAATTTGAGTAAAATACAAAACGAGTGGGAGTGCCATTTCAGGCTGCACTCCCACTCGCTGTTTCGTATTCGGTTTGTTCAAAACGATATGTACTCTGTCCCATTCTCAGGCGTAAAACTGAGAATACCGCCTAAGTGTATCCCTGCTTGCTCCACGGCATTATTACTGACCGCATAATCCGGGTGCTGGATATAAAGCGCGTTCATCAATGCGTATGGGTCTATGGAGCAGAGCAACTCCCCCTCTTCCATAGATAAAACCAGCTCAAAAACCGGCACACAGCTATCCTCTTCCAAGAAAAATATGTAGGGCAGCTCCCACTTCGGATTGAAGCTGACTGCCAGTTTAGCAGCCTCCTTCGATATGTTGTCATACACCGGGAAGGAAACGGCAAGCCCCCTCTGACACCACTCCGACTCCAACCAAAACACACCGTTGGCTATGACCTTGTACCGTGTCGTGCGGCCCCACGGCGTTTCTTGCGGCACAGCATATGGACCAAAATATTCCGGATGCAGTTCTCTACCAAATGCAATCGAAATACGCATGGAATCTTTTGGGGAGAGGGGGATCCCGTACAGCTTTTTATAGCGGCATAGTTCATATTCAATGATACAGCGGGAATCCACGGAGCAGTTTTCCCCATAAACCAGAAGCCCAGGATAGTCCAAGTCATATTTTCCGTACTTCTTTGCTGCCGCAGAAATACTTGGAGCCTCTGAGAGCACAATAAACGTCTCGCTCAGTAATAAACTCCCTTCCTGACGCATGGAAGCCTCATAGACGCCAGGTATAATGGCTTCCGCTTCTGTGACCACGCCCAACTCGCCCAAATCAAGCGGGAGGTTTTCCGGGGATAATAACTGTATTTCTCTTTCCATAAGATCTCCCTTTCTACGCTCAACAAATAGTGACATATCACTATACCATATTTTTCAGAGCTAGTGAAGTATCACTAACTAAGAAAATGCGGATATTTTATCATAGAGACAAATCACATGGAGGATTTGCCTATGAATACCTGCGAAACGATTGCGGCCCGTATCCTGGAGCTATGTAAGG
>OFFX01002870.1_pt1 | contig 10168 bp, 7 predicted proteins | sample 1521511 | NCBI WGS metagenome assembly OFFX01 (sample SAMEA3504125, study PRJEB24116) | mouse gut metagenome | biome: mouse gut; feature: mouse-associated habitat; material: faeces | place: Denmark | collected 2011
AACCGTTACCGCCGCGCACCCGTTGGTGGGAATCGACTGATTAATCGTAAGAATATTCGCCCCGCTCCCGGCAAAAATAGCAAGTACATTGCTCAGTACCCCGGGGTTATCCTTCAGCATGGCATAAAACGTAATAATGTGCCCCGTTTTCATGTCGTTGAAGGGCTGCACCGCGTCCTTATACTTATAAAACGCGCTGCGGCTGATGCCCACCAGCCGGGCGGCTTCCCCTACCGTATCCGCCTCCCCGGTCTGCATCATCCGTTTTGCCTCCGCCACCTTCACGAAGATCTCCGGCAGGGCGGAGGCCGCTACAATATAATATTTGATCTGCACTCCCATGATGTATCCCCCTTGCGGTCACATGTCCTCGAATGTTGCTAGTGTACCACAGCCCCGCCCCTTTTACAACCCAAAATCCGCTGGAAAATTCCACAATCTTTCCTGCCGGGCAGGAGGAAAAGAGGTACAGTTTGTCTATATGTCACAACTAAGTGTCTTTTTACAAAGGACAATTACCGCCCTGCTGTGGCTTGGAGGGGCGGTGGTGTTCTTCAAATGGCTGCTGGCGCCGCTGCTGCCCTTCCTGCTGGCCCTGGCCCTGGGCGCCATGATGGAGCCCACGGTACAGAAGGTCCGGCGGGGGATGAAGGTGACGCGGGGCTTTGCCGCCGGGCTGGTGACCACCCTGCTGCTGCTGTCGGCAGGAGGCGTGCTGACCCTGGCGCTGGTGCGGCTGGCGGTGGAGCTGCGCCAGTGGTCGGACCGCCTGCCGGAGCTGATCGAGACGTTCCCCGCCGCCTGGAACGGCATGCTGGACCAGGTGGAGCGGTGGTACGCCGCCTGCCCCGCCTTCCTCCGCTCCGCCCTGGACCTGCTGGCGGGCCAGCTGATGGATCAGGGACCCTCCCTGGCAGGAGCGGCGGGAGGCTGGCTTATGGGCATGGCCTCCTCCCTGTTGGCTGCCCTGCCGGACGTGGGGCTGTTTTTGGTGACCACGGTGCTGGCAGTCTACTTCACCAGCTTCAGCTACCCCGCCATCCTGGCCTTTCTGAAGCGGCAGCTGCCGGAGGCGTGGCAGGTCCGGTGCCGGGCCGCTGCCCGGTGCTTCCGCTCCACCATTCTGAAATGGCTGCGGGCGGAGCTGCTGCTGATTCTGACCACTTTCGCCATCCTGCTGGCCGGCTTTCTTTGGATGCGGCTGGATTACGCCCTGCTGGCGGCGGTGTTTACCGCCCTGGTGGACGCCCTGCCGGTGCTGGGCACGGGGACAGTGCTGTTTCCCTGGGCCCTGGGGTGCTTCCTGACGGGAAACGTGGAGCGGGGGCTGGCTCTGCTGGTCCTGTACGCCGTGGGCCTGGTGGTCCACACCCTTCTGGAGCCCCGGCTCCTGGCGGGGCAGGCGGACCTGCCGCCCCTTACCGCCCTGCTGGCTATGTACCTGGGGTTCCGGTTTTTGGGCGTGGGCGGGATGATCCTGCTGCCGGTGGTGCTGCTTCTCCTCAAGCAGTTCCAGGACGCGGGGGTCATCCATCTGTGGAAATAGGGCACCGCGTAAAAAAATCTCCTCATACTACCACAGTCGTATTGACAACTCGATACGACTGTGGTAGTATAGCGTCAGTAGTACTACTGGCGTCTTAAAAAGGAGTACCGGACATGGACATCAAACTGCACGACTCGGAGCTGAAAGTCATGAACGTACTGTGGCGGGAGGGGGACCGGCCCGCCCGGCAGATCGCCGACCGACTGGAGAACGAGGTGGGCTGGAACGTGAACACCACCTACACCCTCATCAAGCGGTGCATCAAGAAGGGTGCCATTGAGCGGCTGGAGCCCAGCTTCCGGTGCCGTCCCCTGGTGGCCAAGGAGGAGGTCCAGGCGGCGGAGACGGACGAGCTGGTGGGCAAGCTCTTCGACGGCAGCGCTGACAAGCTCTTCGCCTCCCTGCTGGGGCGGAAAAAGCTGTCGGCGGAGCAGATTGCCCGGCTGAAGGAGATCGTGGGGGAGTTGGAATGATATGAATACAATTAGTATATTATCGCTGAGTCTGTCCGGCGGGTTGTTGATTCTGGCGGTCATCCTCCTCCGGGCTCTGGCGTTGGACCGGCTGCCCAAGGGGACGTTTGTGGCCCTGTGGCTGGTGGCGGCCATCCGGCTGCTGGTTCCGGTGTCCATCCCCTCGCCTCTGAGCGTCTACTCCCTGGTCCGGCGGACGCCGGAGATGCCGGCCGCGATGGCGCCGGCGGCGGCCGTCCGGGGATCGATCCTCCCGGTCCTGACCAGCACAGCGGCGGTTCCCAGTGTGCCTGCTCCGGCGGTCCCCCTCTGGGAGACGGTCTGGCTGGCGGGGGTACTGGTGTGCGGGGGCCTCTTCCTCCTCTCCTACCTCCGCTGCCGCCGGGAGTACCGGACCGCCCTGCCGGCGGGGGCGGAGCTATTAGCCCGCTGCCGGGACCGGCTGGGACAGAGGGTCGCCCTGCGCCAGTCGGACCGGGTGGCCGCGCCCCTGACCTACGGCCTGCTCCATCCGGTGATCCTGCTGCCCAGGGACTTCGATCCCTCCGACGGGGAGCGGCTGGACTACGTGCTGGAGCACGAGCTGGTCCACATCCGGCGGCTGGACGGCCTCACCAAGCTGGTTCTGGCGGCGGCGGCCTGCGTCCACTGGTTCAACCCCCTGGCCTGGTCCATGCTGGTTTTGGCCAACCGGGATATCGAGCTGCGCTGCGACGAGGCGGTGGTGGCCCGGTTCGGGCGGGACAAGCGGTCCGCCTACGCCATGACCCTGATCGCCATGGAGGAGCAGAAGAGCGGGCTGGGCCCCTTTGCCAGCGCCTTCAGCAAGAACGCCATTGAAGAAAGGATTCGTGCGATTATGAAGATGAAGAAACGGTCCCTGGCCGCCATTCTGGCGGCGGTTGTCCTGGTGTGCTGCGTCAGCGTGGCCTTTGCCACATCGGCGGCGGAGCGAAAGCCCGTGCCCCGGGTGGCCGACGGCAGCTTCACCGGAGAGGAGCTGGAGGAGCTGTCCGCCCTGTGGCTGGACGGCTGGGAGGACATGACCGTGGCGGCCTACCAGGAGGCCCTGTGGACACAGAAGGACACGCCGGAGCACTACGCCCTCCTGGACCGCTACGGACAGAACTATGTTGATGTGGCCTACTTCAACGATCCCCAGGCCACGGAGGAGGCCAACGCCTTCCGCACCTACTTCCAGAAGGTCTTTGAGCCCTTGACCGGGGACGGCTGGCAGGAGCGGCTCTTCGCCGGCATCGTGACCGCCAGCGATGAGGACCGCCGTCTGGTGAGCCTGGAGTACAGCTATACCCTGGGTGTTCTGGACCGGAACCAGCTGACCGCCGGGGCGTACTGGCAGGTTCACCGGGATATAGAGGCGGGGGTCCGGGCCATGGCGGAGGACTACGCCGCCCAGGGACTCGCCCCGGAGGAGGGGATCGAGGCGCACGAGGCCGCCTTCGCCCGGCTCTCCCGGGAGCTCACCACCAGCGCCCTCTCCGTGGCTGTGGAGGGCGGGATGCTGGTCCAGTCCTTTGGGAAGTCCTCCGACGGGGTCCATCCCTTTGAGAGCGAGGACGAGGAGCTGCACCGGCAGTCCTCCGAGCAGACAGCCCGGGAGTGGGACCGGCTCCTGGCCCCCTATGCGCCCTTCGGCCTCTCCTATGCCTTTGACGATCCGGACCTGGACGGGAACGGGCTGACCATGACCTACCAGGGCCGGGAGGTCCGGGGCATCATGGACCCCCAGGTGGGGTGGATCACCGAGCATACCGGGCTCAGCGCCTACGGGGAGGAGGCGGTGGAGCTGTACGCAGTGTACACGGACGGCGCGCTCACCGGCCTGCGGCTGGCCACGCCGGAGGAGCAGGCGGCCTTTGACCAGAGCCGCAGGCAGTCCCCTCTGGGCACAGGCGGCCTCCCGGACCAGGAGGCGCGGGAGTTCCCCCGGGCCGCCCGGGAGGACTATGACAGCCTTCTCACCCTGCGCACGGAGGGCTATGAGGACCTCAGCCTGGAGGTCTTCAACCAGCGGCTGCTGGACTGGGCCAACGAGCACAGCGACGCCTGGGACCGGATTAACTGCGATGTGATCTGGAACGACTACGGCGTCCGGCTGACAGAGGAGGAGCGGTCCTTTGCGGCCCTGACCTGCCTCCTGTCCGGCACGGAGAACGGCCAGATGGTCCGCGCTCTCCACACCGGCAAGTCGGAGGAGGACCCAGGTTTTGCCGCCAATCTGCCGGAAATCCTCCGGGAGGAGAACGGCGGCGCTCTGGCCTGGTGCGATCTGTACTACGACGTCTCCTACCACATCTCGGACAAGGCCGGGACCACCGTGGGGGAGCGGGACAGGTGCGCCGCCGGGATGCAGGCGGACATCGGGGAATTTTGGGAGAGTACGGACCTGGACGCGCTTCTGGCCATGACCGAGGAGGACGTGGCGGCCCTGTTCAACCAGTGGGGGGCGAAAAACAGCACAAACAACGTCCGCTTCAATCCCGTCACTGCGGACAACCTCCACTTTGAGCACATGGACGAGCGGGGACGCCAATAAAGCGGTAAAAACCTAGAGGGTATCATCAGACTGCCAGCAGTCCGACGATACCCTCTAAAGTTCTTTTTGCTTCTTTTTCTGCTAAAGAAAAAGAAGACACGCCCCCTACGCGCTGGACCGCGCCCGCCGCTCCTGGATCTTCCGGCTGGCCTTGCGGTAGCGCTCGGCGATGTGGCCGGCGTCCTTGTACAGGGCGGCCTTGCAGGCCCACCGCCCGGCGGGGGTCTTCTCGGCGGTGACCGCCAGATAGAGGCGGCGATGCTCCCGGCACTTGCAGCGCAGGACCTGCTCCGCAGGGGCGGTGCGCACCCAGCGGCCCGTGGACAGGGGCTGGCTGCACAGGGGACAGACCGGCTGGCACACCTCCCGCCGGTTCTTGCAGGCCCAGCGGGTGTCGAACTCCCCCAGCTCCAGCTCCCACAGGGGCAGAGGCCCCCGCTGCTTGGGCGGGCGGTGGAAGAGGGTCAGGTCCATGAACCGATCCAGCATCACCTGATAGACCAGCACTGTGTAATAGGTGTCGTTCCAGGCGCTGTGGAAGTCCAGGTCCGTGTCCATGGACAGATCCGTCACCGCCTTCTCCAGAGAGGGCTGACAGCCCAGATCTCCCCCCAGCAGCTTCTGATAGACGTACTGCAAATCAAAATACTCGCACCGCCAGTCCGCATCAAAGGAGATGCGGTGGAAGGCGAAGTTGCTCAAAAGGACCTCCACATCGTTGTTGCCCCACTCCACGAACACCGGGTCCTTCCCGCACCAGCGCAGGAAGGCCGGGCCCAGATCCAGAAAGCAGGGCGCGGCGGCCAGAAGGGAGCGCAGCTCCTCCCGCTCATAGGGCAGGAGGCGGTAGGTGCGGCTCTCGATCTTGCGGCTGGCCGTGGGGCGGACGTAGCTGTGGAAGGAGTCCAGCATGGCGCCGGTGCCCTGAGCCACCTTGATGGCCGCCACCTCGATGAGCTCGTGGAAGGGGAGCCTCTCCCCTGACCGGCTGCGGTAAAAGGTGGTATTCCATTCCAAATCCAGAAAAATCAGCTCCGACATAGATCAACGCTCCAGTAATGTTTTCATATCCTCCGGCAGGGGCGCGGTCACCGCCAGCTCCCGGCCCCCGGCCGGATGGGTGAGGACCAGGCTGTGGGCGTGGAGGGCGGGACGGCCGATGAGGGCCCGGTCCTCCACGCCGTAGAGCCAGTCCCCAGCCAGGGGACAGCCCAGGTGGGCCATGTGGACCCTGATCTGGTGGGTGCGGCCCGTCCGGGGGCGGACCTCCACCAGACACAGCGGCCCCGCCTGGGCCATCACCCGGTAGTCGGTGAGGGCCCGCTGTCCCCCCGGGTCAATCCGCCGCTTCACGGCGGAGGACGGGTCCCGGCCGATGGGCTGGTCCACGCTCCCCTTCGGCGGGCAGGGCGCGCCCAGGCACAGGGCCAGATAGGTCCGGCGGAAGCGCTCGCTGTGGAGCTGGCGGCGCAGGGCGTCGTGGGCCCAGCCGTTCTTGGCCGCCGCCAGGACCCCGGAGGTCCCCCGGTCCAGCCGGTTCACCAGATGCACGCAGGACCCGGGCCCCAGGTAGTGGACCAGCCCCTGGGCCAGGGAGGGCTCCTCCGGCGAGAGGGAGGAGGGAATGGAGGCCAGAAGGGCCGGCTTGTTCACCACAAGAAGGTGCTCGTCCTCATAGAGGACCTCCAGCGCCATGGCCGCCGGGACCAGGGGGGAGGGCCGCTCCGCGGCGTCCAGGTCCACCCGCAGCCGGTCCCCGGCTCGGAGGAGGGCCGTGACGAACACCCGCCGGCCGTTGACGGTGAGGCCGGTCTCGGTCCGCTTCAGACGGCCGATGCGTCCGGCGGAGAGGCCAAGCTCCCCCCGCAGCAGGCTCTTGACCGTGCGCCCGGCCTGCTCCTTTGTCACCACCAGCTCCAGCGCCGCCATGGTCCGCCCCCTTTGAGAGCCTGCTCCGTCCGAACGCGCCGATAGGTGAAACAGACTCCGACAAAATTCCTCATACGTGAATTATACAACAGCCCGCGCCGGTTTTCAATATGCAGATTCATGCAAAACGGGCCTGAACCGCCGGAAATCATCCTGTTCGTGAAATTTGAAAAAAACATGAATTTTCACCGAAAAGGCCCCGCCGCACTTGCGGCTGAGGGGGATCTATGGTAAACTATCACCGTTATCCGGCCGAAAAAGGCGGAGAAACGCCTCTCCCCCGTCAAAATGACCAGAGAAATATATAGACATGAGGAAATGTATATGGAAATCACGCAGGGCGTGCGCTTCGACACCCTGGGCCTGAGCCCGGAGATCATGCGCGCACTGGAGAAAAAAGGTTACGAGCTTTCAACCCCCATCCAGGCGGGGTGCATCCCCCCCATGATGGATTGGCAGGACGTGACGGCCAAGGCCCCCACCGGCACCGGCAAGACCTTCGCCTTCGGCATCCCCATTATCGAGCACGTGGACACAGAGAGCGATCAGGTTCAGGCGGTGGTCCTGGCCCCCACCCGGGAGCTGGCCCTCCAGATCACCGCTGAGATGCGGGAGCTGGCCCAGTTCAAGCCGGGCATCCGCATGGTGTGCCTCTACGGCGGCCAGCCCATCGGCAAGCAGATCGACGCGCTGAAAAAGCGGCCCCAGATCGTGGTGGCCACCCCGGGCCGCCTCCAGGACCATATGAAGCGGCGCACGGTGCGCATTGACCAGACCCGGACCGCCGTTCTGGACGAGGCGGACCGGATGCTGGACATGGGCTTCATCCACGACGTCACCAAGTTGCTGGACCAGATGAAGAGCCGGAAGAATCTGGGCCTCTTCTCCGCCACCATCAGCCGGGAGGTCATGGACATCGCCTGGGTCTACCAGCGCGACCCGGTGGAGATCACCGTCCAGGCCAGCGAGGAGAACAAGCCCGACATCCTCCAGTACCGCCTGGAGCTGAACATGGACGGCAAGGTAGACGCGGTGGAGAAGATCCTGAACGCGGAGGAGTACGACCGCGTGATGGTCTTCTGCAACACCAAGGGCAACACCGAGCGGGTCACCAAGCTGCTGCAGATGCGGGGCGTTGACGCCCAGTGCATCCACGGGGACATTCCCCAGGAAAAGCGGGAGAAGGTCATGGCCCGGTTCCGCCGGGGCGAACTGCGGGTCTTCGTGGCGACCGACGTCGCCGCCCGGGGCATCGACGTGGACGACGTGGACGCGGTGTTCAACTACGATGTGCCCGATGAAAACGAGTACTATGTCCACCGCATCGGCCGCACGGGCCGCGCCAAGCGCCACGGCGTGGCCTACACCTTCGTCACCGACTACCCCGGCATGGTCCGCCTCAACGACATTGCCAGGCACACCCGGAATCAGATCCAGCCCGTCGCCTTCGGCGCGGACGGCAGGCTGGTCCCCGCGGAGGCCAAGTAAGACCATGAGCCCATTGACGCGAAAGAAGAAATACAGCGCCCTGCTGTGCTCCCTGCTGGCCCTGCTCCTGTGCGCCTGCGGCGAACAGCCGGAAGACGGCGATACCTCCGGCGAGACCCCTCCGGTCCAGGCGGACGTGCTGACCGTCCGCACCAGCGGCGTGATGATCACCCTTGACCCCGCCTCCGTTACCGCCCGGGGCGGCGAGACCATCCTGTACCATCTCTATGAAAACCTCCTGCGCTGGGAGGACGGCGGGGACGGCTGGGCCGTCCTGGCCAACGGCCAGGCGGAGGACTACACCCTGGAGACCGATTACGCGGGCAACGCCACCTACACCTTCACCCTCCGCCAGGACGCGGTCTGGTCCGACGGGACGGCGGTGAAGGCGGGAGACTTCGTCTTCGCGTGGCGGCGTCTGGCGGACCCGGCCAACGGCCTGCCCCACCGGGCGCTCCTGTCGGAGATCGCCGGATTCCAGGAGGTCCAGGAGACCGGGGACCCCACCCTGCTGGCCGTCTCCGCGCCGGATGACCGGACGCTGACCGTCACCCTCCAGGGCAGTCCCGCCTACTTTTTGGAAGAGATCTGCGCGGGGGCCTACACCATGCCCCTGCGGGCGGACGTGCCCTTCTACGCCAACCCCATCGTGACCAACGGCCCCTATTCCCTCACCGGCTTCACCCGGGAGCTGGTGTCCATGGAGCGCAGCGAGACCTATTACCGGTCCTCTTCCACAGGCCCCTCCGAGCTCCATTTCGCCCTGACGGATGACAGCGCGGCGGACTACGCCGCCCTCCAGGCGGGCGCCTCCGCCCTGGCGGTGGACCTGCCCCGGGAAGTCCTGCAGGCCCTGGCAGACAGCGGCGTCTGGACCCCCGAGCCGGTCACCTCCACCTGCGCCGTGGCGCTGAACACCCTGCAGGCCCCCTTCGACAACGAGAACGTCCGTCTGGCCTTCCATCTGGCCGTTGACCGGCAGGCCGTGGTGGACGCTCTGGGGGACCTCACCGCCCGTCCCGCGCCGGGAGTGGTGCCCTACGGCGTGTCCGACTACAGCAGCAGCCGTCCCGTGGTGGAAGCCCCCGTCCAGGACGACGGGCCCACCGATCCCATCATCGCCGGGCCTGAGCAGGTACAGCCCTCCCCCACCTGCTGGGACTTCCGGACCCACAGTCTGGAGGTCGTGACGGCGGAGCATTCCCACGACTACGAGACCGACCGCCTCTACGCCCAGGCCCTGCTGGCCCAGGCGGGTTACCCCGGCGGCGCGGGCTTCCCGGAGGTGGAATACCTCTATTCCGTGGAGCAGGAGAACGGCCGGGCCCTGGCCGAGATGCTCCGTACCATGTGGAAGGACGCTCTGGGCGTCACCATCACCATCCGGGGCGTCAGCGAGGAGGAATACGAGACCGCCCTCCTCCCCGTCCTGCCGGAGGATGCCGCGGAGGGCGAAGCTATTCCCGCCGCCCCCTTCCAGATGGCGGCGCGGGAGCTGTCTCCCGCGTACAGCGACGCGGAGGCCCTGCTGCGGCAGTGGCACAGCGGCAGTCCGGACAACGTGTCCGGGTATGCCAGCGCCGCCTTTGACATCCTGCTGGATTCCGCCCGGGCCTCCATCTCTCCGGACGTGCGGGACGCCTGCCTCCACGACGCGGAGGCCATCCTGCTGGAGAACTCGCCGGTGATCCCGCTGTTCTGCAGGGGCGGGAGCTTCCAGCTGGCGGAGGGGCTTGAGGGCCTGTACCGGGCCCCGAACGGCGTGTTCTTCCTGCAGGATGTCCACGCGGCCCGCACGGCGGGCTGAGACAAGTTCTGGCGTGTTGCCGATGCAACTGCGCCGCGCCGCCCTTTGGGGTATACTCATATCGTTAACAATTTAACAGGGATCGTCCAGATACCACCACATATATAAGGAGGAACAACAACTTATGAACAGCTGTACCGACTGCCTGAGCCGCAGCACCTGCGCCAGCGCGGACAAGCCCATGGAGAACTACATCCGCTCTCTGCCTCTGGAGACGGCCCACCACCGGGTGCCTACCCAGGAGACAAAATGCGGATTTGGCCTCCAGGGCGTGTGCTGCCGCCTGTGCGCCAACGGCCCCTGCCGCGTCACCCCCGACGCCCCCCGGGGCATCTGCGGGGCCAGCGCGGACACCATCGTGGCCCGGA
>OFFX01002877.1_pt1 | contig 10146 bp, 8 predicted proteins | sample 1521511 | NCBI WGS metagenome assembly OFFX01 (sample SAMEA3504125, study PRJEB24116) | mouse gut metagenome | biome: mouse gut; feature: mouse-associated habitat; material: faeces | place: Denmark | collected 2011
CGGTGATGGGCACGTTGCCGAAGCCGCCGCCCAGCTCATAGCTGCCGCTCTGCTGGATGGGGGTGCCCACGCACTGGGTGATGAGCACCGCCATCTGGGCCTTGGAGATGGCCGACTTGGGCTGGAAGGTGTTGTCCGGGTAGCCGGAGATGATGTAATTGTCCACCGCGGTCTTCACGGTGCCCCGGGCCCAGTCGCTCACGTCCCGGCTGTCGGAAAAGGCCAGGCTCTCGCCGGGGGTGTCCTGCATCATCATGTTCCGCCCCAGAATGCACACCGCCTGCTCCCGGGTGAGGCTGTCGTAGGGGGATGCGGTGATGTCGGAGGTGCCCGCCATATACCCGGCGGTGTAGGCGATGGACACATCGTCGTAAAACCAGTCGGTGGGGAGCACATCCTCAAAGGGGATGGGGCCGGTCTCGGTGTAGCCGTAGGCCCGGTTGATGATGGCCATAAAGTCGGCGCGGGTGAGGGCGGCGTCCGGGTCGGCGGTCTGATCCGCCCGCAGGACGCCCCAGTCCACCAGCTGGTCCAGATAGGTGTCGGCCCAGTGCTCCGCCCGGGAGGGCAGAGTCAGTCCAGGCGCCAGGCCGGCCACCAGGACGGCGGCCAAAAGCAGGGCCAGCGCACGCTCCTTCCAGGTGCGGCGCTGTGTACCGGTTCGTTGGGACATATGCGGTTCTCCTTTCTGTGTTCCCGGGGGTAACGCGGGGGCGGATGGGCTCCCGCCGCCTTGGTTCAGTCTGCGTTGTCGATCTGTATGCTGAACACCGCCTTGCGGATCAGGGCCTCCTCGTCCTGGATCAGGTCTACGAATTTAGAGGCGTACAGCGGCTGGGCGGAGGTCTCGTCCTCCAGCTCCCGGAGGACCTGGGTCTTGACCACCAGAGGGGCGTCGGTCACGGGGAGGACCATCTCCACGATCTCCCGCTCCTCCAGGGGGATGCTGCTCCAGAAGGCGATGCCGCCGCAGCTCAGGTCCTTGGCCTTCAGGGTCTTCTGCCCCCGCCAGCAGCCGGTCACCGGGTACATCACGCTGTCAAAGCTGGTGAGGATGCGCAGGTTCTCCCGGGCGTTGGGGCCCAGGGCGGCGGTGGGCTGAATGACCAGCTTTTCGCCCCGCTGGCGGATGATCACCCCCACCCGGTTGGGAGTGGAGTCGTCCATGCCGATGAGCTGGATCTCCCGGTGGGCGGCCACCGCCTCCTCCTTGCCGCCCAGAACGCAGATCTGGAGCACCTCCGAGTTGGGGGGGGACTCCAGCACCGCGTTGGCCAGAGGCACGCTTTGGCTGTCCAGAATCAAATACAGGCGGTCTGCCATAGTTACGACGCTCCTTTCTCGTCCGGGGCGGCCATCCGGGCCGCCTCCTCCGCCAGGGCCTGGCGCTGCCGCCGGGCCTTGTCCGGGTCGTTGGGGTCAAAGTTCAAAAAGTAGACGTAAATTTCCACGATGGCCTGATACAGGGCGTCGGGGATTTCCTGGCCCAGGGCCAGCTGGGAGAGCATGGTGGCCAGGGAGTTGTCCTCATAGACGGGCACGCCGCTCTCGGTGGCCACCTCGATCATCCGCTCGGCCAGATAGCCCATGCCGGAGGCCACCACCACCGGGGCGCCCTCCCCGTCGTACTTCAGGGCCACCGCCCGGTTGGCGGACCGGTTGTCATACCGTGACATTGACGCTGCTCCCCCCCTCAAAAATTTTTGGAAATACCCCTGAAATGGTCAGCGGACGGTCCATCTGCTGGACCTGGACCGCCCCGGCCGACAGGCCGTTATCGGCGATGATGCGGGACAGCTCCCCCTGCACCAGCTGGGAGAAGGGGGCCACCCGCTCGGGGCAGAAGACCTGCACGTCCACCCGCTCCCCCTGACAGGTGAGCACCATGTCGAAGAAGCCCAGGCTCTGGATATCGATCTTGAACAGGAAGCGCATCACGTTTTCCTTGTCCCCCCGGCCCCGCTTCAGGTTCTCCTCCGCGTCCGGGTCCACCCACATCTCGGAAAAGGCCATCTTCCCGTCCCACTCCAGGGGCAGCAAGATGTGGTTCAGGGGCATGTGCACGCTCTCGTTCACCAGGAAGGCGGAGATGATGTTGCGGAAGGCCTCCTGCACCTCCTTGCCCGCCCCGTTCTGGAGGGCGGCCTGGGCGGTTTTGGCCAGCTGGGCGGCAAACTGGTCGCTGTCCGCCGCCTTGGCGAAGCTGGTGCTGTCCAGCAGGCGGAGCAGGGCCTCGTCGGACAGGGCGCCCAGCTTATCCCGCAGGCCGGAGCCGCCCAGCATCTGATGGAACGCCTGAAGCAGGCTGTCCTCGCTGCCGTTCTCGTAGCGGGCCACGTCCAGGGCCAGCATGGAGATCAGCGTCCGGGACAGGCCCATGTCGTTGGTCTTGCTGGTGTAGCCGGCCAGGAAGGTGAGGATGCTGCCCTGGAGCAGCTTCAGCGCCCCGGCCCGGTCTCCCTGCTGCATCTTTCCCTCCAGCTCGGACACCATGGGCAGCAGCTGGCTGCCGTAGCTGGCGGGGATGGCCCGGGTCAGCTTGGTCAGGTTGCGCAGCAGGTTGCCCTGGATGTGGCCGGTGGAGGAGTAGTCGCCGTACTTTTTCAGGAACTGCAGGATATTGTTCCGCGCCGCCTCCGAGCCGCTGGAGGAGAAGGCCTCCCGCAGGATGCTGAACAGCGCCCCGCCGAAGCGGGCGCCGTTGGCCAGCTGGGCGCTGAAGAACTTGCTCAGCGCCGCCTCGTCCATCTTCAGCATGTTCAGCAACGCGCCCATCTCGGCGGCCAGTCCCTCCTCGATGCCGGAGGAGACCACCGTCCCCTCGTACATGGCGAAGATGGTGGCCAGGCTCTCCCGCAGGTCCGGGGTGTTGGCCAGCCGCTGGAGGAAGGAGGCAAAGTTGGAGTCGTAGCGCAGCCCCTGGGCCGCGTCTCCGGTGTCCTGCCGCTCCGTCCGGTTGTCCGGCCGGCCCACCCGGTTCAGGTCGGGCGCGTTCTGGATGCGGGGGTCGTTGGGGGAAACGGGCATGTTTCGGTTTACATTGCTGTTATCATGGCCCGGTACCGGGTTGGTCACACCAAGCAGGTCTGGCATTGGCGACACTCCATTTCCAAATTCAAATAGGGGCGGGCCTCTGCCCGCCTGGCAGGGTAGAAAACAGGCCGGACACAAGCCCGGCCCCTACCGGGCCTGGTCAGAATTATTTTAAGCCAGCGACGGCCAAAAGTCCATCCCCAGTTTTTTTTCTAGAAAACTTAATTTTTTAATTGACACTGCCGATATATCGAGTATGATTAGATATGGGCGGGCGTACTGTGCCTCCGGGCCGGACTCCACGCCCCACCCCCCAAACAAACCAAATGAGAAAAGGTGGCGTTTTATATGGGCAGCGGCAACGACAGCATCCTGGACATGTATCTGTATGAGACCAACACCCTGCTGGAGCAGCTGGATGGCATCCTGCTGGCAGCGGAGGAGGCGGATACATTCTCTGAGGACAGCGTCAACGAAATATTCCGTATCATGCACACAATCAAGGGCTCCTCCGCCATGATGGAGTTCAGCTCCCTGATGACGGTGGCGCACCGGATCGAGGATTTGTTCTTCCTCGTCCGCGAGAAGGGCATGGAAGTTGTCCCGGAGCAGACCCGCCCGGATCTGTTCGACATGCTGTTCCAGGCTGTGGACTTTTTCCGCGGTGAGATCGAGAAGGTGGAAAATGATGAACCGCTCTCTCAGTCTATCGACCACATCGTAAATAAAATTAATAGCCTGATTGATAAAATTCAGGGCAATCCCGGCGCTCCCAGCGAGGACAGCGCCCCCGCCGCCGCCGGCGCGGCCGATACCCCCGGCACCGATATGGATATTCCCGACGAGGCCGCCGACGTTCCCTACAGCCACAAGGCCCACCGGGCCATGGATGCCGCCGACATCACCCAAAAGGAGGCCCCCGAGCACGCCGCCCGGGCCATCGGCGAGCGCTTCGCCGATACGGTGCAGCTGGACCGCTCCCGCGAGCAGTGGGAGAACGCCGCCCTGGAAATGGGCATTCAGCTGGACGCCTACGCGAAGCTGTGGGGCATCGAGGGCTCGAACTTGGCCATGAACCTGCGCAAGGTCACCCGCGAGAAGCACGACTACCGCGCCTTCCTGCGCAAGTTCTCCCGCATGGGCGAGCAGATTCGCGTGAACGACGACGAGTTCGACTACGTCTTCTACACCTACGGCCTTCAGCTGTACGGCAACCTGCCCCTCGTGGAGCCGGTGGAATTCGCCGAGGAGAAGCGCATCCGCGACTTCGTCATCGCCATCGACACCTCGGCCTCCACCAAAGACGGCCTCGTGCGGCGCTTCATCGAGCGCACCTATTCTATCCTCGCCGACGAGACGAGTTTCTTCTCGAAGATGAACGTGCTCGTCATCCAGTGCGATGCCGCCGTGACCGACGTGGCCCGCATCACCTGCCTGCGTGATTTGGAAGACTACCTGGAAAATCCTGTCATCAAGGGCCTGGGGGGCACCGATTTCCGTCCCGTGTTCGCCTACGTGGACGGAGCGCTCGCGGCTGGCGAGCTGAACGACCTCGGCGGCCTCATCTACTTCACCGACGGCCAGGGCACCTATCCCGCCCGGCGCCCCGCCTTTGAGACCGCCTTCGTTTTCCTCGATTCCGACGATGCCGCCGCCAGCGCCCCGGTGCCTCCGTGGGCCATGAAAGTCGTTTTGGACGAGACCTTCGTATTAGAAGAGGAGCCCCTCTGACCATAGCTCTTCCCTCGCCGCCATTTCACGAACCGCCGTCCGTAAAGGAGCCCCCTATGAACATCCGCGAAGCGAAACAACAGATCAAGAACGCCATGGTGGCCTATTTCACCAAGGACGAGTTCGGCAACTACCTGCTGCCTCCCGCCCGGCAGCGCCCAGTGTTTCTGCTTGGTGCCCCGGGCATCGGCAAGACGGCCATCATGGAGCAGATCGCCCAGGAGCTGGAAGTGGGCTTCGTGTCCTATTCCATGACCCACCACACGCGCCAGAGCGCCTTAGGCCTGCCCTTTATCGCCACGAAGACCTATGGCGGCGTGGAATACCAGGTGTCCGAGTACACCATGAGCGAGATCATCGCCTCGGTCTACGAGGCCGTGGAATCCACGGGCCGTCCCGAGGGCATCCTGTTTCTGGACGAGATCAACTGCGTGTCGGAGACCCTCACCCCGGCCATGCTGCAATTCTTGCAGTACAAGGTGTTCGGCCGCCACGCTGTGCCCGATGGGTGGATCGTGGTGACCGCGGGCAACCCGCCCGAGTACAACCGCACGGCTCACGATTTCGACATCGCCACCTGGGACCGCCTGAAGCGCATCGAGGTGGAGCCCGACTACGACGTGTGGCGCGAATTCGCCGTGTCAGCGGAAGTGCACCCGGCCGTCATCACCTACCTCGATATCGAGCGCAACCACTTCTACGCCGTGGAGGCCACGCCCGACGGCGCATCCTTCGTCACAGCCCGCGGCTGGGACGACCTGTCGGCCATGATCAAGCTCTACGAGGCCCAGGGCTTGGCCGTCGACGAGCTGCTCGTGGAACAGTACGTGCAGAACGGCGACATCGCGAAGCGGTTCGCGATGTACTACGACCTGTTCACGAAGTATCGCAGCGATTACCAGATCGACCGCATTCTCGAGGGCACGGCCGATACGGGCCTGGCCGAGCGGGCACGGCGGGCGCCCTTCGACGAGCGCGTGGCCGTTATGGGACTCATCGTGGATGCCACGGTGGGCCGTTTGCGCCAAGCCGTTATGGAGGAGAAGGCCGCGGCGTTCACCCACGGCGTGCTGGCCGACCTGAAGGCGCGTCTGGCTGCCGCAGGCGTGGCAGAGGATGGCAACGGGGCCGATCTCATGCGCGCCACCGCCACCGCCCTCGCCCACGACCGCGATACGGAGCGGGCCGCGAGCCTGCTTACCGAGGAGCGCTATCGCTCCTTCGAGCGGGCCATCGGTCTGCTGGACGAGGTACTGCGCACCGGGGCCGAACGACCGGAGGGGCCCACGTTCAACCTGCTGCGGGAGCGCTTCAATGCGCGGCTGGACGCGCTGGACGGCAGCATCGATGACGCCGCAGCCGCCCTGGACAACGTGTTCAGGTTCGTGGAAGAGGCCTTCGGCGAGGGCCAGGAGATGCTCATGCTGGTAACCGACCTATCGGTCAACCGCGCCGGCATGGCCTTCATCAACGACCACGGCTGCGAGCGCTACTTCGCCCACAACCAGAACCTCCAGTTCTACGAGCGCGGCAGCGACCTGGCCGCCCGCATCGACCGCATCACCCTGGAAGAGGAGTAGGGGCGCACCCCGATAGAAGTGGGACACCTTACCGGGTAAGGTGTCCCACTGTGCAGGATTCGAGGGCCGGGACACTTTGGGGCACTTTACCCGGTAAGGTGTCCCGGCCCCATCATTGAAGGGTCTACAGGTACACCACCGGCAGGGCCGCCAAAATAACCAGCAGGCGCAGCATGAAGCCACCCACGAGCACGCCGCCCTCGCCAATGACGCTCACCACCATGGACGTGGTGGACGTCTCCACCTTCCGCGTGATGAACACGGGGTATCCCTCGATAGCGAAGGGCGCCACCAGGCCGAGCAGCACCAGGCCGCCCCAGAACATGGGCGCGTACTGACCCGACACCAGCGAGGCCACCGATGCGGCGCCCTCGGCGCTGCCCGAGCTCACGATGACGAGCATAGTCACGAGCACCACCATCTCAATGGCCGACAGGATCACATGGCTCTTCTTGATGAGCCACATGTGTTCGAAACGCTCCCGGTCGGTCACCAGACCCACCAAACTCGTGGCGGCAAGACCGGCCGAGAGGGCCGACACCACGAACAGCACCGGCAGAATGGCGTTGTTCCACAGCGGATAGGCCTTCACGACGCCCAGCAGGAAACCCGTGTAGGCGGCCACGCAAAAGGCGGACACGATGCCCACCCAGGTCAGCCCCTTGGGCACGGGACGGCGCAGCACCTCAAGCAGAGCGGCAACCACCGATACCGGCATGAACACGCAGATGAAGTACACGCCGAGGGTCATTACGGAACCCGGATTCATCACCAGGTAGAAGAAGCGCAGCGGGTTATGCAGCCCCGCCTCTGCATCCAGCATGAGCATGAGCAGCCCGATGCCGAGGAAGATCGGCGCGATGATGCGGCCTGCGACGCGCATCTTCCCGCTATCGGGGTACTTCGCCTCCACAAAGGCCGAAGTGAGGAAGGCCCCGGCGGATGCACCCGCCAAGAACAGGTACCATGCGATCATAGATCCCCAAACCATCAGTCATCACCTCACGTAGTAGATTTTCGCGGCGGTCAAGTCGCTCGCCAGGGGCTGAGCGTTCGTGCGAGCGATCTCCCGGCAGATCTCGCTTTCGGGATCGTCCAGGTCGCCGAAGATGCGGGCACCGGAGACGCAGGTGTTCACGCAGCGCGGCGGGTTGCCCGGCTGGCCCTCGTACCAACAGAAGCGGCACTTCTCGATCACGCCGGTCTTTTCGATCTGCACGCGCACGCCGTAGGGGCAGGCGGCCATGCAGTACTTGCAGCCAATGCACCGATCCGGATTCACCGACACAATGCCCTCGTCCACCAGTACCACGCCGGAATCGGTGGTGTAGGTAGCGTGGGTGGGGCACACGGCCTCGCAGGGGGCGTCCTCGCAGTGCATGCACTGCACCGGCACCACTTCCGCGTACACGTTGGGATACGCGCCTTGCTCCACCTCGTCGAACTTGATGAACGCCTCCTCATGATCGAGGCCGTTCACCATCTGGCAGGCCACGCGGCAGGCATAGCAGCCGACGCACTTCTTCGTATTGATGAGCATGCCATAGCGGGTCATCAGTCTTCCACCTTCCTAACCGTAACCGCCACTTCCTGGCTCATGGTGGAGCCCACGGCGGGCTCGAGATGCAGCGGGATGAAGTCCATCATGTTCAGGCCGAAGCCCTGAGCGCGGGTGAGATAGGGCGACGTGCTGCCGTAGTGCGTGGGCAAGAACAGCACGCCGGGCTTCAAGCGCTCGGTCACCTTGACGGCCACACGACCCGAAGCCTCGCTCGAGGACAGCTCCACCGTGTCGCCATCGGCAATGCCCAGCTCAGCGGCATCGGAGGCGGCCATCCACAAACGCTCGAGCTGGTACTCGCGGGAAATGGCGTTCAGGGCCTCCAGGTTCAGCGTCATGGTGTGGGAGTGGATGCCCTGCTTGCCACCGATAAGGGAGAACTCCCCCGCCGCCGGCTCCACCAGCCGCGGCACATAGCCGATAACCGGGTTCAAGCCCGCTTCGGCCACCTTCGCCGAGGTGAACTGGAACTTCTCCGTGGGGGTCTTGAACGTGGGCGTGCCGAACGCGAAGCCCGGGTCGGCCAATTCCACGATGCCGGCCTCGCGCACCGCATCAAGGGAGGTGCCCACCGTGGCCAGCTGGGCATCGGCCAGCTCCTCCACGGTGAAGGGGAAGTACTGTCCCACGCCGCAGGCCTCGGCCAAGCCGACGAAGATCTCGTCACAGGACTTGGTCTCGGGGTGCACGCGATCGATCACCGGCGTGCGCAGCGCCACATAGTGCTTCTTGCCGCCAATGAACTCGGGCAGCTCCATACGCTCGAGCACGGTGCACTCGGGCAGCACGTAATCGGAGGCGAGGGCCGTCTCGCTCATCTGCACGTCGATAGTCACCACCAGCTTGGCCTTGGCCAGAGCCTCGCGCCACTTCGCCGGCTGGGCATAGCCCTGTACCGCGTTGGAGTTGTAGAAGAACACGCCCTGCACGGTGCCGTCGTTGCAGCCGTTCAGCACGGCCAGGTTGGTGCCGGTGCCGGACAGCGCCAGGGGGAACTCGGCATCGCCCACGCGCTTGGCCGCGGGCTTGGGCACCTCGGGGAACCTCGCCGGGTCAACATCGCCGGCCTTGGGCGAGGAGGTGATGAGCGCGCCGCCCTTCTGGCCCCAGCAGCCCAGAAGCGCATTCACGGCGCATACCGCGCGGGCCGTCTCGAAGGAGTTCTGGTAGGCGCACCCGAAGGCCGCGCGCCAGGAGGGCTCGATGGCGCAGGCGGGCGCTGCGGCAGCCAGGGCCTCGGCCAGCTCCACAATGGTGTCGGCCGGCACGTCGCAAATGCCCTCGGCCCACGCCGGCGTGTACTCGGCCACCTGGGCCGCGAACTCCGGGAAGCCCACGGTGAACTGCTCGATGAACTCGTGGTCATACAAATCGTTCGTCACCAGCACGTTGGCAATGCCCAGCAGAAGGGCGATGTCGGTGCCAGGCTTGATGGGCACCCAATCGGTGGCGAAGATGCCGGTGTTGTTCAAGCGCGGATCCACGATGACCACGCGAGCGCCCTTGTCGGCAGCCCCGGCCAGGCTCTTCACCGACGAGGGGCGGATGCCGTCGCCGTAGCTGCGACCGATGAAGACCACCATCTTGGTGTTCGGGAAATCCACGGAATAGTTCGATGCGCCCGTGGCCTCCTGGATGCCGCTTTCCTTAGACAGGTTGCAGGCGGCGGCGTGGGTGTACACATTGGCCGAGCCGAGCGCATTCATGAAGCGCTTGCTGTAGTACTTGCCCGAGGGACGGGGATCCTGAACGATGGCCAGGGCCTCAGGTCCCGCCTCAGCCAGGATCTCCTGCACCTTGGCCCCGATCTCGGCAAAGGCATCGTCCCAGCTGATGGGGGTGAAGCTGCCGTCTTCGGCCCGCTTCATGGGCTGGGTCAGGCGACCATCGGAATAGGCCCACTGGGCCGTACCGTGGCCGCGACCGCACAGCGTTCCCTTGGAATAGGGATGCTCTTCCATGCCCTCCACGGTCCACAGGCGTCCGCCGAGGGTGGTGGCAATGAGCCCGCACTTGCTCGAGCAGCCGTTGCACAGCGACGGCCCCTGGGCCTTGGCGCTGTCGTCGGCGGCCTCGGCCCGTTGGGCCTGCCACGCGCCGAGCGAGCAGGTGCCCACCGCCTGTGCTCTGGGCGTACTCATCGCCCCGGACCAGACTGTCCAGGCGGCTGGGGGCTATCTTATCCAGCTCCTGCCCGGGGCGGACGAGGACATAGTGTCCGCCGGTGAGGGCGGCGTGGCC
>OFFX01002884.1_pt1 | contig 10131 bp, 10 predicted proteins | sample 1521511 | NCBI WGS metagenome assembly OFFX01 (sample SAMEA3504125, study PRJEB24116) | mouse gut metagenome | biome: mouse gut; feature: mouse-associated habitat; material: faeces | place: Denmark | collected 2011
CTCCCGCAGACGTCTGACCAGGTTCAGGGCGAAGCGGACGCGGTTCGGGAAGCTTCCGCCGTAAGAGTCTGTCCTGTGATTTGAGATTCCGGAACAGAGTGCCCCGACAAGCCGGCCGCCGTGGATTCCGATGCAGTCCACGCCTGCCAGGAAGGCCAGTCTCGCGCAGTTTTCCATGTATCCGAGAATCTGTTCCATATGTTCTTCCGTGATTTCGTCGGCGAAAAACTGCAGGTCATGGTTCAGTTTCGCGCGGGCTTCGTCCATTTTTCCCTGTGCAAAAAGAGCATTCAGTGCATCCGCATTGTATTCCGGATAAAATAGCTGGATGCCGAGCCGGCAGTCGTGGACGTGACAGGCATCTGCCAGACGCTTAAAAGAGGGGATCTGATCTTCACGGAAAAGTTTTGGCGTCTGACTGAAAGTAGCGACCGGAGCGACATCCCCGATCACGATATATCCTGCGCCGCCCTCGGCAAGACGCTTGTAAAAATGAAAACTCTGCTCCCCGATGGAACCGCAGCGCCCTTCGTAGCCTGTGGCGACGGGCGGAAACATGATGCGGTTTTTAAAAGTAGTCTTTCCTGTGCTGACGGGTTCCAGAAGTTTCATTGTGATCTTATCCTTTCTCAATCATTCATCAGATGTTTGTTCCTATAAAATTATAAAATGGTTTTCACTATTATAGGTTTGGAAAAAGGAAAAGCATATCCATTTCATGCACTGGAACTAGTAAAAATTGATCTGTTGATTAATGGGCAGGTTCATGCTATGTTAAAGATACAGTAAAATTAAGCAGAAGGGAGCCGGGGATAATGCCCGGCGCGGGGGTGTGAGCATCCGCAGCGGGAGGGCGGGAGAGGTATGGACAGAAAAAATTGTATTGTATCAGGCTACCGGTTTTCAAAGGGGGGAAACCGGCTTTTGATCGCCGGGAAATATTTTGTGATTCTGGCGATTGCGAGGGGGAGCTGTTATGTTGAAACGGGCGGAGAGGAGAGGCTTTGCGGTACGGAAGAGATGATCCTCATAAAGCCGGGGGAGAAAATCAGGGTATGTGCCGGGGGCGGCCGTCACAGTCCGGAATTGCTGGAGATCCGGGTGCGGCCGGAATATTTAAGGGAGCTTTCGGACAAAGAGACAGACCTGGAACAGGGCTTTTCTTTTGTGCCGTTTAAAGTGGCAGTGATCCGTGCGGAAAGCGCGGAATCCATGCAGATTAAGAATCTTGCGCTTAAGCTGGGAGAGATTGTGACGGGAGGGGAGGAGGAAGAGTACGGGAGGAGCCTTTTTGAGCGCAGCCTGGTGTCCATGCTTCTGATTCTCGCCCTGCGGGCCTGCATTAATGCAGATAAGGTGCATCTGACAAGAAGGCGGAAACATGTGCTGATGGACGATATTTTTGTTTTTATCCGTGAGCATCTGACAGAGGAACTGTCGCTGGAGCGGCTGGAACAGGAGTTTTTTGTCAGCCGTTATCATATCTGCCGGGAGTTTCGCCGGATGACAGGGCAGACGCCCCACGCCTATATTGTCAAATCAAGGCTTGATCTGTGCAGAAAATACATTGAACAGGGAAAATCCATCCACGAGGTCTATCAGCTCGGCGGTTTTGGCGGCTATAATCACTTTTTCCGGGCGTTCAGGAAAGAGTACGGCGTGACACCGAAGGAATACTACAGGAACCTGCAGCCCGGAAACAGAAAATTAATGAAGAATTAAGAAATTCCGGCTACAACAAATGATTCTTTCCTGTTAAAATAAAGCGTAACAGCAGATGCGGAATATGTAGTAAGCGGGGAAAGGGGAGGAAGACATGCAGACGATTCTGGTATGTGACGATGACAGGGAGATTGTGGAGGCGATTGATATCTACCTGCAGCAGGAAGGATACCGGGTGTTAAAGGCATATGACGGAGAAGAAGCACTTGCTGTTTTAAAGGCGGGTGAGGTTCATCTGCTCATTATGGATGTTATGATGCCGCGTCTGGACGGGATCCGGGCGACGCTGAAAATCCGGGAGGAGAGCAGCATTCCGATCATTATCCTCTCCGCAAAGACGGAGGATGCGGACAAGATTCTCGGCTTAAATATCGGCGCGGACGATTATGTCGCCAAGCCGTTCAATCCGCTGGAGCTGGTAGCCCGTGTAAAATCGCAGCTGAGGCGCTATACGCAGCTTGGAAACGCGGCGGATACCGGGGCCTCGGTCTATACTGTCGGGGGTCTCTCGATTAACGATGATCTCAAGGAAGTGACTGTGGACGGGGAGCATGTGAAGCTGACGCCGATTGAGTATAATATTCTGCTGCTTCTGGTAAAGAATCAGGGTAAAGTGTATTCGATTAACCAGATTTATGAGAGTATCTGGAATGAGGACGCGATAGGCGCGGATAATACCGTGGCGGTACATATCCGCCATATCCGGGAAAAAATCGAAATCAATCCCAAAGAACCGAGATATTTAAAGGTTGTCTGGGGCGTCGGTTACAAGATTGACAAGTGCTGACGCCCGCTCCTGTGGGAATAATGGAGGCATTTTGTGGAAAAACAGTCTTATACCTACGGAATGAAGCTGACAGGGCTGCTGCTTCATTCTTTTTTTACAATCGTGCTGACAGTATCGGTGTTCCTGCTGGGAACACTGATCAGTAAGCGGATTCTGACCTATACGGATATCGGGACGGAAGACTTCTTAAGCTCGGGCTATTATCTGAAATGTATGCAGCAGAAATGCAGCGGCTTAAGCGAATACCTCCGTCTGATGCGAAAGGGCGGGCGGCGCAGTGCGGAGGAGGAGAGGCGCTATCTGCAGTATACCAGTGAATTCCGACAGGAGGACACGAACTTCTGCTTCTGGTACAAGGCGGGCGGGAAGTGGTATACGAACCAGCCGGATACGGAGGACGGGCAGGAGTTTGACACACAGACAATCCTCATGGAAGCGCAGACAATGGGGGATTATCTGCTCTATGATATGGAAGCGAAGGAATTTGGCACTGATATCCGCGGGCTGGAAAGCTATTTTTTCGATTCTTATAATGCGGATATGCACTGGCCGCTCGACAATGTGGTGCTTGTGATAGGCGTGGATACGCAGCTTTCCGCAAAAGATGATCTGTACAGGGCAAAACAGGAATACGTAAGGCTTCATCCATGGATCAGGGTCAGCATTGCGGGCGCGCTGGTCAGCCTGATGGGCTGGATTCTTTCCCTGGTATATCTGACGCTTGCAGCCGGTCACAGGGAGGGTGAGGAGGATATCCATTTAAACCGGACAGACCACATAAAGACAGAGCTTCTGATCGCTGGCTTTGTGCTGATTATCAGCGAACTGATGTTTCTGACCGGACGCGTCTCCAGCCGTGAGTGGGAGGTCCCCGGTCTTCTGGTGGCCTCCGGAACGGTCAGCTTTATTGTGGACGGACTGTTTCTGGTCTTCTACTTAAGCATGGTCCGAAGGCTTAAGGCAGAAGTGATGTGGGAGCACAGTCTTGTCTGCTGGCTGGGAAAAGGCCTGGAAAAGCTTTTCCGGGAGCGCGCGGTGACCGTGCGGGTTCTGCTGCTGTTTGGCGTTCACATGCTTGTCTGCTTTGTGCTGGCACTCGGGACGTTTACTTACCGCAACGGGGTGTGTCTGGTGCTTCTTCTCGTTTTTTCCGGAGTGGAAGGATATGTCATGCTGCGCAGGGCTGTGGAACAGTACCGCATTCTGCAGGGGATGGAACGCATCACGGCGGGTAATCTTTCCGTCAGAATCGACACTGAGGAGCTGCACGGAGAATTAAAAACGCTCGCGGAGGCGATCAACAACATCGGTACAGGCCTTCTGAATGCAGTCGACTATAATACAAAAAACGAGCGCATGAAAGCAGACCTGATCACAAATGTTTCTCACGATATCAAGACGCCGCTGACTTCGATTATCAATTATGTGAATCTGATCAAGCGTGAGGAAATTGAAAACGAGAGAGTCCGCAATTATGTGCAGATTCTGGATGAGAAATCACAGCGTTTAAGGCAGCTGACGGAAGACCTGGTGGAGGCTTCGCGCGTCAGTTCGGGAAATGTGCGGCTGGATATGCAGAGAATTGATATTGTAGAGCTGGTCTGCCAGACCGGAGGGGAATTTAATGAAAAGTTTGAGGATAAGGAGCTCACGATTGTAACGCGTCTTCCCAAGCAGGAAGTGTATATCTGGGCGGACGGCAGGCATCTGTACCGTGTGATCGAAAACCTCTATAATAATGTGGCAAAATATGCGCTGGAGAAGACGCGGGTTTATGTGGATGTGACAGCGGACGGGGGTATGGCGGTTTTCTCGATCAAAAATGTATCGGAGCGTTCTCTGGCGCTGGAGAACAGCAGCGTGGAGGATCTGACGGAGCGGTTTGTCCGCGGGGATTCCTCGCGGACGACGGAGGGGAGCGGTCTGGGGCTTTCCATCGCCAGAAATCTGACCTGTCTGATGGGTGGTGAATTCAGCATATCGGTGGACGGCGACCTGTTTAAGGCCAATATTGTATTTCCGGTTTATTACAGGACGGATGAGGACAGCTGAAATCCGGAATGGGAAAGGAGCGGTGTCGGATGATAAAAGCAGTGATATTCGATATGGACGGGGTGCTGACGGACTCCAACGGCATCTGGAAGAAGGTGGACCGGGAATTTTTGGCCCGCCGGGGGTGGCTGAACCGTTACTGGCGTCAGGCTGCCGGGGAGGCCGGCTACCAGATGAGCCGGGAGCAGGCGCTTACCCTGCGCAGCATGGCAGGCGAGTATGCCGGCCCGTATCTGAAAGAGCTGTTCGGAGCAACATTTCCCTATGAACAGGTTCGTGCGCGCCGCAGGGAGCTGATGAGCAGGCATATAGAGGAGAACGGGGTGGAGAGAAAGACCGGTGCGAAAGATCTCCTGGATTATCGAACGATATCCGGACCGCAGTGGCGACGGCAACAGATCCGGTGCGGACGAAGGATTATCTGACACGGGCCGGAATATACGAAAAATTTGACCATATCATCTGCGCGGCCATGGTGGCACACGGCAAACCGGCTCCGGATATCTACCGTTATGCCTGCGCACAGATTAAAGAGCGGCCGGAGGACTGCATCGCCGTGGAGGATTCGCCAAACGGAGTCTGTGCGGCAGCCGGCGCCGGACTGCGGACCATCATGGTGCCGGATCTGACCAGACCGGATGATAAAACAGGTAAAATGCTTGTGGCAGAGGTGGATACGCTCTATGATATTATTCTGATGATAGAGGACGGACTGCTGTAAACTGTAAATCAGAAATGCTGCATGGACTGTGGAAGATATTTCTATTTGACAAAAATTTAACGCAGTGATATACTGAAGCGTAATAAAATCCGGTGACTTATACAATATGAAGCCGGATTGGGAGGTAGATCTATGCAGCAGACAGATATCAGCAAAGTCCGCGCATCTGTGCATCAGCAGTGCGGCAGAAAAGTCTTGATACAGCTCGACCGTGGGCGCAACAAGTTTGACGTCCAGGAAGGTGTCATCCAGAATGCCTATCCAAGCGTATTTACCATTCTGGTGGATGACAGGCGCGAAGAGAATCCGCCCCAGTTACTATCGTTCAGCTACTCGGATATCATCACCAGGGATATCCGCATGAAGCTCTGTTAAAAATACTGTCAGAGAAAAATTTACCGGTTTCCGCGTCTTTGCGGGAACTGCAGGTATAAAACCCCCCGTGTCCGAATAAAATGTTTCCAAAGATTCGAACACGGGGGATTTTTTTGGAACTGAAAAAAATAAAAATACATAGAAAACAGGAAACAGGCGCGGCGGTCAGCCAGATTACCCTGGATGATGATTACAATGTGCCGGATTACCGGCCCGATATTGTCAAGGTGCTGAAGGAAAAAGGGGAGCTGCGTTTTGATGAGGTAAAAGCGGGAAGCGGGGCGGTGTGGGTGAAAGGAAGCCTGGTGTTCCGTGTGCTTTACCGCAGCGACCGGGAAAACGGCAAGATCAGTTCGCTGCGGGGCGAGATTCCGTTTCAGGAAAAACTCAATATGGATGGCCTGTCCGAGTATGAGCCGGTTAGGGCATCGGGGGATATTGAGGATATCACTATCGGCGTGATCAATTCCAGGAAGCTGAGCGTGCGCGCGGTGGTTGTATTAAAGGCGGTTGCAGAGGCAGAGGTCGATGAAGAACTGACGACGCAGGCAGACGACGCCGCGGAATATGAGCAGAATATCGGCCGGCAGGATGTCCTGCGGCTGCTTGTCGCGGCGAAAGATATCTGCCGGCAGAAAAGCGAGATCGTCCTTCCGTCCAGTAAGCCGAACGTGCGGGAGATTCTCTGGAAAAGTATTGAATTCCGCAATGTGGAAAGTTTTCTCAAGGAAGGGAAAGCCGGCGTCACGGGAGAGCTTCTGGTGTCTGTCCTCTACAGTGAGGAGGAAGAGGGAGAGAGGCTTCAGTGGTATGAAACCACCGTGCCGTTGTCCTGCGGGACCGACTGTGAGGAGGATGGAAACGAGTGCATATACCGCATACGCGCGGTACCCGTCTCGATGGAACTTGAAGTGAAGCCCGATTATGACGGTGAGGAGCGCATACTTGTGCTGGAAATTGCGCTGGATATGGATATACGTGTCTGGTGCGAGGAGACGCTGGAACTGCTCCGGGACATCTACTCGCTCGGGAAAAATGTGATTCCGGTCCGCAGGGACAGAAGGCTGGACCGTCTGCTGGTAAAGAATTATGCAAAGTGCAGACTGAGCGAACAGATGGAGCTGCCGGAAAGTCAGGAAAAGATCCTGCAGATCTGCGCATGCGAGGGAAATGTCTGCCTGGAAAAGAAGGAAATGACCTCTAACGGCGTGCAGGCGGAAGGAACGGTGATTGTAGAGCTTCTCTATATCACCACGGATGACAATATGCCGGTTGGCACCATTCGCGAGATCTATCCGTTTTCACAGTTGATCGAGGTACCTGATATTTCCGCGGGCACCAGGGTTGAACTCGACTGTGGCCTGGAACAGCTCTCCGCCGTTATGCTTGATCAGGAGCATATTGAGATCAAGGCGGTGATTCATCTGGATCTGCTGGCATTTGAGGAGAGACCGTTCTCCAATATCGAGGAAATTTCCGAGGAGCCGCTGGATATGGAGGAACTGAAAAACCGCCCGGGGCTTGTGGGCTATATCGCGCGGGCAGGGGATGATCTGTGGACGATCGCAAAAGAGAATCATACGACGATCCAGAGTATTATGGCGACAAATCAGCTGGAACGCCAGACGCTGGCGCAGGGGGATAAAATACTGATTGTCAAACAGGTAGGATAAAAGTACGACAGAACAAAATATTAAGTATTTGTGAAATTGTGGAAAGAATCACAAAATAAAGAGAGAATGTGTTAAAATGGGTACGGTGCAGCAGCCGTACCTGTTTTTTTGCAGGCAGATGGTATGCAGACACAGGAAGGATACCTTGAGAAACGTGATAATTTACATCAGATCTGAAAAAGGAGTTTCCCGATGAGACAGGAAAAAGGGATGGGCAGGCTGAGAGGAAAAAAGCGGATGGCCGTGATTCTTATGGCGGGTATGATTGGAATTGGCGGCTATTGTTCCGCTGGGGCGAAGACGCTTGAGGATGCGCAGAATAAGAAAAATGAGGCGGAGAAGAATCTGAATGAGGTGAACCGGCAGATCGAAGGGATTGAGAAGGAGCAGAACGGTCTTAAGGCAGAGATGCAGGCGTATGATAATCAGCTGATGACGCTTCTTACAGATATGGAGCTTCTTCAGGCTGATATGGAAAATAAGGACGCTGAGATTGATCAGGCAGAGGCCTCGCTTGAGGCTGCGAAGCAGGAGGAACGGTCGCAGTATGAGGCCATGAAGCTGCGGATTCAGTATATGTATGAGAACGGAAATCAGAATTTTATAACCGCCCTGATTGAGTCGAAAGACATTACCGAGCTTTTAAACCGTGTTGAGTATGTGTCCGAGGTGTACGATTATGACAGGGAGCTGCTGACAGCTTATCAGAATACTGTTCAGCAGGTGGAGGATCTCAGCGTACAGCTTCAGAATGAGATGGCGCAGATGGAGGAGCTGCATTTAAGCTACGAGGAGCAGGAGACGTCCCTGAATCAGATTATCGCAGACAAGAGCGCCCGGATCGCAGATTTTGACCGTGAGCTTTCGAGCGCGCGGTCGCTGGCGGGTCAGTACGCCTCGACCATACGCCAGCAGAATCAGGTGATTGCGGCGGAGGAGGAGCGCATCCGCCGCGAAGAGGCGGCGAGAAAGGCCAGGGAGGAAGAGGAGAAGAAAAAGAAAAAACAGCAGGCAGCGGCAGCGGATAAAAACGGGACGTCCGGCAGTTCCGGAAAAGGGGGAAGCACTGCAGGCACAGGTGCCGGGAGCGGCGGTGGGAATACGGCTTCCGGCGGTACCGGCAGCGGCGGTGGTACATCGGGGAGTACCTCTGCCGGCGGGAGCTCTTCCCCGGGCGGCGGGGGCAGCTCGACGGGGCTTACGGACGGCAATCTGAATCCGCCTTTCCGGACCGGTGTGAGCGGAGGGGAAGTGGTGTCATATGCCGCAAACTTTCTGGGTAATCCATATGTCTACGGCGGCAACAGTCTGACGGAAGGGACGGACTGCTCCGGTTTTGTCGCGCTGGTGTACCAGCATTTCGGAATCTCTCTGCCGCGCAGTTCCTATGCGCTGCAGCAGAGCGGACAGGCAGTCAGCTATGCGAATGCGCAGGCGGGGGATCTGATCTGCTATCCGGGGCATGTGGCGATCTACGTCGGCGGAGGCAGGATAATCCATGCGTCCACGCCGTCCACGGGGATCTGCTACGGAAGTGCGACCTACCGGACGATCAGCACTGTGCGCAGAGTGCTCTGACGCGCAGGGCTGAATATGAGGCCGGTCCGGAGAAGAAGGGGCCTTATGGTATCTTTCGCAGAGGTTTTCCGGCGGGGTTGTCAAGGACAGCTCCGTTTGGGCCAAAACGTGAACCATGGCAGGGGCATTCCCAGGTCTTTTCCTCCGGATTCCATTTCAGTACGCAGCCCATATGACTGCAGCGTCCCCGCAAGGTGGGTTTTGCAATTCCTTTTATGGCTTCCAGAAGATTGACGGCGAGCTGTGGCGTCAGGTTCCGGCGTTTTGGCGAGAACAGTCCTGAGAACATGTTTTCTTTTTCCTGCACGAGATCGGATAAAAGCATGGCGGAAACCATGGAGCCGGTCATTCCCCATTTGTTATATCCGGCTGCGACAAAAAGTTCCGGTGTGGAGGGCGAATACGGTCCTATATATGGAATGCCGTCGAGAGACATACAGTCCTGTGCAGCCCATGCGCCCGCAAATTCCGCGGTGGGAAAGCAGCGTGCCGCTTCTGTCTTCAGTTTTCGCAGACCCCAGTCCGCTGTGCGGCTCCGGAAGAATTCTCTGGCAAATGCGCTTTCACGGCTGTATTCTTCCGGCACGCCGGAGGAACGGTGGGGTGAAGTGCGCCGCACGGTTTTTCCGGTGCGGTGGCTGCCGCCGCCTATCAGAAGAAAGTTTTTATAATTGCGGAGGGACAGGCCGTCCGGCGCCGCGTCTATATACATACCGTCTACATCCGGCGCCTGTCTCCATGCCGTCACACAGGCTCTCTCCTGATATAATTTCATAAAGTAAACGCCGCGTGTATTGATAAACGGAAAATGCGTTGCGACAATGATCTTATCCGCCGTAACAGAGCCCTTTTCTGTGATGGCCAGGTGTTCCGTCATTCTGCGGACGCCGGAATTTTCGTATATGTTCAGTGATGCAGCCAGACCGCCCGCAAAGCGGAGAGGGTGAAACTGTAGCTGATGCGGAAAACAGACGGCGCCTTCCGTCCGGAACGGAAGTCAACGAATTTTGGGGGGAAGCCGAGACGGTCCAGCGCCGTGAGTTCCCATTCCAGCTCAGACCGGTCTGAGACAGAATAGACGCAGGCATTTTTCTCTTCCATTTCGCAGGCAATCTTACTGCCGAGTCTGCGATACTCTTCGACGGCAAGTAAATTGGCGCGCAGATACTGTTCCGCCGTTTCCGCACCCTTTTCCTGTAATAGTTTTCCGTAAATCAGGCCGT
>OFFX01002901.1_pt1 | contig 10087 bp, 8 predicted proteins | sample 1521511 | NCBI WGS metagenome assembly OFFX01 (sample SAMEA3504125, study PRJEB24116) | mouse gut metagenome | biome: mouse gut; feature: mouse-associated habitat; material: faeces | place: Denmark | collected 2011
AGATTGGCCGTTGGCATCCCCAGGGTACGTCCCAGCCGCATACCGTGCTCCACATTGCCCGTCACGCTGTACGGTACACCCAGCATACGGGCGGCCGCTTCCATTTCTCCTCTGCGGACGGCTTCCCGCACTCTGGTGGAGCTGACTTCCTCTCCGTCCACCATCACCTTGTCGATCAGTTCCACCTGATAGCCGTACTCGTCCGCATGGCGGGCAAGAAGGGCGTAGTCACCCGCTCCCTTTTTGCCAAAGGACAGATCCGGTCCGGCGCAAAGATAAGCCGCCTGCATCTGCCCTGCCAGATACCGGCGCACGAACTCCTCCGGCTCGGTGGCCGCCGTCTCCGGATTCAGGGGGAATTCGATCAGCACATCCACCCCCATCTGCCGGAAGATACGCCGTTTCTCTTCCCGGGTAGTCAGTTCCTTCTCCTCACCGCCGAAAAAGGCCGCCGCCGACATGTCGAAAGTAAACACAGTGGCCAGAAGCCCTCTGCGCTTCTGCTCCATGATCTTATGAATCAGCGCCCGGTGCCCCAGATGTACGCCGTCGAATTTGCCGAGCGCGACGGCGCTCCGCCCGGGCAGCCCAAACGCTGTCGTCTGTTCTATGATCTGCATAATCACCTCTCAAGAAACATCCTGACCGGTTTTATAACATCCGTTTCTTTATAATACCGGTATATTCCGTAAAACCTGCCTGTCCGGTCATAAACCCGCAGCTGCTGCGCATCGGCAAACTCCGTCTCCCCGGCCTGCCGCTCCAGCTGGTCCATCGTGAGAACATTGCCGTTCTCCGCCATCCGCTGTCCGGCCGGTGTCACTGTCACTGCCCGGTCTTTCTCGAACACGGCGTCCGGCTTTATAATAACATCAGATATTTTATCTTCATCCCGCAGGTTTTCCAGCTGCTCCAGTGTCAGCGCCTCTTCGATCCCCAAAATGCCCACCCGGCTGCGCGTCAGTGATTCCATGGTGCCGCCGCACCCCAGCTGCTCCCCGATATCATGACAGAGGGTTCTGATGTATGTTCCTTTGGAACAGACGACCCGCATCCGCACAAGCGGCAGCTCCAGCGCAAGGATCTCAATCTCCCTGATCTGTACCCGCCTCGCCCTGCGCTCGACTTCCCGTCCTTCCCTTGCCAGCTCATACAGCTTCCTGCCGTTCACTTTCAGGGCCGAGTACATGGGCGGAATCTGGTCATAGTCTCCCACGAAGCCAAGGACAGCGGCCTTTACCGCTTCCGGGTCCAGACGCTGTGCCTCTCCCGCCGGACACTGCCTTAAGATGCGGCCGCTCATATCCTGGGTATCGGTGGTCACACCCAGACGCAGGACAGCGATATATTCCTTGTCCCAGTCCGTCAGCATATCACAGAGTTTTGTGCCCGAACCCAAACATACAGGAAGCACGCCGACCGCATCCGGGTCGAGTGTTCCTGTATGCCCGATCTTTTTCATTTTACAGATTCCACGGAGTCTGGCCACTACATCATGGGATGTGTAGCCCGCCTCCTTATATACGTTCATGATTCCGTTATACATACCAGATTCCGTACCTTCAAATCTTCTTCTTTAATAACATCCGCTATTCTATATTCAGCTGCTCTGCGATACCGATGGCCAGATTGTTGATATTATCATGATATGTACCGTTCATCGTGCATCCGGCCGCCCGGACATGTCCGCCGCCGCCGAACCGCATCGCCACGGCTGCCACATCGACACGGCCTTTGGAGCGCATGCTGATCTTATATTCCAGTGTCCGTATCTCGTACATGAAGATGGCGCATTCCACATCTTTCACTGCCAGCAGCTGGTTCACGATCCCGTCCAGATCCTGCGGCGTCACCTGATAGAAATCCATCATCCGTCTTGATACCATACTGACAATACACTTGTCATGCATGAACCGGACACTCTCCAGAATCGCCCTTCCCATAATCTGTGTCTGCACATAAGTCTTCTCATAGAAGGTGTCATCAATGATTTTTGAAAAATCAAATCCAAATTTAATTAATTCCGACACCACCTGCAGCGTATGCGGCGCCGTATTGGAATAGCGCAGCACGCCCGTATCGTGGATAATACCGATATAGAGCGCCCTGGCAATCTCTTCATCCAACGCTGCCGGATCCATCAAATCGTACAGAAGTTCCGCCGTAGAGCTTCTCTCCGGCTCAATGATCCTTACATCCCCGCAGCCCGGATTGCTGATATGGTGGTCGATATTGATCTTCTTACGCGCCTTCTCATAAAGAACACGTACCTCTCCCAACCGGTCGTCCGCACAGTCCAGCACAATAAAAACATCATATATTTTACCAGTATCTACATTGTTAAATTCTGATTTAATGTCTTCAATATGGCTGATGCAGTCAAATATCTCCGCCGGTTTCTCCAGATACACATCAACTTCTGCCTCCGGCAGTTCCTTTTTCAAGTAAAGATACAATCCCATAACCGAGCCGACACAATCTCCATCCGGCCTGATATGTCCGCTGACCGCTATCGATCCTGCATTTCTTACTTCCTCTGTTATTCTAATCATTTATATCTCTTCCTTTCGCCTGCCCCGGGATCCGACAGGATCACCGCAGTTCTACGTCTTCTGCACGCTCTCCGGCATCACTGCTCTCCCTGCTGATCACTTCGTCTATCTTCCTGGACATATCCACCCCGTAGGCGATGGACTGATCCATAATAAAAGTCACCTGCGGCGTATTGCGCAGATTGATCGTTCTGGCCAGACGACTGCGGATATACCCTTCCGCACTTGTAAGCCCGGCCAACGTATCTGCCTGCGCGTTTTCATCTCCCAGCACACTGATCCATGCCTTACAGGTCTTCAAGTCCGGTGCTACCTCCACGGCCACCACCGAAGTCATCGGAGCGATCCTCGGATCCTTGATCTCACTCCTGATGACTTCCGCCAGCACGCGCTGCACTTCTCCGTTGATCCTGGTATTTTTCACACTGTTCTTACGCATATGCCAGACTCCTTTCTATACATCGTTGCCACTTCCGGTGAAATGTCCTCCCCACTGTACAGGCCTTCGCCGGCCTGTCAGTACCATTCTGCCGGTCAGCGGGGCACTTCCACCATAATATATGCTTCTACGATATCCAGCTCCTGCATCTTGTCGAAGCCGTCAAACACAAGGCCGCACTCAAATCCGGCTTTGACTTCCTTCACATCGTCCTTGAAACGCTTTAAGGAAGCCAGCGCACCTTCGTAAATCTGCTCGCCTTCTCTTGTGATACGGATCCTGGCGCCTCTCTGGAATTCGCCGTCCAGTACATAAGAACCGGCGATATTGCCGATCGCAGAAGCCTTGAAGATCTGACGTACTTCCGCATGACCGATCACCTTCTCCTCGAAGATCGGATCCAGCATACCCTTCATGGCTGCCTCGATATCCTCGATTGCCTGATAGATGACCTTGTACAGTCTCACGTCCACGCCCTCCCGCTCTGCCACAGCCTTGGCCGTGGTATCCGGACGCACATTGAAACCGATGATGATAGCCGATGACGCGGAAGCCAGAGACACATCGGACTCATTGATGGCCCCCACGCCTCCGTGAATACATTTCACCACAACTTCCTCGTTGGACAGTTTCATCAGGCTCTGTTTTACTGCCTCCACACTACCCTGAACATCCGCCTTAACGATCAGGTTCAGCTCTTTCAGATTACCTTCCTGAATCTGGTTGAACAGATCGTCCAGGGACATTCTCGTCCTCGTATCTGCAAGCATCTCTTCCTTATGCTGTGCCATATAAGTCTCCGCATAAGATTTCGCGCTCTTGTCATTTTCATGCACGATAAATACTTCGCCCGCGCTCGGTACATCGGACAGACCGAGAATCTCCACAGGTGTGGAAGGCTTTGCCTCTTTTACTCTTCTGCCCTTATCGTCGATCATCGCCCTTACTTTGCCGTGGCTCGATCCGGCGGAAATAAAGTCTCCCACATGCAGCGTACCCTTCTGTACGAGCACCGTCGCCACGGGACCCCGGCCTTTGTCAAGCTCTGCCTCGATCACCAGACCTCTCGCATTCCTGTCGGGATTCGCCTTCAGCTCCAGGATCTCCGCTGTCAGAAGGATCGTCTCCAGCAGATTCTCAAGTCCTTCTCCGGACTTGGCCGATACCGGAACAAACTCCGTGGATCCGCCCCAGTCTACCGGGATCAGTTCAAATTCCGTCATCTCCTGTTTCACCCGGTCAATGTTCGCATTGGGCTTATCAATCTTGTTGACGGCAACGATGATCTCGATCCCCGCCGCCTTGGCGTGATTAATAGCCTCCACCGTCTGGGGCATAACGCCGTCGTCCGCAGCCACAACAAGCACCGCGATATCGGTTGAATTGGCGCCGCGCATACGCATTGCCGTAAATGCCTCATGGCCCGGCGTATCCAGGAAGGTGATGCTCTGTCCGTTCACCGTCACGGTATAGGCGCCGATGGCCTGCGTGATACCGCCTGCCTCCTTATCCGTCACATTGGTCTTACGGATCGCATCCAACAGGGATGTCTTACCATGGTCTACATGCCCCATAACACAGATAACGGGCGGTCTGCTGACCATCGCGCTCTCGTCTTCTTCGTCCTCCCTGAGCAGTTCCTCGATCACGTCTACCTTGACTTCCTTCTCGCAGATGATCTCATACTCGATCGCGATATTCTCCGCATCCTCGTAGCTGACCTCGGAATTCAGGGTCACGATCTGTCCCTGCAGGAAAAGTTTCTTGATGATCACCGAAGGCTGGATCTTCATCTTATCCGCCAGCTCTTTGATGGTCAGCGAGTCGGGAACCGTGATCACTTTGATCTGTTCTTCTACCTTATCTTCTGCCTTCTTCTCCGGCTTGATGAAACGACCTGCCTTATTGCGGTTCTTTACCGCTGCGTCGTCCTCTTCATAAATCAGGTCTTTCTTCGAGCGTTTGTCTCTGTCCTGATTTACCCTGCGTTTCTCTTCCTCTCTGTGCTTCTCCGCATCCTTGGCCGAGGTTTCAGGCATAAAGCTCTTCTGACCGTTATTTTTCTTAAATCGATTGTCCTGTCCGCCATTGCCTCTTCCAGAGCGGTCAAAACCGCCGCCGCTCCTGTTAGGGCCTGCACCAGGGCCACCGCTTTTGCGATCCCCCTGATTGTTGTTATAAGGCGGCCTGCCCTGTCCGCCAGGTCTGCGATTATCCCGGTTATCCCGGCCTTCTCCGTCTCTGGACCGTCTTTGCTCCTGCGGCCCTCTGGCAGTCTGTGCAGCGCCTGCGTTCGCGTTTGCACTTGCCTTCTCGCGCTCCCGCTCTTTCTCGCGTTCACGCTCTCTTTCCCGTTCTCTTTCAAGTTCTCTCTCCCGTTCACGCTCTCTCTTCTCCTGCTGGCGCTGTTCCAGTCTGCGCTCCTGCTGCTGCCTCTGACGCACTTCATAAGGCTCCGCCGTAACAGGAATCGGCTTCTGGGTCGGTCTGATGATCTTATGCGGCGCATTCTGCACCTGAACCGGACGGCCGCCGTTGCCTGACACTCTCCTGTCCCGGTCTCTGTCATTGTTGTTCCTGCGGCCGCCGTTACCATTGCCGCCGCCCTGCGCCTGACGCTGGCCCTGACCCTGTGACTGACGCTGCCCCTGTCCGCCCTGCATCTTGGAATGCTGAGGGTTGCTCACGAAGATGATCTTTTTCTTCTTGGGCGCTTCCCCTCTGCCGGCCTCCGGCTTTCTGTTCTCGCCATTCGGTCTCGGCTGTCCCTTCCCGTCGGCCTTTCCGCCTTCCGCCTTCGCATCGTTCCCGGCCGCCGCTGCCTTCTTTCCGTCCTCTGTGGATACTGCCGTGTCTGCTTTCACCGTCGTGCCCGCCTTCTCTGTTTCTTTGACTGCCGTCTGTTCCGCCTTCGGCCCCGCTTCCACAGCTTTCACCCTGCTGTCTTCTACCGCACCGGCCGCCGTTCCGCTGACTGCACCCTGCGTCTCACCGCCGCCGAAATGCCTGCGTACCAGCGCGATTGCCTCCTCCTCGACAGAGCTTTGCGCCGCTTTCACTTCATATCCTTTATCCTGCAAAAAAGCCACCAGCTCCTTACTCTGCCTTTCCAGCTCTTTTGCCAGCTCATGTACTTTCATTTTCGCCATGCTCACTACCTCCAACTATTTCGAATCTACCAAATGCTTCCGTATCGAATCTGCAAATCCCGCATCAGTCACAGCAAGACAGGAACGCTCTTCCTTGCCGATCGCGTGCCCCAGTATCTCCTTCTCACTGTAATACCAGTATGGCACCTTATAGAATTCACACATATTACTATATTTTTTTCTGGTGTTATCCGAAGCATTCTCCGCTATGATAACCAGATATGCTTTTCCGTTCTTAACTGCTTCCTCTGTCGCAAATCCGCCACTGACAACATTTCTGGAGCGAGTGGCGAGACCAAGCATGGATAACACCCGATCTTTATTCGGTCTGTTCTGCATGTTCTCCCTCCTCGAACTCCTTTTCCAGATTCTCATAAACTTCCTTCGGGATGCTCATCTTAAAGGAACGCTCCAGCCCTTTATTCTTCCGCGCCTTCGCCAGGCATTCCTTATCCATACACAGATAAGCGCCCCTGCCGTTCTTCCTGCCGGTCATATCCAGCACAATAGAGTCTTCCGCTGTTTTCAAGACACGCATCAATTCTTTCTTATTCTTCATCTCGCCGCAGCCCACACACTGCCGCATGGGAATCTTCTTCGCCATCACCGTATCCTCTCTATTGTCTTATGCCGTCACAGACACTTCTATCCTCTCAGATCTCTTCCGGGAATTTTACCGTCCTCTATACTTCCTCCGATTCCTCTCCGGACTCTTCATCCCCGTCGTCTTCGTAAACTTCCTCCTCAAAGTCATAGTCTTCATCGTCATAACCTTCTTCACCGCGCACATCCGTCTCTTCTATTTCCTCTTCGGCCTCATCGTACGCCGCCTCTTCATCATACTCTTCATCATAGGCTTCCTCACCCTCATAGGACTCGTCATCATATTCCTCATCGTCATAGACATAGTCTTCATATCGGAAGCCCACCGCATCCTTCGCCTGCGTTTCGCTCTTGATGTCAATCTTGTAGCCGGTCAGCCTGGCTGCCAGTCGAGCATTCTGTCCTTCTTTACCGATGGCCAGCGAAAGCTGGTAATCCGGCACCACCACCTTGGCCGTCTTCTCATCCGGATCCGCGAATACCGCCACGATCTTGGCCGGGGACAGCGCATTCTGGATCAGATTACCGGGGTTCTCATCCCAGTTGACGATATCGATCTTCTCCCCCCGCAGCTCATCCACGATAGAGTTGACTCTGGCACCATTGATCCCCACACAGGCGCCTACCGCGTCCACATTCGGATTGATGGAGCGGACTGCCAGCTTCGTCCTGCTGCCCGCCTCCCTGGCGATGCTCATGATCTCCACCGTGCCGTCCTTGATCTCCGTCACCTCCGCCTCAAACAGCCTCTTGACCAGCTCCGGATGGGTACGGCTTACAAGAATCCTCGGTCCTTTAGGTGTATTCTTCACTTCCAGGATATATACCTTAATTCTCTCCGTGGGTCTGAAATTCTCCCCTTTGACCTGCTCGCTCTCATTGAGGATGGCATCCGCCTTGCCCAGATTAATGGAAATGTTCCTGCCGATGTGGCGCTGTACGATTCCCGTTACCACATCCTTTTCTTTCTCGTAATACTGATTGTAGATAACGCTTCGCTCTTCCTCACGTATCTTCTGCAGGATCACGTTCTTCGCATTCTGTGTCGCGATGCGCCCGAACTCTTTGGACTTGATCTCCACATGCAGCATATCGCCCAGCTGTGCCTTGTGGGAGAGCTCCCGCGCATCCTCCAGTGAGATCTGGAGCACATCGTCCTCCACTTCCTCCACGACCTCCTTCTCGGCATAGCAGAGGAAATCGCAGGTCTCCTTGTCGATCTCCACCTTCACATTGTCCGCCTTGCCGAAGTGGTTCTTGCAGGCCGTGATCAGAGAATTCTCGATCGCATCGAAAAGTGTCTCTTTCGGGATATCCTTCTCTTTCTCCAGAATGTCCAGCGCCTCCATTAACTCCTTATTCATTTTCCATTATCCTCCTATGTCTGTTGATCTCTCTCAATTCCTTATGTTCTCAATCTGTCTCCCTGTCGGCCGCGGCAATACGGCTTCCTGCCTCTTCGTCACGCCCTTTGGCCGTCTCTTAAAAATGAAACGCCAGTCTGATCAGCGCCACCTCGGAACGCCGAAACACGTGCCCGCTTCCTTCCGTCTCTATCGTGATCGTCTCTTTGTCGAATGCTTTCAAAATCCCGGAAAACTCCTTCTGCTTATCGACCGGCTTATAAGTCTTCAGCTCGACTTCCGCCCCCAGGCTCTTCTCCAGATGACGATCCTTCTTAAGCGTCCTGCCGAGTCCCGGACTGCTGACCTCCAGAATATAGGCATCCGCAATAAAATCTTCTTCATCCAGCACATCCGACAGCGCCCGGCTGACATTCTCACAGTCCGTGATGTTGACCCCTTCCGGCTTATCAATATAGGCCCGCAGATACCAGTCGCTGCCTTCCCTGACATACTCCACATCGTAGATCTCCACGCCGAAACGCTCAGCGATCGGCGTCAGAAGCTGCTCGGTTTTTGCCTCGTAGGTTTCTTTCTTTGACATGTATTCCTCCTGATCGTCTTCTTCCTTATTATTATCCTTCTTATTCTCCGAAACTGCCGTTTCACATAAAAGAGTGGACTCGCAAGTCCACTCTTTATCTTATCCTTTATTAATGACATCTACAGTAGTATAGCACCTTTTTCCTGTATTTGCAAGCAAAAACTGCTACAGGATAAATACCTCCATCTCCTTCTGCAGATCGTCCGCGATCTTCCTCAGTTCTCCGGCCTTCTGGGTGATAGCGGACATATGCTCCCCTACCTCCGTCACGGAAGCCGACGACTCCTCGGTGCCTGCCGCATTCTCCTGCGCAAGCGAAGTAAGGTTCTGTACGATATCCACCACATTGATACGTGTATTGTCAATCTTCTCCATCTTGTCGGCAATGCTGCGGATTCCCTCGATCGTCTTCGCTATCCCGCCGTGCATCTCTTCAAACTGCTCTTTGGTCATGCCGACATTCTCATTCTGGTCTTCCATGACCTGTTTGACTTCGCTCATTGTCTGCACCGCTTTCTCGGAATCCGTCATGAGCAGCGCAATGATCTGGCCGATCTGTTTGGCCGATTCGTTGGATTCCTCGGCCAGCTTCTGAATCTGTTCCGCCACAACGGCAAAGCCCCGGCCCTGCTCGCCGGCTCTGGCCGCCTCAATCGCCGCATTTAAGGACAGCAGGTTGGTCTCCTCGGCAATCGACGTGATCAGCGTTGTAGCCGCCTTGATCTTCATCGCGGATTCGTTGGTCGTATTGGTCTGTTCATAGATCAGCTCGATCGCCCGCTGAGCCTTCCGGTTTACCGTCTCCATCGTATCCAGCGTCTTGGCCGCAACCTCACTGGAAGTAAACATGTTCTCCGCGGTCCTGCGCAAATCTTCCATCTCCATATTGTTTTCTTCGATCATACTGCCCATGAGCACGATATCCTCTGTCGCCCGCTGGGTCTCCTCCGCCTGGGACATGGCGCCGTCCGCCATCTCCTGCACGGCCAGATCCACCTGCCTGACCGTATTGGAAATCGTATCTGTATCCGCATTGAGCCTGTGGGACGTCTCCATCACCGTGCCGCTGTGTTCCTCGATCCGGCCGATCACCTTCACAAGCTGTCCGCGCAGGATATCCACGGCCCTGCTGATGGCGCCGATCTCATCTTTTCTCTCACTCAGCTTCTTCTGGTCCTCGTCCTCCCGGAAATCCAGCCCCGCAAACCGCATCGCCAGCTCCGCGATATGCCGCAGGGGCTTTACGATCACATTACAGCAGAAAAAGGCGCCTACCATACAGACGAACATCGTGATACAGCCCCAGAAGATACAGGTCCAGAAGATCTCGTTCGACGACTTCATCTCCCCGCCGGTTGATTTCATGGCCGCATCCTCATCCGCTGTGATGACAAATA
>OFFX01002904.1_pt1 | contig 10083 bp, 9 predicted proteins | sample 1521511 | NCBI WGS metagenome assembly OFFX01 (sample SAMEA3504125, study PRJEB24116) | mouse gut metagenome | biome: mouse gut; feature: mouse-associated habitat; material: faeces | place: Denmark | collected 2011
GAATTTGTTTATGCGTGCGATACGTCCTGGCGGCATACTTGTTTCCTATGGACATCCGGAACGGGGATGCCGGTTTTCACCCTATGTGTTTCAGATGAGAGATCTGCGGATGCAGGGGCCGGTGAACAATATGGAAATAATCCGTTCCCGGGGGAAAGAGATCATGGAAATGGTGGCGGCAGGAAGGATCCAGATTGAGCCGCTGATCACGCACCGGGTTGACTTCGAAGATTTTCTTCCGGCTTTTGAAAATGTGTTGAACAAACCGGAAGAACAGATTAAAGTAATTTTAAAGTGGAGGGATAGACAGTGAAGCTTGGAATATCAGGTCAGGCATTGGGAGAAGTGATGGCGTTTGAGGCTATTGTGGATGTGGCTGCCAACTACGGCATCAGTCATTTTGAGTTGTGGCCCTGTAATGTGCCTGGAACAGGATTTGGATATCGGAATCGGGATATCGGTGTAATCTGTGATATGATTCGCAGAAGAGGGATTACCATCGATTGTGTTACACTGGAGGCTGCCTTTTGTGAAACGGCCGTAGAGTCGGCGGATGCCTATGCAGATATGCTGATGGGGGCCATAGATGCGGCAGTTGCGGTAGGGGCGGGGTTGGTGAATCATTATTGTTACTATATCAATATGGATGAGAAACCGAATTTTGTTCGAATGGAGGCTTTTTGGAATAAACCGTTACAGTATGCGAAAGAGAAGCATGTTAAACTGGTTTTGGAGAATGAGGCGCATGATGGAACCAGGAGACCGGAGCTTATGGCGGCAATCATGGAACACTTTCATGACGATGCCTTTCGGACGAACTACGATGCAGTGAATTATTTTCATGCAAGTGCGGAAGGGTTTCCGGGGGCTTATGAGATTTTGAAGCCCTACATAGAATATGTACATTTAAAGAATGCCTGTCTGCACAGGGAAGGAAGCGGACAGCCGGAAGAGAATATGGGAGCGCCCATGTCCGGTGTATACGCGGGAAATGTGATTCAATATGCGCCGATTCCGGATGGCAGTGTGAATATGGCGGGTCTTTTGACGACGCTCGTAGAGAGTGGCTATGACGGGGTTTGTACCCTGGAGCCGCATACGACACCGGAATGTGTGGAATTGTTCTATGAGAGAGACACACAGTGGCTTCGGAAACAGGGATTTTTTAACGAACCGATATAAAATGATGAAGCAGGAAAAGGAGAGAGATATGCTGGCAGCAGTGGTAAAGAAACCGGGAGAATTGGTGATAGAAGAGATAGAACGGCCCAAACCGGGGCCGAGGCAGTTTATTATTAAGACGTTGGCGGCGTCAATCTGTAATGCGACGGATAATCATATTCTGGAAGGAATCTTTGACGGCAGTCATGACCGTTATCCGCAGGTTTTGGGGCATGAGATTTGCGGTGAGGTAGTGGAGCTTGGAAGTGAAGTGACGGATGTCGCGTTGGGAGAGAGGATTGCAATGTATACGCCCTATGGTGCATTCCAGGAGTATGTGCCGGTGGACAGAGACGGTTACGGATTCGCAAGAGTGCCGGATAATGTGGACAGCGAGACGGCTTCCATCTGTGAGATGTTTGACGGTGCATTCAGGAGTACAATTGCCTGTGCCGGTATTCAGGAAGGTGAGAAGGTTCTGATCGTAGGGGCGGGTCCGATGGGATTGACGGCAGCGGCAGCTGCGGTGGCAAAGGGTGCGGAAGTCTGTATAATGGATTTGTATGAGAACCGCCTTGAAAAAGCGTTGGAGATGGGAGTTTCTCATATTTATAACAGGAGCAGAATGAGTGCACAGGAAATTGTGGAAGCAATTAAAAGTGATGTGGGGGAGATCGACCTGGCATGCATGTGTATTGCGCTGGACCGCTCTGAAGAAGAGGATGCGTTCTACGTGCCCGTTGAGGTACTGCGGGAAAACGGAAGGATGACCAGCCTGAATGTGGAAGTGAAACTGGAATATCACAACCATAAGATGAATCCGTTTCACTTAAACAGAAAGAATATCCAATATCGCCATATGCTGGAGAGAGATGGAACCATTGGGGACTTCCAGAAGGGTTACGATATGGTCAGTCAGGGGAAGATTCCCATGCAGAAACTGATCACACACAGGATTACACTGGACCAGCTTCCGTGGGCGCTGGATATGTGTCATAACCATTTGGATGAATGCATCAAATTTATTGTCTATCCGCGATCAGGAAAATGAGGAGGGGGATATGTATAAGGTACTGATCGTGGAGGATGAGATCTTCGTAAGACTGGGAATTAAAATGTCTGTGGAATGGAAGAAACTTGATATGGAAGTGATCGGGGATGCGGCGGATGGGAAACAGGCTCTGGAGATCTATGAAAAGGAACATCCGGATATTGTTATGACAGACCTGAAAATGCCGATTATGGACGGGATGGAACTGATCCGCAGGATCAGGGAGAAAGATCATAGAACCAGAATTCTGATCTTAAGCTGTCTGGAGGAATTCCATCTGGTGAAGCAGGCTATTTCCATGGATGTGTCTGACTATATCCTGAAGCTTACCATGACGCAGGAGGATATGGAAAGAATCCTGCAGAAGGTCAAAGACGAGCTCGATGTGCTGGCGGAAAGAAAGAAGGCGGGGAGCGGAAATTCCGAGGATGAGAGAAGAAAAATCCTGAGGGATTTCTTTTACTATGATACTTTCAGTAAAGAGAATCTGAAATCCAAACTGGAACGTCTGGAATTGCCGTTTGGCGAGAAGAATCTGTTGATGGCGATTCTTGAGATTGATGCCTATGACCAGCTGCAGCGGCGGTTTAAGGACGAGTATGGCGTGCTGGTATCGTCAGCTTTTTTGAATGTACTCAATGAACTACTGCAGGAATATGGAAGAGGGATGGTGATTGAGGACAGAAAAAAGCGTTATATCCTGATCACGGAACAGGGAAATGTAGCGCAGAAAGCGGATGCCGAGCGTTTTTTTCTGCAGTTTTTAAAAAGGATCAAGAAGACGCTTGCAGTCTACTTCAGGACTGATGTAACGATCGGCGTCAGCCGCCTTTACGACGGGTATGAGAAGCTGAGAACGATGTACCAGCAGTGCAGTGATTGCCTGGAGGAGAAGTTTTATCACAGTCTGGGCGAAATTTTGTTATATTCCGATATCAAAAAAGAGGAAAGAGGAAATATCGTAAGGCAAAAGCTGATAAAGGCGACAACGGGAAGCGCCGGCGATGAGAGGATGAAATCTCTGATGGAGCAGGGAGCCGAGGCGTTTCGACAGAATCCTGTGCCGAAGGTGTTGATGCATTTTTTTGTGCATGTGGTTCATCTGGAGATGGATAATGTTATAATGGAGAGCCATAAACGGTTTTAGATTACCGATGAATATGTACGGCAGATGGAGCAGGCAGAGACGCTGGATCAGCTGGTGGAGTTGTATCAGGATCTGCGGTATCAGCTCTATGAGAATCCGCAGGGCCAGAAAATGAACAAGACCGTATCTTCTATTATTAACTACATCAGTAAGAATTACGGAAGGAACATTCCTCTTGAAGAAATCGCAGATGCGGTGGGGCTGAGTGCCAATTACATCTGCAGCCTGTTCAAGAAAGAAATGGGAGTGAATCTGTTTGGCTATCTTATGGAATATCGAATCAATCGGGCGAAGGAGCTCTTGCTGTCCACAAATTTAAAGTCTTATGAGATTGCGGAGAAGACGGGATTTTCTGATGAAAGCTATTTTTCCAGAAGCTTTAAGCGGGTCACAGGACAGTCGCCCATAGAGTTCAAGCGTTCCGTATTCCACAAAGGAGAGGATTGAGAGTTTATGCGGGATAATTTCGGAGGACGTCTGAAAACGCAGCTGATCATTGTATTCATGGTGACCATTACCGTAGTGATGGGCGGTATGGCGCTGATTATTTATAGAAGGGTGGAAGATGTAGTAGAGAAACAGTCGGCAGATATTACACAGCAGTATTTCAGACAGAATGAATACAATATTTCCAGCTTTGCAGCGGAAGTGAATAATATCATGCGTTCTCTCATACAGAAGGAGGAGATTATCAGCTATATTGGTACGGGATGGCAGGCGGATTTCGATGTTGTGATGACTGCCAATGCAGTATTCGATGAGATCACGAGGATTATGGGCAATTATGATTATGTGGAGTCTGTCTTTGTGTACGGGGATAATGGTGTGGTGATCGGCAGTAATGATAAGGAGCATATTGTATCACCGGCCGCAGACGGGCAGCAGAATTTCCACACGAGTGAAATGTATCTGAATGCCCTGGATAATCCGTGGAAATTTTTCTGGTATGGGATATATGATTCCGATGATTTTACGGGTTCTGACACCATGAAGAAAGAGCCGGCTGTTCCTTATATTACGATTGTCGGAAGTATCAATATCATAGGGCGTCATGCGGCCTGCGTTGTGATCAATATAAAGGAGGAGGAACTGGCCAATATGATCGGCTACTCCGATGAATACAGGAAGCGGGAGAGCTTCCTGGTAAATGAGCAGGGAATCGTTGTTGTACATCGAAATGCAGAGAAGCTTGGAATGGTGTTTCAACTGGGTGAACAGTCAGAAATGCCGGGGGGGGGGTGCAGACGGGTATTTTATGCAGGATGGTATGCAGATCAACTTCCGGGAGCTGCAGAGAAATTCCGTTCCCTGGACGTTGATTTCGGAAGTACCGGTATCGATTCTGTATAAAGATATCTACTCCCTTCGGAAATGGTTTGTGCTGACGCTGCTTGCCGCGTGGCTTGCTTCATGGGGAATCTCCCTATACTGGCTTTACCGCCTGACGAAACCTCTGGACAGGCTTCGGCAGGCCATGTCTTTGATGGAACAGGGGAATCTGGGACTGCAGCTTGCGGAAGACAGCAGGAACGAGCTGGGCATACTGGGAAGACAGTTCAACAGAATGTCATGCAGCATTGAAGAACTGGTGAAGCAGATTCAGGAGGTGGAAGAGGAAAAACGTCTGATGGAAAAGGAAGCCCTGCAGGCTCAGATCAATCCGCATTTTTTGTTTAATACGCTGAGTAATATCAAGTATATGGCGATGATCGTCAAGGCGAATACCATCGTGGAGTGTATCACTGCCTTTGGCAACTTTCTGGTGCCGATCTATAAGGAGAAGAATGATATATGGCAGATAAAGAATGAAATTACCTATCTTCAAAATTACGTGAAGATTATGAATTATCGTTTTGGCGGGGGGATTGATGTGGTTTATGAGTGTCCGGAAGCGGTGCAGGAGCTTTTCATGCTGAAATTTATCCTGCAGCCTCTGGTAGAAAATGCGATCCAGCATGGCTTTAAAGAATTGTCAGGTAAGGGAACGATCCATGTCAGTTTTCAGGAGGAGGATAGACAGGTTTCCATTATTGTGGCGGATGACGGCTGCGGTATGGAACAGGAGAAGCTGGAAGATTTGCGAGAACGACTGGAGGCATACAGGGTCGGAAGCGAAAGCAGGGGAGGACATATTGGCCTGGGCAATGTGCATAGAAGAGTGAAAATTTATTATGGGGAGGCTTACGGTCTTACCGTGACGAGTGAGATGGGAAAGGGAACCAGGGTGTGTGTAAGGTTTCCTGTGAGAGAGCAATCGTAACAAAGTACAGAGCAGTGTAATAAAGTAAAAGAAACAGGCGTGCTTTAAAGTAAATGAAATTAAAAAAACGAAACAGGTAAAGAAAGTGGGAATATTTTTCATGGAATGATCCCGCTTTCTTCTTTATTATGTAAGAAATGGTTCTGCATATTCGGGTTGCCGCAGGTAAATGAAGCATACCTTCAACCAAATTGAGAGAAAAAGGGGGTCTTATAGTGAGTATGGGGAAGAAAAAGAGTAAATACAGTAAAGAAAGCATGCAGCCTTTTCTGTTGTCTCTTCCGTTTGTCCTGTTTGTGTTTGCATTTGCCTATGTGCCGTTGTTTGGCTGGGGATATGCATTTACGGATTACAGGGCGGGAATGCAGATGTCAGATATCGGTTTTGCGGGATTGCAGCATTTTGCTGCGATCTGGAAGAACAAGACGGAACTTCTGCGGGTTCTTAGAAATACCTTTGCGATGAGCCTGATCGGTCTGGTCTTTTCTCCGCTTCCTATGGTTTTTGCCATTTTGATCAATGAGATCAAATCAAACAGGTTCAGGAAACTGGTGCAGACGCTGACTACACTTCCCAACTTTATCAGTTGGATCGTAGTATTTACTTTGGCTTTTGCAATGTTTTCATCAGACGGGATGGTGAACGGGCTGCTTCACAGGGTTGGATCTAATGAAATTGTCAATCCACTGGGGAATGCGGACATCGCGTGGATCTTCCAATGGGCACTGGCTACCTGGAAGACACTTGGGTGGAGCGCCATCATCTACATAGCGGCGATTGCGGGAATCGATGCGGAACTGTACGACGCGGCACATGTGGACGGAGCCAACCGGTTTCAGACGATCATGAACGTGACAGTGCCGGGATTATATGCTACCTTCTTTGTCCTGCTCCTGTTGCAGATCAGTAATATATTGAGCAATGGTTTTGACCAGTATTTCGTATTTTACAATCCGTTGACTGCCGAAAAGGTAGAGGTGTTGGATTATTACGTATATCGGGTGGGTGTGCTGAGCAACAACTATCCGCAGTCCATTGCACTGGGGATGTTTAAGACCATCGTGAGCGTAACACTTTTATTCGGTGCCAACAGGCTTTCCCAGAAGCTGCGCGGCGAGTCTATTGTATAGGGAGGTGGAATGTGTCTATGGAAAGCGCGAAAATAAAGCAGGGGATCGGAGGCAGGATTGCAGATGTGGCGATCTATGTGGTTTGTGGGTTGTTTATGCTTCTGTGCATTTATCCCTTCTATTATGTCATTATTTATTCCATCAGCGACCCGAACCAGGCATCCTCCGGTCTGCTGTTTTTGCCGAAGGGATATTCTATGGAGACCTTTAAAGGAATTTTCAGGCTGAACGATATACCGAGGGCATTTTTGATCTCTGTGGCAAGAAGTGTGATTGGTACGGCGCTGACATTGATCGGTTCCTCGTTCTTTGCTTACCTGGTGACCAATCAGAAAATGTTTGCGAGGAAGTTTATCTATCGTTTCGTTATTCTGACCATGTATCTGAATGCGGGTCTGATCCCATGGTATATGACGATGAAGGCTTATGGCCTGCAGAACAATTTTCTTTTGTATGTGGTGCCCGGTATCGTGACAGCTTACTATGTGATCCTGATCAAGACCTATATGGAGCAGCTGCCCAGAGAGCTGGAAGAATCGGCGAAGATAGACGGTGCGGGCATTTTTACAATCTTTGGCAGGATCATTATGCCGCTGTCGAAGCCAATTATCGCAACGATTGCGGTGTATGCGGTGGTAGGACAGTGGAATGCCTGGACGGATAATTATTTCCTCGTGACGGATAACAAGCTGCAGACATTGCAGATGGTACTGTACAATTATATGAATCAGGCCAATCGCTTTCAGAATATGTCCAGCAGCGCGATGGATTCCTCGGCTGCCGTGAGTATGATCACTCCGACGTCGATCAAGATGTGTATCACCGTTATCGTAGTGGTTCCTATCATGTGTGTGTATCCGTTCCTGCAAAGGTATTTTGTGAAGGGGATTATGATGGGTGCAGTAAAAGGATAACTGCTGTTCCTGTGGACAGAACAGTTTATACAGGTCTGCGTATTTGCTGCGCTGACCGTGATATCAATAAAGAGAAAAGGAGAGTAGTATGAAAAAGAAGACATTACAAAAGGCAATGGCGGCTGTGCTTACGACAGCAATGGCGATTTCTTTAGTCGGATGCGGAAATGATGGTGCAGATGCATCCGTCGGCGGACAGGAGAGTAAAGCAGAGCAGGGACAGGATGGCAGCAGTGATGAAAGTGCATCTTCCGACAGGGAAACGGTTACACTGACCATCTGGAATACGGAGGTTATGACACCTGGTATTCAGGATAACGATGTTTCAAGGGTGATCGAGGAAAAACTCGGCATTAAAATGGATATCGTACAGGGGGATTCCCAGAAATTCAGCGTGCTTCTGGCAGGTGGTGATTTACCGGATATTATCTATACCAATCCTGCGCAGCAGGGGGTAGAGACAGGGGCATTGATCACCAGTGGACAGCTTCTTGAGCTGGACGACCTGATCGAACAGAAGGGGGAGAATATCAAGAAGAATTTCCCTTCCAGACTGGATTATTCTAAGAAATATCTGAGCAACGGTGAGGACAGGACATACTTTATCCCTATTCTGTGCTATGAGAGAGACGAGCAGAATCCGGATATCAGTTACAGTATTGAGAATGTCGGGATCATGACCAGGTGGGATCTGTATGAAGCAGTCGGTTATCCGGAAATCAAGACGACGGACGATTATCTGGATGTGCTCCTGCAGATGCAGGACTATGCGAGAGAAAACGATCTCTGCGAGGGAAAGCAGATTTATGCGATCAGCGGATGGAGTGACTGGGGGTTGTGGCCCTGGTGGCTTGCGAATGTCAGGGAGATGGGGTATCTGGATCTGGCAAATAACTGTATTCTCGACGTGAATACCAGGGAAGTAGATGTGAATTATCATACGGATGCGTTCTGGGATTCTTTAAAGTTCTATAACAAGGCATACAATATGGGACTTCTGGATCTGGAGGCGTTCACCATGAAGAACGACCAGTTCTGGGATAAATGCAATAACGGTCAGGTACTTATGTCCTATGCAAGCTGGCAATCGGAAAATATTAACAGATCGCTGGTGGCAAACGGTCATCCGGAATGGGGATTTGAGAAATTACCTTACGATGGGTATCCGTATATTTCCGGTATCGTATCGGGGGATGCGCCTTTGGGATACGCGGTGGAATATGCGACAGCTATTACGAAGAATTGTAAGAATCCTGAGAAAGAAATGGAGCTGATCGATTTCTGTAATTCCGAAGAAGGAGCCCGTCTGCTGTTCAGCGGTGTGGAAGGCGTTCACTGGGAGGAAAAGGATGGCGGGGCAGTTCCTACGGAATCCTATGCGAAACTGATCAAGGAAGATCCCAGCTATACCACGACAACAGGAATCTCTCTGTATAATAAACTGTCCGGATTGCGGGAAACACAGGTCCTTTCTGACAATACTCCTGCAAATGTGCTGAAGTCCAATGAACAGAAAGCGGTAAACCTTCTGGAGATCGACAAGGCGTATTGTGAGTATTACAGCAGGGAGAGAGGGAAAGAATTTCTGTATCCCGGCATGGTGCTCAACGATATGTGGGAAAATGGCGAGGTGGATACCTGGACAGATTACATAATGTTCACATCCCTGGTGCAGTCTCCAAGCGAGAGTACGTTGAATATACTTTCCCAGTGTGACCAGTATATGAATGTGCAGGGTGTCAAGGCGATCATGGCTGCGGATAATGAAGAATTTGAACAGATCAGGCAGGAGGCCATGGAGGCATTGAACGATAAGGGGTTCGAGGAGGCAAGACAGGAACTGATCAGTCTGTATGATACGGCAAGAACTGAGGCGGACAGCTTCGCAGTTAAGTAAAACACACCCTGTCTTGATACGGCAGGAAATCGACAAGGATGGTGTTTGGGATATGATGTATGATTTTTTCTGTACGGAAGGATGCAGTTCCTTTGAATATGATTTTTGGATGTCTCTTGGCATGAAGAGCGTGGCGTTGTTCTATCTGGATAAAAATATGTCTTTGACGGAACGGGCAGGCAAAGTGCTTTATGAGAGCATGAAGACCATGAAGCCCTTTGAAGTGGAAAAGGGACTGCCTTCCCGGCTTGCATGTTCAGCGGCAATAGCTGGAGATGAAGGAGCGGACCGGGGACTGTGTGTGGACGGAAAAGGACAGTTATGGCTTGATGCGGAGAAATTCAGCAGGCTTAAGGAAACCTTTTGGGATGATCCTGTGAAAAGCGGTATTCTGGAGCGTGCTGAACAGGACGCCGGGGTTCCGAAAGAGTTATATCCTGCTCGTTACTGGCATTGCGGAACCCATAAGGTTGCAGATATAGAGGGAATACTGAGTCAGGGCTATGACGGATATCTGAAGCGG
>OFFX01002910.1_pt1 | contig 10074 bp, 6 predicted proteins | sample 1521511 | NCBI WGS metagenome assembly OFFX01 (sample SAMEA3504125, study PRJEB24116) | mouse gut metagenome | biome: mouse gut; feature: mouse-associated habitat; material: faeces | place: Denmark | collected 2011
GCTCGACGAGCGCGAGGAAGAGGTGGAGGACCTGCACGCGCGGGTGCGCCGCCTCGCCGACCGCGTCCGAGAACTTGAGAGCCACACCCCGGTAGGCGCCATCGTCCGCGTAACGCCCGCCCGGCGGTTACCATAAAGGAGAAACCTATGAGACTAGATAAATTGGCGGTGACGGCGCAGGAGGCATTTCAGAACGCCATGGGCGTGGCTGGCGAGGCCGATGCGGCCGTCATCGAGCCCATTCATTTGCTGAAGGCGCTGCTCGATTCCGACGAGAACAATCTCGCCGCCATCGTGAAGCGCATCGGCGCCGACCCGGTCTGGCTGTCCCAGAACGTGGCCGACGAGATTGCCAAGATGCCCAAGCAGACCGGCGCGGCCCCCATGGCCATTCCCGGCCAGGACCTCATCAAGGTCATCGACAACTCGGTGAAGATCGCCGAGAAGTTGGGCGACAGCTACGCCACGAGCGAGCACTTGCTCATCGCCCTGTCCGAGGACAAGGGCGCGGCTGGCCGTATCCTTACCACGGCGGGCATCACCCGCAAGAACATCGAAGCGGCCTACGAGAGCCTGCGCGGCGACACCCGCGTGACTTCCCAGACCGACAAGACCCAGTTCGAGGCCTTGGAGCAGTTTGGCCAGAACCTTACCCAGCAAGCTCGCGAGGGCAAGCTGGACCCGGTCATCGGCCGCAACGAGGAGATTCGCCGCACCATTCAGGTGCTCTCGCGCCGCACGAAGAACAACCCGGTGCTTATCGGCGAGCCGGGCACCGGCAAGACCGCCATCGTGGAGGGTTTGGCCCAGCGCATCGTGGCCGGCGACGTGCCCTCGTCCCTGAAGGACCGCGAGATCGTGTCGCTCGACCTGGGCGCCATGATGGCCGGTGCGAAGTACCGCGGCGAGTTCGAGGATCGCTTGAAGAACGTGCTGCGCGAGGTGAAGGAAGCCGACGGCAACATCATCCTGTTCATCGACGAGCTGCACACCATCGTGGGGGCGGGCAAGACCGAGGGCTCCATGGACGCGGGCAACCTGCTCAAGCCCATGCTGGCCCGGGGGGAGCTGCACTGCATCGGGGCCACCACCCTCAACGAGTACCGGCAGTATATCGAGAAGGACGCCGCCCTGGAGCGGCGGTTCCAGCCGGTGCTGGTTTCGGAGCCTACGGTGGAGGATACCATCTCCATCCTCCGGGGCCTCAAGGAGCGGTACGAGGTGTACCACGGGGTGAAGATTACCGACCAGGCCCTCATCACCGCCGCCGTCCTCTCGGACCGGTACATCAGCGACCGCTTTCTGCCGGATAAGGCTATCGACCTTATCGACGAATCCTGCGCCATGGTCCGCACCGAGATGGATTCCATGCCCACCGAGCTGGACGAGATCAACCGCCGCATCATGCAGCATGAGATTGAGGAGACCGCCCTGAAGAAGGAAAGCGACAAGCTCTCCCAGGAGCATCTCCTGGAGCTTCAAAAGGAGCTGGCGGATATGCGGGCCCAGTTTGCGGCGATGAAGGCCCGGTGGGAGAATGAAAAAACCGCCATCCAAAGCGTCCAGAAGCTGCGGGAGGAGCTGGAGGCGGTGAACGCGGATATTGAAAAGGCCCAGCGGGAGTACGACCTCAATCGGGCCGCCGAGCTGAAATACGGCCGCCTGCCGGAGCTCCAAAAGCGCCTGGCGGAGGAGGAAGAGAAGGCGGAGGCCAGCCAGCGAGGAAACAACGGGACCCGCCTCCTGCGGGATAAGGTCACCGATGAGGAGATTGCTAAAATCGTGGGCCGCTGGACCCACATCCCCGTCAGCCGCCTGATGGAGGGGGAGCGGGAAAAGCTGCTGCGGATGGAGGACATCCTGCACCAGCGGGTTATCGGCCAGGATGAGGCGGTGAAAAAGGTCACCGAAGCCATCCTCCGCAGCCGGGCCGGCATCCAGGACCCCGGACGGCCCATCGGCTCCTTCCTTTTCCTGGGGCCCACCGGCGTGGGCAAGACCGAGCTTGCCAAGGCCCTGGCCCAGGCCCTCTTCGACGATGAAAAGAACATGGTCCGCATTGATATGTCCGAGTACATGGAGAAATACTCGGTGAGCCGCCTCATCGGGGCGCCTCCGGGATATGTGGGCTATGAGGAAGGGGGCCAGCTCACCGAGGCGGTGCGCCGCCGTCCCTACAGCGTCGTCCTCTTTGACGAGATTGAAAAGGCCCACCCGGACGTCTTCAATGTCCTTCTCCAGGTGCTGGACGACGGCCGCATCACCGATAGCCAGGGGCGGACAGTGGACTTTAAAAACACCATCATCATTCTCACCTCCAACCTGGGAAGCCAGTTTATACTGGAGGGCATTGGGGAGGACTGCCAAATCAGCCCCGCCGCCCGCGCCCAGGTGGAACAGCTCCTAAAGCAGAGCTTCCGCCCGGAGTTCCTCAACCGGTTGGATGAGGTGGTCTTCTATAAGCCCCTTACCAGAGGGGAAATCACCGGGGTGGTGGATCTGCTGATGGAGGATTTGCGGGAGCGGCTGCGGGAAAAGCAGCTGGAGCTTAGAATGACTCCCGCCGCCAGGGACTATGTAGTGGAGGCGGGCTACGACCCCATTTACGGCGCCCGTCCCCTGAAGCGCTTTTTGCAGTCCCAGGTGGAGACCATGGTGGCCCGGAAGATGATTGCCGAGGATTTGGCCCCCGGCACCTGCCTGACCGTGGACTGCCAAAACGGGCAGCTTACCCTGACAGAAGAAAAGCGGGGCTGACAAAGGCCCTGATTGGGCTGCCGCCCCGCCTTCTTTTTCTTTTCACGAGAAAAGAAAAAGAAGCAAAAAGAAAAGCGGCCAAAATCACCAATACAAAAGCGCAAGAACAAAGACACAAGATATTTATACGCCCTACGCAAGGGCAAGGACCGGGGCAGAGACCCCGGTCCTTCTAGTTAGGGCGCGACTTCGGAAGCGCCCCGCCATTCTTCTTTTTGCCTCTTTTTCTTCTTTTGCAAGAAGAAAAAGAGGATAGTTCAGCCCTTGGAGGGTTCCGGCTTCAGCTCGTCAGGGTGAATCTCCCCGGCGGCGGCCAGGGCGATTTTGGTGAGGGTGGGTCCCACCATCTCGTACACCAATACAGAGAAAAGCACCACGTTGCGCACCATCACCCCATCGGAGAGGTTGGAGGCAGTGAGGGCCATCCCCAAAGCCACTCCGGCCTGGGGCAGCAGGGTGATGCCCAGGTGCTTTTGAATCTGCTCCCCGCAGCCGGTGAGGGCGCAGCTCATCTGGGCCCCAAAGATTTTTCCTGCGGACCGGGCGGCGATGTACACCGCCCCAATGAGCAGCACCATGGGGTTCCCCAGGATTTGAAGATCCAGCTCCGCGCCGGAAAGGATGAAGAAAAGGATGGAAAGCGGGGTGGTCCACCGGTCCAGCCGCTCCATCAGCGCCCCGGAGGTTTGGCAGATGTTGCAGAAAACGGTACCGGTCATCATGCAGACAAGCAGGAGGGAGAAGCCGCAGTGCACCGGCCCCAGCTGGAACTCCACCGAGGAAAGGCCCACCGTCAGCAGCACAAAGGCCACCGAGACGGAGATGCGGTTCCCGCGGGAGTGAAAATACCGCTCACTCCAGTCCAGAACGTAGCCAGCCCCTGCCCCCAGGAGGAGGGAAAGGAGAATTTCCAGCAGGGGCTCCACCACCACAGTGATGATGCTGATGCCCCCTTGCTCCAGGGCGTGGGCCACCCCGAAGGAGGCGGAAAAGAGCACAAGCCCCACCGCGTCGTCAATGGCTACCACCATCAGCAGCAGCCGGGTGAGGGGGCCGTCCGCCCGATACTGGCGCACCACCATCAGGGTGGCGGCCAGGGTGATGGCGGAGGGAATAGAGATAGCCGCCGGGAAAAGAAAGTGGAGCGCAATAAGGGCGGCGTCCACCGCAGCGGTAGTCACCACCGCCTGGAGAATCCCCACCGTAATGGCCTGCCGCCCCATGCTGCGCAGGTCGGAAAGGCGGAACTCGTTGCCGATGGTAAAGGCGATGAAGCCCAGGGCCACATCCGGGATGATGCTGAAGCCGGCCACATCCGCCATGGTGTGAAAGCCAATTCCCCCCAGCCCCAGCCGCCCCAGGCAGTAGGGTCCCAGCAGCAGGCCGGTAAGCAGGTAAGCAGTGACAGCGGGCAGCCCCACCCGTTTAGCGGGGCGGGTCATCAGCAGCCCTGCAATCAGGGCCAGGGAGATACAGAGAAGGGTATTTTGCATGGTGACAGCGACCTTTCCAAATTAATATTTTATCAAGAATACAATACCACTTTCTCGCCAAAAAGCAAGGGAAATATGGGGCGGCGGTGCAGAACATCTCTGCACGGACGGGGAAAATATCGTGAAAAATCACAGGGGGGGATAGATTGTCCCGGTCCGGCCGCCAAAGGACAACATAGAGCCTGTCACGTATACTGATATCTTTTTCCATAAACCAAAGAAGCCCCTGTTTTGGGGCTTTTTACCGCCTCTTTTGCACCCTTTTTGCTCTTTTGCATAGGATGGGGCAAGAACCAAAAGCATCACAAGAGAGAAAGGGGCGTTTCCTTATGAACCGTCAATATTATCCCTGCTGTCCCCCCGGCCCTCCCGGACCCCGCGGGCCGATGGGTCCCCAGGGCCGGATGGGGCCTCCCGGACCACAGGGCCGGATGGGATGCCCTGGCCCCCAGGGGGAGCCTGGAGAGCCGGGGCCGATGGGGCTTCCCGGTCCCCAAGGTGAAGCTGGGCCGATGGGACCCATGGGTCTGATGGGACCCGCCGGAAACCGAGGCCCTGCGGGTGAACAAGGTCCCCAAGGAGAACCGGGCCCTGCGGGGGAACGTGGTCCCCAGGGAGAACCGGGCCCTGCAGGGGAACGTGGTCCCCAGGGAGAGCCGGGCCCTGCAGGGGAACGCGGTCCCCAGGGGGAACCGGGGCCAATGGGACCTCCCGGACCGGGGGGCGGTACTGGAAGCGCGCCCCAGTTCGCTATGCTTTACCAGGCGGATGCCCTCACAGTCCCCTTTGGGGGCGGTCCGGTTCCCTTTGTCCCTGCGGTGCAGAGCTTGGGGGTCCAGTGCCAGGATGGGACGGTAAAGCTCCTCCAGCCGGGGGTCTACTGCATCCGCTACCTGGTGCTGTTCCCGGTGGCCGCCCGCCTTTCCACCGTCCTTTCCCTCCACCTGGGGGAGCAGTGCCTCCCCGGCTCGGTCTGCCATGTGGATAAGGAAAACCCCGGCCAGCCCTTTACCGCCGCCGGGCAGGTCATCCTGAACCTGGAGGAGCCCGCCCAGCTGACCCTCCAATCCGACAAGGGCTTTTCCATCGCCGCTGCCGCAGAAGGGGATACCCTGGCCAGCCTGATGGTGATTAGGCTCTAAACTCCCTGAAAATTCCAGGCGGAAAAAGCCCCCGTACGGGGGCTTTTTGTCTAGCTAGCAGGGGACTTATTTTCCCTCCGGGCCGTAGTAGGCCTGGACCAGGATTTCCTTCAGCTCGCTGATGAGAGGATACCGGGGGTTGGCGGGGGTGCACTGGTCGGCATGGGCCTCGTCGGCCACCTCGTCCAGGTTCTCCATAAACACCTTTTCAGCGATGCCCTGGCTCTGGATGGAGCGGGGGACGTTCATGGAATCCTGGAGGTCGGTGATGGCCTTGATGAGGCTCTGCACCCCCTCTTCAGTGGTGGAGCAGGGCAGGCCCAGGGCCTCGGCAATCTCGGCGTAGCGCTTATCGGCGATGAAGTGCTCGTACTTGGGCCAGGTGGCGAACTTGGTGGGGCGCTGGGCGTTGTAAGCGATGACATAGGGCAGCAGGATGGCGTTGGCCCGGCCGTGGGGGATGTGGTAGGCAGAACCCAGCTTGTGGGCCAGGGAGTGGTTAATCCCCAGGAAAGCGTTGGTGAAGGCCATACCAGCGATGCAGGAGGCGTTGTGCATCCGCTCCCTGGCCTCCTTGTCGGCGCCGTTGTCGTAGGCCCGCTTCAGGTACTTAAAGACCATGCGGATGGCGTGAAGGGCCAGACCGTCGGTGTAGTCCGAGGCCAGCACCGAGACATAGGCCTCGATGGCGTGGGTGAGGACGTCCATACCGGTATCGGCGGTGACCGCCTTGGGCACCGACATGACGAACTGGGGATCCACAATGGCTACATCGGGGGTCAGCTCGTAATCCGCCAGGGGGTACTTGATGTTGTTTTTCTTATCGGTGATAACGGCGAAGGAGGTGACCTCCGAGCCGGTGCCAGAGGTGGTGGGGATGCAGACCAGCTTGGCCTTTTTGCCCAGCTCCGGGAAGTGGTAGGCGCGCTTGCGGATATCAAAGAACTTCTGCTTCATGCCGGAGAAGGAAATGTCCGGGTGCTCGTAGAACATCCACATCCCCTTGGCGGCGTCCATGGCGGAGCCGCCCCCCAGGGCGATGATAACATCGGGCTGGAAGTGGTTCATCGCCTCCACCCCCCGCATGATGGTGTCCACCGAGGGATCCGGCTCCACCTCGGCGAAGATTTCGGCGTGGCAGTAGGTGGAGCGCTTGCGCAGATACCAAAGCACCTTGTCGATGTTGCCCAGCTTTACCATCGTCTCGTCAGTGACGATGAAGGCGCGGCTGATGTTTGGCATTTTCTCTAAATACTGGATGGAATTATACTCAAAGTAGATTTTGGGCGGAATTTTGAACCACTGCATATTGACCCTCCTTTTGGCAATCCGCTTGATATTCACAAGGTTCTGGGCGGAAACATTGGAGGTGGTGGAGTTCTTGCCAAAGGAGCCGCAGCCCAGGGTGAGGGAGGGGGTGTTTTCGTTGTAGATATCCCCAATGCCCCCCTGGGAGGAGGGGGAATTGACGATGATGCGGCCCACTTCCATCCGCTGGCCGTACTGGGTGATGACATCCGGATCGGTGGCGTGGATGGCGGCGGAGTGACCCAAACCGCCGTTCTGGAGCATCTTGGCGGCCATCTGGAAGCCCTGCTCCTTATCCTTCACCACAATATAGGCCAGGATGGGGGAGAGCTTCTCTTTGGAGAGGGGGTGTTCCGGGCCTACATCGGGGATTTTGCCAATAAGAATTTTGGTGTCCTCCGGAACGGTGAAACCTGCCTGCTGGGCAATCCAGAAGGCGGTTTTGCCCACCACTGCGGCGTTGAGGGAACGGCCCTTTTCCTCCGGGAAGGCGTAGTCGATGAGCTTCTTTTCCTCCTCGCCGGTGACAAAATAGCAGCGGTTCTCCTTCATAATGGCCTCAAAGCGGGGGGCCAGCTCCTTGTCTACGATGACGGCCTGTTCGGAGGCGCAGATCATGCCGTTATCAAAGGTTTTGGAGAGGATGAGGTCGTTGCAGGCCTGGGGGAGATTGGCGGAAGCGTGGATGTAGCAGGGGACGTTGCCGGGGCCAACGCCCAGGGCCGGCTTGCCGGTGGAGTAGGCGGCCCGGACCATCCCGGCGCCGCCGGTAGCCAGCACCAAAGCCACCTCGGGGTGGTTCATCAGGGCGTTGGTGGCGTCCATGGAGGGGATTTCAATCCACTGGACGCAGTCCTTGGGGGCGCCAGCAGCCACAGCGGCGTCCCGGACGATGCGGGCGGCCTCGGCGGAGCACTGCTGGGCGCTGGGGTGGAAGCCGAAGATGATGGGGCACCGGGCCTTGGCGGCAATCATCGCCTTAAACATGGTGGTGGAGGTGGGGTTGGTCACCGGGGTGACGCCGGCCACAATGCCCACCGGCTCGGCAATCTGCACGATGCCGGAAAGCTCGTCGTCCTCAATGATGCCCACCGTTTTCTGGCTCTTGATATCATGCCAGATATACTCGGTGGCAAAAAGATTTTTGATGATTTTATCTTCATAAACGCCTCGTCCGGTTTCCTCCACCGCCAGCTTGGCAAGGCGGGTGTGGTTATCCAGACCGGCCAGGGCCATGGCGTGGGCGATTTCGTCCACCTGCTCCTGGCTCAGGGCCATGTATTCCTCCAGGGCGGCTTTTGCCTTTGCGGCAAGGCCGTCAATCATCTCCTGGACATTCACCTGGGGTGCGGCTTGGCTTTCTTTTTTTGCAGACATCGTGTCAGCTCCTCCTTTTCATGACCGCTGCCGCGTTTCCCCCTAGGGGGAAGACGCGAGCTTGATATGTTAATAACTTAACAATTAGATTATATACCCAACCTTTCAATATTTCAATCCCTCCGGCCTACAAGGTTCCTTGCACCAGCGAGAGATTTTTTGGGCAGGACGACAATCTCCCTTTCGTTGTAACCCATCAAAAAAGGCCCTCCCAGGCCGGCCTGCGGCGCTGAAAGGGGCTTTTCCCAATAGGAGTAGAGGCGCTGCGGCGTTACAGCAGTTCGTAGTCCCGCACAAGGGTGACCACCCGCCCAAGGATGGAGACGGAATCCACCAGGATGGGCTCCATGGCGTCGTTTTCCGGCTGGAGGCGGAAGTGGCCGTTTTCCTTGTAGAACCGCTTTACAGTGGCCTCGTCCTCTATCAGGGCCACTACAATGTCTCCGTTTTGTGCAATAGGGGTGCGCCGGATAATGACGATATCCCCATCCAAAATGCCGGCGTTTATCATACTCTCCCCCTTTACCCGCAGGGCAAAGAGGTCCCTGGAGTGCAGATTGCGGCTGCGCAGGGGGATGTACCCCTCTACCTCCTCCACCGCTAGAATGGGCTGCCCGGCGGTGACGGTGCCCAGAAGGGGAACCCGGATGCTTCGGTCATCCGGCAGGGAGATGGCCCGGTTCAGACGGTTGCCCTTTTCGATGAGGCCGCGCTCCTGAAGCTCCCCCAGGTATTTGTGGGCGGTGGAGGTGGATTTAATATCCAGCGCGGCGCAGATTTCCCGGACCGAAGGGGGAAGGCCCTCGTCAATGCGGTCCCGGATATAGTCTAGGATCTGGATAGCCTTGGGGTTTAAGTCAGCCATGGCGGTTCCTCCTTATATGGAGCCAGCTTGCGCATAGGCGCTTCGGATTGAAATAAATAAACTTATTATTGCTATTAGTATACCATAACGGGGAGCCAATTGCAAACGTATGTTTTAAATTTTTCAAAAAAATTTCGTAGGATTTTCCGCAAACGGGGAATTTTGTCCGATTCTGCATTTTACAAAACTTCTCAAGTTTATTTACAGTGCCTTAACAACTGATTTTTGGGGGGTGTTATAATATGATTGTACCGAGGGAGCAGAGCAAGGCTCCAAACCGGTACGATACTACCCTCCTCAAAAACACACACCTCAAACACACCAAAAGAGCCGTGGCGAAAGCTGCGGCTCTTTTGGTTCCAAAAAGGGATAGGGCCCGGCTACCGGATGGTGCGGTAGTAATGGAAGAGGGTCTGCTGGGCAATCCCCCCGTAGGGCCGCAGATACCGGGGGAGGCCCCTGGGGTAAAGCTCCGCCATAACGCGCTTCATCCAAACATCCATAGGGATACATTCCACCCTGCCAAAGCCGAAAAGCAGGACGCATCGGGCCACCTTTTCCCCCACCCCCTTTACCTCCAGCAGCCCCGCCAAGGCTTCCTCTGTGGGCAGCTGCGCCAGCGCCAGAAGGTCCAGCTGTCCCGCCGCTACCCGCCGGGCAGCGTCCAGCAGGTATTCGCTCCGCCATCCCGCCCGGATGGGGGCCAGCTCGCCGGGGGAGAGAGCAGCCAGCCGCTCCGGTGTGGGAAAGGCGCGCAGAGCGGTTTTGGGGATGGTCTCCCCCCACCCCTGACAAAGCCGCTCTACAATGCCCTTGATTCGGGGGATATTGTTATTGGCGCTGAGGATGAAGGTGCAAAGGGTCTCCCAGGGCTCTTGGCGCAGCACCCGGATGCCGGAGCAGAAGTCCATAGCCCGGCGCAAGGGGGGATTGCGCCGGAACAGCTGCTCCAGGGCTGCGTAATCCCGCCCAAGGTCGAAGTAATCTGCCCAAAAAGGGAAGACGTCTGCCCCGATGCCCAGAAGGACAATGTCCTCCCCCCGGCGCTCCAGGGTGAGGAAGCGGCTTCAGCCTGCTCCAGGTCACCACAGCTGGAGCTACCCACTTTACTGACTCTCCCTCCAGAGTCCCA
>OFFX01002914.1_pt1 | contig 10066 bp, 12 predicted proteins | sample 1521511 | NCBI WGS metagenome assembly OFFX01 (sample SAMEA3504125, study PRJEB24116) | mouse gut metagenome | biome: mouse gut; feature: mouse-associated habitat; material: faeces | place: Denmark | collected 2011
CGCCCGCCTCTTTCGGGCTGCCGGCAAGGCTCGTTGGAGCGGGCGAGCGATGCTCGCCCCTACACAGTTCCCGCAAGGGGCCGGCTGCCGCAGCAGAAATGGATTTCCCTGGGAAAAATGAAAAATGCTCTTGCCAAACGGCCCTTTCTTGTATAAACTAAAGTTATCAAATACAGGGAGGCGGCTTATGGGGGACGATCGAGAGAGGGAGAGGCGGCCTGTTGGAGAGCTGGAGCGGGTGATGCTGGCCATTGCGGGACTGCTGCTGGTGTGCGCGGTTCTGGCCCAGCCCAATCTCTCCCTGCTCACCGGCTTCTGGCAGATCCAGATCAGCGAGACAGGTCTCATCACAGACCCCGTGGCCACCGGCGGGGTGGGCGGGGCCCTGCTCAATGCGGCCCTGGTGCTGCTTTTGAGCATGGGGCTGCTGCGGTGGATGAAGCTGCCCTACACGGGGGCCTCCCTGGCCTGCCTGTTTCTCATGGCGGGCTTTGCCCTGCTGGGGAAGAATCTTATCAACATCTGCCCCATCGTGATCGGCGGCTGGCTCCACGCCCTCTACCGGCGGGAGAGCTTTGCCAAGTACATATACCTGACCCTCTACGGCACCTGTCTCTCCCCCATGGTCAGTTTCCTCATGGTCCGGGCCCAGCCCGGGTTCCGGTGGCTGGCCATGAGCGTGTGCGGGCTCATCATCGGCTTTCTGCTGCCCGCCATCGCCCGCTTCACCACCCGCGTCCACCAGGGCTATAACCTGTATAACGTGGGCTTTGCTGCGGGCATACTGGGCCTGGGCATGGCCAGCGTCCTCAAGGGCTTTGGCGTGGAGTTCGACGCCCTGGGCAGCTGGAGCCGGGAGGGCCATCTGCTGCTGTGCGTCATGATGGCCGCGCTGCTGGGGGGCCTCCTTGTCTGGGGCGTGGTCCTGGGCTGCCGGAGCCTGCGGGACTACGGCAGGGTGCTGCGTCACTCCGGCCGCGCGGTGGCGGACTTCGTCATCCTGGACGGCCCGGGCCGGACCCTGGTGAACATGGCCCTGGTGGGGTCCATGGGCCTTCTCTACCTGCTGGCCCTGTATCCCCAGGACGTGCGACTCAACGGGCCCCTGGTGTGCTGCCTCTTTGCCATGACCGGGTTCGGGGCCTTTGGCAAGCACCCCCGCAATGTGCTGCCGGTGATGGCCGGGGCGGTTCTGGCGGCCCTGCTGATGATCCAGGTGCCCATCACCTCCCCGGGAGTGCTGCTGGCCACCCTGCTGTGCACCTGTCTGGCCCCCATTGCCGGCCAGTTCGGGTGGTACTGGGGGGTCATCGCCGGATTCGTCCACATGACCATCGTTCAAAACACCAGCATCCTCCACGGGGGGATGAATCTTTACAACAACGGCTTCGCGGCGGGACTGGTCTGCATCCTGCTGGTGCCCATCATCGAGGCGGTGAAACCGGAGCCGGCAGAGGAGTAGACAAATTATGAAAAAACGAATGCACATGGCCCGCCGGAGGATGAACCACATCATCAGCGAGCTCAACCACGCCCTGCTGCTGGCGGGCTGCCGGGAGATCGTCCTGCGGCTGACCCGGGAGGAGACGGGGCTGCGGCTGGCCATTGAGGCCGGCGTGGCCCCGGAGGCCCTGCCCCTTATCGAGCGCATGGCCAGCCTCCTCCAGCCGGCGGTGCGGAACCCGGCCCTGGTGGAGGCCTACTGGGAGCTGGCCGGAGAGGACCAGTACACCAGCGACAGCGAGATGGCCCTGGTGGGCCAGATGCTGGACCGGGCCCATGTGGCCCTGGAGGGGGAGCAGGTGCGCATGGACCTGTATATCGCCTTCTAACGAATCTGTATTCATATCTCCCCCCGCTTTCACAGCCGCCGGTATCTCTTATCTCAATCAAAAAGCCTTACCAAGGAGGAGCCGCAAATGGAGCTGTTATACTGGTTTGAGTCCATCCGCAACCCGGCCCTGGACACGTTCATGGGGCTGGTCACCCGACTGGGGGAGGAGACCTTCTTCATGGTGGCGGCCCTGTTCGTGTTCTGGTGCGTGGACAAGCGGCGGGGATACTACCTGCTGGCCGTGGGCTTCACGGGCACCCTCATCAACCAGTTCCTGAAGATCGTCTGCCGGGTGCCCCGGCCCTGGGTCCGGGACCCGGACTTCACCATCGTGGAAGCCGCCCGGGAGGGGGCCGCCGGATACAGCTTCCCCAGCGGCCACACCCAGAGCGCGGTGGGCGTGTTCGGCGGCGTGGCCCGGTTCACCCGGCGGTGGTGGCTGCGGGGCGTGTGCGTGGTCCTTCTGCTGCTGGTGAGCGTGTCCAGGATGTATCTGGGGGTCCACACCCCGGCGGACGTGGGGGTGTCCTTCCTTGTCACGGCGGTCCTGGTGCTCCTCCTCTACCCCCTCATCGAGAGCACCCTCTGGTTCCCCGGCCGGATGTACGTCATCCTGGGGGTCCTGCTGGGGATCAGCGGGGCCTTTGCGGCCTTTATGGAGCTGTTCCCCTTCCCGGCAGACGTGGACGGGTCCAATCTGGCCGAGGCGGTGAAAAACGCCTGGTCCATGGCCGGCGCGGTAGGGGGGATGCTCCTGGTGTGTTTCTTTGACAACCGGCTCCTCCAGTTCCCCAACCGGGCCCCCTGGTGGGGCCAGCTCATCAAGCTTTTTGGGGGGCTGGCGCTGGTGGTGCTGGTAAAGACCCTTCTCAAGGCCCCCCTGCTCTCCCTCTGCGGGGGTCACGAGGCCGCCCACGCCCTCCGGTACTTCCTCATGGTGCTGACTGCGGGGATCCTGTGGCCCATGACCTTCCCCTTCTTTGAGCGGTACGCCCGGTGAGATTCCCCCCTTCCCCGCCAATTTCCCAAAACCCTTAGAACCTGTATTCACAGGCGTTTGACGCCGTCTATGAATACACACGGAAATCAATTTTCCGAAAAACGCAGTTACCTGTAGGGGCGAGCATTGCTCGCCCGCTCTAACGACACCCTCCAGCGGTCCGAAAGAAGCGGGCGAGCAATGCTCGCCCCTACAAGAATCCCGCAAGGATCCTTCTTCCCCTGTAAAAATTGATTTCCGTGATGAATACAGGTTCTTACTTGACAAGCGGGGACGATGCCTTTATGATAGAGCTTACATTTACATTTTCCCCCACAAGGAGGCGCTATGGCCGCAGAACGGATCACCAGCCGCGCAAATCCTCTCATGACCCATATCCGCCGTCTGGCCGCCTCCCGGTCCTACCGCCGGGAGACCGGGGAATTTCTGGGGGACGGGGTGAAGCTGCTGGCGGAGGCGGCCCGCTGGGGCGCGGCCCTCACGGCGGAGGAGCTGGACCGGGCCGTGCGGCGGGACAGCAGGAGATACGACGGAGGTATGTCTATTTTTTAGGGAGAGGAGAGGAAGCGTGTGATCCTTTCGCCCATGCGGTTTAAAAATTTCGTGTGGCCCCACAACCCCAAGGTGTATTCCATCACCTATGAGCGGAACATGGCAACCCACAAAATCCCCTTTGGGCGGCACTATCTGCAGAGCCTGGGCCAGACCAGGCGGGTGCTGCGGGGAGAGGGGGAGTTCGTGGGGGAGCGGGCCTACGACACGTTCAAGGAGCTGGCCACCGTGTTCTATGAGGAGACGCCGGGGGTGTTGGTCCACCCGGTGTGGATGACCACCACCGCCTGGTTTGCGGCCCTGGAGCTGCGCCAGCAGCCCAGGCGGGATTATGTGGCCTACTCCTTTGCGTTCTGGGAGACGGTGGACGGAGGGGACGCTGCCCTGAGCGTCCGCACAGCCCAAGGCGCCGGGGGAGACGGCGGGGGCGCGGCCCCAGGGGCGCAGTGGCACACGGTGGTCCGGGGGGACACCCTGTGGGCGCTGGCGGCGCGGTACGGGGTGGGGCTGGACCGGCTCGTGGCGCTGAACCCGGCCATCCGCAACCCCAACCTGATCTACGTGGGACAGAGGGTGAGAATCAAATGATTCACTGCTGGGTGAAGCAGGGGGGCGGCCAGGAGCTGAACCTGCCCGCCGCGGTGAAGTGGACGCTGCGCTATGGCACGGACACCCCCTGCGACAGCTTTTCCCTGCGATGCCTGTGGGAGCGGGGACAGGAGAGGCTGCTCTCGGACGCCTGCCGCTTCTTCGCGGAGTGGGAGGGGAAGCGGGTGTTCACCGGGGTGGTGGACGAGTTCGCCGTGGTGTGCGGAAGGGATGGGCTGTACCTGGAGCTGGAGGGGCGGGGGCTGGCGGCGCTGCTGCTGGACAACGAGGCCATGCCCGCCGAGTACCAGCGGTGCACCCGGGCGGACCTGGTGGCCAACCACGTGGCCCCCTACGGCATCGAGACGGTGGGCGGGCTGGCCCTGCCGGCGGTGAGCGCCTTCCGGGTGAGCAGCGGGGAGAGCGAGTGGAGCGTGGTGCGGCGGTACGCCTGCTACTACGGCGGGGTGGCGCCCCGGTTCGACCGGGAGGGCCGGCTGGTGCTGGACCGGCACGGGGACGACAAGATCGTGCGCATCGGGGAGGGGGACCGGTTGACCGCCTGGGAGTACCGGGAGGAGCGCCACGGGGTGCTCAGCCAGGTGGCGGTGCGGCGGCGGACCACCTGGGGGACCCAGTGGGTGTCCGACCCGAAGTTCACCGCCCAGGGCGGGTGCGCCCGGCGGGTGATCACCGTCCCCAACGCCACGGGCACCACCGCCATGCGCTATACCGCCGACTACCAGCTCCGGGCCGCCCGGCGGGGACGGGTGCGCCTGCGTCTCACCGCGCCGGGGGCGTTCCTGGTCTGGCCGGGGGGGCTGGTGGAGGTGGAGCTGAAGGACTTCGGGGCCAACGGGGTGTACCGGGCCGCCCAGAGCGAGGTGAGCTGCGGGGAGGATGGGCTGACCACCACCCTGGTGCTGGGGGAGAAAGACGCGATGCTTTAAGCTGCACCCGGATGGAACGGCGCAGCCACCGTTGTCACGCTGCGAAGCAGCCAGGACGCTCGGTCGCTTTCACTGCGACTCACTTCGCAAACAGAATCGCTCTGCGATTCTTAGTTTGCAAAGTTCGCTACGCTCCAAGCTTCCTCGCTGCCCGCTTCTCCGCGCTTCCTCTCAGGCGCGGGATGATAGACGCAGGCGGGTTCAGTGATAGGAGACAAGCGGCAGCACAAATCGAAGCATCTGCGTCGAAGGCCGCGCGCGCCGGAAGGGGACGGGGAAGTGTACGTATAGGGCTCCCCCGTAGGCGGAGGCCGCCCCCTGAGTGTGTCTTTGATTACTTTCTGCACAAGCAGAAAGTAACCCCCGCGGAGCGGCATCCCCCTGGGGGCAGGGGGAAAATAAGAGGAGGTTATTACAATGTGGCTGAGCGGACAGCAAAAACGCCCCGCCGACAGTTCGGAGGGCCAGACGGGCATCGTCACCATCAGCGGCGGGGAGCTGGCGGTGCTGCTGGACAGCGAGCGGCGGGGGCTGGAGGTGTACGCCCCGGCGGGCTACCGCTGGACGCCCAGGGTGGGCCAGCGGGTGCTGGTCATCCAGGGGGAGGGGGAGATCCCCTGCGTGGTGGGCCAGCGGCAGGGGGAGGATATCCCCGACCGGGTGGCCATTCAGGCCCGGCAGCTGGACGTGGAGGGTGCGCAGACGGAGCTGCGCGGGACGGAGTGCGCGGCCCTCCGGGGCGGACGGGTGGAGCTGGACGGGGAGGTCTACGTCAACGGCGAGACGCTGGAGGCGTACATCACCCGGCTCATCATCAAAATTCTGGGGGGAGTGGGAGGATGAGCCTGCTGCTGAAGGACAGGGACTATGTGGCGGACGAAAACGGCGGGGTGACGGTGGTCCGGGGCGGGGAGGAGCTGGTGAGCGAGGTGCTGTTCCGCCTCACCGCCCGGCGGGGGAGCTTCCCCTTCCTGCCCCAGCTGGGCAGCCGGATGCACCGGCTGGGGCGGGAAAAGCCGTCGGCCTGGGAGGCGCTGGCCCAGCAGTTCGCCGCCGAGGCGCTCTCCGACCTGCCCGACGCGGCCGTCACCGGGGCGGCGGTGCGCCAGGAGGGGGACAGGCTGTGGGTGACGGTGGAGCTGAGCTGGCGGGGAGAGCCGCTGTCGGTGACAACGCAGTGGGAGGAGTGAGACGTTGATTACGCTGGAGGAAATCTATCAGGGGCTGGCCGGGGAGTTTCAAAACCAGACGGGCAGGACCGCCGGGGGCAGCAGCGAGCTGGCGGTGCGGTTCTACGCGGTGGCGGCCCAGCTTTACAGCCTGTACGTCCAGGGGGAGTGGGTGCGCCGGCAGTGCTTTCCCCAGACGGCCCAGGGGGAGGCGCTGGACCAGCACGCCCAGCTGCGGGGCGTGACCCGGCGGCAGGCCGCCAAGGCGGCGGGGACGGTGCGCTTCTATGTGGATCAGCCCAGGCAGGGGGACACCCCCGTGGCGGCGGGGACGGTGTGCATGACGGCCGCCGGGGTGCGCTTTGTCACCGAGGCGGACGGGACGGTGCCCGCCGGGGCGCTGTTCTGCGACGCGCCGGTGACGGCGGTTCAGGCCGGCGGGGAGGGCAACGCGGAGGCCAACACGGTTGTGTATATGGCCCTGCCCCCCGTGGGCATCGCGGCCTGCGCCAACCCGGAGGCGCTGCGGGGCGGGCAGGACGCCGAGAGCGACGAGGCCCTGCGGGAGCGGGTGCTGGACACCTACCGCCGGCTGGCCAACGGGGCCAACAACGCTTTTTACGCTCAGACGGCCATGTCCTTCCCTGAGGTGGCGGCGGTGACGGTGCTGCCCAAAAACCGGGGGGTGGGCACGGTGGACCTGGTGGTGGCCGCCCAGGAGGGCGCGCCCGGCCAGGCGCTGCTGGACAAGCTCCAGGCCCACTTCGACCGGGTGCGGGAGATCGCGTGCGACGTGAAGGTACTGGCCCCCGCGGTGGAGGCGGCGGAGCTGGAGCTGACCCTCTGGCCCCAGGAGGGCCGGGACTTCGAGGCGGTGGCCCAGGCGGTGCGGGCGCGGCTGACCGGGTGGTTCACCGGGGAGCGGCTGGGCCAGTCTCTGCTGCGGGCCCAGCTCACCAGCCTGGTGTTCGCCGTGGACGGGGTGGCCAACTGCGCCTTTTCCCGGCCGGCGCAGGATTTGGCGCTGGACCGGATGACGCTGCCCGTGCTGGGGCAGCTCACCATTCTCAACGGCGGGGAGGCGGCCGGCGGTGAAGTTTGAGGCGTATTTGGCCGCGCTGCTGCGGCCGCTGGGGGTGTACGACCTGCGCCGGGGGACCCTCAACCGGGGGGAGCTGGCCGCCTACGGCGCGCGGCTGGACCACGCGGAGGGGGAGCTGGACGAGACTGAGCGGGAGATGAGCCTGTGCACGGCGGAGGGCTTCGGGCTGGAGCGCATCGAGGCGCTGCTGCCCTACCGCCCGGTATGCGAGACGGCGCAGCAGCGGCGGGCGGCCCTGGCGGCCCTGCTGCGCATCGGCGGGGACAGCTTCACCCCCGAGGGGATCAACGACACCCTGCGGGGCTGCGGCGTCAACGCCCGGGCGGAGGAGAGCGGCAAGCCGGGGTACGTAAAAATCTACTTCCCCCAGGTGGCGGGCATCCCGGAGGGCTTTGACCGGCTGCGGGCCATCATTGAGGAGATTCTGCCCAGCCATGTGGATGTAACCTACGTGTTTTGGTACAACACCTGGGGCGAGGTGGCCGGGCGGCGCCCCACCTGGGGGGACTGCGCCGGAGCGGGGCTGAGCTGGTACGGGCTGGCCATTGAGAACGAGGGCGAGCTGGGGTGGGGATAGGGAGGACGGTGCCCTATCCCCACAAAAAATTTTTGAGAAAATCCACAAAAACCTATTGACAAAATCGAAGACTTATCGTACAATACAGACAGAAAGGAAAAGGTGAGTCCAATGTACTAAGAAGAACGCACCAACCTCTTTTCGCGATTGGGAAACGCAAAATGAAACCAAGCCTCAGCTTGTTCCAAACACGCTGACCAAAGCGATGGAAGCCAGGAAAATCTGATGCGTCCAATGAATGTTTGAGGAAACAGGGAGCAGAGCGTTTCAGGCGGACCCCCAACGCAAAACGTCCGATTGGAATCGGAAGAAAAGGAAGGTACAGGCCCTTGGACAACAAAACCCAGAAGTAGGCCCCCAGCCGCGGATGTAGGACGGCTGGGGGCCTGGTGCGTTTTGGGGCGGAGGCCGCTGTTCCGGGCGGTGTTGTTCCGAGGCGGAAGCTGGTGCGGAGAAGGGGGAGCTTGGAATGTTCCATGAGATCACGATTTACGAGGCGAAGATTGAGAAACAGGAGGAAATCGAGGCTTTGATGAAGGAGGTCGCCGAATTTTACCGCGGGCAGCCCGGAGTGGTGGAGGTGACATACATCAAGCGGACGCACCGCCAGGCGGATTTTAACGCGGTCAGGGAGGGAAAACCGCCCATCCGCCTGACAAAATGGGTGGGGAAGGTGACCTATATCCTGCATTGGGTCCTGGAGGACGGGGAGGCCCACGCCCGTGTGTCAAAGCTGGGACTGGAACGGTTTTATAAACGGTGGAACCGCTGCCTGACCACGATGCCCAAAATTCTGCTGGGGGAGGAGATCGGATAGGGGATTTTGGCGGAGGGACGATCCGCCGGGGGGCGCGTTCGGCTTCTTCACGAAAAATTAAAGGGTGCGGAGTGAAAAAAGCTTGCAAATCCGGCAATAGTTTAGTATCATGAAAAGTGATACCTGTCAGTGCGCTTTGGGGCGCAGCTATGACTATTTTGCGCGCTATTGGGGAATGCTTCCAGGCGCATGATTGATACAGGAGTGAATGCTATGTTTGCGAGAGATATCGGGATCGATTTGGGCACCGCCAGCGTTTTGGTATATATTAAGGACAAAGGCATTGTGCTGCGCGAGCCGTCTGTGGTGGCGCTGGACCGGAACACCGGAAAGCTGCTCAAGGTGGGCACCGAGGCCCAGCAGATGCTGGGCAAGACCCCCGGCAACATCGTGGCCATCCGTCCTTTGCGGGACGGGGTGATTTCCGACTACGACATGACGGAGCGGATGCTCCGGGAGTTCATCCGCAAGGTGGCCCCCGTGCGGGTGTTCAAGCCCCGGGTGGTCATCTGCGTGCCCTCCGGCATCACCGAGGTGGAGGAGCGCGCCGTCATTGATGCGGGCATCCAGGCCGGCGCCCGGCGGGTGTATCTCATCGAGGAGCCCCTGGCCGCCGCCATCGGCGCAGGGGTGGACATCACCCAGCCCGACGGTCACATGGTGGTGGACATCGGCGGCGGCACCGCGGACATCGCCGTCATCTCCCTGTCCGGCATCGTGGAGTCCGACTCCATCAAGGTGGCCGGCGACGCCTTCAGCGAGTCGGTGGTGAAGTATATCCGCAAGCGCCACAACGTGCTCATCGGCGACCGCACTGCCGAGGAGCTGAAAATGACCATCGGCTGCGTATTCCCCAGGCCGGAGGAGATCTCCATGGAGGTGAAGGGCCGCTGCCTCATGACCGGCCTGCCCCGTGTGTTCACCGTCACCTCCGGCGAGATGATCGAGGCCTTTGAGGAGCCTTGCTCCCGGATTTTGGAGGCCATCCACGGCGTTTTGGAGCGCACGCCCCCGGAGCTGGTGGCGGATATCTCCAGCAACGGCATCATTATGACCGGCGGCGGGTCGCTGGTCTGGGGCTTCGACAAGCTCATTGAGTCCCACACCGGCATCGAGACCTTTGTGGCCGACGACGCCATCTCCTGCGTGGCCCACGGCACCGGCAAGAGCCTGGACTGGGTGAACGATATGCAGGACGGGACCATGAACATTGGGCGGCAGAAGAAAATGAATTAGAAGCGCGACGATAGACCCATAGGGGCGGATGGACCGGAGCGAGGAGCAAAGCCCAGGCGGGCTGTGCCCGCCGGATTTGCTCCGAGTCGGAGGGAAGCCGCCCCGTAATGGGTCCAATCGGAGCGTGACACAGAAGCGTGAGGATAGACCCATAGGGGCGGATGGACCGGAGCGAGGAGCAAAGCCCAGGCGGGCTGTGCCCGCCGGATTTGCTCCGAGTCGGAGGGAAGCCGCCCCGTAA